>Ga0209553_1001524_pt1 | contig 11521 bp, 21 predicted proteins | sample LauGreFBDMM110DN_2_FD_188217 | JGI IMG/M metagenome (GOLD analysis project Ga0209553, IMG submission 188217) | Freshwater lake microbial communities from Lake Michigan, USA - Fa13.BD.MM110.DN (SPAdes) (version 2) | ecosystem: Environmental > Aquatic > Freshwater > Lake | place: Lake Michigan...
ATCTCGCCGGATTCCTGCCGGTAATAGAGGTTGAGTTGTTTGTCGTGATTGCGGAATCGCCACTCGAGATTACACGTCAGGAGGCAGTCTTTTCCTGCTTCAGTTTCCATATCACTTCCGTCTCTCAGGTTTCGCCATCGATTATCGAACGGGTCGCCATTGAGATGCACAATATCACCGACGGGCTCCATTGCGGTTTCGGTTTCCCAGATCCACACCTGTTCCTTCACAACTTTGTGCGCCGGGAGTCCCTGATACTTCTGTTCCATCGGAATACGAAGCACTCTGCCCGTCGGTCGGTTTTGTCCAACGCGAACTCCGTCGACTTTGACCCATCCGGAGAGTTTGTTGTACGTCATTTCAGTCATTTTCCAGATCCTTGAGTTTTCGGTGTTTGGCTTCGTGGGTGAGATGCCACCCGTTACACATTTTGCAGAAGTAGACACGTTGAGGGACGCAACCTCGTCGGGATCGTCCTTGAATGAGTCTGAGTTCGGTAACAGCTTTGGGACGAGTGCCCCAGCGACGTTTTCCGGTCGCTGGGCACTCAGAGGCATCGTGGAGACTCATGGATTGGCCTTCGTTTTCACTTCTGGGTCGATCCATTCGAATTCACCGGACGACTCGTTGTAGCGAGCCGCCTGATGTTCGATGGCTTCGGATTTCCATTGGTTGTTGATTGCACCAACGATGATCGTTCCGAAGGCCAGAAAGATGCAACCTCCGAAGAGGATCCCGGCAACAAACGCTTTGTCGACATCAGGTACGCTCATTAGTCCCACTCCGGGACTTCGAATTCCCGTTCGGTGACGAACAACCATCCTTTGCTGAGTGCGTCCTGAATTTCATCAGGCCGACGCAGCCAAGCTCCATTGGGTTCCTTTGGATCAGTCAGGAGCGTGTACTTAGCCTTCGGGACAACAGGATCAGCGAAGTCAGAGGTTTGCCCGAGGTAGATGAACCAGAGTTTGTGCGACGTAATCACAGTCACAGTGACGGCGTGGATCTCATCCGGAACAATCGCTGGATCGCCATGGCAGATCAGGAAGTGTCCGGTCTGCGCCGGAATCCCGAATGTCCATGCACGAGTTCGTGGCTCGGCGTTCAGTTCGTTCTGGGAGACCATCTGGCTCTTGACCTTCCCGAGAACGGGGTGATCTTTGCGTTTGCAGCGGACTTCGAGTCGTGCGCCTTGATCGTCGAGATACCCGTGAGAGATATCCTCTTTATGTTTCGGGCTGATCAGAGTCATTCCCCATGAAGTTTTGCACCCTTGCTTTGATATCCACCGATATTCATCGATGGCGACACGTCGTGGCACAACATCCTGCGTCACCAAGTCATTTTGGAGATTCATCATCCAGTACCCTTTCGTAAGCACGTCGGTTTCTTTCGTCAATCATGGCTTCAGCCATATCGAAGCACTTCATTGCATCAGTTTCGTACTTTGCGCCAGATTCTTCCCAGTTGAATCCGGCGAGAGCCTGCCCAGCAAAGTATTCGAGCAGCGACATCCCTCTCAACTCATCACAGCACTGTCCGACTTCCACGGGAAACGCGGATTCATCATGTTCATTCAGCATCGGAATTCTCCTCGATCCAGCAGTCGATTTCTTTCTTCAGGTTCTCCACAGTGGAGTCGTTCAACACCGGCCCAGAACCGACCCAACCGTCCTCTAGTCCTTCATAGGAAGCCTCGTATCCCACCTGTGTTGCCTGAAAACGCTGGAAGTCGAAGTAGTAAATACTGGCTTCCCGAATCTCCCATCCCCGATACGTCTCAAGCATCGATAATCTCCTTTTGCAGTAGTCGAACCAGATCCATCACATCACCCCGTCTGTTCAGGTACAACCGGGTTTTCCGTCCGATCAGGCAGACGACACGTCGATCGGAGTCTTTGCCAACAATTTCGATCTTCACATCCGGCGACGAAGGCCAGTGAAACATCAGGTTACTGGGCTCAGCAGAGAAGCCCATTTCCGAGAGGAATTCCCATGTGATTGTGTTCAATTTGCACCTTCCTTCCAGATTACCTTTTCGACTTCCGCCAGTTCGGCATATTTCATCCAGTATTCCCGGAACGTATTGCGAATCTTCCCTCGGTTTTCCGGGTCTGCAAACCTGTAGCAGTTTGCAAGGTTCTTAGCGAAGCCGCCGCCGTAATATTCCATCTTCGCCACAACCATCAGATCGTGGTCATCGGGAACATCCGGCAGCGGAGCAACCTCGACGTGTTCAGCGACAATATCGCCTGACTCTTTGCCAACATGGAAGACTCGTCCATCAAGAGTCCACGACTCGTCACCGCAATAGAACCGCATGCTGCTGAATGGCTCAAGATCCAGATCCTCGCAAATCGGCGGAGTAATCCAGCCACTCCGAGTCACATAACGCTTGCCAGCTTCCAATCGAATTCCCATAACCAATCTCCTTCAAGTTTCGAAAACAACAACGCACGCACATCATGATCATTCTCAACACAATGTCAAGAACAACGGTAGTAAAATTATTCTGGAAAAGTTGTTTTTGGTTAGTCGGCGGATCTCTCACGACTTTTTGAGCGTTTTTGCCATGCGTAGAGCAGGTAAACATTCCAGTCCATGGCAGCGCGAGTCGCCGCCAATTTATTTGGGAACTCATCCTGCAGTCCTGGCAGAACTCTCCCGGCTTCCGGCGCGACCGAGTAAAGCCTCGGTCCCAGGACGAATCCGCGTTCTGTTTTGAGCCGGAAGACACCGGCTTCTTCGATGACGATTACTCTGGTGTTAGACATGGTTCCTCTTTCTTCACTTTCGCTGCTCCTCTCAAAATGGCCCAGTGTTTGTTCAGTTTCATGCAGCCGCAGCTTTTTGTGCGACCGATCCGCAGCATCTGGACGGTCACGGATTTCTCCGGAGATCCGCAACTGCATTGGACATCAATCACATAATGTGATGCGTTCGGTGACTTGGATGGATATCTCACTCGGTACGGCAGTGAGACGGTCGTCAGCAGGCCGAACACCTGTCCGACAACAACATCACTCGATCTGCTCAATGATTGATTCCCTGAGTCTGGTGGCATTCTCTGCTCCTCCGTCCTGATCGCTGTAAAGGTAAAATGTTCGCGCTCGTCGGGCAAGTTTTGCCCTGCGGATATAGAAGTAATCGTCGGCGTCTCCGTGAATACCCATGTTCTTTTCGGAGTTCTCACGGATCCACTGAGCATGGAGTTCCGTGGCGAATTGCTCGGCTGTTTGTACTGGTTGCGCATCCATCGCGATGAACTCCGTTAATTGCTCTCGGGATTCGTCATCGCTCGCCGGATGATCGGATCGATTCGTCCGAGATGCATCTTCATATCCTCGAAAGCCTCCGTCAGAATCTGAAACACCCTGGCCTTCTCGTCCTCCAGCAGGAATTCCGCCGCCTCTGTTTCGACGATCGACACCGCCTGACCAATGAGTGCGAACGCCTCACCGAAATTGCACTTAATTTTCTCGGTCATCCCCTGATTCCTCCCACAACAACATCCTTCACGATGTTGTAAAAGTCTTCTCGGCAGTACGCGACCAATCCGGTCACTCGTGCCATGTCCCTGCACGGAACGCCCGCACAGTATTTACTCCAGATCAAATGAATATCTTCCGGATCCGTAATCACTCCCGAACTGACCGCCGTCAGCACGAACGTGTCGTCGGCCTTCCACGCACTCACAGAACCACTGCGAGTCAGAATCAGCCGGTTCTCGTACCAGATCTTCGACAGGAGCTTCCAGATCATCCACGTCTGCCCTTCGACCACAACAGCAGAGTAAGGGAGAGAGTGCTTCTTCGAGACGAACGTCGTCGAGGGATAGCGTTTGGAGCCATCCCAGACGACGCCGTTCGTGTCGAGCGTGAGATCCAGCGAGTCGAAGATTTTGCGTTTGGCGAGGGATGTCACAGCAATCCCATCTCAAAGTCCTGAACATCGCGTTCGATCTCCGCGAATCGCCCTAGGACCATCTTGGAGCAGGCGAGAACATCGTCCTCGGTCAACGGCATTTCATCACCGTCATCGTTGAAAACCTTGACGCTGAAGACCTTCGCGTCCCAGATTTCGAACTCGCCATTGTTCTGTCCGAATCCAAACACTGCATCGTCTCTCTTATCAGGACGGTGCCACTTGCATTCGTAGCTGACAACAGCCTCCCCGAGGATCGCGTCGGTAAACATGAACTCCTCGAAGATCCACTGACCAGACTTCACGCCACAACCTGTACACGCCACTTTTCGGTTTACTGCGAACATCGACTCGTCTCCTTCAAACACAAAAATCAAACACCACAGACCGGACTCTAACGGCAGTTAAATACTTTGTCAACTATTTATCTACCATTTTCCCATACCATCGTCCTTCGAGTGGTCCGGACCTGATGTGTTTCTTCGTATACTTCAGTTTTTCCATGCATTCGGTGAGCATTCGACTTGGTATTCCGGAACCGAAAGAGCCTCGGTAGCGTTTCATGAGTTCGTCGAACTTGATCAACTTCCAGACTTTCTCCTCGTGAACATACAGGCCGCTCGTCGGATCTTCGGGAGCTTTGAAACTGGCGAGATCTCCCATCGGGGTGAGTTTCAGGCGGCTTGTCCAGGTGTGCATCCCGTGTCCTCGCTCGACGGCTTCGTCCAGCTTGTCCATAACGGGACTGACCGCTCCAACCATACTGGAGATCAGAGACTCCGTTTGCTCTGCCAGACTGTTCTCGACTTTCTCCTCGACCTTCGCAGAGTTCGCCAGGAATTCCCGGAGCCCTCGGGTGATGCCGCACTCCCGCTTCTTGTCGTTAGCGCGGCCCTTCCAGATGGAATCCCATTCCCAGATCGGGAACGTCCTCGACAACTGCCACTGCCCGTTCGTCTCCGTCTGGATCTTGCGAGCCACTGCCATCGGCGACTCGAATTCCAACTGCTTCATCAGGATTTCTTTGTCGATGTCCGGGAGTTTCAGTGAGACCAGTTCCTCATCGGCCTTCGTGACGAACTTCATCGACCAATTACTCTGCCATTCGTCGATCCGGTCGGCACTCTTGCCACTGGATTCCACCCGAGGGTCAGCGACCATCCGGATACCGTGCCGATGCAGCCACCCGCCCAACGTCCTATCAGAACTGTCGTCCGGCTGAGGATCAGTCAGATCCGTGTTCGCCTCAATCTCCTTCTGGAACTCCCCCAGCATGAAACGCTGAGAACTCTGGAAGATTGTGTGCAGTTCGGCCTCGCTCTTCGGAGGATCGCATACCAACAGGTTCGCCCCCGCCAGCCACATCCACACTTGATCGATTGCGTCCTGCTCCTCCAGCCCATTGATCCCGTACTTCAGCAATGCATCCCGCCAGCAACTGTTAGCATACTTCAGGAGGCTGTGGTGACGAGCGCCAACGCCGATCTTGCCCATGGGCGACCGGAACTTCGCAGGATCGGTCGTCGAGTCCCCACGCGGCCCCTTGGACGATCTGTTGGCGTATTCCTTCTGGACGTATTCAATGACATGTTCAGGCAGGTTCCCGATCGGGATCTCTGCAGGCGATTTCCCCTCAATCCACTGGTAAGTTTTCCCGCTCGGGTGTATCGACGGCGGCGCGACCGATTGAGACTGGAGACCCTTGCCTCCGAATCGGAATTCAAGTCCCTTAATCGTCATCGTCGCCAGTGGAGGGAGAGCCGGATCCCAGCGAAATAGTCTGTGAATGCTTTTCCCTGACGTATAGCAGGGGTATTTGACGCCCTGCAGCAGCACATCCGCCAGCATCCGGCCTTCTTCAGTGTCGTTTTCAATGTCGATGATCGCTTCGTTTTCGGGGATGCCGTGGCAAAGCCCAACAACGATCCCAACATTCCACGGTCTGCTTTCCCACAGGCTCGAGATGATCTCAGCGTCTTGCGTGGCTGTCTTCCCCCAGGAGGCTCCGACCGGATGCTTTCCCTGTGATCTCTTCTCCGGACAAGCGGGATCTCCACACGAACAAAGAACCCGATCCTGCTCGAACACCGGATAATGCAGACGCACCGGATACAGGCCAAAATCCACCAACTGCAGCACATCACTGGACGCAACACTCACAGAGAATCTCCTCATACAAAGTTTTCCGGCATCGTAGCCTATCCATCGGAATAAAATCAGTAAAGTCTTGTCCTAGAATTTTTCGATAATTATTCTTGACAGGACTGTTGACTTTTGTAGGATGCCTCGCATGTTAATCATCGCTGTACTTTTGCTGGTCGGATTCATCGAGTTTCTGAACGTGCTTGCGTTCGGAGTGGATCCGGATTCTTTTTTGGGTTGAAAGGGATTTCAATGCTGATACTTGCACGGAAGAAAAACCAAAAGATTCTGATTGGCGATAATATCGTCATAACGATCGTCGACTTTCGGAATGGCGGCGTTGCCATCGGGATCGATGCTCCAGCGGATATCGCTGTGCATCGGCAGGAAGTTTGGGATGCGATTAAGAAGGAGAAGGAAGATGGGCAGTGAAGTCTTTGCAGTCCCGGAAGAACACGTTGACGACATCATCCGGGTGATGATTCTGGGGCTGAATGCGTGCGGTGGCGGAGTCCACAACGAGGTTGCTCTGAATGTCCGGCTCTGGGCGACTCAGCACAATCGTGATCTGGTGAACATACTCGATGCGATGGTTGTTCGGTCAAAAAAGCGTGCCGCGAAGAGCAAGAAGGACCGGATCATTGAGCAGTCACGGAAGAGAGGTGGGTATGGATGAGGTGAAGAAACAGACCTGGGCCCACCAGCCGCCTGCCATTGAGTACCTTGACAATCACCGCTATTCATTGCTTGACGCGAGAATGGGCACGGGCAAGTCTTTCATCACCCTTAGTCACATGCGAAAGGTGTCCACTATTGGCAGCAAGAGGACTTTGATCCTGTGTCCTTCGGCTGTACTTGGCGTGTGGAGAAGAGAAATATGGAAGCACGCCCCTGAAGAGTTCGACGTAATCGTCCTGGACAAGGGATCGTCGAAGGACAAAGCTCTGCTTGTGTCCACGTCGATTAACCTTCAGCGATCGCATCAAAGACCAATTGCGTTCGTCGTGACCTACGAGTCTTTCTGGCGACCGGAACTTCTTAAGGTATTTTCGTCGTTCACATGGGAGAAGATTGTTGCTGACGAGTCGCATCGCCTGATGTCGGCTTCTGCGTCCTGCAGTAAGCATGCGTGGAAACTGGGGTCTCGCGCTGGGTCGAAGACTGGCTTGACTGGAACGCCGATGCCAAATAATCCTGGCAACATCTTCGGCCAAGCTCGCTTCCTCAACGACCAGATCTTCGGCAAATACTGGGGAGCATTCAAGAACGAATACGCGATCATGAACCAGTACATCCCGCAGAAGGTGGATAAGTGGGTCAACCTCGATCGCATGAATGCGAAGATCGCTACTTTCCGGTACTACATCGGCCCAGAGGTTCTTGTTCTACCCGACAAGCAGGACATCGTCATCGAAGTGAATCTCGGTTCGAAGGGGCGAAAGCTGTACGATGAAATGAGAAAGGAGTCGATGGTCGACATCAAGCGATCCATCGAGAACGCGCACGGCGACATCACCGAAGAGATTCGGACAGCCGTCGGAAGCAACGGTGCTGTGCAGTTCCTGCGACTGCTTCAGCTTTCACAGGGGTTCATCAAGGACACTGAAGGCGAAGAACTCGACACGGATACCGAGAAGCGCAAGGTGCTGCTGGATCTGCTCGAGGACATCGACGAGCCGGTCTGTGTTTACGGGTGGTTCAAGAATGATCTTGCGATCGTCAAACGCTGCTGCGAGATCCTCGGTCGTCGTTACGGCGAGATCTCCGGCGCACGGAAGGATTTGACGGAGCATGCGACGTACCCGGAAGACATCGACATTATGGGCGTGCAGTGTAAGTCCGGGAGTTCCGGGATCGACCTGACTCGGGCTCGCATCGGGATCACACTGAATTCTGGACTGATGTCACACGGCGATTATGATCAGATGATGGCTCGTCAGTATCGCCCTGGGCAAACAAGGGACGTGATTTATTACCACCTTGTGACGAAGAAGACTGTCGAAGAGAAACTGATCAAGGCACGACAGGAAAAGCGGGACATCGTGGATGCGTTACTGATGGACTTGTTTGATGAGGATGTGTTCTGAATTGAACAGAGGTGTGGAACATCCGCTGTTCATTGTGAGCAAAGGATAACCATTCCGATAATAAAATAACCTACAGTTTTTCTTGACTTCGTTTTAGAAATGGATACCTTATGCCGAGTATTGGCGAGTTGGCCAGACAGTTTGAGAAGTTGCTTGACCGAAAGAATAAGGCGGCTGCTGACACAAAAGAGGTTTCTGGAGAGATTGAAAGTCTCGAGCAGGAGCTTCTGGATAAGATGGCAGACGAAGGACTTCCCAGTATGAGACTGGAGTCCGGGAAGACTCTGTACACCAGAGTCGACAAGTTCTACGCGATTAAGTATCCGATGGATGCGACGGAAGAACAGAAGGCCGAGGCTAAGCAGGAATTCATTCGGGCACTGGCTGATTGTCCTGATACGTCTGACATAGTAAAACGCGACTACAACGCAGCGACTCTGCGGTCGCGGATCAAAGAAATCGAAGAGAACGGCGAACAGCTTGACCCTTCAGTTTTGAACCTGATCTCGGTGATTGAGAAGCCGAGAATCTCTTATAGATCGTGAGTTCTGAAATGAAGATCACTAAAGGACTGACTCCTCCGGATCCGGCGAAAGTCGGTCGTCCGCGCGAGTACAATTTCCAACAGATGGAAGTTGACGATGCCGCAGATATCAATGCGTCGTACCAGACAGTCTATGCCTGCATTCGACAGTTCAAGAAGAACGACGAGTACAAAAACTGGTCGTTCCGCATCGAGAAGGTTGGGAAGACAGAGAAAAAAGTCAGGGTCTGGAGAACAGCCTGACAGTCCTTCCAAAGGAACACGTCGTTCAAACTACAGGACGCCGAGGCAATTCGGAATGCAGGAGAGTACCCTGCCGTGTTTCTGCGGGATTTTTAGTGGCTCGACCACAATAGCCTTGGTCTCACCAGAAGTGGTTTTCGGTGCTGTAGTTTAATTGGCAGAACAGGGGGACGCCCTCCGTGATGGTTCGACTCCATCTGGCACCGCTCTGGCAAATCGCCAGTATCCAATGTTTCCTTTCGAAAGGTGTTCAATGTCCACAGCACTTGTGCAGTATCAGAAGTCCGATTTTTCAGTTCTTGCCAATGGCAGCGAATTGGCAGCAGCAATGCTGGAGAACGGCGATGGAGCAGGATTTCTGGAGTCCGACTTTCCACGAGTCAAAACTCCGTCCGGTGGTGGTATGTTCTGGACTATCAACGGCGCTAACGGAATGGAATCCACAGCAGCGATCGAAGGCGTGATCGTGTTCCGTTGCCAGAAGGGGATACTCTGGAAGGCCGATGAAACTTCCGACGACAAGCCTGTGCTTGTCTCTGACGACATGAAGTACGCTCGGCTGAACATTCCATGGGAAGAAGTCCCCGCAGACATGCAGCAGGTTCTCCCGAATCACGAAGTCCCGGCAGAAGTTCTGAAGGAAGCCGGAGCCCTGCGTGAAGATTCCAACGGGAATCCAGTCCGGTACTTCTACTGGGATGGCCCAAACAAACTGCCTTACTGCGAGTTCGGAAGCTCAACGAAGGCCGGTTCGAAGGGCAAGAAGGCGAAGGACTATCAGATCCTCTACGTCCTCCGAAGGAACGAAGCTCTTCCATTGCGGATCCAGCTTGGCCCAACGTCGATCATGCCGATCCGGAAGTTCTTCCGTCAACTGAACGTCCCTCACACAATGGCGTATGTGTCGCTGGGACTGAAAGTTGAGAAGTCGTCATCAGGTAAGGATTACTCGGTCGTCGTTCCAACTCGAACGGCTACTCTTAGCCCTGAAGCCGCCGCAGATATGAAGATGAAGTACAAGGAAGAACTGCAGCGCATGCATGATGCAGGGCGATTGAACATCGTCGACTCTGCTGCGGAGTAATCCTGAACGGAGTCCGGCGGAGCCAAGGATGGCTCCGTTTTTTATGCGCTGACACCACCCACCAGAATCCGACAGTCCAGGTAATCCTGATCGCCGTTACTGATGTCGAAGCCGACTGTCACAATCGACTCGTCGTCCGATGAGGCGCCTCCGGAGATCGTCATCTGAATCGCTCGACCTGCAATCAGCGTGAGCCCGCTGCATCCGGAATCCGATTCGACAATTGTGTCCACGCTGACTGCTGCCACGTCTTCCACGGTCAGTGTCGCGTCCACAGGATCTGCCGTTGGTGTCGAAATAGTGACCCCCGGAGGCAATCGCTTGTCGAGATCCAGATAAACCGTGACCGTCGATCGACTGTGTTTGCACAGGACGTTGCTTGACTCGTAGCAATCCGGATACTCAGACATCACGTTCTCTCCCTGAATCGCCACACACGAGGACTGCGGGACGCCGCGAATACCCGAGACACAGATTCTGCGCTAAAGACTCGCTCTCGTCCAGAGACCGTCCAGCCGACCGTCGGGACCGGCAGTTCTCCCTGCTCGAGGAAGTAACAGAACGCTCCATGCCACCGAGACAATTCGTCGCCGGTGTTGTTCGGAAACGGAACCGTCACACTGAAAGGCATGCCGACCGTCGCGGCCATGCTGCGTTGCGCAGCGGTCGTCGTCATGCGTCTTCGCCCTTCGTGAACGTCGTTCCGTTATCGGAAGTCCCAGATGTCCCGGCAACGGTCGTCGTGTCGTCCAGGTAGACCTTACGCTGAGTCGCAGTCTGAGTGACTTTGTTGCGAGCGTACATGAAGAGCCAGGTGATCTTGTCCTTCAAGCTGGATGTTGCTGCCGGAGGGGCAGTGAGTTCAGCGAACGTGTCGACCGACAGAACATCCAGAACCTGAGCGTTCACCTGAGCCGGTGTTGCCAGCGGAGAAGTTGCTGCAGTGATCGCTGCTTCAAGGAGGGATTGGTCAGCCGGATCTGTCGGGAGATTGTCAGTCTTCGTTTTGATCGCAGAAGTCTTGACTGCTTCCGCCGCTACAGCCGCAGTGAGTGCAGGCATTTCCGTATCCAGCAAATCATCAATCGCGTCCACGCTTGTTTGAGTTGCTCGACTGCTCACGGTGGTATTAAGGTTGGTCGCAACAGTTGTGTTCGTCGTGCCCAGATTGGTCGCCAGTGTATTGGTCCACTGTGTCGTGCTGAGTGCAGTTGTTGCAAGTGCCGGAGCGTAATCAGGCTGAGTAGCGTCCAGTTTAACGCGAGCAGCGGAGTCCAGCGCCGCTATCTCAACCCGCAGTACAACGTATCGCGTGTAAGTCCCGTCGATAAACTTATACCGCACCTGACCCTCAACACTCGGCCTGTCCGCTACGTTGTAGGCCAATGTGTAATAGTGCTTACCAGTCTCAGTCCGGAGGAACGCAATCGCACCAGTCACTGCACCATAGGCTGCATTGTCGATTGACCGTGTTCCGGTAATCGTCGCACCCGAAAC
>Ga0209553_1001525_pt1 | contig 11519 bp, 17 predicted proteins | sample LauGreFBDMM110DN_2_FD_188217 | JGI IMG/M metagenome (GOLD analysis project Ga0209553, IMG submission 188217) | Freshwater lake microbial communities from Lake Michigan, USA - Fa13.BD.MM110.DN (SPAdes) (version 2) | ecosystem: Environmental > Aquatic > Freshwater > Lake | place: Lake Michigan...
TTTGATCGACAAAAAGAAAATCAGAAGTATATATTTGTATGTGAAGGACCGTTTGATGCCTTAGCTGTTGATGGTGTGGCCTTGCTCACTAACGAGATTGCTGAACAACAAAGCAGGATAATTAATAGTCTAGGCGCAGAAGTTATTGTGATTCCCGATCAAGATCGAGCAGGGTTGGTGTTGTTTGATCGTGCAGCAGAGCTTGGGTGGGCCGTGGCCATGCCTAATTGGGATTCCGATGTCAAAGACGTGGCAGACGCTGTTCAGAGATATGGCAGATTGTTTGTGATAGTTGATGCAATAAAAACAGCACAACAAGGGCAGATTAAAATCAACATGGCCAAGAAACAACAAGAACACAAATTGGAGAGGTTAGAAAATGTTTAAAAGAATCAAAGATTTTATATTGTATCCCTTACACAAGTATCTGGAACACAGAAGATTTAAACGGAGACTAGAGGAATTGCGGAAACGTGATCCTTTTATCTACAAATGATTACCTGGGGAATCTCTGCTGCTAGTCACAATGCTGCGTTAGCAGTGTTTGAAGATGATAACCTAATTTTTGCCAGCGAAAGCGAAAGATTCAGCGGAGTAAAAAATGATCCCGATCTAGATCAAAAATTAGTAGATCATGCACGAACATTTGGAGAACCGGATCTCGTGTGCTGGTATGAGCGGCCTTGGTTAAAAACTCTGCGACAGTTGACTGCAGGGCAAGGGTGGCAGGACAATAATGTAAAAGACTATCTCAGAAAGTTTAATATTCGAACACCGGTTAAGACTTTCAAGCACCATCAAACCCATGCCGCTGCTGGATATTATACCAGCGGATTCGACGAGGCCTGTGTGTTAGTAATCGATGCCATAGGTGAATTTGAATGCCTAACACAATGGGATGCGGTTGGCACTGACTTGCACCAACGATACAGTCTAGAATATCCAAACAGTCTAGGATTGTTTTATTCTGCAATGACACAACGCTGCGGCCTAAAACCCAACGAAGAAGAATATATCTTGATGGGCATGGCAGCATTAGGCAATCCAAAAAGATTTCTTAGAGATCTGCTGGACGAATTTATCAGTTTACCCAATGATGATTATGAACACGCTTACAGGATCAAACATAACTTACATCGTGGCTGCACATGGTGGCGGCCTGAGTTAACAACACAGCAAGATTTTTACGATATTGCAGCAGCCACACAGGCCGTTTACGAAATGGCCTTTGAGAGAGTACTTCAACAGGCTGTTCGATCTAGCTCAAGTAGGAATTTAGTGTTGATGGGAGGATGCGCTCTAAACTGCGCAGCCAACCCCATAGCCTACAAATATTTTGATCGAGTTTGGATCATGCCTGCTCCCGGAGATAGTGGCAGCAGCATAGGTGCTGTACTAGCACATAAGAAAAAACACATTGCATGGTCTGGACCGTATCTAGGGTATGACATGAGATATAAGACCAGCAACGAAGAAATTGTAGCTCATTTGCTAGAACACAAGATGTGTGGTCTTGCTCGCGGTCCTGCAGAGTTTGGTCCTAGAGCATTGGGAAATCGCAGTTTGATAGCAGATCCACGCGGTTCGGAAATAAAGGTCGCAATTAACCAGATAAAGCACCGTGAGCAGTTCCGACCCTTCGCTCCTGCAATTCTAGAAGAATTCGCAAATCAGTACTTTAAAATGCCAACAAAATCAACAACTTACATGCAATTTATTGCGCCTTGTTTGGAATCTGAGTCTTTTCCGGCCATAGTACACCTGGATAATACCAGCCGTGTGCAGACGGTTAACAAGACTGACAATCCTCACTTCCGTGCGCTGTTAGAGCGTTGGTATGCAGAGACTGGCTGCCCTATGCTGCTTAACACCAGCCTAAACATCAAAGGCAAGCCCATGGTCAATGATGCTGATGATGCTGCAACCTGGACTCAACTGCATGGTTTACCTGTGTTCAACTAGAGTGTATAATATATAATATGATAAAAACATACGATTACGAAGTACAAAAATTATATCTTGAACTCATGCTGGCAGATGCAGAAGTATTTGTTCGCTGTCAAGGTATTTTTGATCACAGCCTATTTGATCGCAAACTGCAAGATGCGGCTGAGTTCATGCATGAATATGCCAAAGGTTATAATGTGTTGCCAGACTACGAAATGGTCAATGCCACTTGTAGAACCGAACTTGTACGACCTAATGATCTCAAAGATGGTCACATGGATTGGTTTATGGATGAATTTGAAAAGTTCACTCAACACAAGGCTCTTGAACGTGCAATCATACAATCAGCTGATTTATTAGAAAAACATGATTACGGGGCAGTAGAGGTATTGATCAAAGAAGCTGTGCAAATTGGACTTGCTCGAGACATGGGCACAGACTATTTTGCTGATCCCCGTGGAAGATTGATGGGCATCAAAGACAAGAACGGACAAGTAAGCACGGGTTGGCCCAGCATGGATCGTAGATTGTTTGGTGGTTTCAATCGAGGAGAACTGAATATTTTTGCAGGTGGGTCGGGTGCAGGTAAAAGTTTGTTCTTGGCTAACCTAGGTGTGAACTTTGCACTTGCAGGATTGAACGTGGTTTATCTAACACTAGAACTTTCAGAAGCACTAGTATCCATGCGTATCGATGCTATGCTTACAGGTATTGCAACCAAAGACATATTCAAAGATCTGGACGATGTTGAAATGAAAGTCAAGATCATTGGCAAGAAATCCGGACTATTACAGGTCAAGTACATGCCCAGTGGCAAGACTGCCAATGACATTCGTGCATACCTAAAAGAATATGAAATCAAAGTAGGTAAGAAAGTTGATGTATTGTTGGTTGACTATTTGGACTTGTTGATGCCACTTAGCAAGAAGATTAGCCCAGCAGACTTGTTTATCAAAGACAAGTATGTATCGGAAGAATTGCGTAATCTAGCAGTGGAAAAGAACTGTGTGTTTGTGACAGCGGCACAGTTGAATCGAGGTGCTGTTGAAGAAGTTGAATTTGATCATAGTCATATCAGTGGTGGATTATCTAAGATTCAAACTGCTGATAACGTGTTTGGTATCTTTACCAGCCGTGCCATGCGTGAGCGTGGTAGATATCAATTACAGTTAATGAAAACTCGTTCATCAAGCGGTGTGGGCATGAAGATTGATCTCGAGTTCAATCTCGAAAGTTTGAAAATCAGCGATTTGCCCGAAGATGAACAAGAAAGCACAAATGGCGCAAGTCGTGGCGGGTCAAGCATTATTGAACAGATCAAACGCAAGACTGAACTTACTACACGTGAAGAACCCAGTGACAGCAAGCCTGGTTGGGAACGTGCAGAGCCCAAAGACGGATTCAGCCTAGATAAACCCAAGGTACGAGCACAAGTAGAAAGCACAAAACTACGTGAAATTTTAAATAGCATGAACACAGATGAAGAATAAAGTAGTTGAGTTGCTGAAGTGGTTGCCCTCAGAAGGTGAAGATATTGAAATAGATTGGCCCAAAGTACATAAGACCATAGGAGTAGATCACACTAATTGGCTTATTACACAGCCCAAAGAAAAATGTCAATTGGTGCTGTTACGCAACGATATGTATTGCCGATTGGCTGCGGAATTCTATGACGATGCTGCATTGATTAACTATCACTTAATGTGGGCTAAATAATGGATGCGAGCCAAAGAGTTTATAACTGAGCGAGAAATGCCCGAACGCAAAAGTCGGGTAATGAGTACTGCTTTTGAGTTTCCTACCATGCCCAGTTCAGATGGATATCAAGTCTATAGATTTGGTGTTGCCATGGCCAATCACGAAGAACCACCCTATGGTCCTGCTGGTCAACACGCTGTGATCACTGCTTATACCCCCGAAGAAGAAGAGATCATACATGCAGCTGAACGAGCTACCGGCCATAAGGGGCGATTACTAGCTGATCGCGGCAGTCGAGAGCCTAAGACTACAGAAACGCAGAGTCCTGTGGCCAAGCCCAAACGTAATCGCTACGGAGTTTGATGTGCGATTAAGAGAATTTTCAAACAACGATTTTGTCACGGTAAACGCAGATCTAAATCCCAAACTGTGGCAAGAAGGCAGACTAGATAGTGCAGTACGTCAAAAACTGATAGAGATCGCCAAGGCCTTTGTGGATTTTGTGGGCATAGATCTAGATATCAAAGACTACACAATAACTGGATCTAACGCCAACTACACCTGGAGCAAGTACAGCGACCTTGATCTACATGTGATCATCGAAGGTGAAGTCACAGATGAACAACGCGAGCTGTTCACTGCCAAAAAGGCACTGTGGGCAGAATACCACGATATCACAGTGAAAGGCTTGCCTGTGGAGTGTTATGTACAAGGCGAAACAGAAACACATCACAGCACAGGTGTCTACAGCATTGTAAAAAGCACATGGTTGATCAAGCCACAAAAGACAGAACCCGATCTAGATGATCAAGCCGTAGAAGCCAAAAAAGACAGCATGCTGGGTCAGGTAGAACAGGCTCTATTAAGCAAGGATCTAGAAAAATTACGAACAGTCAAAGACAAGATAACAGTCATGCGCAGAGCTGGATTAGATCGTGCTGGGGAGTGGAGTGTAGAGAACGTGGTGTTTAAGATCCTGCGCAATCTAGGTCTTATAGATCAAATCACCGAAAAAATAAGAGAGCTGGAAGATGCCGAGCTCTCTTTGGAACAACAGACCAACGTGCTAGACTAGTCTTTTCTGCCACCAAACAACTGTAGTAGATTCAAGAACAAGTTGATAAAGTCCATGTAAAGGGTCAATGCACCCGATACTTCCACAGCTGGACTGGTATCCACTGAAACCATTTCACGTATCTGTTGTGTGTCATAGGCAGTTAGGCCCAAGAAGATGATAATAGCCAGTGCGGAGATCACCATCTGCATCACCGTTGAGCCAATAAAGATATTAACAATACTGGCGATCACAATAGCAATTAATCCCACAAACATGAACTTGCCCACACTGTCTAAACTGCGTTTGGTAAAGTAACCATAGCCGCTCATCACAGCAAACAATATGGCTGCACCCATAAAGGCACCAACGATTGATCCCATGGTGAACACAGCAAAGATCATTGCGAAGCTCAGACCCATTAATGCCGCAAAACCATGTAGGCATAGCTGAGCTATTTGTTTTGTAGGATTGTTACCTAACACATAGCTCACGCCAAAGATGGCAGCTAAAGGTGCAAAGATCACAATCCACTTCAGTACCCCTGTAAAAAAGAATTGCAGCAGCTCGGGTGTGGTGCCTACCCAGTAACTGACCAACATTGATACTACGACTGCCAGGCTCATGTGACCGTAGACACGCCCCATGGCTGCATTGACTTCTTCTGCGGAGCGATAATCTGAGATACCGCCAGTGTAATTTGTTCCGAACATTTGGACTCCTTGTGGTTGATATAAGTTTAATTATATACTATAATATTTACACAGTCAACAAGTGATTGTACCAAAAACCCAGTTTTTTGAATTTGACAATAAATACGCATATAACTTAACCCAATCATGCTACATATCATCAACGACCTACGAGACAATCTGCTCACACTGATCAAAGACGACCCGGTGAGACCTGAACTCACGCCCGAATTCCGTGTGAACTCAAACTCAAAGATATTTGTATTGAGAGATGATGTTACTGATGAGCCCTTGGCGGTGACATGTGTAAAGTTCCTGGATGGCATTCCCCATAATGTGGATCAGCTTGCTGAACTAGCGGTGCATACCAATACTGCTGTGTTCTATACCATATGGTCATATGCTGCGGGTGCGGGTCGTAGATTGATTGAGGAAGCACAGCAGCAGATTCGTCAAGAACATCCCGAAGTTGATACCTATGTGACTCTGAGCCCCAAGACTGAAATGGCTCGCAAATTCCACCTCAAAAACGGTGCGGAAGTGTTTAGAGAAAACCCCGATACAGTAAACTATCTGTACAGATAATCAAGCAGAGTAAGGCTGTATCACAGGTTGCCAGGTATCTGGACCACGCTGAGTCATTTGATCAGCCAATCTTTCAGCCAACAACCGGCACTCTCTGCGCTGACTAGGAATAAATCTTGCGCCTGAAAGATCCTGTGATTTCACTGTTTGTCCTGTGCGGAGATTGCGGGCCATAGGAATAATGTATTGTTGCATATTAGTATTTATCGCTGATGGTTAAATATATAATAATCATTGGAACAGCTAATCATGAGTCAAATACCGTTACGCAGCGTTAGATTAAATGCTAGACCCGCTACTACTCTTCAATCATTTGTGGGTACTGCAGGTGAAATTTTCTACGACAGCACCAATCAAACCCTGAGAGTGTATCCAGGCAATATCGCTGCTGGAAAAATCCTAGCTGATCGTGATTGGGTTAATGCAGCCATTGTTGCTGGTGGAGGTGTACAGGCAGGAGTGGCTGGTAGAATAGCCTACTATCCTGGTACAGGCAGTCAGGTCAACGATCTTGCTGAAGTTTACTGGCACACGCATGACGGCGCCAGTATGCTGCACGTGGGTGGGGAACTAGAAGTTTCCGGGCAAAAAAACAAGATCCGTTTCCATTGGGACAGCCTAGCAGATCTTACCAGCCAAGTGCCAGCTGTGGATTGGCACGGTATGGTAGCCCATGCTCACGACACTGGCAAACTCTACTACGCTCATGCTGGCGCCTGGGTGCCTGTGGCTTCTGAAGCCATGGTGCCCGCTCTTGCTGGCAGCTATCAGTTTTCAGTGGCTGCAGATGATTCAACGCAGAGAGTCATAAGCACTGACGAAGTAATCAAATTTATAGGTGCGGGCGGCATTACTACCAGTAGTGATGCTGAAGGTAATATTACCATCACTGGAGCAGGTAGTATAGGCTCTGTCACCTTTGTAGGAACAACCATAGATTCCACAGACAGTTCTGCTATTACATTCACTCCTGCAGTTTTGTTCGACAGTGATATCATAGTCGGAAATGCCATTGTATTTCCAGACGGCACTTATCAGCAGACCAGTGCTGTGGGTGTTCCGGGACCTGCAGGTGCTCAAGGGCCGGCAGGTGCTTCGGGAGCAGGCACTGGAGATGTGCTAAGTGCAGGTGGCGGATATATCAATAACGCTATCATACGCTATGACGGCACCACGGGCACTATCATACAAAACAGTTCTGCAACCATATCAGATGCAGGGTTATTGACAGCTACCAGCTTCAGCGGTGACGGCAGCTTGATCACAGCACTAAATGCCACACAATTGACTTCGGGTACTGTACCAGATGCAAGATTTCCAGCCACACTGCCTGCTAGTTCAGGGGTGAATCTAACTGCCCTGAATGCCACGCAGCTGACCAGTGGCACTGTCCCCGATGCTCGTTTCCCAGCTACCTTGCCTGCTGCATCAGGCGTGAATCTAACTGCGCTCAATGCCACTGCACTGACCTCAGGCACTGTGCCCATAGCACGTATAGGAGCCACTGGTACACCAAGTGCTAGCACCTATCTTCGTGGAGATAATTCGTGGGCCACAGTGAGTGGGGGCGCAGCATCAGACAGTTTTGCCACAATAGCAGTGGCAGGTCAATCAAGTGTGGTAGCAGATTCAGCCACAGATACTCTGACACTAGTAGCTGGATCTAACATAACCATAACCACAGATGCCGGTACAGACAGTATCACTATAAACTCCACAGCCAGTGGTGGCGCAACATCAGACAGTTTTGCTACCATAGCTGTAGCAGGGCAAAATTCAGTGGTGGCAGATAGCGGCACAGACACCTTGACCTTGGTGGCCGGTACTGGCATGTCTATTACCACTAATAACACCACTGACACTATCACCATTACCAGCACCGTGGCAGCAGGTGCCACAACGTTTGCTGCGTTAACTGACACGGCCAGTTTGACTGTGGATCTGTTTTATCTGCCAGCAATCACTAGATTAGATGTCACTGCCAATGGATTCAGCGCATATAGATTTGATCAATACAGCACCACAGATAATCCCACAATCTATGCCCTCGCTGGAACTACCATAGCATTTAATCTAGCAGGTGCATCCAGTCATCCATTCTTGATCCGTTTCTCAGGTGCCAATTACAGCACTGGTTTGGTTCATGTCACAACTGGTGGTACAGTGACCACAGGAGCCTCAGCTCAGGGCAAGCAGAGTGGCACACTGTACTGGAAGGTTCCAGCCGGTATCAGCGGCGACTACGGCTATCTCTGTCAAAGTCACGGTGGTATGGCGGGCATCATCACCATCAAAGCTATCTCAGCAATCTAATTAGACTAGGTGCTGTGCCAGCACCATGCATGATATCCATGCCCATATGGTATTAAACCCTACCAGTGTAGGCAACAGTTTCTTCTCTGATGCCCATATCAGTGTCAATGATGTGATCAGAGTGAAAAAGTACAGCCACCATATGGAAATGCCAAAGATCAAGCCAGGAACAATGATACAGGCCTTGGCAGCCCAGGATGCAAACTCCACAGTGTTGTAGTCAGTCCAATAGGCCCGAGTGAACCACATGCTGTAGCATTCACGCATGCGAGCAAATCCAATGTGATTATAAACTAAGCCACATAGTATTAAAAATACCATACAACCACTAAACCATTGTGTTAGATTCATAATATCTCCTTGTATTGTAATTATTCACAATAGCTCGAGGGGGAGATTATTTGTGGCGAAGCGCAGCGCAAAATTTTTTTGTGCAGAGCACACAGCGCAAGATTTTTAGCGTCTACGTAGGTATGCCCCAAGCTGAACTACTGTTCTCGCCTACACCTATCACACAGGCCATCACTGCGGTGTATTCAATCAAGGTCCATGCTCCAGTTTTTGTATTAACTGTGAGCACAGTGCTGGTACCTTGTTCACTGGTAGCGCCACGCCATTGCGGCGTTTCTCCAAATTCTTCCACCATGGTTCTGAACACCTTTTCAGTGGCATCGCATACCACAGGCTTGTTCAAAGTGCGTGGTTCAGCATGAGCCAGAGTGGTAAGCATGACAGCAAGGATTAAAAACTTTTTCATCGAGTATTTAATTCAATATCAATCAAACAAGGTTCTACACACACGGGTATGTTCAGGCCAGCGTAGGATCCATATGTCCGCTAGTCCCACATGACTGAATAGAATCCACCAATCTGATATTATAGTATCTGAAAATAACTCGGGATCGGGCCTGCTGCGTGGCCAATAATTGACTCGGGGATGCCATGCTTCAAGTAACTTGATCTGTGGTGGGATCAATGGATCTAGATATATCAACAGCATATAGTTCGCCCCCTAGACTACGCTGGTATATCCTAGCACACTCATATACCCAAAACTCCATGGAGTTCTCTGAATCTATGAGCAAGATATACAGCATTGTGTATTTACAGTGAAATGGGTCTAGAGCCCTAAAAAACCACAGCGCAGTTTTTTAAATAGCCCCTCGCAGTATGCTCATGGTGATCTCTGTGTCCGCTATGCGATACACGTTGTAGCACTCTCTGCGGATCTTCTTTAGACTGGGTTTTGAGCGTCGACCACCCGCATCACTAGATAATGGCTGTAACTGTAGTTGATTACTGCTGTCGTAGACTTGAATGACTCGAGCTAGAATGATTCTATTGTGTTCTGTGACTAGGCAATGATCTCCGGGTGAGAGATGAGCGCCAGCAATGTCTCTGTGTTGTAGTGTGTGATTCATAGTAGAAAAAGAGTTTGAAGTTGGAAAAAACCTGCTGCGTAAAAAATTAGGGTGGAGTACTTATGCTTTCAAGGTGGTGATTGCTACCATACTGTTGTTATTATACAACACTGTACGCATATACCGGTCACCCCATGATGACCACCGACCTGGTCACCCACCGTCAACATTTCACGCTGACACCACATTGGTACTGCCAGTTGGGCATCTGATCGAACAAGGTCTGACCCTGCGAGATCTTTGGATCCCAAGGTGCGTCACGATGATCCCTCGGCTCCCAGCCTGCACAGCCTGCTGCTGTGAGCAGCACACTAGCGGCTGCTAATAGTGTGCAATAACGCAGGAATGTCTTCATGTACTGTCTCCAAGTTGTCTAGTTCTGCTGCTATCATAAGCTCACGCATGACCACAGCTCGCTGCTTGTACGCAGGGGGCATGGCAGCAACCATAGCGTCCACTGCTTCCATGGTGTCACAGTTCCACAACAGCTTACAGATCTGCACGTCCTTCTTAGTGAGTCCTTGTATATTGATCATTGCATCAATGCCTTAACCATGTTGGCCCATGTGTTTACAGGTACCTCTATACGTGAAGCCGGGACAGCTACATGACTCTTCGGTGACTGTGTACGTTTGCCCACTACTACCAATAACTGTGCGTCCATGAGTTTCTTTCTTTAGTGTGAATAGGGTGATGTTGCCTGGCACAAACTTCCTACCTCTCTTGTCGAATCCTTTGATGGGATTCTTGAAGTAGAACGGAACGGTTTCGTTGACCTTTACATAAGCCACTAGGTTGTTGCTGTCTAGTAGGTATGTGTGTGCGGGGAATGCGCCCCCTGTGGTCTCTACAACAGCTTCCATTACTTGGCCGCGTCTTTCATAACATTCTGCACTTGATTAACACCCTTGTCAGCCACTTGGGCCACACCGGAGATGCCTACAGTTGCAACGAAAATGCCTAGCAAAAACGAAATAATGTATCCCATATCAAACCTTCTTTCTGTGTGTGTAAGTGTTTATTATACTGCCGTTTGCTCAATCTGTCAACCAAAAGCCCTAGGGCTTCTAGGGTTAATCCAATCTGCTGCCCGCATAGGCCTCAAAGCCGTACTTCTCAAACACCCCGGCTGCTGCGCGAGCGCCTGCTTCAAGAGTGTCCACGTTCTGGCATCCAAACTTGGAAGGATTCCACATCTCTAAGCCGCCGCTGTAGGAAGGACGGATCCCTGTGGCTTTCAGGGCCCGGCCAATCTTGGTGTTGCCTTTGACGCCGTAGATCTTCACCCAGGCAAAGCCACATGCGAATTGATCCCTACCGCCCAGCTCTTGGCGAAAGTACTGATCAGCTGCTGCGTGTGCTGCTGATTCAGCTTCGGCTACGATCATTGGAATCTGCTCTGGGGTTGCTGTGATAGTCATATCTGCTCCTTAGTGTGTGTATGTGTTTATTATACGATCAAATGCTCAAAGTGTCAACCAAAATCACACGCCAGCGATGGTGGTCAACAGGCCTGCAGTGACCAACAACACGGCCTGGATAAGGCCAATGGCCCAACCAATGTAAACCACTGCCACGAATCCTATGAGTTTCAACATGCTGGGCTCCTTTGTTGCTATGTGTTAATTATAACGCACTCTTACCAATCTGTCAACCAATTTCAGTGTTGCAAAATTGCCACATCTTCAGTGCATCACCTCTAAGCCCCATCAACACCCCTTCGTAGTCCCGGTAGCTGCAGAAGGCCCAGATGCGTTCAGGACTGTACCTATAGTTAGGAACTCCTGAGGTTCTGCCCCAGTCATAGGT
>Ga0209553_1001528_pt1 | contig 11516 bp, 7 predicted proteins | sample LauGreFBDMM110DN_2_FD_188217 | JGI IMG/M metagenome (GOLD analysis project Ga0209553, IMG submission 188217) | Freshwater lake microbial communities from Lake Michigan, USA - Fa13.BD.MM110.DN (SPAdes) (version 2) | ecosystem: Environmental > Aquatic > Freshwater > Lake | place: Lake Michigan, USA...
GGTAAGCCTGCGAATACCAGTCCGACCTCCGCCTGCAAGCTTTGTCAGTTCTGTTTTTAGAAGCGATTCTTTCAAGGATTTTGTGTAAGCAGCTTTGTCGGTTTCGGAAGGTCGGGGTTTATTCTTCGGGGGCATCTCACCCGATTGAATGCGATCGTGAATTTTTACCCACGAGCTGAAGTTATCTGAATTGCTTAGATCGACCTTTAGTAGAGTAAGATCAAGCCCACCTTTTTTATTCGCACCCTCATGGCAAGCAATGCAGTGCTTCTCAAGGAAGGGATTCGTTATTGGTTCTGCAGCAAATGAATGCTGCACCAATACAAGATAAAGACCAAGAGCCCAAAGGGTTTTGGTTTGAATAATTCGCATGGGATTGATCACACCATCTCCAATCCGGTCATGGTGCCCTTCGAGGTGGAGAAGTCTTTCGCTTCGATCCCCAATCTGTGCAGCATGGAAAGATAAAGATTGCTAAGAGGATAATTATTCTTGGTATCGAACGCAAGATGCTGGCCATGCTTGAACCCGCCACCTGCAAGCAAAACGGGCAGGTTGACATTGGAATGCGAGTTGGCGCTGCCCATGCAGGTGCCATAAAGAACCATGGTGCGTTGCAACAGCGACTGCCCTTCTTCCTTAGTCTCGCTCAAGCCATTGAGGAAGCCATTAAGTACATCGAACTGGCCTTCTTCTTTAGAGCGCAGTTCTGCAATCATTTCTGGTCGGTTACCATGATGGGTAATGTTATGGATCACGGTGGTATCGATGAATAATGAGATGATACGGGAGGAATCGGTTTCCAGAGCAAGCTTCATGACATCAAACATGAGTTTAGTTTTCTTGACAAACTCGCGTGAATCTTCGATGTCTTCTGGAGGCAGAGCGGTAACTTTGGGCTTGGGTTTGTATTCCCATTCTTCCGAGCTTTGCAATCTTTTTTCAAGCTCTCGTACGGAAGAGAGATACTGATCCATGCGTGCCTGATCTGTTTTCGAAAGCGAGCGGTTCAATCTTTTCGACTGATCGCCCACGAAGTCGAGCATACTGCGACCTTGCTTGATAGCTTCAATGTTGGCAGCAACTTCTTCCTTCTTGCCTTGCAGGAACAAAGTTTGAAAAACCTTCTTCGGGCTTCTCTCTGCGGGGATAGGGGCGCCACTGCGTGTGTAACTTAGGGTTGCACCTTCGCTGCTCATTGCCAATACGAGGGAAGGGTAGCGGGTTTGGTTACCCATTTGCTCTGCAGCGAATTGGTCGAGTGAGATCCAGTTACGAAAGCCGCCTCGTTCAGGATGTGGGGTTCCGGTGAGGAAACATTTTTCAGCAGCGTGCGAGCCTGTAACTCCCGGAAGGCTTACGCCAGAAAAGATGGACATTTCTTTGCGATGGGCAGAAAGCCTTTGCAAGTAGGGTGATAGTTCGTAATCTTTGCCCGCTTTTTCTGGGAAGAAGAACTGGGGCAGGATCCCCATGTTGGTTTGGATTGCAACCATCCTTCGGGGGATTGCTTTTGCTTTTTCTGCAGCGCCAAGCTTTGCTTCCATTGCATCGAGCATGGGCAAAGCCATGGTCATGCCCGCTGCCCGGAGAAAAGTTCGCCTATTGAGGGGTTTTAACATAATTGTTGCTCTTAAAATAACGGAATGAATTACTAAATTGATAACTTATAATAAGATAATTAGAACCTAAGGTCAATCTTCTTCATGTGATGCTTATTGGGGCAACATGAAACGTTAAAACTAGCTTGCCTTGTATAGTTTCACAATCATTTATAAAAACGTCGGGAAGTTGCGGTGTTCACCGTACATACTTATATATATGTCAATTAACCCTCTACTACCTGACCCTCCCGAACCGCTTTTGGCAGCGTGCCAGGAAGAGTTTGTGGGCTTGTTGAATGATGCGCATGCGATGTTATTGCGTTATGTGATGTCGCTGTTGGGAAATCGGCATGATGCTGAGGATGTGTTGCAGCGTGCCAGTATAATAATGTGGCGTCGCTTTGGGACCTATGAAAAGGGTACGGATTTTATCGCCTGGGCTACAACAGTGGTGTTTTATGAAGTGAAGAACTTCCAGCGTGTGAGCGGGCGTTCCCGGTTGAATTTTGACGATGAACTCATGCAAACTTTGGCTGCTGAGCGAGTCTACCATGTTCAAAAATGGCTTACACGCACTGAAGCACTTGATGCGTGCTTACAAAAACTCGATGTCGCCAGCCGGCTGTTGGTGAAGTCTATTTATAGCGATGGCATGCAGGCTAACGAAGTTGCCCGCCTGCAGGGCAGTTCCCCGAAGACCATCTACAACAAGCTTAATCTCATCCGTCGTTTGCTTGCAGAGTGTGTGCAGCGCCGGATGGCGGAGGCCGCATTATGAACCGCGTCGATCAATCGGAATGGCACCGGCTTTTCAATGCAGCACTGAATGATCAACTTAGTGAAACCGAAAAACTCGAACTTGCTGTTGTTCTTAAATCGAGTGCCGAGGCACGCCAACTCTGGTATCTCTATAACGACAACGAATGCTCCTTGGTAGAAATAAAGATACCGGTGAAGAGAGAGCTGTCACGGTTTACATGGAAGCCTCTTGCTGCAGCAATCACGGGTGTTGTGTTGGGGATGTTTTGCGCATCAATTGTGTTTGCTTATGTATCAACCTCATTGGGGAAGGTCGGAACGCTTTTTGAGGATAATTTTGAATCTGGGCTTGCGCCATTGGTGACTGGCGTGCCTTTCGAGGTGGGTGTCTGGAGTGGGGATTATTCTGAACTAGTTGCAGAACAGCAAGGCGTGAAGCCAGCGATGGGTACCAAGATGCTGCGTTTTCTGCGAGGCGATTATCAGGGCAAGAGCATTCCTTCGAGCCATAGCAGTGATGTTTTTCAGATGGTGGATGTCAGGCCTTATCGAAGTCAATTTGCCGATGGCGGTTCCGTGGTGCAGTTGACTGCGGTTTTTAATGCTGTTTCTTTTCTCGCAGATGAGAACTTCAGTGCCACGCTGACAATCTTTGCTCTTGATGCGAGCCTGGTCGGCAAAGAAATGATGAAAGCGGAAAAAGTTTTATCGACGGAATCGCTGGCATTTTCGCGCAGCAGTAAGGTTATGATGGATCGGGATCCGGCCACATGGCAGAAGGTTAGCAACGAACTGCGGCTGCCTCCGGGAACAGAGTACCTGCTGCTTCGCATGGGAATGTCCAATGACACGAAGTCGCCGGACATACGCAGAGATAGTTTCGCCGGGCACTTTGCGGACAAGGTACAGCTCGTCATCGGGCGTCGGCCTGAAATTACTGTGCCGTGAATATAAATATTTTAGGGGCTCAGCCAATGATTGACTCTCGTACGATTTCGAAGTTTCAAATCCGAGCATTGCTTGGCATCTGCGTTGCTATGTTATCTATTGTTGGACAGGCTGGGGCCGCAGATTCGCTGCGCTTCGAGCAAGATATTCTGCCGATCTTTTATCACCATTGTTTTGGATGTCATAGCGAAAAGCAGGAGAAGCCAAAGAGTGGCCTGCGTCTTGATTCGGCAAAGGATATCATTGTTGGCGATGTGATCGTTGCAGGCAAGCCAGACGAAAGCGAGTTAATGAAGCGTGTGTCGCTGCCTCATACCGATAAGAATGTGATGCCTCCGATTAAGGGCGGGGCACAGCCTTTAAACGATGCAGAGCGATCGATGTTAAGGCGATGGATTACTGATGGTGCGAAGATGGGCTCATGGGTGAAGTTTGATCATCGAGGTGCTGCATTGCCTGCGGATGATGTTGTGCTTTCACCCAAAGATGTTAAGCAATTGAGTTTGGAAGTGCAGAAGCGGATCGATCAATTTCATGTGGAGAAGGGCACCAAGCTAAATGCGCCTGCGAGTGATGAGACTTTTCTACGCCGGGTTTATCTCGATGTCATTGGGCGCATACCGAGCCTAGAAGAGAGCACTCGTTTCCTTGAGAGTCGGGCTGGTAACAAACGCTCGAAGTTGATCGATGAACTGCTTTTGACCGAAGGCTATGTCAGTCACATGTATAATTGGAAGGCTGATCTTCTGCGTATCAATTCGAAGATCGCCCAAGGTCAACCTGCTAGGCTTTATGATACTTGGGTGAAGGATGCCATCCGCTCGGGCATCGCTTTTGATGAATTTGTTCGAAGGTTAGTGACTGCAAAAGGTTATCTGTGGGAAAACGGCGCAGTCGGTTTTTATGTGCGCGATCTCGGCATGCCTCTTGATCATATGTCGAACATGACCCGTGTATTCTTAGGCACGCGAATGGAGTGCGCGCAATGCCATGATCATCCACTAGAGCCAATCACGCAGAAGGATTTCTATCAGATGGTTGCGTTCACCTACGGGGTGAGTAATCTTGGCAGCCCCGGTGGGTATTCGCCCGATAATGTGAAGCAGTATCCTGAGATCAAGGCGAAGATGGCTGCTTTGCCAAAAGATGAGGCTTTCGGGCAGAGCGTTAGCGGAACGATTGCCCCATTGAAGCGATTGACCGTAGACACGAATATGCAACTGAAGTTTCCCGATACCTATGCCTACGATATTTCGCTCCGTGGAAAGTTGGTGGAACCTCGCACACTTTTTGCAGACGAAGCTATTATCAGTGGAGATGATAGGCGCAAGGCATTGGCAGACTGGATGACTTCGCCACGCAATCCGCGTTTTGCGAAGAATATTGCAAATCGCCTTTGGAAGCGAGTCATGGGCGTAGGACTGATCGAGCCCGTGGATAGTTTTTCTGCGTTGCCTAATCCCGAGCACGCAGAGTTAATGGATTTTCTTACACAGACGATGATTCGGCTGCGTTTCGATGAGCGTGCCTTCATTGCAATGTTGCTAAATACACGCTTGTATCAAAGTGATGCGGTAAGAGAGAATCCAGAACCTGGGATGACTTCCACGCTTTTAGGACCGCAATTAAGGCGACTGTCAGCAGAGCAGATTTGGGATTCTTATCTCGCCCTGCTTGTGAAGGATATTGATAAACGCAAGTTTATTTCTCGCGAAGGTGGCACACTTGATCCAAGCTACCTGCGTAAGCTAACCTTGATGACTGCGGATGAAATCATCGCACAAGCTCGCATTGATCAAGCCGAGCACACAAGGAAACGCGAGGTCGGTCTGCGTCGGATGGACCAGCAGAAAGCGTTGGCCGCCGCCAAGAATCGTGGTGATGAAAAGGAAGTGAAAAGATTGACTGCTGCGCATGCAGAGGCGAACCGGGCGATGGCATTAGAACCCGAGGGCGAACCGATTATAATAGAGACCGACCCACGCTGGAAATCACTTCCCACAAATTTCATTCGTGCTTCAGAAACGCCGCTCCCTATTCCACTAGGGCATTTCCTGCGACAGTTCGGGCAATCCGACCGTCGTGAGATTGATGCATTTAATCGCGACCCGAATTCCACGCACTCGCTCGCACTGATGAATGGTGATTTAACAACCCGTGTACTTACGGAAGATTCGTATCTGCGCAAGCAGTTCGCTGCGAGCAAGTTGCAAGGGCAGCAAGCCATTCAGCTAATTTATCGGGCGATTCTCATTCGCTCTGCGAAGGATGCTGAGCTCGCTGAGATTACAGCGGTCATGAAGGCCAGCCCGACACCAGAGCAAGACCTTATCTGGGCTCTTTTGAATTCCCCTGAGTTTCTTTTTTATTAGTGAGATGATTGCTACCAACACATGATATAATCTTTTCAGAAACGGGCGGACACATGAACTCAATACTCACAGACATCAATCGACGCACCTTTGTAGAAAGTTTTGCCAAAGCTGTTTTTGGAGTTAGCCTGCTGCCCTCATTTGGCACTACTCATGCCGCAGAAAATAAAGTTGGTGGCAAGGCGAAGAGCGTGATCTTCCTCTACATGCGCGGAGGAATCTCGCACATCGATACCTTTGATCCAAAGCCAGGTAAGCCCGAAATGGGGGGCGTGAAAGCCATCAAGACAAGTGCGGATGGTATTCAGATTTCGGAGTGGTTCCCCCTCTTAGCAAAACAGATGCATCATATTTCACTCGTGCGATCGATGACTTCTACGCAAGGTATTCACGATCGTGGTACCTACCTTGCACACACCAGTTATTTCATGACATCGACCATAACTCATCCTTCGCTTGGATCTTGGGCGGTCAAGCAGCTCAACCCCGTAAACGCTGTTCTGCCCGGAAATATTCTTATCAATGGCAGCCCACAGCACCCCCGCAGTGGTTACATGCCAACGCAACTTGCGCCGCTGCCCATTGTCGATCCGGGTGCGGGTCTGCAAAACTCCACTCTTCCTAAGAAGATCAGTGAATCGGATTTCGTACGACGAATTGCGCTTACGAAAGCGTTGGGAAGGCCATTTGTTGCACAAACGCCACATCGCGATGCAGCAGCTTATTTGAAAGTCCAGCAAGACGCAGCTTCGCTTATGAAGAGTGAAGATCTCAAGGTATTCGACATTTCCAATGAAGATAAAAAGATGCAGGCCGCATATGGCACACACACCTTTGGCAAAGGTTGCTTGCTTGCGAGGCGACTTGTGGAGAGCGGCGTCCGTTTCATCGAGGTGGAAGATGCCCACAACTGGGACACGCATAACGATCAAATCAAACAGATGGAAAATATGACTCCATCAACAGACCAAACGATGGCAGCCCTTCTTGAAGACCTTCACCAGCGCGGACTTTTAAAAAGCACCCTTGTAGTGATGGCCACTGAGTTCGGTCGCTCACCCCAAATCAGCAACACTACCGCAGGGCGTGGGCATCACCCTGGCGTTTTTACTTGGTGGCTCGCAGGTGCCGGCATGAAAGGTGGCTATATTCACGGCAAGTCTGACGAGATCGGTGAGCATGTCGCTGAGAAACCCGTCACCATGCCAGATTGCAATGCGACCATTGCGCAAGCTATGGGCATCGACCTGCAAAAGATTGAGCATTCCCCATCGGGGCGGCCCTTCACCGTTGCAGATAAGGGCAAGCCAGTCGATGAGGTGTTTGCATGAAACTTTTGCCGACAATGAATTACACCGTGCCACTTATGAAACTAAGAATGACAATTCATCAGAAAATAATGTGGAAGGCTCTGGTAGCGTTGTTTTTGGTTGGCGCGGCTCAAGGCCAGGTCGTGAAAACCGAAGGCAGGCAAGATTTGGAGGGAGACCGTGTTAAGAACTTCAGGTCGCTCTCCTCCAAAGACAAGCTCGTTTTCGCCTTCCGGGACAAAGAGCTTCTCGCCTCGCGGGCTGAATTGGCGGATCTTTCAATTGTGGGCGAGAATCCCTTTCTCAGGGGCTTCCCTGCGCCCCGACGCTACTCAACTCACCCAAACTACAACACAAAGCTCGACACGAAGGCTGATGGGCTTTCTTACAAATCGAGGATCTCTTGGGATGAACAGGTGCCTTCTTTACAGGGATTTTTGACCAACAATTTCATTCCCGCCGTCAAGAGGTATTGTGAAAGTGGGCATCTCAAGGTCGCTTTTGACTCATTGAAATTCAGAATCGCCGAAAGGCCAAATACAGATGACCTGAATGTTCAAGAAGACATCCCCTACAACATCCTGGGGAAGCGAGCCCTTGTGCTGGATTTATACGTGCCCAAGGCACCTCCAAAGTCGAAGGCTTACCCAGTTCTTCTGTTCTTCCACGGGGGAGGTTGGCTTGGCGGGCATCACTACAGCAATCGTCCGGTAGCGATCTCCATGGCCAAGAATGGGTTTGCCACAATCGTGGTTGAATATCGGCTGGGAGTTGAGGCGATCTTCCCGGCTGCTGTCTGGGATGGAAAGGCCGCCGTGCGATGGGTCAGAAAGCATGCAAATAAATATAATCTGGACCCGAACATGATCCTCGTCAGCGGCGGGTCGGCCGGGGGCAATATTGCCGGTCTTGTGGGAACGACCAATGGCGACCCGCGCTTCGAGGGGGATGGTAATCACAAGGAATACTCCAGCGAAGTCCATGGTGTCATTGCATACGATGGCGCGGTCCATCAGAGCAATGGACCCTGGACGGGCGGTGGTGAAGGCAGGCCCAGCCCCAAGGACACAAATCCGTGGTTCTATAATGAGTCGATTCCGCTTTTCCACATCATCACCAAAGACGGGGGAGTGCCAATACTCTTTGTAAAGGGTGGAAGGCCTCTCAGCGTTTGGATCAAAAAGCACATCAGCAATATCAAGGTGGATTGGCTGGATCACCGGTGGGTCCATGCCTTTGAAGTATTTGACCCATCAAAGGATATTCTGGTCGAAGAGCTCATGGAATACTTCAAGAGTGACCGGTCGCTTTGGGCTGGGAAATTGAACCTATGATTATGTCCATTCTGCTTCATCACCCGACGATCCGGCTCATGATTTTGTTGTTTACCACCCTCAGGGGTGGAGGATCGCTCCGCAATTACGCCGCAGCTCGACGATGCCGCCGAAATTCATCCCTTAATATGACCCGTCTCATTTTGTTCATCGCCCTCTGTCAGCCGCTGCTCCCGTGTGCGGCGGCGGATGCCAGCTTCTTTGAGAAAACGGTGCGCCCCATTCTCGAGGAGCACTGCTTTGACTGCCATGGCGAAAACTCTTCCAAAGCCAAGCTCAGGCTCGATACGACGGTCGGCATCTTGCGCGGCGGCGAGTCGGGGGAGCCGTTCATCGTGGCGGGGAAAAGTGCGGAGAGCTATCTCATCAAGCGGGTGACTCACGAGAACCCAAAGGAAGTGATGCCGCCGAAGGGCGCGAGGCTGACGGCGGCGGAGGTGGCGGTGCTGCGGACGTGGGTGGATCAGGGCGCGAAGATGCCGGGCTCGGAGGCGGCGGCGGCTTCGCTGAAGTTGAAGACGGACCACTGGTCGTTCCAGCCGGTGAAGCGTCCGGCGGGCGTGGGGATTGATGAATTCGTGCTCGCGAAGTTGCGCGGGAAGGGGCTGACGATGTCGCCGGCGGCGGACAAAGCGACGCTGATTCGCCGGCTCTATCTCGTGATGCATGGGATGCCGCCGACCCCGCAGGAGGTGGGGGATTTTGAAAAAGACGCGCAGCCCGATGCCTATGCGCGGCTGGTAGACCGCGTGCTGGCGAGCCCGCGCTACGGCGAGCGCTGGGCGCGGCACTGGATGGATGTGGTGCGCTACGCGGACACAAACGGGTTCGAGACCAATCACGAGCGCAAGACGGCGTTTTACTATCGCGACTACCTCGTCGAGTCGCTGAACAGGGACAAGCCATACATTGATTTCATCAAGGAACAGATCGCGGGCGATGCGCTCGGCACGGATGCGGCGACCGGCTTTCTCGTGGCAGGGGCTTACGATATCATCAGGGGTAATGACGCAGTGCTCAACGCGATGTTGAGGCAGGACGAACTTGCCGACATGGTGAACACGACGGGCACGGCATTTCTCGGTCTCACGCTGGGCTGCGCACGCTGCCATAATCACAAGTTCGACCCGATTTTGCAGAAGGATTATTATGCGATGCAGGCGGTGTTCGCAGGGGTGACGCATGGCGAGCGTCCGCTGCGGAAGCTGGACGCGGCGAAGGAACTCGCGACGCTGCAGGCGGAAGAGACGGCGAAGAATGTGGAACTGGAATCTTTTCGCAAAAGGGTGGCGCTCGCGGGTGCAGGCGGCAGGCTCCGTGTGCCGGTGAATGCGAAACTCAACGAGGAGACATTCGCCGCGATGGATGCGCTGGCGGTGCGGTTCACCATCAGCGCGAGCAGTAACGGGGAGCCGTGCCTCGACGAACTGGAAATCTACGACGCCAACGGACAGAACGTCGCGCTCGCTGCAAAAGGCGCGATCGCGAGTGCTTCGGGCACGCTGCCGGGTTTCGCGATGCACAAGCTGGAGCACATCAACGACGGCAAGACCGGGAACGACCGCAGTTGGATTTCCCACACGGCGGGCCGGGGCTGGGTGCGGATTGATTTTCCGGCGAAGACGCGCATCACGCGCATCGTGTGGAGCCGCGACCGCGAGGGGCGCTTCACCGACCGTGTGGCGACGCAGTATAAAATCGAGGTGGCAGCAGAGCCGGAGCAATGGAGGACGCTCACGAGTTCCGATGACCGCCAGCCCTTCAACGGCAAGGCCGACCCCAGCGCGTTTCTCGCGCAGCTTTCCGCGCCGGACGCGGAAGCCGCGCGCAAGGTGCTGGCGGAAATCGCCGGATTGAAAAAGCGCCTCGCCGCCATCTCCGGCGGCGAGAAAGGCTGGGCGGGCACCTTTACCCAGCCGGGAAAAACGCACCGGCTCTATCGCGGCGAGCCGATGCAAAAGCGCGAGGTCGTCGCGCCCGATGCGCTCAGCGTCCTCGGCACGCTCGGCCTGCCCGTGGACACGCCCGAGCAGCAGCGCCGCGTGCAGCTCGCGGGGTGGATCGCGAGTCCGCAGAACCCGCTGACCGCGCGCGTGCTCGTGAACCGGCTCTGGCACTACATCTTCGGCCACGGCATCGTGGATACGCCGAGCGACTTCGGCGCGAATGGCAGCCGTCCGACGCATCCCGAGCTGCTCGACTGGCTGGCGGATGAGTTCGTGAAAAGCGGCTGGTCCATCAAGCATATCCAACGGCTCATGTTGCTGTCGGCGACTTTTCAGCAGTCCTCCGCGCCGCGCGCCGACGCGGCGAAGGTGGATGCAGATGGCCGCCTGCTCTGGCGCTACACACCGCGCCGACTGGAGGCGGAAGCGATTCGCGACAGCATGCTCGCTGTTTCGGGCGCGCTGGATTTGAAAATGAGCGGCCCCGGCTTCTACCTCATGGAAGTGATGGACACGGAGATTGTGAGGCACTATTTCCCGAAGGAGAAATACACGCCCACCGAATTTCGCCGCATGGTTTACCAATTCCGCATTCGGCAGACGACGGACAGCGTGTTCAGTTCGCTCGACTGTCCCGACGGTGGCTCGGCGATCCCCAGGCGCAGCCGTTCGAATACACCGCTGCAGGCTCTCAATTTGTTCAACAGCACCTTCGTCCTCCAACAGGCCGACATCCTCGCGGAACGGCTCCAGCGCGAGGCCGGAGCCAAGCACGAGGCGCAGGTGAAGCTCGCCTTCCGCTTGTTCTATGCGCGTGAGCCAGACGCGTTCGAGATGAGCAACTCAGTCACGATGCTCCGCGAGCATGGTGCCGTGGCGTTCGCCCGCGCGATGTTCAACACCAGCGAGTTCCTTTTTGTCCTGTGAACCTGAAAGCTTCTAATCCCATGCATCCCTTCCTCAATCGCCGCGCCTTCCTCGGACACACCGCCACCGGACTCAGCGGCATCGCGCTCGCGCACCTGTTGGGTCGCGAAGCGCAAGCCGCGCCCGTGCCGATCCGGCCACAGATCAATCCCGCAAACCCCAACGCACCACGCGCACCGCATCATGAGCCGCGTGCGAAGCGCGTGCTCATGATTTTCTGCTCCGGCGGCGTGAGCCAGATGGACACGTTTGATTACAAACCCGAACTCATCAAACGCCACGGCCAGCCGATGCCCGGGGGGGAGGGGTTGCTGAC
>Ga0209553_1001531_pt1 | contig 11511 bp, 7 predicted proteins | sample LauGreFBDMM110DN_2_FD_188217 | JGI IMG/M metagenome (GOLD analysis project Ga0209553, IMG submission 188217) | Freshwater lake microbial communities from Lake Michigan, USA - Fa13.BD.MM110.DN (SPAdes) (version 2) | ecosystem: Environmental > Aquatic > Freshwater > Lake | place: Lake Michigan, USA...
TCTTTATACCTCCCATATTACCCATATTTAAACTTGATGCGCAATAGGTTTAGTGAATCCTATTTGCTTAACAAATGTTAAATTTTTTAAAGTAAGTCCTTTTATTGGAATAATCGTTACCACCACTACTATTTAACCGGCTCCTTTTAGGCAGAGAGTGTGGTTAGCTTTCTTTTTTCTTTTCGCTTTAAAGCCATGAATTGATAATAATCTCATTAATAGTATGGATCCTATTAACATGACGACTTTTATTACTAAGGATTTGAAATGAACATGAAATGGTTTTCGCGTGGCGATTGGAACGCCTTTTTTGGTTTGTCCATCGATAACCTCGCAGTCATGATTTCGTTGTTTAGCCTTTTAACCTTTGCAGGAATTCCCAACGGGTATACTCCCGAATTCGTACTGACTCGCATGTTACCTGGCACCGCACTGGGCGTACTTGCAGGAGATATCGCATTTACCTTAATGGCATGGGGGCTTGCAAAAAAACTCAAGAGCGAAACCGTCACCGCAATGCCCTTGGGTTTGGATACTCCGAGTACTTTTGGGATGGCATTTTTGGTGCTTCTTCCCGCACTAGCAAAGGGCAATGAACTTTATCCCGAGGACCACCACCAAGCCATGACCTTTGGCTGGAATGTTGGGTTGGGAGTATTGATTCTTACTGGTTTAATAAAAGCTTTTTTCTCCCCCTTCGGGAATCTTGTAAGGCAATGGGTTCCTCGTGCTGGGTTACTAGGCTCTTTAGCGGCAATCGCCTTGACTCTGATTTCATTTATGCCTTTACGCGAAGATATAGCAGGCATGCCAGTGGTGGGTTTGCCCTGCCTTTTAGTGATACTCGTATGTCTTTTGGCCCATCGGGTATTGCCCTTTAGGTTTCCTGGGGCGTTGTTTTCGGTGTTGCTGGGGTTGGCCCTTTATACGATTTCGATTTTAGCAGGAAAAACTTTTGGCATCAGTATTGTTGCAGAGATCAAGCCCTTTGAATTTGCAGGGCACTTTGGGTTTCAAATCCCATGGGCTTTTTCCGAGGGTGATTCGCAGTGGTGGAACACCGTTTTTTACGAGGTGTTGGGTCGAATGCCAATGATTTTCCCATTTGCATTGGCAACCATAATAGGGGGCATTGATTGCACCGAAAGTGCTGCTTCTGCAGGTGATGAGTATGACACAAGGTCTGTGCTTTTTGTGGAGGCGATCTCTTCCTTGGTAGCAGGCTTTGCAGGTGGCGTAATTCAAACCACGCCTTATATCGGGCAGCCCGCCTACAAGAAAATGGGCGCTCGGGCAGGGTATACTTTACTTACCGCTTTGTTTATCGGGTTGGCAGGTTTCATGGGTGGCCTGACCGTACTTTTTCATGTACTTCCCAAAGTTGTGCTTTTTCCCATTCTTATTTTTGTTGGAATTGAAATCACTTCCCAAACCTTCCGGGTGGTTAACCCCAAACATTACCCTGCGCTTGCACTGGCTATGCTTCCTTCCCTTGCCTACCTTGGCTTGCTGTTGATCAAAAGTATTTACGCTCCACTTTTGCCTGAAAGGCCTGACGCTATTAATGCGATTCAAACGCTTCGTTGCCTTGCCAACGGGTTTCTTATTTCCGGTATGTTATGGGCTGCTATGATGGTTTCCATTCTTGATGATAAAATGTCCAAAGCTAGTTGTTATTGTTTTGTAGCTGCATTATTAGCGTTAATTGGGGTCATACATTCACCCTTGGCGGACGAAGCAGTGGGATTTCCTTGGACCATACTCGCTTCGATTGATAAGCCTTTTCTTGATGCGGTTAAAGTGCAATCACCCTATCATTGGGCTAGTGGGTATTTGATCTGTGCTGGGTTATTGCTGGTGTTATCGAAGTATGGCAAAGCAGCAGACGAAACTTTGACGGGTGAAAAGTTGGCGATCGAAGAAGAATTTGAATCAAATGCCTCAGAGAAGATATAATAACTGATATGAAACATTCCATGGGAATATCGATGAAGTTCTGTGCAGAATTAAAATATCTTGGATTAGCCATCTGTGATTTTTTCTTGATGCCTTTCATCGGTTTCGCATTTTTCTTTAGTTCAAATGTAATTGCAAACGCCCCTTTTCCTGCGGTGGTCATACCTGTAGCGACTCCTTTTGAAAGCGAGGGTGCTAAAAGGATCCGCAATCTTGCTCTCGAGGCATTGGACAAATTCATTCTTGAGACGAAGGGTGTTCCCGCTGCAGAACGGCCAGTTTTCAAATTGATCCTTGACTTTAATCCCCAGGGAAAAGCCTTCACCTCTGAGTTTGGCCCTGCTTACGATCTTGCACAATCCTTGCGCCTGTTAAAAAATCGGGGCAGTTTGACGATTTTTGGTTGGGTGCATGGCGAGGTGCAAAGGCACGGGGTGCTTCCTTTGCTTGCCTGCGATAATATTTATTATTCTAAAGATGCGCTGGTGGGTGGAGTGGTAGGTGATAGTGGGGAATTTTTGAGTAACACCATACGAACGGCCTACGATGAAATAACTGCAGGAAGATTTGCCCGGGTGGTGATTCGGAAAATGTACGCACCAGATTTGGTGATAGTTAAAGCCACCAACCCCAAGGGCAGGGAAATTTTTGTCGAGCGGGGTGAAGATCCGCAAGGTGAAATTGTTTTGCAGGCGGGTAAAGAGGGGCGTTACGATTTTGCAGCCGCTAAAACTTTTGGCATTTCTGAGCAGGAACCTGCGGAAAATCTTGGTGCACTTGCTGCAATTCTTAGATTATCTGCAAAAAGTCTGGGCGACGCAACTGTTTCTAATCGGGAGTTGGTGCCTTGGCGTATCGTGTTGACGGGACCGATTACCCCCGAGCTATTTGAGCGATTCAAGCGCAGGGTAAGCAGGGCGGTGGGGCAGGGTGCCAACTGTCTGATTTTGCAGTTTGAGTGTGGCCAAGGAATGGCGGAGTCCGCGCTTGAGATTGCCAGCTTTATCCGTGATCTGGAAAAGTCATCCCGCGTTAATCCCATTAAAACGATTGCTTTTCATACCACGCGGGCAAGAGACCTATCGCTAATCATGTCGCTTGCTTGTTCGAAAATCATCATGGAAGAGGGCGCCTCACTAGGACCGTTGGATGATGCTCTGATTTCTAATCCGGAAACCCGGTTGAGGCTCCGCACTCAATTAGAGGATTTGCTGCAGGAAAAAATCGCAAGCAAGCTGGAAGCTAAATTATTAGCAGAGGCGTTTTTGAATTCATCAAGCAGAATAGCGTTGGTGGTTCACAAAGTTACAGGTGAAACCAAGTTGATCGATTCTGAAGATTTGGTCAATCAACCTGCGCTTAAACTTGAATTACAAATCAAGCCCTTCTCCAAGGAAGATGAAAACAAACCGTTGCGACTTCGGGCGGAGCAGGCAGCCGATTCAAGAATAGGGATGGTAAATACCGTGGCAAAGGATGTTGAAAGTGCATTACTTTCTGAAAACTTCAAGATGGAAAGCGTACCTATTTCAGGAACGGATTGGCTGGATGAGTTGGCGGAGTTTCTGACCCATCCCTGGACTCGGGTGGTTCTGATCATGCTTGCAATCACTTGTCTTATACTTGAAGTTAAGATGCCCGGGATAAGCCTGCCCGGAGTTTTATCAGCGTTCTTCTTTGTCTTGTTTTTCTGGTCGCACTCGCAGTTTTCGGGTCAGATTTTCTGGCTCGCAATCTTTCTTTTTTTCTTGGGAATGATTCTTATTGGTGTCGAAATTTTTATTCTTCCCGGATTTGGCATTACTGGAATTGCTGGAATTTTACTGGTTTTAGGAAGCCTCGGATTAGTAGCTTATGGACATTGGCCCAAAAACCCTGATGAATGGGTTGGACTCGGAAAATCGATGGCTCCTTATGGCATTAGTTGCATGGGGGCCTTGGTAAGTGTGGTTATTATTGCGCAATTTTTGCCTTCTATGCCGATGACTAGCAAACTTTTTCTTAAACCCCGCGATAACGATGATCAGCCTTTGTTTGCAGAAGATGAGTTGCATCAAGGGCTGGCAGGTTTGTTAGGTTCGATCGGTGTTGCAGAGACTTCGTTGCATCCTTCGGGGAAGGCAAAGTTTGGGGACCATTGGTTGGATGTGGTCTCGGATGGCGGTTTCATCGTTCAGGGAGCTAAAATAAAAGTATGTCAGATTGAAGGTGGTAAAATTGTTGTTAGTGAAGTTTTATGATCGCATTCTTTGAAAAGGTGTTTGTTGCACGAATATTTGAATGAAATGTAAAAAGGAAAAGAAGTACCCATGGATTCATCGAACTTAACTTTTGCAGCTTTTTTGGTGTCGATTGGGTTTCTGCTGTTTGGTTTGGAATTGTTTCTTCCCACGGGTGGCATACTTGGCATGCTTGCGCTTTCGAGCATGATTGTGGGTATTACTTTTGCATTTAAGCAGGGTTTGCTGCAGGGGGCGATTTTTTTAACTCTGTCAGGAGTGGGGGTTCCTGTTGCTTTAAAATTATTCTTCTGGGCTTGGCCTCGTACCAGCATGGGCAGAAAAATGACGGTGCGTAGCACTTCCGCTGAGGAAACCATAGGAAATATGCCATCCCATCAAGTTCTGGATCTATTAGTTGGGAAAACAGGTAAAACGCTTTCAGAATTGCGCCCATCTGGTATAGTAGACTTCGAAGGTCGCAGGATTGATGCAATTAGCGAGGGAATATTGATTGCTGAAGGCTTGCCTGTGGTTTGTATTTCGGCCCAAGGCGGGCATGTGGTGGTAAAACCTTTTGTTGCCTCAGGGTTTGAGAATATGCAAATCTCTAACATGGATTTAAACTAGTTTTAATTGCGAATAACTGTCTGAATATAAAGGGAGAGTTCAATGTTTGGTGAAATTCTAGCTGCTACTGATTCGATTAATACCGTTTACCTAGTAGGGGGTGTTATCGGATTTATCATATTTCTTCTTGTAGCATTCTTTCTTTTGAACTTCGTGGGTCTTTGGGTTCAGTCGTTTCTGACTGGTGCAGGAATTGGGTTTGTAGACATGTTGCGAATGAAGCTGTGCGGGCTTGATTACGCAACGATCGTGAAACAAAAAATTGCATTAGTTCAAGCTGGCGTCAAGGATGTGACCCCTCAAGATATGGAAGCACATGCGCTTTCTCGAGGTAATTTGCAGAAAGTGGTGAGTGCTGTTATTGCAGCCCACAAAGCTAAGATGGATTTGAAATGGAGTGCCGCTGCTGCAATCGATCTTGCTGGCCGTGATGTTTATGAAGCAGTCAAGCGCAGTGTAGATCCCAAAGTTATTGATTGCCCTGATCCTTCTAAAGGTAAGGCGACTCTTGATGGTGTTTGCAGAAATGGTATTCAGTTGCGTGCCCGTGCGCGTGTTACGGTTCGAACCAAGCTCGACAGGTTGGTTGGTGGTGCTACCGAAGAAACGATTATTGCCCGTGTTGGCGAAGGTATTGTAAAAGCGATTGGTAGTGCAGAGCATCATACCGATGTGCTTGCAAATCCGAATTTGATTTCTCAGGCGGTTTTAAAGAATGCCTTGGATTCTCAAACAGCGTTTGAAATTGTATCGATCGATGTTGCGGAAATAGATGTGGGCGTGAATGTGGGAGCAAAATTGCAGGAAGAGCAGGCAGGCGCAGATCTTCGGGTTGCGCAGGCAAATGCTGAAAAGCGCAGAGCTCTTGCTGTGGCATTAGAGCAGGAAATGCGCGCAAAGACCGAAGAAAATCGCGCTCAGGTTATCCTTGCAGAAGCAGAAGTACCCAAGGCGATTTCGCAATCAATCCGCGAAGGCAAAATGGGTTACATGGATTACTTCCAAATGAAAAACTTGCAGTCTGACACGCAAATGCGCAATGCAATTGCGGGTTCTCCAGAAAGGGCCTCTTCCTAAATCTTTAATCAGGTATTTGCTATGGACTTGATTTTTGCAGTAGGGTGGGAAGGGTTTATAATTCCTGGGATTGCGTTTGTAATCTGGATTATAAGTTCGTTGGCGGGTGCCAATAAAAATGCGCCTCCAAATCCGAACGCCGGGGCTAAAAACCTGGGGCTGGGCAACCAGCCTCCGCTTTCAGACCTCGAGCGGTTTTTTCAAGAAGCCAAGCAGCGTAGGGCCAAACCCGATTCAGTACCCATGGCTTCGCTCTTTGTTGAACCTGAAACTCCCAAAGAAAAACGACGAACCCCTAAAAACACCTCTAAAAGAAATAAGGTTGAGCCACTTGATGTGCCATTGTTGGTGGATGAAAATCCAAGAGCGTTTGTGCCTTCAGATATTCAGTTTCAAACTGGAACAATAAAAAAGGTGGCGAGTGAGTCGGAAGTTTTACCACTCTCTCCGGCTACGATAACTAAAGGCTCGGATCGCAAATTCGGTTCTAAAACCAGCCCTTTGATTACCGAGGCCCTCGCGCTTTTAAAAGGCCCCAAGGTGATTGGCTCCGCTTTGGTTTTACAAGAAATCCTGCAACCACCTCTTTGCTTGCGCCGTAGGCAACCTAGATAAATCAATGCACTTCTCATTCTAGCCGTTGAGAAAATTCCAGATCTCTGAGGATGCATGAATCTTGTTGGAAGGTTTGCCTGCAAGGCGCTTGTTCAGCGTTCCCTTACCCCCCGGCCAATGGTGCCCTAACTCCTCCACCACAATGGTTCGGAAAGATGTGTCGAGTTGCCCACAGCGCCTGTCTATGATTTGAATCCCGTTTTGAGTTTCAGTTTGAATTGTGCTATTCACCCCACCGAGGGCTTTTTCCCAAGAGGCAATGGTGGAAGAAACTGCGGGCCTATTTTCTGAAAGACGGCTCCAAGGCGAAATGATTGAACCGCCTTCAAAAGGCATTAAAGGGTCGGCTTTTCCCATGATGTAAATTGTGGGAATTGCTAGGATGGGGGGTTGCTGATCTTGGCGCATTAGGCCTGAAACAGGTGCAATGCCCTTGGGTTTGTGAGTTCCTTCGCTTGCGAAACGAAAGGTCATGCCTGCACCATTCGAAAAGCCCACCATGAATATTTTCGCTGGATCAATCAGCCTTAGATTCAAAACATGATCGATCAAGAGATCAAGAAATGCGACATCATCAACGCCTGGCTGTCCCATTTGTGCTCTAGGTGAGCCATCATTCCAGACTTGGGGATTTTGTAGAAACCCCGGCCCCCGGTTCATATCTTCCCTAGTGCCCTCGGGAAGGAGCAGGACGATTCCTTTTTCATCTGCGAATTTATCAAGTTCGGTTTCGTCGAGAGTCCACGCCGCAGTACCTCCTGCTCCATGAAGCATGATGAGAAGTGCGCAGGGCTTTGAATAGTTGCGTGGTTTTCGCAGTAAAGCATACCTTCGCAGGTTGCCAATGCTTAATTCAATTCGTTGCGTTTGTCCCATGAAAGTTAAATCCGAATTATGCAGAAGCAAGTTCTGTCCAGAGGCCTTTGTATGTGTGTAAAAACTCAATGGTTGATGCCTCATCGGGGAAGGTTTTCCCCACTTCAATCATGGTAGCCCTGTTGTAGCCTGATTGCCTGAATAGCTTGAATAATTCGCGATAGGGGTAAGTGCCCAGCGAGTTCTTGTACAGGTCGTTGATATGGCAAGATTTGATCCAAGGTTGCAGCATTTTAAAAGATTCTTCCACACTGCCGTTTTTTATATCATCGGGGTTTGAATTCCAAGTAACCCCAACCGAAGCATGGCCACATTGTTCCATGATGGTTTTCATGTTTTCAGGTTTGGCGGTACCTGCGCCATGAACTTCCACCCAGATTTCGATACCAGCATCGCTTGCAGCTTTGCCACAGGGGATGAGGGCCTTTCCAATTTGTTCCAAAGTTTTAGGGATTGGTACTTCTTTGGGTAGGCCATTGGGCCTGACTTTCACCCCTTTGCCCCCGATGTCGCGAACGAGGTCGACAAATCGTTTGCAGGTTTCGATGTTTTCGTCGACTGTTTTTTTGCTGGTTGAGTGGAACTCGCAAACCGAACCAGCGCCCCAGATTTCGATGCCTGCATCAGCGAATTTTTTACGAACATCTTTTCTTTCATCGGGGGAAAGAGTGGGTTCGACTTTGTGTGCATGGGTGGTGCGAAGCTCAACAGGGGAGATTCCTGTGGTTTTGCAGACCCTTAGAAGTGCGGGTAGGTCAAGTTTTGCCCCGAGATTGTAGGTAACGAGTCCAAGTTTAAAAGGGATGCTTTTAGGTTCGATTTTGGTGTTTTGGGCAGCAAATGCTGGGTTAATACAGGCTAATGTGGCGATGGAAGGTGCATAAGTGAGGAAGTTTCTGCGGGTTGTAGCGTTCATTTTGCGATTCCTTGAGTATTTAGGCAGGTTCTGCAATCTTTTGGCCCGTTGGCTCGTCTTGTTATCAGGGCATACTACCCTTGTTAGTTGGTATTGTCTACCTTTGGTGCGAAAAGTATGAGTAAAAGGTTCTTTTGCTATGTTGAAAATTTGCGAAGTATTTGATGTGTCTTTAAGCTAGAATAAATAAAGTTGAGAGCTTCCTTTCTGGGAGAATTGATTGCAATGGCTACTGAACTAAAATCACCACCTGAGCCCCGAACTTCCCGAAGCGAAAGGGCTGTTGAAGATCAAATCAACCGTATTGAAAAACAGATCCGTTGGATCGATGTAGGCACGGGTGTTTTTGGTTTGCTGGTGATGCTTTTTGCGTATGGTTTGATTGTGATTTTGTTGGATCGCTTTCTAACTCTTTCGTCTTTGGCCAGACAGTTTTTGTTTGCAGGGTTTGCTGTTTCTGTGGGATGGTGGATTTACAAGCGGATTTTAACGCCTCTTGTGCAATCAGTTAATCCTATTTATGCAGCTTTGATTTTAGAGCAGGCGATTCCCGATGCCAAGAATAGCCTCGTCAACTGGGTTGATCTTAAAAATGATAGGATTCCTGAATCGGTGAAATTGGCCCTGGGAAAGCGCGCTGCCAAAGATTTGAAACCCCACGAAGATGAAGAGTTTGTTTCGAGCAAGCAACTTTTTATGATCGGAACTCTTGCTGGTGGGTTGTTTTTCGCCTTAGTAATTCTCATGGTGATTTTCGGGAAAGCACCATTCTTTTCCATGCTTGGTAGAACCTTCACGCCTTTTATTGAAACGACCATTGCAACTAGAAACACGGTTGCGATCCTTACGCCCGAACAAGGCAACATCACTGTTGCGATGGGTATGCCCATTGATATTGTCGTCAAGGTTACGGGCAAGTTGCCATCAGCAGGCAGCCCAGAATCCCCCAGGCTTATGATGCGATACCATGAAAATGAACCTTGGCAGACCAAGTTTCTAGGCGCGGGGGAGTTAAGCAGTGAGCATAAAATCCGCATACCTTCAAGCGAAGTTCGTAGCGGTTTTTCTTACATGGTCGCTGCGGGCGATGCCAAAACCAAAGATTATCAGGTCGATGTTCGGTTGACTCCGCTTATCGTTGATTTTCAAGCTGCCTATAAATATAGGGCCTACACAGGATTGCCTGAAGCCACTACTGCGCAGCGTAAGATTTCTGCACCTGCAGGCACCGCGGTTAAAATCCGTGTTCGTGCCAACTGCGCCGTCAAAGATGGCACCGTTCGCTTCTTCTATGGTAAAGATAAAACCGACAAAGTCTATTTGATCAAATCGCCTTCCGATCCTTCCTTGATGGAAGCCTCTTTTGTTCTTTCTCAATCAGGCACTTATCAAATTGAATTTACCTCTTCCGTCAGGGATGAGTATGTAGATGCAATGCCAGCCCCGCTCGAAGCCATTGCGGATGCAGCACCTACGGTTGATTTAATGTCGCCTGGTAAGGAAGCCACTGCTTCAGTGAATGGCGTGCTTGATCTTGAAGCTAAAATTGTTGATGATTTTGGTGTTAATAAAGTCGTATTAAAGATGATTGCATCGGGAGACCGCCCTTTGCGTCCCCAAGTTTATCGCGATGAAAAAGCGCTCAAGCTTCCTTCGGGAGGTAATCTTCCCAGCCTGCTTTACAAGGATTTTATCAACATCGCTTCGCTTCAGGCGGAAGATGGGCTCGCTTATAAAGCAACTTCTGGTTCTTACCTCGATTATTGGCTTGAAGCTGAAGATGCCTGCGATTTCCCCAAGCCCAACCTTGGTAAAAGTAAAGTCTTCAGGCTCACTTTTGCAGACCGTGCCCCTGATGAACAAGCTAAAAAAGATAAGGAAAAAGCTGAAGAAGACAAAAAACAGAACGAACAAAAGCAGGACGAAAAGCTGAAGAAAGAGAACCAACAGCGCGAGGAGCAAAAGAAAAACCCACAAGATCAAAAAAACTCCGACGAAAAGCAACAACCAGGCCAGCAGGGTGAAAAAGCTGAAGGCAAAGAAAGTGCTGATAAAGCCGATGGCGGAAATCAGGGCGAAGGCAAGGGCCAAGAGAAATCTAAAAACGATGAAAAAGGTAAGGGCAGCCCCGACAACAAAGGCAATGACAAAGATGCTAAAAATGATCCAATGGGCAATAATGAAGACTTTAAAGATCAGGAAAAAAGGTTGAATGACGCCCTTGCTAAAAACAACCCAGACAACTCAGGCAAAGATGACAAAAACCCAATGGGCAAAGATCCCGCAGACAAAAAAGGGGATTCGAAAGGGAATGATAACAAGGACGATGCAGGAAAAAATGACGCTAAGGGCTTAGATAAAAACATGCCCAAGGGCAATGATCCTAAAGGCAATGATCCTAAAGGCAATGATCCTAAAGGCAATGACCCTAAAGGCAATGATCCTAAAGGCAATGACCCTAAAGGCAACGACCCTAAAGGCAATGACCCTAAAGGCAACGACCCCAAGGGCAATGACCCTAAAGGCAACGATCCCAAGGGCAATGATCCCAAGGGCAATGATCCCAAGGGCAATGATCCTAAGGGCAACGACCCTAAAGGCAACGATCCCAAGGGCAACGATCCCAAGGGCAATGATCCCAAGGGCAATGATCCCAAGGGCAATGATCCCAAGGGCAATGATCCTAAGGGCAACGACCCTAAAGGCAATGATCCAAAAGGCATGAATCCTAAGGGCAATGATCCTAAGGGCAATGACCCTAAAGGCAATGATCCAAAAGGCAACGATCCAAAAGGCATGAATCCTAAGGGCAATGATCCTAAAGGCAATGACCCTAAAGGCACTGACCCTAAAGGCAATGATCCTAAAGGCACTGACCCTAAAGGCACTGACCCTAAAGGCACTGACCCTAAAGGCAACGACCCTAAGGGCAACGATCCTAAAGGTAATGACCCTAAAGGCAATGATCCTAAAGGCAATGACCCCAAGGGCAAGACGCCGGATGCCAAAGGTATGGAAGAAAAAGGTGGCGCCCCCAAGAGTGGTGACAACAAGCAGGGGCAACCTATGGGTAAAGATAATAAAGGTTTAGATAAACCAATGGATGGTAAAGACGGTAAGCCCAATGGCAAAGAAGGCATGGGCAAAGAAGGAGAAGGTAAAGGCAAAGAAGGAGAAGGTAAAGGCAAAGAAGGAGAAGGTAAAGGCAAAGAAGGAGAAGGT
>Ga0209553_1001536_pt1 | contig 11506 bp, 9 predicted proteins | sample LauGreFBDMM110DN_2_FD_188217 | JGI IMG/M metagenome (GOLD analysis project Ga0209553, IMG submission 188217) | Freshwater lake microbial communities from Lake Michigan, USA - Fa13.BD.MM110.DN (SPAdes) (version 2) | ecosystem: Environmental > Aquatic > Freshwater > Lake | place: Lake Michigan, USA...
GGGATGCGTTTCAATCTCCTTCAGCGCGCCGGTGGCGGAGTCGCAGGCAAACGCGGTGAGCGTGGAATCCGTTTCGTTGATCACGTAGGTGAACCGGCCGGACGGATGCATCGACTGATGGCGCGGGCCGGCGCCGGGTTTGACCGTGCCCCACGGCGGATCATTCGGGACCAGCGTGCCCTTGGCGGAATCGAATTTGTAAATCATCACCTTGTCGAGGCCGGCGGAGCAGACGTAGGCGAAACGGTTCGCGGCATCGGTCACAATGCAGTGGGCGAGCGGCTCCCGCGGACGTCCGGGCTTTCCGCTGTCATCCGTCTGCTGGATGAAAGTGACCGGCTCGGCCAGCGAACCGTCGGCCTTGATCGGCACGGATTCGATGCTCCCGCCGCCGTAGTTGGCGAGCAGCACGTTTTTCCCCGCGCCGTCGACGACGAGATGACACGGCCCCGCGCCGCCGGCGGTCTGCTGGTTCAAGGCCGTGAGGCCGCCGGTCTTGGCGTCGATGGCAAAGGCGCTGACCGCCCCGGCCTTCGCGCCGGAACCGGTTTCATTGATCGTATAAAGAAACTTCTGGCTGGGATGCACCGCGAGATACGTGGGGTTGGCCGACTCGGCCACCAGTTCCGGCTGCGCCAACGCGCCGGTGGCGAGGTCGAGCCGGCTGCGGTAAATGCCCTTGCTCTGTTTGCTCGTGTAGGTGCCGACATAGACGAACATCGAGCCGGGCGCGGCCGGCTTCGAGGCGGACTGACAGCCGGTGACGGCCAGAAGGCTGAGGAGGGAAGCGAGGAGACAGCGCCGAGAGATGATTTTCACCCCGCGATGAAACACCGTTTGCGGTGACCGGTTCAAGAACGGAATCAACGGCGGACACCCGTAGCGGCGGACGCCCTCGCCTGCCGCTACGATTTCACACCAAACAGCCGCCCGTGTTCGAGCATTGCGAATCGGTCGGTCATGCCGGCGAGGTAATCACAGATGGCGAGGGGCCAGCCGTCCTTCCGGGCGCGCTTGCGGGTGAACTCGCTGATCTCGCCGTGATGGGCGGTGTAGTGGTGAAACAAATCCTCGAGCATCTGCACCGCCCGTAGGTTCGGGCCGTGAACTTCCGGTGAGTAGTAAAGATTTTTGTAGAGGTAACGGCGCAGCTCCTGGTTTTGCGCGCGGCGTTCCGGGCTGTATTGCACCAGCGGTTTCGGCTGGAGCCGAACAGCATCGGCGCTGGACACGCCGGTGGCGCGCAGGCGTTCTTCGGTAGTGTTCACCACGTCCTTCACCTGGCCGTCGATCAGGCAGCGGATGATGAAGTAATGGCGGCATTCCTCGGGCAGCACGCCGTGCTCGCGCTGGATGGTGCGGTCGGCCTGCGCCCAGATGCGGACGTCGCGCCGCAGGTTTTTCTCCGAGAGCAGGCCGGAGGCGAGGCCGTCGTCGAGATCGTGGCTGTAGTAGGTGATCTCGTCGGCGAGGTTGGCGACCTGCGCCTCGAGGGAGGAGGATTTTGCGTCGAAGCCCTTGCGCCTAGCTGGATGATCACAGGCGGTGTAGTGCTTCACAAGTCCCTCGCGCACCTCCCAGCTCAGGTTCAGTCCACGAAAGCCCGGATACTTCTGCTCCAATTCCTCGACGATCCGCAGGCTCTGGCGGTTGTGCTCGAAGCCGCTGTGCTTTTTCATTAGGCGGTTCAAGCACGCCTCGCCCTTGTGCCCGAACGGCGGATGGCCGAGGTCGTGTGCGAGCGCAATGGTCTCGGTGAGGTCCTCGTTGATCCGGAGCGCGCGGGCGATGTTCCGCGAGATGCCCGCGACTTCCATGGTGTGGGTGAGCCGGGTGCGGAGGTGGTCGCCGGTGCCGTTAAGAAAAACCTGGGTCTTGTATTCGAGCCGGCGGAAGGCGCGCGAGTGGATCACGCGGTCGCGGTCGCGCTGGTAGTGGGTGCGCCATTCGGGCGGTTCCTCGGCGTGCTGGCGTCCGCGGGTGTCGGCGCTGAACTGGGCGTAGGGCGCGAGGAATTGTCGTTCGCGGGCCTCGAGGTCTGCGCGTGTGCAGGGCATGGTCAGCTCGCCACCAATTCTTGGACGCTCACGCCGCGCAGATCGAACAGCCGCTTGATGGCGTCCTCGATCAGGTTGTTCGGACAGGACGCGCCGGCGGTGATGCCGACGGTGATCTTGCCGGACGGGAGCCAGTCGCGCGTCTCGACCTCCTCGTGCCGGTGCTGATCCCAGTGGACGATGACCTGGTCGTTCGCCATTTTCGCGGCGTTCTTGATGAAGTAGGTGGGCAGCACCGCCTCGCCCATCTCGGCGAGATGCGAGGTGTTCGACGAGTTGTATCCGCCGATGACGATGAGCAGGTCCAGTTTTTCCTTGAGCAGTTTTTCCAGCGCGTCCTGCCGGTCCTGGGTCGCGCCGCAGATGGTGTCGAAGAACCGGAAGTGCTGGGCGATGTTTTCCACGCCATACTTTTTCTCCATCGTGGCCCGGAAACGGCGCTGCACCTCCTCGGTTTCCCCGCGCAGCATGGTGGTCTGATTCGCCACGCCCACGGCCTCGAGGTTTTTGTCCGGGTCAAAGTCCGGCGAGTGGGCGCCCTTGAATTTTTCCAGAAACTCCTCCTTGCTCCCGCCGTGGAGAATGTAATTACAAACGTAGTCCGTCTCCCCGAGGCTGAAGCAGACGAGGTAATGGCCGCTCCCGTAGGCCGTGGCCTGGGAGGTGGTGGCCTTGGTCTCCTCGTGCTTGGCCTTGCCGTGGATGATGCTGGTGACACTCTCCTTCGAGTATTGCCGCACGCGCTTCCAGACGCTCATCACGTCGCCGCAGGTGGTGTCCACCAGCACGCACTGCTTCTCCTCGAGCTTCCGGCGCGTGACGACCTCGGTGCCGAAGGCGGGGATGATGACGACATCTCCGGGATGCAGCCGGGACAGCTCCTCGTCGTCGGGCTTGGGCGAAATGGTCAGGATGCCGAGGTTGCTGATCTGGTCGTTGACTTCCGGGTTGTGGATGATTTCGCCGAGCAGATAGATCGGCTTCTCCGGCGGAAACGATTTGCGCGCCGCGTAGGCGAGGTCAATGGCGCGCTCGACACCGTAACAAAAACCGAACTCCTTCGCGAGCTTGATGCTCAGCAAACCATCGGCGGAGAGCACGCTGCCCTTGGCGCGGATGCGCTCGACGAGTTCGCTGCGGTAATGCGAGAGGACCTGGGCCTGGACGGCCTCCATGATCTCAGGCCGGCGGAGATTGATCTTTTGGGGCGCGACAGGCGCGGTGGTTGACATAGCGAGGCAAACTTTAACAGCGGCCAGGCGAGCGTCCAGTGCAAAGCCGGACGGACCGGACGTGATGATGGGCGGCGTTGACAGTGCGTTGCGGCGGCTGCTTTAGTTCTCCGGCAACAAACGCAAATTCACATTCATGTCGCGCCGCATCACAAAAAACTGGAAAGCCCGCCTGCAATCCGTAGTGCCCTTCGGTCTCGGCCAGACCAAGCCCAAACATTTCCGCGACATGGCCAAGATCGTCTGGAAGAACCGCGATAATCTCGGCTACGCGTGGCAGGTCATCACCAAGGGCGTGTGCGACGGCTGCGCGCTCGGCGTCGCCGGGCTGCATGACTGGACGATCAAGGGCACGCACCTGTGCATGACGCGGTTGAATCTGCTTCGGTTGAACACCATGCCGGCGCTGGATGAAAGGCTGCTTGAGAACGTGGAAGAGCTGCGGATGAAACTCGCGGCGGAGCGCCGGTCTCCGACCCGGCGCGAATCAAACCCCAAACGCGCCGGCTCGGAGAGCGGCGCTCCGGAATTCGACAACGCCCAACTCCGCGAACTCGGCCGCATCCCCTGCCCTTTGCTGCGCGAACACGGCGCGCGCGGTTTCCGCCGCATCTCCTGGGACGACGCCTACGCGCGCATCGCTAAAAAAATCCGCAACACCGATCCGCATCGCTTCGCCTTCTTCGTCACCTCGCGCGGCGTGACCAACGAGATTTATTACATGGCGCAGAAAGTCGCGCGCTTCCTCGGCACGAACAACGTCGATAACGCCGCGCGCCTCTGCCATTCGCCCAGTACCGGCGCGATGAAGCACGCCATTGGCGTTGCCGCCTCGACGTGCAGCTACCAGGACTGGTATGGCACCGACCTGATTATTTTCTTCGGCGCGAACCCCGCCAACGACCAGCCGGTCACCACCAAATATCTCCACGAGGCCAAGGCGCTCGGCACGAAAATCGTCTGCGTGAACCCGTATCGCGAACCGGGCATGGAGCGTTACTGGGTGCCGAGCACGGCGAGCAGCGCGCTCTTCGGCAGCGATCTGATGGACTACTGGTTTCCCGTGAGCCAAGGCGGCGACATCGCGTTTCTCTACGGCGTGTTAAAAATATTGTTCGAGAACGGCTGGACGAATGAAGCCTTCATCCGCGGGCACACGGCGGATTTTCAAGAGCTGAAACTGAAAACGGAAGGCCTGAAACTGGAAACCTTAGAGGCGCAGTCCGGCCTGACCCGCGCCGACATGCGGGAGTTTGCCGAGCTGATCCGCGACGCGAAAAACGCCGTGCTCGTCTGGAGCATGGGCATCACGCAGCACGCCTACGGCGGCGACGGCGTCTCGATGGTGCTCAACCTCGGCCTCGCGCGCGGCTACGTGGGCCGCGACAAAAACGGCCTCATGCCGATCCGCGGCCACAGCAGCGTGCAGGGCGGCGCGGAGATGGGCGCCTATGCCACGGCCTTCCCCGGCGGCAAGACCGTCAACGCCGCGAACGCCAAAAATCTTTCCGAACAATACGGTTTCCCCGTGCCCGACTGGCCCGGACTGACCGCCGTGGACATGGTCGAGCAGGGCGCGCGCGGCCAGCTCGACGTGCTTTATTGTCTCGGCGGAAATTTTCTCCGCACCTTGCCGGAGCCGGATTACGTGGCCCGCGCGATGGCCAACGTCCCGCTGCGCGTCCACCAGGACATCATCCTCACCGACCAGATGTTCATCGAGGCGAAGGAGGAGGTCATCCTGCTCCCGGCGAAAACGCGCTACGAACAGGATGACGGAGGCACGGAAACCACCACCGAACGCCGCATCATTTTCAGTCCGGAAATCCCGCGCCAGGTCGGCGAGTGCAAGGCGGAGTGGAAAATTTTGCGCGAGCTGGCCGCCGCCGTCTGGCCGGAGCGCGCCCACCTGCTCGGCTGCGAAACGGGCCAGGCCATGCGCGACGAGATCGCCCGCGTCGTCCCGTTCTACGACGGCTTTCAGCACCTCCGCAAAACCGGCGACGCTTTTCAATACGGCGGCGCGCATCTTTGTGCCAACGGCCAGTTCGCCACCGCTGACGGCCAGGCACATTTCCGCGTCGTGGAGTTGCCGAAGCTCCCGGATCATTCGGCGGGCGACACATTTGAAGTCAGCACGCGGCGCGGCAAACAGTTCAACACGCTCATCTACGCCGAGATTGATCCGCTCACCGGCGCGGCGCGCGACGCGGTTTTCTTCAACCCGGACGATGCCGCGCGGCTGCACCTCGCGCAGAGCGACCGCATCACGCTGGTAAACGATCTGGGCCGCTACGAGGGCCGGGTCTTTCTCGCGCCGATTGCGCGCGGCAACTTGCAGGTCCACTGGCCGGAGGCGAACCATCTGATCCGTCGCGGCCTGACCGACACGCTCGGCGGCGTGCCGGATTACAACGCGCAGGTGCGCGTGGAGAAATCGCCGTGAAGCAAGGTAGGGCGCGTCACTCCGTGCGCGCCATCGGGCGATTGCAACCAGCGGCGGGCAGAGGACTGCCCGCCCTACCCGGTGGAACAATTGAAACATTTAAAGACTGAAACCAAACAGGTCTGGCACTGGGATTCCGGCGGCCCGCCGCGGCGGCGCCCGGAGGAACTGGCCGTCGAGGAACCGCTGGAAATCCAGGTGGACACGCGCCCGGTGAGCGTGACGATGCGCACGCCCGGCCATGACGCGGAACTGGCCGTCGGCTTTCTGCTTTCAGAAGGGTTGATTAAAACTCAGGCCGACCTCCGCCAGATCAAACCGCATCCGCGCAACCGGAACGGCAACACGCTGAACGTCTTTCTCACGCCGGAGGTGACCGTCGATTTCGCGCGGCTCACCCGGCACGTCTTTGCGTCGTCGAGCTGCGGACTGTGCGGCAAGGCGAGCATCGCCGCCGTGCATCAACATTTTCCGGCGGTGCGCGAAAAATTTTCCGTGGGTGCGAGAACGCTCCTCGCCCTGCCGGAGCGGATGCGGCTCGGCCAGGAGGCCTTCGACCGCACGGGCGGCCTGCACGCGGCGGCGCTGTTCACGGCGGACGGCGAACTGGTGGTGCTGCGGGAAGACGTGGGGCGGCACAACGCGGTGGACAAGGTGCTCGGCTTCGGCCTGCTCAATGGACGGCTGCCGTTCGACCGCCACGTCCTGATGGTGAGCGGACGGGCGTCGTTCGAGATATTGCAGAAGGCGCTGGCGGCGCGGGTCGCGGTGGTCTGCGCGGTGTCCGCGCCGTCAAGCCTGGCGGTGGAATTCGCGCGCCGGAGCGGACAGACGCTGGTGGGATTTTTGCGCGGCCAGCGGATGAATGTTTACTCGGGGAAAAGCCGGGTGCGGTTTTAATCCGAATTCCGAATTTGGCCTCGGATGGCTCCCGTAGCGCGGGTTTCCAAACCTGCTGTGTCGCCGACTTCCAAGTCGGCAGGGCCTCGGACGACGCGGCGCACCAAAAGTCCTAGCGGGCGCAGGTTTGGAAACCCGCGATACAGCAGGCTCGGAGGCCTGAATTACGTGGGCCTGCCCGGTTCCGACTTCGGAGTTCGGGTTTATACTTAATCCTGCGTGGCGGCTTCCCGGCAGTTGAAATGCAGGGGAGCGCAGCCGCCCCGGCTGCTGTTCGGGGCGCCCGCGCGGCGAACACGAGCGAGCCGGAACGTACCGAACAGTGGGGGGGGGAGTCCAGGCGCAACTCGTGGGTCGCGAGGGCGCGACCCACTGCGCCCGAGGCGGGCGCGCTCCCCATTCCTACTGCTTGTTTCCGGTTTAGGTGGAGAAACGGGCGGTCTGCTAGCCAGCCGCGACGATGGGTTGGAGTTTTGCAGAGGTTCAACAGGCGATGCCGGGAAGAAAGGGGGAAACCGTGACGAGGCGACCCGACTAAATCAGCGGCCCTCGTTCATGCGGCTGGGAAAACCGTTCTCCCAGCCTTTCTGTGCGTTCCAAGGACGGGAGGAGGTGTTTTCCGCCTCGGTCGTGGTGCAACCAGTGCCTGCCAAGGCCAGCACGGCCAGCACCAGCAGCAGCCAGACGAACCGGGAGATGAGCGGATGATTTTTCATGGCCAAAAAAATTCGTCAGTACAATACCTGGTCGCCTTCCTTGATGTCGGACAATTTCCATCCGGGCAGAACATTGGCAATGCAGCGGTCCGGCATGACGTTGAGAATTTTCACTTTCCCGACCAGCTTACTGTCGCGGTGAACCATCATCTTGCCGTGTTGCAGCACACCCTGCTTTTCCCCGATGTCGAGCACGACAAAGTCCCATTTCGGATCGACGACCTTGACGACGCCTTTCAGGCCAATCGGCAGGATAACTTCGTAATCTTCATTGGTGCCAATCAGGAAGGCTATTTGAGCGTCCAAAGCCTTTACTTTGCGCGCCAGAATTTTCTTTTCCTCCTCGATGACTCCGATGGAATCATAGGCTTTTTTGAGATCGGCGATCGCTTTTTTGACCTGCTCGGGAGTCACTTCCAGAACCGTCCATTTCGCCAGATCCAGTTGCGCGGTCTTTTTCTCGGCGAGGGCCTGCTCCAACGTTTTCCCGAGGGCAATCTTGGCGGCCTCAGCGTCGGCGAGCTTGGTGGTGGTGGAAGCCAGTTCGGTCTGGGTGTTGGCGAGTTCGGTGGCGGTCTTGGCGAGCTTGTCCTTGGTGTCGGTCAAGTCTTCGTTTGTTTTCTTATGTGCGGCTGTTTCCACGCGCAGCTCCTCGGTTTTCTGGTTGCGGACGGCGATGATCCCGGTGACGTGCTCGCGCACCTTCAACTGGGTCAGGACAATCACACCCGCCCCCGCGAGGATGGCAAAGATAAGAGAGATTCGAAGCAGCATGGTTTTAAAAGTTAAGGTTCAATTTGACATATAATTAGACGGCGCGCGCGCGCCTGTCAACGCCCGCCTTCGACCGTTTTTTGGCTCACTTCTCGCCGGCCAGTTTCCGGGCGCGCACCAGCGTGCTCTCCGAGCGCAGCTCCAGTTCGTTGCTGACGATCCAGTGATAGCGCCAGATCGGGTTCTCCGGCTGATCTGAGGCCGGATCGACGAGCATCCGGGTCCGCTGAAAGTCATCCATCAGGACTTTGTTCGGCAGCCGGGCCGCTTCCGGCCACAGCTTTTGAAAAATGCGCCCGGCCTCGTTGGTGTAGTTGCGCGATTGCAGAAGGATGAGCGCCTCGCGGAGTTCGACATGCCGGGTCTGGTAATGGTTCGAGTGAAGCTGCCGGACCACCATCACGCTGCAAAACGCCAGCAGCGCAATGAAAATGAGCAAGAACCGGTGCTCTCGAAGGAATCGCATGCAAAAATTTTACGGCACGCGCCAGACGGGCGCAATCTCGAATTGCCGGCGGGAACTCCGGACGGCACATATTTCATTTGGCTTCATCGTCCGGGAATGAGATTTTGCGCTGTGACCGATCCGTCCTTCTTCATCCTCCGGCGCGCGCCGCTCGGCTGCCTGCTCGTCCTGCTGGCGCTGGAGTTGCACGGGGCCAACCCCACCAACGCCCCCGACCCGGGACAGCGCCAGATCGAGCCGGGCATGTTCGCGCTCGGCCAGGTGCGGATCGACAAGGGCCGGCGCGCGGTCAGTTTTCCCGCTAAGGTCAACCAGCGCGAAGGCGCCGTCGAATACGTGGTCGTCCACCAGGCCGGCAAGACCCACGAAAGCATCTTGAGCACCGAGGTCGAGCCGCAGCAGATTCACGTCGCCCTCCTCCTGCTCGGGGTGAAGGCCGCGAACACGAACTTGTTTCCCGCCGACCTCTCCATCCCGCCGCCCGGCGAGGCCGTGACCATCGGGATCAGTTGGAAGACCGGTGACCAGGAAACGCGCCGCCGCCTCGAAGATCTGGTTCTGGACAAGGAAACAAAAAAGCCTCTGCCCCCCGGCCCGTGGGTATACAACGGCTCGCACATTTTCGAGAAGTCCTTCGTCGCCCAGCGCGACGGCTCCATCATCTCGATCCACATCGACCCCGCCGCGCTCGTCAACAACCCGCGGCCGGACCGGGAGAAGGACGATCGTTTCGCGATCAACCCCGACGCTCTGCCGCCGCCGAACACGCCGGTGCAGGTCACGATCCAGTTGGCCCCCGCCCGCGCCGCCGAAAAAAATCCTTGAACAGCGCCAGCCTTGCAGGCGTCATTCTGGCCAGTCATGCTAATGCATATGAAAACCACTTTGAAGCTCACCCTGCTGCTCGCCGCCGTGACCGCGTGCCTCACCAGCTCGGCCGCCGTTGCCGACAAATCATTCCCCGGCACCGTGCGGTTGAACCAAGCGACCGACATCTCCTTCCGCAACGAAATTCAGCGCGCCATCGACAAGGGCCTCGCCTCCCTCACGGCCACGCAAAACAGCAACGGCTGGTGGTCCACGCCCGATCATCCCTCGGTCAGCGGCCTCGCCCTTTCCGCGCTGCTGGGCGACCCCGACAAGCGTTACAAGAAGGACCCGCGCACGCAGAAGGGCCTCGACTTCCTCCTCACTTGCGCCAAGCCCGACGGCAGCATCTACCACACGAATCTCATCAACTACAACACGTCCCTCTCCATGATGGCACTCCTCGCCGCCAACCAGCCCAAATACGATCCCGTCCTCCGCAAGGCCCGCGCCTACCTCGCCGGCACGCAGGTGGACATAGGCGAGCCCGGCAAAACGGATTCACCCTTCGACGGCGGCGTCGGCTACGGCAGCAAGTACGCCCACTCGGACATGAACAACACCCTCGTCGCCATCGAGGCGATGTATTACAGCCGCCACCTGGCCGAGGACAAAAATCTGCCCGCGACCAAGGACCTGAACTGGCAGGCCGTCGCCACCTTCATCCAGAACTGCCAGAATCTTCCGAGCCACAACAAACAGGACTGGGTTTCCAACGATCCCAAGCACCAGGGCGGTTTCATTTATTATCCCGGCACGAGCATGGCTGGCAGCGAGACCAACGCCGCCGGCAAGGTCGCCCTCCGCTCCTACGGCAGCATCAGCTACGGGGGACTCCTGAGCTACATCTACGCCGACGTGAAGAAGACCGATCCCCGCGTGGTCGCCGTCCTCGAATGGCTGCGCGCCAACTACACCCTCGAAGAAAACCCCGGCATGGGACCGCAGGGCTACTATTATTACCTCCACTTGATGACCAAGGCCCTCAACGCCTATGGCGCGGAAATCCTGGAGTTGAAGGACGGCAAGAAAATCAACTGGCGCAAGGACGTCGCCATGCGCCTCATTAACCTGCAAAAAGCCGACGGCTCCTGGACCAACGACAACGGCCGCTGGTGGGAGAAAGACCCGGCCCTCGTCACCGCCTACGCCGTGATGTCCCTCGAAATCATCTATCGCGGGATGTGAGTTGGATTGTCGGGAGATCGTGTTTTCAGCCCGCTCCGGCGCGCCTTCCCGCAGAGGCCCACGCCAAAAATCCGTGTTCATCCGTGTTCATCCGTGGTTAAACTCTCCGCGCCCTTATGGAATACGAAGCTGTCATCGGGCTGGAGACACACGTCCAGCTTAAAACCAAATCCAAGATGTGGTGCGGTTGCGCCAATGAATTCGGCGCGCCCCCCAACTCCAACGTCTGCCCCGTCTGCCTCGGCCTGCCCGGCGTGCTGCCCGTCGCCAACGACGAGGCCCTGCGCTTGACCGCCCTCACCGGCCTGCTCCTGAACTGCACCGTCGCCCGCTACGCCAAGTTCGACCGCAAAAATTATTTCTACCCGGACGCCCCGAAGAACTACCAGATCACCCAGTATGACAAGCCCTCGACGTTGGGCGGCTTTGTCGATTTCGAGTTTACCGGCGCGGGTTCGGTGAACGGCGCGGCGCGCGTCCGCATCACCCGCGCCCATCTGGAAGAGGACGTGGGGAAGAATTTCCATTTCGACCGCACCAGCGGCGTGGACTTCAACCGCGCCGGCGTGCCGCTGCTGGAAATTGTTTCCGAACCGGACCTCACCAGCGCGGACATGGCCTACGAATATCTCAATGCGCTTAAGGACATCCTGGTCTATGGCGGCATCAGCGACTGCGACATGGAGAAGGGCATGGTGCGCTGCGATGTGAATGTGAGCGTGCGCCCGGTGGGCTCGAAGGAACTCGGCGCGAAGATCGAGATCAAAAACATGAACAGCTTCAGCGGCGCGCGGCGGGCGTTGGAATACGAGATCCCGCGCCAGATCGAAGTCCTGCGCAAGGGCGGCAAGCTCATTCAA
>Ga0209553_1001538_pt1 | contig 11503 bp, 6 predicted proteins | sample LauGreFBDMM110DN_2_FD_188217 | JGI IMG/M metagenome (GOLD analysis project Ga0209553, IMG submission 188217) | Freshwater lake microbial communities from Lake Michigan, USA - Fa13.BD.MM110.DN (SPAdes) (version 2) | ecosystem: Environmental > Aquatic > Freshwater > Lake | place: Lake Michigan, USA...
GGTGCGCTGGCTGAAAGGCTCCCCTGAAATTTTGTTCCGGCTCAAGGGAAGCTGGCTAGAGGCCCCCGGCGCCGTGCTGACCGCGAAAAATCTCGGCACCCCCGGCGCGTCGAACAGTGTCGCGCGCGTCAACGCCGGCCCGGCCATCACCGATGTCCGGCATCACCCCCCCTTGCCCGCCGTCGGCCAGAACGTCACCGTCACGGCCCGGGTGCAGGACCACGACGGCCTGTCCGCGCTCGTTTTGAAATACCGGATTGACCCGACGACGAACTACACCATCGTGGCGATGAACTACAACGGCGCGGGCTTCTATTCCGCCGTGATTCCCGGCCAGGCGGCCAACACCATCGCCGCCTTTTTCATTGAGGCTCAGGACAACTTTTCCCCGCGCGCCCTGACGCGGTTTCCGAACGCCGCGCCGCAGCGGGAGTGTCTGGTGCGTTTCGGCGATCCTCCGCTGCCGGGAAACAATTTCGGCACCTACCGTTTCTGGATGACGCAGGCCACGATCAATAAATGGAGCGCCCGCGAGCAATTGAGCAACGACCCGCTCGACATCACCTTCATCTACGGGACCAACCGCGTCATCTACAACTCCGGCGGCGTTTACAGCGGCAGCCCCTACCATCAGGGTTACAATTCTCCGGTTGGGAACGAGTGCGATTACGTGCTGAGTTTTCCCAAGGACGACGCGCTGCTCGACGAGACGGAGGTGACGCTCTCGCGGCCGGGCAATGGCGGTGGCGACGGCACGCTGGCCCGCGAGCAAACCGCCTACTGGATAGCCAATCAGCTCGGGCTGCCGCTTTGCTATCGCCGCACCGTGAACGTGATTGCCAACGGAGTCCGGCGTGGCGCGGCCATGGAGGACGTGCAACAGCCCGGCTCCGACATGGCCAAAGAATGGTATCCGGACGATCCGGATGGTGAAACCTACAAGATCCAGATCTGGTTTGAATTTGACGATGCGATGTCCGGCTTCAGCGGAGTGGGCTGCAACCTCGGCAATTACACGACCACCGGCGGCACCAAGAAACTGGCCCGCTACCGGTGGAACTGGGCCAAGCGCGGCTACACCGGTTCGAGCACCAACTACACCAGCCTCTACGGCCTGGTGGACTCCGTGAATAACGCGCTCACTGGCGCGGCCTACACCGCCAAGGTCACGTCCTCCGTGGACGTGGATCAATGGTTTCGCACCTTTGTCGTCGAGCACATCGTCGGCAACAACGACAGCTACGCCTACGGTGGCGGGCAGAACATGTATTCCTATAAGCCGGTCAACGGCCCGTGGAAATTGTACATCTGGGACATCGACTTCGCATTTGCCTCGGGCGGGGCGACCAGCGAAATGTTCAGCCCCGGAGGCCGCAGTTATGCGCCGGACATGGATCACCCGCCGTTCCGCCGCCTCTACTACCAGGCGATGATTGACGCGGTCAACGGCCCGCTGCTCGCCGCGAAATCCACGCCGCTGCTGGATGCGCGCCACACCGGTTTCGTGGCCAGCGGCCTCAATGCCGAAGGCCCGGCCGGGACGAAGGATTACATCGCCCAGCGGCGTGATTACATCCTAACGCTCATCTCCAATGTCGCCGCCCCTTTCTCTATCAGCGGGGGCAGTTTCAGCACCAACAAGAATCTCGTCACCCTGAGCGGTTCGGCTCCCGTGGGCGTTCGCACTATCAGGATCAACGGCATCGAAGCACTGGTCACCTGGACCGCGCTCACCACCTGGACGGCGAACGTGGTCCTGCCCGGGGGGACGAACTCGATCAACGTCCAGGGTTACAATCCGCACGGTGTCCTGCTTGCCACGGCGACCAACACCTTCAAGGTCAATGTCACGCTCCCGCCCGCGCTGCCGCAGGATTTCATCGTCATTAACGAAATCATGTTCAATCCCGCGGTGGCCGGTGGTGAGTATGTCGAAATCTACAACACCTCGACCAACTCCTACTTTGATCTCTCCTTCTGGCAATTGAGCGGGGCGAACTACACCTTTCCCAACGGCAGCTTCATCGCGCCGCGCGGCTTCATCGTGCTGGCCAAAAATCGCGCCACCTTTGCCGCCGCGTATGGCGCCGGCATCTCCGTCTTTGATGAGTTCAGCGGCAGTTTGCAGTCGAACGGGGAAACTCTTTCGCTCATCAAGCCGGGCGCGACCCCGGCCCAGGACGTGGTCATCGACCGGGTTCGCTACGAAACCGTCGCCCCGTGGCCGGTCGGAGCCAACGGCACCGGCTCCTCCATTCAACTGATCGATCCGAAGCAGGATCATTCCCGGCCCGGCAACTGGAGCGGCAACTACATCGCCGGTGGATTCTTTCCGGCCTCGACCAATAGCAATCCCCGCTTCGTCAGCCTCACCGGCGTGATGGGCACCACTCCGCGACTGCTCTTGTACCTGGCCGAGATTGGCGACGTTTACCTCGACGACCTCTTTCTGGCCAACGGCTCCTTTGCCGAAACGGGCACCAACTACATTGTCAATGGCAGCTTCGAAAACCCGTTGTCGGGCGCTCCTTCCTTGACGAACTTTTTCACCAGCGTCGGCACCTATCACGCGAACAGCGTCATCGCCGTGACCAACGCCCATTCCGGCAGCAACAGCTTCCGCATCGTCAGCACCAACAACTCCAGTTTCGCCCTCGCCCGCATCCTCTACAAAGACATCCCCGGTCCGACCAACGGCCAGACCTGCACCTTCAGCTTCTGGTACCGCCCCACCTTTAACTGCACCAACCTCTTCGCCCGCTTCCAGAGCAGCACCATTGGCAGTTCCGCCACACCTGCCGCTGTCGTGAACCCGGTCATCACCTTGGCTACGAACGTCCCCTCGATGGCCTTCCGCACTCCGGGCGCGACCAACTCCATGGCCGCCACCCTGCCGGCGTTTCCCCCGCTCTGGATCAACGAGGTCCAGCCCGACAACATCACCGGCATCTTTGACAACGCCGGCCAGCGTGATCCCTGGATCGAGCTCCACAACTCGGGGACGAACGTCATCATCCTGAACAACCATTTTCTCGCGAACAACTATGCCACCCTGAACCAATGGGCCTTCCCGAACGGAACAGAAATCAATCCCGGCGAGTTTAAAATCATTTTCGCCGACGCCCAGACCGGGCAGTCCACCCCCGCCGAGCTGCACACCAGCTTCCGGCTCACCAACACCACCGGCTCCGTCGCCCTCTCGCGGTTCGTCAATGGCCAGATGCAGGTCGTCGATTATCTCAATTACGGCGGCATCGGCTCGGGCCGTTCCTATGGCGACTATCCCGACGGCCAGTCCACCAACCGCCAGGAATTTTACGTGGTCACACCGGGTGCGACCAACAACAGTGTCTCCCCGCCGCTGGTCGTCTTCATCAATGAATGGATGGCCGACAACCTCACGACGCTGGCCGATCCGGCGGACGGTGATTACGAAGACTGGTTTGAAATCTACAATCCCGGCACCAACACCGTGAACCTCTCCGGCTTTTACCTGACCGACACGTTCACCAACAAATTCCAGTCCCTCATTCCCGCCGGCTACACCATTCCGCCCGGCGGCCACCTGCTGGTCTGGGCCGACAATGAAACCACCCAGAACAGTCCGAGCCGGGTTGACCTCCACGTCAACTTCAAGTTGAGCGCCTCCGGCGAGGCCATCGGACTGTTCGCCGCCGATGGCACGCAGATCGACGCCGTGACTTTCGGCGCGCAGACCGCCGATGTCAGCCAGGGCCGTTTCCCCGACGGCACCGGCCCGGTTTATGCCATGACCAACACCACGCCGCGCGCCGCCAACCTCAGTCCGTTCCCCAACGCGCCGCCCGCACTCGCCGTGATCAGCAACAAATTCGTCCACGCCGGCCAGACGATCTTCTTCAACGCCGCCGCCACCGACAGCGATCTGCCGGCGCAGACATTGATGTTCTCGCTCGACGTCGCGCCGGCCGGGGCGGGGATCGAGCCGGCCACTGGACTGTATTTCTGGACCCCGACCGCCGCGCAGACGCCCGGCACCAACGCCGTCACCATCCGCGTGACGGACAACGGCCTGCCCGCCCTCTTTGCCACCCGCACGTTCAGCATCACGGTCGTCGCCGCGCCCGGCGTGACCGCCGTGAACCGTTTCGGTGATGATCTGGTGCTGACCTTGCAGACCTATCCAGGGCGCACCTACCGCGTGGAATTCAAGGACGACCTCAGTGTCCGCTCGTGGACCCCGCTCGGCGGGAACATCACGGCCGGGGGCGAAAGCCTCTCGATCACCAACGACCTCTCCGCCGCCCAGCAGCGCTTCTACCGCGCCGTGGTCGTGGAGTGATCAGCCGCACAACAGCGTGGTGCACACAGTCCGCAGCTTCTTCAACTGCGCCGCCGTCTTCGCCTCGAGGTAGCAGCGGACGAGCGGCTCCGTGCCGCTGGCGCGGAAGGCAACCCACTCGCGGTTGGGCAGGAGAAATTTGTAGCCGTCGGTCGTGATGAACTTTTCCACCCTGAACGAACCGATCCGGTCCAGACCGACGGCGAGTTTTTTGAGCAGGGCTTCTTTCGCCTCCGGCGTGAGACGGACGTTGAGCCGGTCGCTGTGGAATTCGCCGGTTTGTTTTTCGAGCGCCTTGAGAATCTGGCCGAGTGATTTCTTTTCTGTCGCGACCAGTTCCGCCATCAGCAGGCAGGCGAGCACGCCGTCCTTCTCCGGCACATGGCCCTTCACGCTCAGGCCGCCGGACTCCTCGCCGCCGACGATGATCGACTCGCTCTCCATCAGCGCGCCGATGTATTTGAAACCGACGGGTGTCTCGTAAAGTTTCACCCCGAGCAGTTCCGCGACCGCATCGACCTGATGGCTCGTCGGCACCGTGCGCACGACCGCGCCGGTCCAGCCACGGTTCTTTTTCAAATGATACAATGCGAGCGCGAGAATCTGGTTCGGCGTGAGCCAGGTTCCATCCTTATCGACGATGCCGAAGCGATCCGCGTCGCCGTCGAGGCCGAGGCCCATCTGCGCTCGGCTGCTGCGGACGAACTTGCTGACTTCGGCCATGCCCTCGGCGTTCGGTTCCGGGTGATGGCCGCCGAAGAGCGGGTTCAGTTCATTGTGAAACAGCGTGACCTTCGCGCCGGCCTCTTCGAGCAGCGTGTCGAGATAGCCGCGCCCGGTCCCATACATCAGCTCGACGGCGAGCTTCATCTTCGCTTTTTTAATGGCCGCGAAATCGACCAGCTTCCGGAGCTGTTTGAAATAGTCCGGCTGCGGATCAATCGTCTGGCACTGGAAAGTCCCGACGACGGCGGCCTTGAAACTCCAGTTCCCCGCGATGAGCTTCGCGATGTTCGCTTCGATTTGTTTGGTCGCTTCCGGCGGGGCCGCCGCGCCGTTGCTTGTGGAAAATTTTAGCCCTTGGTACTCGGCGGGATTATGGCTGGCCGTCAGGTTGAAGCCGCCCACGGCCTTCCGCACCCGGATGGTGTGGGCGATGACCGGCGTGGGTACGTCGCGCTGGCAGAGCAGGGGGCTGAAGCCGCTGGCCGCGAGCACCTCGGCCACGGCCAGGGAAAATTCGCGCCCGAGAAAGCGCGTGTCATGGCCGATGATGACGACGGGCCTGCGTCCGTAGATTTCCGATTTCCGATTTCCGATTTCCGATTTCAGGTGGTCCGCGATGCCCTGCGTCGCGAGCCGGACGTTGTCGAAGGTGAAGTCGCGCGCGATCAGGCCGCGCCAGCCGCTGGTGCCGAATTTGATGGGGGAGTTCATCTTGGAGTTCACGCTTCAGCGTGTGAGTCTCTGTTCAGGGAGTTGGTGCGTCATGGGAACAAGCTAAAGCTTGAACTCCAGCTCAGCTTTTCCAGTCAAACGCTTTTTTCTTCAGCGCGTAAATGTAGCCGACGAAGAGCACGCCGAGGAAGGTGAGCATCGAGCCGAAGATTAGGCCGGAGTTTTTCGCGAGCTGTTCCTTGTAAACCACCGCCCACGGGTAGAGGAACACCACCTCGATGTCGAACAGGATGAAAAGCATCGCCACCAGATAAAATTTCACGGAGAGCCGGGAGTTCCCTTCGCCGACCGGCAACATGCCGCATTCGTAGGCGATGTCCTTGACCTTGGTGGTGCGCGCCTTGATTTTTTTATTGGCCCAGCGCCCCAGCACCACGGATGCGACGAGCATCGCCGCCGTGAACCCGATGGCCACGACCGCCAAAATCAAGACTGGCATGTATTGTTCCAATTGCACTTCAGGAAAAGTAGAAATGCCTCCGGCCTTTGGCAAGTGCATTCACCAGCGAGCACGAGATTTCACGTCCGCGAAAACCATCGGTTGCCAGTGCCGGTCAACCCCTGTAATTTCGGCCCCGACATGACCACGCCGCCGCGCATTTTATATTGCCACTGCAACTACGCCCAAGTCGTGCCCAAAGAGGTGAAGGAGGCGGTGTTGAAAAAACTTTGCGAATCCGGCGTGGCCTTCGAGGCCGTGGCCGACCTCTGCGAAATGTCCGCGCGCCGCGATCCCGCGCTGCAACGGTTGGCCGAAGGCGGCACGGTGAAAATCGCCGCCTGCTTCCCGCGCGCCGTGAAATGGCTCTTCGCCGCTGCCCAGGCGCCGCTCCCCGCCGATGGCGCGGAAGTGCTCAACATGCGCGTGCAAACCGCCGAGGAAGTTTCAGCCGCATTGTTCAGCGAGGAACTCAAACCCAATTTGCCCAAAGGAAAAGCCCCCCCCGACGACGCTCCTTCCGTTCAACCCGAAACCGCCGCCGCCACCTGATTACGCACCACGCACCATTTCCCCCATGTCTCTCCAAGATCAAACCACTCTCCGCATCGTCCTCTACGAAGGCGACGGCTCGCAGCCGTTGGAAGCCCCCGGCCGCTTTGCCGCGATGACCGCGCTGTTGGAAAAAGGTTTCGCCGTCACCCGCGCCGCCGCCGCTGGGGCACCCGCGCGCGCCGACCGCAGTTCGCTCCTCGTGCTCGGCCAGTTCACCGGTGGGAAACCACCGCAAGCTGAGGACGCCGCCGGCGAAGTTTCCATCCGCTTTCAGGACATCACCGGCTTCGACGCCGCGCGCATTGCCGAGAGCGTCGAGTCCGCCCGCGCGTTGACCAGCGCCGTGAAGCAGGGCGACTGGAAGCCGTGGTTCCCGGTCATCGACTACGACCGCTGCACGAACTGCATGCAGTGCCTGAGCTTCTGCCTCTTCGGCGTCTATGGCGTCGATGACGGGCAAAAAATCCAGGTGCAGAACAACGACAATTGCAAGACCAACTGCCCCGCCTGCTCGCGTGTCTGTCCCGAAGCCGCGATCATGTTTCCGAAATACAAGGCCGGCCCGATCAACGGTGACGTGGTGAGCGACTCCGACCTGAACCGCGAGAAGATGAAGGTGGACATTAGCGCGCTGCTCGGCGGTGATGTTTATTCAATGCTCCGCGAGCGCAGTGAAAAAGCGCAAAGCCGTTTCAGCAAGGAGCGCGACGCCGACAAGGCGCTCAAGGAACGCCAGAAATGCCTCGTGAAACTCGCCCAGTCCGGCGACATCCCGGCGGAAGTGCTGATGAGCCTGCCGTCGCCGGACGAAATCATGCGCCGCGCGGAAGAGGCGAAGGCGAAGGGGCAGGCGGCCCTCGCGATGCAAAAGCAAACGAGCTAAAAATCTCCGGCCGGTGGAGCAAATATGACATCCGCGACTATCAAACTGTTCTTGCCGCGTGGTGACGCCAAAAGCCTACGCACGGCCGAAATCTCCAACTGGACAGGCAAGGCCATTGCAGCGCCTCGCACCGAACTCGAGGAACTGCTTGCACGCGAGGAACTCGACAAAGCCGGTATTTATATCCTCACGGGCAACGATCCGATCACCAATGCGCTCCGGGCTTACATCGGGGAGGCTGAGGTCATTCGCGAACGCCTCAAGCAACACAAGATAAAGGAATTCTGGGTTTCAGCCATTGTCTTTGTCAGCAAAGACGAGAATCTCACAAAAGCGCATGTTCGCTACCTTGAGAGCCGGCTCCTTGCAGAGGCGGCACAGATTGCAAGATTCACCCTCGAACAGAATCAGGCCGGCGGATCCAAGCTTCCCGAATCGGACCGGGAGGACATGGAGGTGTTTTTCTCACGCATCCGTCAGTTGCTGCCGGTTCTCGGCTCAGACATTCTCGCTCCAGTTTTCCAACCCGCTACTAAATCTCAACCAGGAGGCGTGCTATTCTGCCGCGTCAAAGGCGCTGAAGCTCGCGGCCAGCGAACTGCGAATGGCTTTGTTGTTTTCGGGGGCTCTACTGCCGTCTTGGAGGAGCGGCCATCCGCAGAGAGCTATCCAGGAGTCACGGCCCAACGAAAACAGTTTATTACTGACAAGACACTGGTCGAAAAAAATGGAATGCTCGTCTTCACAAAAGATTGCGAGTTCACGAGTCCGTCAGCAGCAGCTGTAGTGATTCACGGCGGTAGTGCCAATGGACTGACAGCTTGGAAGACAAAAGATGGAACGTCCCTTAAAAAACTAGACGAAAGCGCCTGATCACATGCTGCCTCAACTCATCTTCCGTACCCTGCGCTCCGCAAACAAGCGGTGCATCGCGAAGTTCTGCTGGAACTTCGGCGTGAAGGGCATGCTGTCGGTCGAGAAGTTCAAGCGACGCATCCAGCGCGGCGAGTTTTTCCCCCCGTTCCTCTACGTCTCGATCCTCAACTCCTGCAACCTCCGCTGCCAGGGCTGCTGGGTGGATGTCGAAGAGAAGGACGCCATTGACCTCGACACGCTCAACCGCACCATCACCGACGCCAAGCGGCACGGGAACGCGTTCTTCGGCATCCTCGGCGGCGAGCCGTTCATGCATCCGCAGTTGCTCGACCTGCTCGCGGCGCATCCGGATTGTTATTTTCAAGTCTTCACCAACGGCCAGCTCATCACGGAGACAATCGCCAGGCGCCTGCGCGAGATCGGCAACGTCACGCCGCTCATCAGCATCGAAGGCCGCGAGATCACCAGCGACACGCGGCGCGGCAAAAAGGAAGTCTTCACCCGCACCTTGCGCGGTCTCGACAACTGCCTGCGCGAGGGACTGCTCACCGGCGTCGCCACGAGTGTCTGCCAGTCGAACATTGACGAACTGCTCACCGAATCGTGGTTGCAGGAGCTTATTGACCGGGGCGTTCACTACGTCTGGTATCACACCTACCGCCCGGTCGGTCCGAAGCCAAACTTCGATCTCGCGTTGCGCCCTGACCAACTCGTGCGCGTGCGGAAGTTCATCGTCGAGATGCGCGCCAAGATGCCCATCGCGATGATTGACGCCTACTACGACGGCGAGGGCAAGGCGCTCTGCCCAATGTCCACGGGCGTGAGTCATCACATCGGCCCCAAGGGCGACATCGAGCCATGCCCGATCATCCAATTCGCGACCGAGAACATCCGCGACCCGCGCGGCATCTACGCGACGATGCGTGATAGCACGTTCTTGAAAGACTTTCGCGAACTCAGCGCGCACCACACGCGCGGCTGCGTGGTGCTCGAGCGTCCCGATCTCGTGAAGCAACTCGTCGTGAAGCACGGCGCGCGCGACACGACCGTGCGCGGCACCGCGATGGCCGAACTGGAGGCGATGACGCCGCGTTTCAGCCAATGGCTCCCCGGCGAGGAAATTCCCGAGAAGCACTGGATGTATCGGATCTCGAAGAAGTATTGGTTCTACGACTTCAACGCTTACAAAAACGTCGCTCACGACGCCGAGGCCAAGGCGCGGGAATTGAAATCAAAGCTCGACCCGCTTCCCGCCGCTGCGAATACTTCGGGCGCGAGCCGTGAACTCGTGAATAAATGACCAGTCGCGCCATCTGAACATGAGTATGCAGCCCATCACCTTGAACGCCGTCGGCAGTTTCACTCCCGGGAGCGTCAGCATCCCCAAGCACGCCGTTCAGCAGCGCGTGCGCCCGCCCAAAAAAAACATCCCGCAGACCGTCATGGAGCGGACGCACATTCTCAACACCGTCCGCCGCTACGTCGCCGAGTTTAATCCCATCCCGCCGATGCCGTCCGACGAACTCAAGGTCCATGCCGACCGACTCGTCGAGATGCTCAAGTGCGACGCCATCTACCGCGACTACATCGGCGTGCTCCTGAACAACGAAATGTGGCGCGAGAGCGTGGCCGCCATTCCGTTCGAGCGCCGTCTGCTCCTGCTTCCGAAATGCCTGCGCGTCGAGAGCAAATGCCCTGCGCCCTTCGATGAATTCGGTCTGCTGTGCAAACAATGCGGCCTCTGTTCCATCCAGGACTTGCAGGCCGAGGCGGAGAAACTGGGTTACGCCGTGCTCGTGGCCGAAGGTTCCGCCATCGTCATGTCGCTCATTCAGACCGGGAAGATTGAAGCCATCGTCGGCGTGAGCTGCCTGAGCGTTTTGGAACGTGCGTTTCCCTACATGGAAGCAGCCGCGATTCCCGGCGTCGCGGTGCCGCTGCTCCAGGACGACTGCATCGACACCACGGTCGATCTCGACTGGGTCTGGGATTACATCCATCTGACCAGCGACGACAAAACGCGCCGCCTTGACCTCGGCGCGCTCCGAGAAGAAGTCGACTTCTGGTTTTCCCCCGCGTCGCTTGATCTCATCATGGGCAACGCCGACGGCGAGACCGAGCGCATCGCCCGCGAATGGCTGGGCCGTGCCGGCAAACGCTGGCGGCCGTTTCTCGCCGTCTCCACGTTCCAGGCGTTGCGCGCCGACACCGGCCAACCGCTGCCCGATGACATCAAAAAAATCGCCGTCGCGGTCGAATGTTTCCACAAGGCCTCGCTCATCCACGACGACATCGAAGACAACGACGCGACCCGCTACGGCGAGAAAACGCTCCACGAAGAATACGGCGTGGCTGTCGCGCTGAACGTCGGTGATCTCCTCATCGGCGAAGGCTACCGGCTGATTGGCACCAGCAAAATTTCCGCCGAACAGAAAGCTGAGATGCTGCTCGTGGCCAGTCAGGGCCAGCGTCAACTCTGCCGCGGTCAGGGCGCGGAACTCTGCTGGGCGCGCAAACCTGAACCGCTCACCGCGCTGCAGGTTCTCGATATTTTCCGCAGCAAAACCGCGCCGGCCTTCGAAGTCGCCCTGCAATTCGGCGCGCTCTACGCGGGCCTTGAGCAGCACGAGGAAGTCTGCGACACGCTTCAGGTTTACAGCGAAGCCCTCGGCATCGCCTACCAGATCCGCGACGACCTCAGTGATCTCGGTGCGAGCGGCGAGACGAATGACATCGCCGGACTTCGCCCCAGCCTGCTGCTGGCCGTCGCCTACGAACGCGCGCAGGCCGAGAAGAAAATCTTGCTCGAATCCCTCTGGCGCCGTGCACCGCAGGCCGGCGTGAACCCCGAGCAGATCGAGGCGCTCTACGTGGAACTGAAGGCCGACGAACGCGCCCGCACCCTGCTGGAAACCTACAAGGAAGAGGCCATCCGCTGCCTGCGCGATCTGGAGAATCCGAATTTGAAGGG
>Ga0209553_1001539_pt1 | contig 11501 bp, 7 predicted proteins | sample LauGreFBDMM110DN_2_FD_188217 | JGI IMG/M metagenome (GOLD analysis project Ga0209553, IMG submission 188217) | Freshwater lake microbial communities from Lake Michigan, USA - Fa13.BD.MM110.DN (SPAdes) (version 2) | ecosystem: Environmental > Aquatic > Freshwater > Lake | place: Lake Michigan, USA...
GTTCTTGGGTTGTTGGAAGCGTTTGTTGCGCGGGATTGGCTTCAGTCGCGCAAGGCGCAATCGTTGCGAGTTACACGGTTGGCACCGGCACGCAGTCGTCGACAGTGCAGTTTGATTTCGTCACGCTCGGTTCAGGTGCAACCAACACCTATCTCTATGAAGTGCGTCACGACGCAGGGCTCTTTGGCGATGATCTCTTCGCGATCATCGCGGCTGAGCAACCGACGAACTTCGCATTCGAAGTGATCACCTTTTCTTTCGGCGACGCGCTCTTCAGTGTCGGCATCGGCAGCGACAGCGCATCAGGATTCGGAACCGCGCCCGACTATCTCGACTACTGGCACTATTGGACCCGCGAGTCAGCAGTGGAGTCGTGGAACGAATCATTGATCGGGTTCACTGATCGCGCTGTGTCGGATGGAAGTTGGGATGGCTGGGTCTTCAACTTGGGGGGCGCGCCTGCAACCGTTCCTGCACCTGGCGCGCTCGCACTCTTCGCATTCGTTGGATTACGCCGCGCTCGTCGAACTATTTGACGACGGGAGTTTTGAGCGTCAAGAGATACGCAACGACATCGCGCAGTTCAGCACTTGTCAGGACGGGTCCCATCTTCGGCATCGCCGAGATTGGACCGAAGTTCTCCACGACAACTGCTTGCGGCGTGATGAGTGATTCCAATATCGACCGCGCATCTGCGTGGAGTGCGACACCATCAAGTGGCGGCGCAGCATTGCCTCCCGTTCCTTCGATCATGTGGCACTTCACGCAGACCGCGGACTGGTGATAGAGCACGACTTGTCGGCCGCGCTCTGCATCGCCGCCTTCAAGACAGAGTGATGTGTAGCGATCCATCTCTATGCTCGTTCGTGCGTTGAAGCGCTCGAGTGCGGCGAGGATTGCTGCATCTGTCGAGAGTTTCGCGATCTCTGCAGTTTCAAGCGCGAGCGCTGAGGGAAGACTTCCATCAGCGAGTTGCTGCGCGAGGGGAGCAACGATTTCTGTTGCGAGGCTCGGTTCCTTTGTGAGGTCGCGCAGCGCAGACTGCTGCTCGATGAGTGATCCCGACGCAACTGCCTCGCGCAGACTCGGCAATGCTTGTGTGAAGTCCAATGACGCTGCGATGGATCTCGATGTCAGTCGAAGTCGTGCGCTCTCTGATGCGAGTGCTGCTTGAAGTGCGAGCGGACCGCGATTCGTATCAGTTGCGAGTGATCGAAGACTCGCGACGCGTTCTCGCTCTGGGAGCGCAGGATCACTGATCGCACGCAGCGCAGCATCGGGGTCGAGTGAGACGCCGTGCTTTGAGGTCATCTCCAACACCGCAGCGCGAATGGCTGCGGATCGATCCTCCGCAAGCGGCGCGAGTCTGCGCGTGAGTACTGCTTTGAATGCGTCAGCACTGCGGGCGCTTGCATCGATCGGTCTGTACGCGCCGTTCACTCGATCGCGCACACCAGGCGCGAGCCACTCACCAAGGATTGCAATCGCTTCCATTCGCATCGGCTCAGGATTGTCTCGGTCGAGCGCGTACGTGCAAACTTCAGAGGCATACTCTGGCGTTCCTTCGCGAAGCGCTGCGTAGAGCGCGCGCCGCGTGAGCGGGAATTCGCTCGTATCAATAGGCGCAGCACCGAGTGGACTCTCGATCGCGCCATCGGGCAGCGTCCAGCGCACAGTGAGGTGATCACCACCTCCACCTTCGGCGTGTCGTGCTTCGAAGGCGTAGCGCTTGCCCTGCTCAAGTTGAATGGGACCGCTCGATTGCGACGGCATCGTTGTGAACTCGTTCACATTCGAATATCCCTCGACGCGCGCGACTTCGCGCAGAGTTGACGCGCTCTCATCTGCACCAATGAACAACACTGAATCATCGTCACTTGCAATCGCGAACGTGTAGGTGCCTGTTTGAGGCGCTTCAATCGTTCCTCGAATTCGTGCGATGAATTTGTCGCCAGCGTTGCGCGGTGCATCTGGAACATCAAGCGCGCGCACTTCATCGGGCGGCGAGTTGAAGCGGGCAGTGTCGGCGAGATCACGCACAGTGCCGACACGATCGAGTTTCCACACTTCGCGCACAAACTCATGTCGCGGCGTCGCGGAAGGTGCAGAGGAAATCACAGCGCTGTTCTCCGCGTTCATCCGTACGAGCGCCTGTGCGAGTTTCGGAGTGAGCGCATCGAGTTCGAGATCATTGATTGCGCGGGCGGCTTCGAGTCGAAGGAGTCGCTCGGGATCTTCGAGGAACTGCGCAACGCGAGGGTCGCGCGATTTCCGCATCGCCAAGAGCGCCGCGAGGCGAACAGACGCGCGTGGATCCGCTGCGAGTTCGCCGAGCTTCAGTGGGTCTTGCATCCAGAACAATGCGACAACACCCGCGTGGCGCAAGAACACATCTTGATCATTGTTCTCCGCGATCATCGAGAGGATCCACGGAACCTCGTCGATCGCGCGCATGCGACCGAGCGCCATGCTTGCGAAGTATCGAACGCGCGGTGCAGGATCCGCACAAAGCTCTGCGAGTTTCGGCGCTGCGAAAATTGCGCGCGCTTCGCCGAGCACCTTCGAAGCCTGCGCACGAATCTCGGCATCGTTGTCGTTGAGCAGGGGAGCAACGAAGCGAAGCGGATCAAGTTGATCGCTCGCGTTCGGATTACTCGCTCGACGAGTCTCTGCTTGTTGACCGAGCGCCCAAACCGCATGCACGCGCGCAAGTACGTTCGGCGCAGTCTGCGCAGCGTCACCGAGAAGCGAGGTCGTACCCGTGCCGCGCGCTGCAAGCTCCCATTGCGCGCGTTGACGAATGCGTCGGTCTTGATGCGCGAGGAGTTCGCGAAGTTCATCATTGTCGCGCTGCGTGAATCCTTCGCGCAGCAGTTGTGCGGTCGACAGCACCGCGGCATCGTTGCTGTGTTTCGCATCCCACACCGCGTAGAGCTCACCCTTGTTGCCTGAGTACCAACCATCGCCCCAGTCACACACGAGGATGCGACCATCAGGCGCGAAATCAAGATCGGTGGCGAGCACATTCTCTATGAAGGGTTCAACGCTCGTGACTTGAAATCCAGCACCGAACGGTTGGAGTTTCACCGCGAGCACTTGGCTATACGACGCGCCACCGAGAAAGTCGCAGAGGAAGAACGTGCCTTGATAGGACGCATCAAGTCCAGTGCCTGGATAGCACACAAGGCCACTCGGTCCGCTGCCCACGTGCGCGAGTGGTGGAACTGTCCACGCAGGTTGCAACGGATTCGTCGCGGGCGTCTTTGTTGGCGCGAGATCTGCGCGCAGATGCCAGATTCCCTCTTGATTCCAAGGTCCGCGCTGATTCACACCATCGAGCGTTTGATACTCCATGCGCCAACCGGTTTCGCCACCTTCGACGCAGTAGACGAATCGCGCGCTGTCGCCGCCATCGGAATTGTTGTCGCCGGTGAAGAGATTGCCGAAGTCATCGAACGCAAGTTCTTGCGGATTGCGAAGCCCAGTGCAGAAGAGTTCAATCGCGCTGCCATCAGGATTGCAGCGGAACACGGCACCCGCGCGCGGATCGTGCAGCAGTTCGCCTTCAGGCGTGCGCACGTTGTAGCCACGATCACCGATCGACCAATAGAGTTTTCCATCCGGACCCCACGCGAGTCCATGCATGTCGTGGCCGCGCAATGCAACACGCACGCCGAATCCGTCATAGACAGACTCTTGTATCTCGGCGACGCCATCACCATCACGATCGCTTAGACGCCAGAGCGACGGAATATTCGTGTACCACACATCACCGTCGCGACAAAGGAGTCCAGCACCAGTGCCGACGAGAGGATCGTTGAACGGACCAGCGAAGATCTCGCGGCGGTCGATGATGCCATCACTGTTCGTGTCTTCAAGCATCGAAACGCGGTCGGCATACTTGCTGTAGTACGCCATGCCGCCCTCGCGCTTGGCCGCCCACTTCTCGTACATCTTGAGCCGATCGGCAGTTGATTGCGCTTGCAGGTCATCAAGTAACCACCAACGACTCGAGCGATTGTCTTCGACGCCGAGTTCCTGTCGATCGCTCTCTGCAACGAAGATGCGGCCGCGTTCATCGATCGCGATCGCGACTGGATCGTCAATCATGGGATACACGGCGAGCGTGCGAGACGAGAGTCCACCGACAGGGCGGAGCTTGCAGGGGTCGGTGAGTTTCGGATTGGCCGCGGCTTGCGCAGCTGCTTCCGCATCCGTCGGGGGCACAGCAGCGATTGCGAGGTTTCCGACGAGCACCCCAAGGCACGGTGCCGTCGCAAGCGCGAAGAATCGAATCGAACTTAAAGACCACATGAGAGCGGAGATGCTATCGGCGTTAGCATCATGTGCATGCCGAACCCTTCAAAGCACAGTGCAGATTGCAGCGCGGATCGACGGTTGTTTCTTGGAGCGGTGGGAGCCGCGTCGATCACCTCAGTGGTTTCCACAAGTGCGCTTTCGCAAACGCAGGTGGAGACACAATCAGTGCCGAGCGTTGATCTTCACAAACCAGGCCTGTCCTGCAAGACTGCATTCGCAATCAACATCGAGATGTGGTTCGGGGATCTTCCTTTCGCGGATCGCATTCGCGCAACGGCTGATCTCGGGTTCAAGTTCGTCGAATTCTGGCCGTGGCGAGGCAAGGATCACGCCGCGATCAAGACGGCGCTTGCTGAAACTGGCGTGCAGGTCACGCAATTCACAGCGTGGGGATTTTCGCCAGGGATGAATGATCCGAAGCAGGAAGAAGCATGCCTTGCAGAGATTGACGCGTCCTGCGTGTATGCCAAAGAGATTGGCGCACCGATGATGACGGTCGTTGCGGGCAACGATATCAAGGGCGTGTCGCACGAAGACATGCACGCGCAAGTGATCAAGGTGCTCAAGCGCGCCGCGCCGATTGCAGAGAAGCACGGCATCATGCTGATTCTCGAATCGATGAACATTCGCAATGATCACAAGGGTCATTGTTTGTGGGGCAGTCCGGACGCGGTGCGCATCTGTCGCGAGGTTGCATCACCGTTTGTGAAGATCAACTGGGATCTTTATCACATGCAGATCAGCGAAGGCGATCTCTGTCGTCGACTTCGCGAAGGCTGGGATCAGGTTGGCTACATCCAAGTCGCGGACAACCCTGGACGAATGGAACCAGGCACTGGCGAGATTGCGTATGCGCGCGTGTATCGCGAACTTCGTGAGCTTGGATACGCGAAACCAATCGGCGTGGAATGCAACCCGAGTGGCGATCCCACTGAATCAGCAGTGCGCCTTGCGCGGTCTGATGTTTGGACCTGACACACATTTTCTCTAGAACGCACTGTCTCCCTTTTTAATAGGACTCCAGCTTTATGCAACTCACCAACTTCGCTCTTCCGTTTCTTCTCCTCGTCTCGACGTCGACCCTGATCACTCCGCAGACAGCGCCGCCAGCTGCACCAGCACCCGCTGTCGCAACACAAGGTGGAAGCTTCACGATTGATGATGTGCACTCGTGCTCGCTCTTCCGCGTACACCACTCGCGTGCCGGACAATTCTGGGGTCGCTTCAACACGATCTCGGGCGCATTCACGCTTTCTCCCGACACAACGAAGATGGCGTTCGACGTGACGATCGCTGTCGAGAGCGTTGACACCGGCAACGAGAGGCTTGACGGCCATCTCAAGAGCCCAGACTTCTTCAACGTGAAAGAGTTTCCATCGATGACCTTCAAGAGCACCGTATGCGCGAAGAATGCAGACGAAACATTCGCGATCACTGGCGACCTCACGATTCATGGCGTCACCAAGAGCGTGACTGCGACCATCGAAGTCACAGGGTGGGGCTTTGATGGCGGCAGAGGCGCACGCGCTGGCGCAGAGGCTCGATTCAAGATCAAGCGAAGTGAATTTGGCATGAGCTACGGCACCGACACAGGCGCGCTTGGCGACGAGACAGCAATCATCATCGGACTCGAAGGCACCGCGGCGTGATCGTCGCGCACTTGCTGTCCGCCGTGCTTGCATTGCAATCAACACCCGTTGCAGGAGTTGTGCCTTTGGAGAACACGCCACCACCGTTTGGTCCAGTGCCTTCTGCTGCGCAGTTGGCGTGGCACGATCGAGAGATGCAGATGTTCATCCACTTTGGTCCCAACACGTTCACGGGTGTTGAGTGGGGCGAGGGCACGGAGAATCCGAAGATGTTCGCGCCTTCCGCACTTGATGCGAAGCAGTGGGCACGCGTTGCGAAGGATGCGGGGATGGAAGCAATCATCCTCACCACCAAGCATCACGATGGATTCTGTTTGTGGCCGTGCGCTTCCACAACGCATGATGTTGCGAGCAGTGGATGGAGCAAGGGTGAGCGCGATGTGCTGCGTGAACTCAGCGACGCATGTGCTGCAGAAGGGCTTGGTTTAGGCGTGTATCTCTCGCCGTGGGATCGCAACAATCCGAAGTATGGAACGGGCGCTGAGTACAACGAGTACTTCAAAGCACAACTGCGTGAAGTGCTCGGTGGTGCGTATGGTCCGATGGTGGAGATGTGGTTTGATGGCGCGTGCGGCGAAGGAGCAAACGGGAAGCGACAGGTCTACGACTTTCCTTCCTTCAACGCGCTTGTGCATGAACTGCAGCCAAACGCCGTGATCTTCAGTGACGCAGGACCCGGCGTGCGTTGGGTCGGCAACGAGCGGGGGATCGGTTGCGAAACGCACTGGTGTCGATTGGATCGCGAGAAGTTTTTTCCTGGCACGCCACTCAGTCAAGAACTCGGCGAAGGTCACCGCGAGGGCACGCATTGGGTTCCGGCTGAGTGCGATGTGTCGATTCGTCCAGGCTGGTTCTATCACGCTGATACAGACGCGAAAGTGAAGAGCGTCGATGAGCTTGAAGAGATTTGGTACGCAAGCGTTGGCAGGGGATGTGGGCTGTTGCTCAACGTGCCACCGGATCGACGAGGTTTGATTCACGAGAACGATGCTGCAGCACTGCGCGGATTGCGAGCGCGGCTTGATGCGACGTTTGCGCTCGATCTCGCACGCGGTGCTGCGGTAAGCGCGTCGTCGTTGCGGAAGTCTTCACCCGAGAGTGATCGATTCGGCGCTGCATGCGTTGTCGATGGAAATCCAGCGACGTACTGGGCGACAGAGGACGGTGTACTCACGGCCGCGCTCACGTTGCAGTTCAAGACGCCAATGCGGATCGGGATCGTGCGCATCGACGAATGCATCGCACTTGGTCAACGTGTCGCGAAGTTTCATGTCGATGCGATGGTGGATGGTGCGTGGAAGACGGTGACGCAAGGAACGACCATCGGGGCGCGACGCATTCTTCGATTCGATCCGGTGGACGCGAGCGCGGTGCGGGTCGTCATCGATGAGTCGCTCGCAGCGCCGTGCATTTCCGCGGTGCAGTTGTTCGCGCCTCGTGCGAAGCCATGAACGCGTGTGAGTCACGAGCGCAGGCGCTCTTTGCGACGCACTTCGGTGCAACGCCGATGGTGGTTGCAAGCGCGCCTGGCCGCGTGAACCTCATCGGCGATCATGTCGATTACGCCGGCGGCATCGCACTTCCTGCAGCTCTCGCCATGCGCACTGCGGTTGCGATCTCTTTGCGCAGTGATGGTGCGCGGAACCTGACGAGCGAGCAAGACGCGCCGCAATGGCATCGATACTGCGAAGGAGTCGCGGACCTTCTCGGTGTTGGCGGCTTCGATCTTGCCGTCGCGAGTGATCTTCCCATTGGTGCTGGTCTTGCTTCAAGCGCTGCACTTGAAGTCGCAACACTTCGCGCGCTTCTCGCAGCGACGAACGCGTCGATAGATGTGCTTGAAGGCGCACTGTTGTGTCAACGCGCGGAGCATGAGTACGCGGGCACTCCGTGCGGCTTGATGGATCAGATCATCGCGATGGTCGACCCAACCGCCTGCGCGCTCGCTATCGATTTCGCGATGCTGTCATGGTCACCAATAGAGATTCCCTCGCGCGCAGAGTTCCTCGTCTTCGACACGGGCGTTCGTCATCGCCTCGTCGAGGGCGCATATGCAGAGCGACGCGCATCGGTGGAGCGTGCGACAAAGATCACTGGCGTCGAACACCTTTCGCACTGCGCTGCAGATCGTGTGGAGAACGCGCTTCTCGATGCGGTCGATCGTCAACGCGCACGACATGTTGTGCACGAATCGGCACGAGCGGCGCGTGCCGTGGATGCGCTTCGAAACGAAGACCTCGCAACGTTTGGTGATCTCATGTTCGAAAGCCACGCATCCCTTCGCGATGCATTCGAAGTTTCCATCGAAGAGGCCGATGCGCTCGTGCATTGGTTGATGCACACACCAAGCGTCTACGGCGCGCGCATCACGGGCGGTGGATTTGGAGGTTGCGTCGTTGCACTCATCGAACGCGGTGCGCGCGACGGCGTTGTTGCATTGGTGCAAGCCCAGTTCAAGCGTCGCTTCCATCGTGATGCCTTGCTCATCGCGTCTGTCCCCTGAAGCGTCTTTGGGTACGCTTGCCGTATGGCTCTCGAAGCATTTCCAGGTATCGAAACTGTGCCGTTCGTTGAACAGAGTTCGCGCACAGCACTCGGCTTTCGGCACTATCGCCCCGATGAACTCGTCGATGCGAAGCCCATGAAGGATCACCTTCGATTCGCGTCCGCCTATTGGCACACGATGCGAAACGGACTCGCAGATCCATTCGGCGGCGCGACCGCACAGATGCCGTGGGACGACGGCAGCGACAGCACCGCGAATTGCCTTCGACGCGCCGATGCATTCTTTGAGTTTGTGACGAAGTGCCGCATCGACTACTGGTGTTTCCATGATCGTGATATTGCGCCTGAACGCGCGACGCTTCGTGAGTCGAATCGAGATCTCGACATCGTGGTTGCGCACTGCAAGCAGTTGCAGCAATCAACGGGCGTGCAACTGTTGTGGGGGACGGCGTGCCTCTTCGCGCATCCTCGCTTTGTTTCAGGCGCTGCGACGAGTCCGCGCGTTGAAGTGTTCACGCACGCTGCTGCGCAAGTGAAGAAGGCACTCGAAGTGACGCATGAACTCGGCGGCGCGGGCTACGTGTTCTGGGGCGGACGCGAGGGATATCTCTCGCTCATCAACACCGACATGAAGCGCGAACGCGAGCATCTCGCGCGATTTTTGCACATGGCCTGTGATTACGCGAAGTCGATCGGTTTCAAGGGGCAGTTCTACATCGAGCCCAAGCCGCGCGAGCCGAGCGTGCATCAGTACGACTCCGATACAGCCGCGTGCTTGGCGTTCCTCGCAGAGTTCGACCTCCGCAAGAGCTTCAAACTCAACATCGAAACCAATCACGCGACACTCGCAGGACACACGGTCGAGCACGAGCTCGCGTTGTGCCGCGCAACAGGCGCACTTGGTTCCGTCGACGCCAACAGCGGCACAGAGAACTGCGGCTGGGACACAGATGAGTTTCCGACCGACCACCGTCTTTGCACGAAGATGATGCTCGAGATCTTGGCCGCCGGAGGATTCACAACCGGCGGACTGAACTTCGATGCGAAGCGTCGTCGCGAGAGTTTCGAACCGATCGATCTCTTCTACGCACATGTCGCTGGAATGGACGCATTTGCACGAGGATTGAAGGCGGCTGCCGCGATTCGCGCGGATGGACGCATCGCGGAATTTGTGCGTCATCGATACGCTTCGTGGGACGGCACGCTTGGCAAGTCGATCGAAGAAGGTCGCGTGACATTCGCGGAACTTGAATCACTCGCGCTTGATGCAACGACGTGGAAAGTGGAGAGCGGTCGACAAGAGATGCTTGAACACATCCTTGATGGGTATGTTTGAGCGCTCGTGACTGATCGCGCGTTGAAACGACAACCGCCGCTTCGTATGAAGCGGCGGTCGTCGTAAGGAGAAAGAGTTTTGGATTTCCGCGGCCCGCCGATTCACTCGGCAAGGCGGACACCAGAGCGAATGCAACGTTTTGCCTGCTTGCAGGCAGAAACTTGCATGAGCGCTCAAGCGACTTGTTATGCCGCTGCGCGCACGCGGAGCTTCTTCGCCCAGCGCTCGTTGCGCACATTCTTCTGCGTGAGAAGAGTTTTGAGCAAATCTGCTGGTCCCTTCGCACTTGTATCTGCGCCGATTTCTTCATCGAGGCCAGGTGCACGGTTGAAGATGCCACCACCAACAACGATTTGCATCGCTGGATGCGCATTCTTCTCGCGGATCGAATCGATGAGCTCGCGGATCATCGGTGCATCCTTCGCACTTGATGCGAACATGAGCAGCACATCAGGCTGACGAGCGGCGAGTTCTTCACTGATGTCATCATTCGCAACGCCGCCACCAGCGAAGGTAACTTCGTATCCGTCTGCCTCGAGGAGATCCGCAACCATCTGTCCCGCGAGCTCTTCAGTCTCGTTTGGTCCACAGAAGACGCAGATCGAACGACCGCGAAGCGCCTTCTCTTCGTAGCGCTCTTGCGCTTGATCAACAAACATGCGGAGCATGCGAGTGGAGTACTGATGGGCGAGCGTTGTCATCTGATCCTTGCGGAAGAGCGTGCTGGTCATCTCAAGGAGTGGCCAGAAAACTTCCTTCGCAAGCGTTTCAGCAGAAGCCCCTGAACTGTAGAGGGCGCGCACGAATTTGCGTGCGCTACGGCGCTCGCCGGAGACGAGGTGCGAATGAAGTTGCTCGATGATGCGTTCAGTGTTCATTGGTGAGGATGGGCTTGAAGGCCTTGTGCTGAGCGCATGTTCCACTGTGCGCTTGAGCCTGCTTTCGAAACCCCGGATCCTCCGGGCTGCTCGTATGCGTGATACACATCACGCTTCGGCGAAACTCATTTCGACATAGGCGTTCACCGCACGACAGCGCATCAAATGGGTAGCTCATAACCAATTGGGGTTGCGGTTCTGGCGTCGGAAACGCATGCTCTACGCCTACATGCGTGAAACTCACAAACGCCCGATAGCAATTTGCACGCCGCGGTCACAACTCTGCGCGCTTTTCTTTGCGCTCCTCTCTCTAGGAGTGCAGTCTGCACGCGCGCAGGATCTGCCGATCACGACAGAGAATCGGAGTGCTTCCATTGTTGCGCGCGAGAGCAAAGCGCCCGAACGATTCGTGGTTGGTTGCGACAGCGGCGACATCACGATCGAGATAGATGCAACGCTCACGGACAGCAGAGTTGAAGCAGTGTTCCATCTTGTTGGTCGCAGCGCGAGTGACCTTGCGAATCGCAAAGCGACGATTCGGCTGTTCGCCACACGCACAGCAGACGACTCCATCGTCGTCGAGCCGGTGCTTCCTGATGGCATTCGCGCGGGCGAGAGAGTGGACATCATCGTGCGCACATTTGCTGCTGGCGATACATCGATGCGCGCAAAGAGTGGCGCGATGAAGGCGACTGGTGTGCGCGGAAAGTTGCGGCTGCGCGGCGGAAATGGCGCGGTGATGCTGCGCGAGTGTGTCGGTCCAATCGATGTGCACTCTGCACACGGCGCAGTGGATATCCAAGACGCGACGAG
>Ga0209553_1001540_pt1 | contig 11500 bp, 4 predicted proteins | sample LauGreFBDMM110DN_2_FD_188217 | JGI IMG/M metagenome (GOLD analysis project Ga0209553, IMG submission 188217) | Freshwater lake microbial communities from Lake Michigan, USA - Fa13.BD.MM110.DN (SPAdes) (version 2) | ecosystem: Environmental > Aquatic > Freshwater > Lake | place: Lake Michigan, USA...
GCTGGTGATGGTGTCCCCGCCGCCACCGATCCCTTGTTTGCATGGAGCCGATTGACAAAAAATGCGGCGACGCCGAATGGCAGCGTCACCGAGACATGGCAGTCTGCTGCGACAGAATACGCAGCCCGGTCTGCTGAGCACGCGGCCTTCAACGCGGCACAATTTACCACCGTTGCGGACTTTGGTGACAGCAAGTTGGCAGGCTGGAAGGCGGATGGCATGGGACTCCGTCATCCGGAGTCAAATCCCGGCGACTTCAACGTCGCGACAGAAGGTGATGCGGCCATTCGGCATGTGCTATCGGCTGGCGTCTATACGTTTGGCGTGTCGGACAAATTGAACGGAGCATTCAGATCGCCTCCGATTCAGCGGACCCATGGTAAATTGAGCTTCGAAGTCATGGGCGGCGGATTTAGCTTGGCTCGATTAGTCTTCAACAATTGCCAATTAAACTATACGAATCAACATTCGATTCATCATCCGGAATGGTCGTGGGTCACCGTTGATTTTCAGGCAGGGACTCAGCCCCTGCATCCGTATGCGGAACTGCTGACGTTCTGGGACAATCCTAAGTTTCCGGATCCGTTGGGTACGCTCAGCAAAGATACGGAAAACCAGCGACTGCCGCACGGGGACCACGCAAAGAACCCGCGCACTTGGTGGGGCGTACGACGTGTGGTTGCTCATGATGGAGCCGAAATGCCGCGCGACGAAGCCGCGTATGTGGCAAGACTTTTCGCGGGCGATGCCGTGCACTCACCGGATCAGTTGGCCGGGCACTATACAGAGATCGCGGCGAATGTTGTTGCTAGGTTCGAATCGGGCGACGCAACTAACGACGATGTTCGCTGGCTTGAATGGATGTTAGCAAAGGGTGTCTTGTCGAACCGAGCTGACGCGACGCCTCGGCTAGCGGAGCTGATCGCCAAGTACCGTGACATTGAAGCGAAGCAGATTACGCTTCCTTCAACCATGCCCGGGATGGCAGATGAAGGGCCAGGGTTTGATCAACCGGTATTGACACGGGGCGAATATACAAAACCTGGCGATGTCGTTCATCGCCGATATTTGGAGGCCGTGCGAACAACGCAGTCGGACGACCCCGACCAGGCAACTGCAACGGTCTATTCACGACCAATAATTCCTACACCGGCCGAAGGCAGCGGCCGAGCCCTCGTCGCGGAGGCCATCGTGGGGTCGGGCAATCCACTCACGTCGCGCGTCATGGTCAATCGGATCTGGTATTGGCTATTCGGAAATGGCATTGTCGGCACGTTGGACGATTTTGGACATGTCGGGGAATTGCCATCGCATCCGGAACTTCTCGATCATCTTGCCACGCAGTTTGTCGCAGATCAGTGGTCCATGAAGAAATTAATTCGCTCCCTGATCCTCAGTCGTGCGTTCCAATCATCCGCCGCGCCGTTAGCAGACAGTCGGGAGAAAGATCCAGACAATCTGTTGCTATCTTGGTATCCCGCGCGAAGGGCGGAAGCGGAAGTGATTCGAGACAGTATTCTGGAGGTTTCCGGCCGACTGGATAACACCATGTACGGACCAAGTATTCATCCCTATCGAGCGACGGCGGACACAGAAAAACGCTTGTACCTCGGGCCGCTCGACGGCGACGGGCGGCGCAGCATTTACATTAAATTTCAATTGATGGAGGCCGCCCAGTTTTTAAGTGCCTTTAATCTGCCAGGCGGCAAGATTGCCCAGGGGCGTCGCGATGCCTCGAACGTGCCTGCTCAGAGCCTAGCACTGCTGAATGATCCATTCGTACTGGCCATGGCTGATCGCTGGTCGGAATCACTCGTCGCAGACGGTAGGATAGAGATTGCTGAACGCCAAACGCAGATGTTCCAGTCTGCTTTGGGCCGCCCACCGTTGTCGTCAGAACTTCAACGGTTTGAACAGACGATCAACGACCTCGCCAAAATTCACAGCGTAAGTGACACCGAGATCATGTCAAATCGATCCATTTGGAAAGACGCGGCACACGCAATTTTTAATTTCAAAGAATTCATTTTTATACCGTAATCATGCCACAGTTCTCCGCACATCGTTCACGCTGCCCCGGTCGAGCACCTGCACCGCTCAGCCGTCGTCAATTGCTTCAAGCCAGTACCACCGGATTCGGAATGGTTGCGTTGTCGGCGTTGACTCAGGAACGCGGATTTGGCGCGACTGAATCGCAAGCCAATTTTTCCGGCCCGGCAAAGAACGTCATCTTTCTCTTTATGGACGGCGGAGTCTCACACGTCGACACATTCGACCCTAAACCAGCACTCGCGGCGCGGGAAGGCGAACAGTGGAGCGGTGATGCGTCGCGGAAGTGGGTGAAAAGTCCGTGGAAATTTGCGCAGCACGGCGCCAGCGGCATGTGGATTAGCGAACTGTTTCCTCACATCGCTTCATGTGCCGATGACATTGCCGTAATTCGATCCATGAAAGCGGATTTGCCCATTCATGCGACCGGGGTGTTATTGTTACATACCGGAAGCAATCGTGCGGGTCGACCAAGTTTCGGGTCTTGGGTGAGTTATGGGCTAGGAAACGAAACTGAAAATCTACCGGGATATGTAGTACTAAGTTTCGGTCATGTTCCGGTAGGTGGTCTGGAAGCGTTTGGCAGCGGGTTTCTGCCCGCCAGTTATGAAGCTACCATTCTTAAAGCAGATGGCGCGCCGCTGGACAACCTGTTGCCGGCAGGATTACTTGAGCTTCAACGGGCAAAGTTGAAGCTACTGCGGCAGCAGGATTTGGATTTTTCTGCGACTCTCGGCAGCAATGATGCGGTCGAAAGCGCGATTCGAAATTATGAACTCGCCGCACGCATGCAGACGCTGGTGCCCGATGTGCTTGATGAATCGCAGGAAACGAAATCAACCCGCGAACTGTATGGTCTCGACGATCCCGATCAGAACACACGGCTCTACGCGCGACAATGTCTCCGTGCCCGGCGGTTGGTGGAATCCGGCGTGCGGTTCGTCCAAGTAAATTGTCCTTATGGACTTTCGAATGGAACGTGGGACCAGCATGGTGGTCTAAAAGCCGGACATGAAAAGAACGCACGCCAAACTGATCGCGCTATCGCGGCCCTGATGAAAGATTTGAAGCAACGCGGCATGCTCGACAGCACGCTGATTTTATGGGCCGGCGAATTTGGCCGCACACCACACGCTCCGGGACCGGACGGTCGCGATCATCATCCGGAAGGATTTTCGGTGTTCATAGCAGGCGGTGGAATCAAAGGCGGAACAACGTACGGCGCGACGGATGAATTTGGTGTTCATGCGGTGGAAAACATCTGTGACTTCCACGACCTTCACGCCACGCTCCTGAACCAATGTGGCCTCGACCATACCCGCCTGACCTACCGCAACAGCGGCCGCGATTTCCGTTTGACCGATGTCAAAGGTCGTGTCGTGCATGAGATCCTGCAGTAGTAGCGGCTGCTGAAGAGCCACTAACGAGCCGTGTGTGGAAGCAGTCGAGACTGCCACTGCAAAGCCTCCTCGCCCGGGGTGCAGTCACGGACGATTGCGACTTCGAGTAATTTAGACCGAACTAAATTGCTTCTATTTTTGCATTTCACGGAGGCAACGAGATCTGAAAAACCTACGGGAACGCCGCATCAGACACTCCACCTAAATCCGCGACTGCACCCCCTCGTGCCCTCGTCCGAACGGTGTCCAAGTTGCTTGACGGAGCCGCATCGCATCGTTAGCCTGAAAGGCCCTGAGCATGTTTAAACCCGCCTAGTTCAAAACCAGAGACCTGTTATGTCACGGTTAACAGACGTACCCGCCACAGGAAAAATTGACGAGCAGGATCTCAAAGCCGCCGACCAACTGAAAGAGGTCTATGGCAAACTGCGGCAGGAACTCAGCAAAACGATCGTGGGACAGGCGGAGGTTCTGAAGCAGGTGCTGATTGCGCTGTTCTGTCAAGGCCACTGTGTGCTGGAAGGTGTCCCAGGCGTCGCCAAGACGTTGATGATCTCGAGTATCGCTGATTTGTTTTCATTGAAGTTCAGCCGTATTCAGTTTACGCCTGACCTGATGCCGTCAGATATCACGGGCACAGAAATCTTGGACGAAGAGGAAGGCACTGGCCGACGGCGGATGCGATTTGTCAAAGGCCCAATTTTTGGCAACATTCTGCTCGCCGACGAAATCAATCGCACGCCGCCGAAGACGCAGGCGGCATTGTTGCAGGCAATGCAGGAATTCAAAATCACGACAGCTGGCCAAGACTTTCAACTCGAGAAACCCTTTCTTGTGTTGGGAACTCAAAACCCGATCGAACAGGAAGGTACGTATCCGTTGCCGGAAGCTCAGCTTGATCGGTTCATGTTTAAAATCCATGTGAAGTATCCATCGTTTGAAGAAGAACTCAAAATCGCGGAAGCCACAACAGCGGAAGGTCTCCCGAAACTTCAGGCATTGCTTGATCGGGAAGACATCCTACACCTTCAGAAAATTGTCCGTAAGGTGCTTATCGGGCGATCAACGTCGGCCTATGCCGTGCGACTTGTACGAGCGACTCGGCCGCATGAGCCAGATGCTCCGGATTTTGTTAAGAAATACCTCACATGGGGCGCTGGTCCGCGTGCGTGCCAGTCGATTCTGCTCGGAGCGAAGGCGAATGCCTTGCTTGACGGACGTGTCAACGTCTCCGCAGACGACATTCGCTACGTGATCTATCCCGTGTTGCGGCATCGACTGGTCACCAGTTTCTCTGCCGAGAGCGACGGTTTGACCACGGATGACCTCATCCGCAAACTTTTGGACGTGATCCGCGAAGAGTAGTTTTGGTTAGCCGTTGGAGTCCACAACTATGGCACTTAAATTTCTGGACCCACCGGGATTGGCGCGTGTTGGCAACATGGAATTGGTTGCCAAACAGGTCGTTGAGGGTTTCTTAACGGGGCGTCACCGTAGTCCGTATCATGGATTTTCAGTTGAGTATCTTGATCATCGGCCTTACACGCCCGGCGACGACATGCGGGCGATGGACTGGAAGATGTTGGCCCGCAGCGACAAATATCAGATCAAGCTGTTCGAAGATGAAACTAACCTGCGGGCCCACATTCTGCTTGACTGCTCGGAATCAATGGCGTTCAAAAGTGGTGAGGTCGATAAGTTGACCTACGGTTCCTATCTGGCGGCGGCGCTGACGTATCTCCTGATTCGGCAAAATGACGCTGTCGGATTAATGTTGTTCGACACAAAAGTACGTTCATACATTCCGCCGAAAGCGCATCCATCCCAGTTTCGCCGAGTCTTGCAGGCTCTCGATGGCGTAAAACCAGGTGGCGAGACTGATGTCGGTTCCGTGTTGCACGAAGCGGCCGATCGAATCAAACGACGGGGTTTGATCATCTTGATCAGTGACCTGATCGATAAAGAAGCGCACATTGCCAGCGGGTTGCAGCATTTCCGGCACAACAACCATGAAGTCATGGTGATCCATACGATGGATGATGCCGAGTTAAATTTTCCATACGATCGAATCACCAGATTCAAGGATATGGAAGGTGCGGGGAAAGTTGTGGCGAACCCCAAGAGTCTTCGCAAGCGTTATCTAGAACGAATTAAAACGTTTACCGACAAAATCAAGTCTGACTGTTTCGAGCGAAAGATCGGCTACAGCTTGGCACCAACGACGGAACCTTACGATCGTTTTCTGGCAGCGTACCTTGATAAACGATCTCGTATCGGATGAGCTATGAATTTTTTGCACTTCGGAATGTTACCGTATTTTTTGCCGCTGGTGGCGATTCCGATTTTGCTCCATCTGCTCACCCTGCACCGACTGAAGACCGTTGAACTCAGCACGTTTCGCTTTTTATTCGACAGCTATGTGCAGCAGCGGCGTCGGATGAAATTCTTGGAGGCTTTGATTGCCTTTCTGCGGACTCTGTTCATTTTACTTCTAGTCCTGTCGATCGCGAGGCCGGTCGTGAGGCACTGGAGTTCACTTTTTGGTGGCAACAAGAGCGGTCGCGATGTCGTGCTGCTGATTGATGGTTCAGCCAGTATGAATGCGGTGACTGACGGAATCACGGCCTTCGAACGATCGAAACACGCGGCCCTGACGGTGGTTGATCGATTAGCGGTTGACGACCGTGTCACTTTGATCAGCGTCGGTGCAAAGCCACACGAAGTCTGCAATCGGTTTTCCTCCGATGCCGAAGCGATCCGCAATGAGATCCAAAATCTCAAGGCGACGCCCTCGAGGGCAAATCTATTTGCGGCATTTTCCCAGGTCTTCGGTCCGGAATCTCGAAAGCTGTCCCACCCGGTTGTGTACTTGTTCACGGATCTGCAGACCGGCGGTTGGAGCGAATTTGAGGACGGTCATAGCGAAAATCTGATTCCACCAGAAACCGAACTTTACGTCATTAACGCGGGTTCCAATCAGGAACTTCCAAACATGGCTGTGGTTGGTGACGCTCCTGACGATCAACGCGCGATTGCTGGTTTACCCATCAGACTGCATCCTCGCGTGACGAATTTTTCGACATCAGATACACGTGATATTCCGATCAGCATCTTTATTGATGACAAAGAGATTACCCGAAAAATTCTGACAGTAAAACCGGGAGAATCCAGTGAAGTTGAAGTCATCTACACCCCAACTCAGCCGGGACTTGTGCGCGGCCACTTTGAGATACCAGCTGATCGTTTCCCGGGTGATGATCAATTTCTGTTTACCATGAATGTCGCGCCCCAGATCAAGGTGCTTTTGGTCAATGGGAATCCGGCGATTGAGCCGCTGGCAAATGAAGGTCTCTATCTTCGCACCGCGATGATCGCGACCGAGGCGGACCCAGAAGACGAGCCACGTGTCGGCGAGGCGTCAAAATCAGATGCCCCAAAAACGCCTGACAAACTCACTGAGGCTCGGCAATTTGTGCGGTCGCTGGCGATTGAGGAAATCGCCGAAAGTGGCGTCAACGCAGAGACGCTCAGCGGAACCGACGTGGTGGTTCTGGCAAATTGTGGCGCGTTGGATCAAAACCATTTTAAACTGTTACGTCAGTTCGTGGCCGATGGCGGTGGGCTGTTGGTATTCCCTGGCGATCGAGTGAATCAGGATGTCTACAATACACAATTCTTCCCGTCGCCCGAGATTCCAGAACAGCAATTTATTGCCGCTGAATTTGCTGCGCCCGTGGGCGATGCCGACAAAGGAGACGCATTTCAAAAATTTGGCGCCATTGATTTCGCGCACCCTGTGTTTGCGATCTTTGCCGATAACGATAAACGATACCTGACGAAAGTCCACGTGTATCGCAGATTTCCCGTCACACTGCCAGAAGCTCGCGGAAACTCATGGCCCCTCATGCAGTTTGAAGATGGATCGGCAGCACTTCTAGAGAGTGTGTACGGAAATGGCAGGATCCTTGTCAGTGCCTTCCCGATGAACACCAAATGGTCCAGCCTGCCCATGAAGCCCGAGTTCGTGCCACTGGTACTCAGGATGATTAGTCACGTCAAACGGCGCGCTGATGTGGATGGCCCGGCGGTGGTGCCTGCAGACGGAAATGCGGAGTTTGTCGTGGCTCAGCATTGGTCGCCGGCTTCAGGAAAAGTCACCGACATCGCAGGGCGTGTCACGCCTGTAACATTCCAACGTTCCAATTCGCAGCTTGTTGGTGCGTTTGACCGAACGGTCGAGCAGGGCTTCTATGATTTGGAAGTCAAGGGAGGCCGAGCGGAACAACCCGAGCACGGGATGCTTAGTTTTGCGGTCAATATTGATGCCGGTGAATCTGACTTCGCGCGACTGACGCACCCCGAAATTGTCGACATGTTTCCCGGAGCAAAAGTCACGTCAGTGGACGCTTCGGGGGAAGCACAGCAGATTTATGGCAGCGTCGGAGATGAACGTGAGATCTGGCGACCGTTGATCTGGCTGACATTTGTCATCATTGTGATCGAGTTTCTGTTAGCAACGCTCGGAGGTCATACTGGCGACAGCGAACAACGTTCGACAGTTCAACGACTGCGTGACCTAGCGCGCGGACGCTGGGTTGGAAGAATGACGGGTTCGAATTTTAATGAAATTGCCGAGAGTCAAGTCAGTCAGACGAAGGCGTAAGACGTTCCTTTTTTGCCCAGAGCATCGAGGAAGTGGCCCTGACGCCTGAGTCATCAGGGTTTTGTAGCCGGATTCGCAAGACTTCGGAGGAGGCCAGTTGGTCCGAAGTCTCACGACTTCGGCTCCGGAAGCCTTGTGTGGAACCGGGCCGAATTAGTTGGATGGAGAATAAATCATGTCAAGTGGTGACGTCCTCACGCAAAACGACCAGAGCATTACAACGCTTTCTGGAAGACTCGAACATCTCATTCAGACTACGCGACGTCTGCTGCGTTCCACATGGGTTGCGATCGGCCTCGGAGTGTCGAGCGGACTATTTCTGACGACACTGCTGATCGTGACGATGCTGGACTTGGCTGTCCCGCTGTGGCCCGCATTCCGCTTCATAGGGCTGCTATTCATCGCAGTCCCGACCAGTTGGGCGTTGTTTGTCGGGGTTGCCCGCCCGTTGTTTCGTAGGCTGGCGCAGGTTACCGTCGCGCGTCGGATCGAGCAGGAACTGCCGGGCATTCATAACAGACTGGTCAGTTGTGTCGATCTATCCCACAACGAAAATCAACGACATTCCCATGCGTTTTACCATCGTTTAATTTATGAAGCTTGGGAGCGTGTTCGCGATTTCCATCCCCGGCGCGTCCTTGATCTGGTGACCCTCCGCCGCTCCAGTGTATTCGCCGTCGTCGCAGTCGTTGCCTTCCTTGTTGCGTTCTTCGTATTTCCTGAGCGATTGCCAACGGCTATGGCCCGCATCTTTCAGCCATTTGCCGATATTCCGCCCGCGTCAGGAGTTTTGTACGACGTGCTGATCGGCAATCAGAAGGAGCCGGGCAACTGCGACGTGCTGCGTGGCGAAGACATTGATTTCCACGTCGTGCTCCTTAAAGGCCAAGTAGACCCGCCTGGGGGCAGCGATCCGCTGCGTTTGGAAATCTATACAACCGACAGCGAAGGGCTGAACAAAGAACTGCGTTACAATTTTCCGGAGCTAGAAAGTGATCGGACGTTCTTTAAACTCACCGGTCTTCAGGACCATTTTTCGTATCGCGTCTACGGTGGAGGAACATGGAGTAAAAAACATGTCGTCACCATGCTCGACCGTCCTCGGATCGTCGGACTGCAGACCGCACTTCACTACCCGACATACATGCGCGTCACTGAACCTTTTCTGGGACCACCACAATCCGCCGACGTCACGGGGCCGGTTGAGAGTACGATCGAGCTCATCGTCGATGTCGATGGTGATGCGTTTGAAGGTGAAATTGAGCTGCTGGAACAGCGTAATCGGCTTGTCGATGTGCCTGATCGCGAGGCTCGCGTATGGCTCACGGACCAGATACCAGCCGGGGCGTCCGGCCACGGCAATTGGGCTTGGGATGAAGTGACACTCGGACAGAAGAGTCACACGGACATGGCGGCACCTGGCGTTCACGCACATGGATTTGAGAACGCTCCAGTCGGATTTGAACTGCTGCCAGGCGAGAGCCTCTATGCGGATGTGTATCTGCCTGCGGATCAGACGCCCGAAACTATCATGTTGAAGTTCCATGACGGAAAAAACTGGGAACATCGAGCGTACTGGGGAGCAGATAAGATTGGTGAAGGTCAGCCGGATACGCCGAGCCGCCTGCACATCGGTGATTTGCCGTCTGCGGGTAAGCGGATTCGCCTTGAGGTTCCGGCACGTGAACTTGGTCTCGATGGCGGAAAGATTCATGGCGTGAGTTTTGCCGTCTGTGGTGGACAAGCGATCTGGGGTTCGTTGGGATCATTACCGCCCGCGCAAACGCAGGTTACTGAACTTGCGGTGCACGAAGCATTCCTGATGCGGGAGATCCAAGCACGTGACATTATTTTGGGCCATCCTGCAAAGTGGTCTGGAAAATTTCCGCTGCTGCGTGACGGATTTTATCGCGTCGTTTTGCGTAATAGTCTCAAGTACCCAAATCAGCAGATGAACGAAGGAAAGCTGACGGCAATTCCCGATTTACCGCCACAGGTAGTCATTGAGCGGCCGGTTCAGGATCTCGTGGTCAGCGAGCCGATTCGCGTCCCCGTTTTCATCTCTGCCTACGACGATTTCGGAATTGACGAGATCACGCTTTCGCTGCAACTGCCAGATTCCGGTGGCTTCCAAGGACGTCCCGTTAGAAAATATAAAAAGCCGCAGCAGAGTGAAAATGCAGTCGTCATGCTGGACCTGAACGAAGAAGGCCTGAAGCTTGATCAGACGCTGCGTTATCGGGTCGAGGTGCGTGACGCCAAAGGCCAAAGTGCCACGACTTTGGATTACACAATCAAGATTGCCAAAGATAACAACGCCGCAGATCAGCAGTTCACTCAATATCAGGACAAAACAGAGACTCTCCAAGACAAGTTCGAACAGTTGGTCCAAGAACAGGCCAAAGTCGAAGCAATTGCAGACGAACTGGAGGCGAAATATGGAAACCTGACGGATAAGATCGAGCAGGCACAGGCGGAAGCAGAAGCCAAGGCTGAAGCCGAAGCCAAAGATAACCCGACCCAGCCTGCGGCGCCCCCGAAGCCAATTGTGCTGGATGACGTATCGAAGCAGCAATTGCAGGAGTTGAAGCAGGAACTAGCAAAGGTTACCCCGATTGAGGATCGTGCTCTGCAGCTCGCTCAGGAAGTCGCCAATGAATTGAAGCAGGTCGCCGATCAGTCGGCCAAACTTGACATGCTGGCTCCCGAGATTGCTGAACAGGTTCAGGGCGTGCAGGAAGCTTTTCAGGAGCTTGCTCTGCAGCCGATGCAGGAGCTGCGAAACTTGGTGAACGAAGGCGCTCAACCAACACCGGCAGATCCGCAGTTGTCGGAGATTGAAGCGCAAAGTGATCAGGTTATGGAAACGCTCGGTGATCTCGAAGCACGAATCGCGGCCGTCGCAAAAGCCCAAGAGATGAGTCGCGAGAATGTCGAACAGGCCGTCGCGCAGCTCGAAGATGACGTCTTGAGTCAAAATGCGAACATTGCCAATCGTGAGTTGATGAACCTACGTGATTCAATCGCCGAAATGCGTGAGGATTTAAACGAACTCAACGAAACACAACAGGAATTGATCGCAGACGCACAAAAGGATCTGTCGAATCCAGTCTTTGACGCCTTGAGGGAGGCACAGGGCGACTTGGACGAGTATGCCGAGCCTGTGCTCGACGACGCTCAAGAATTACTCGCCTCCGAAATGCTTGCTGACGTTCGAGAGCAGGCGGCACGACCCGAATTCAAACCAGCATTGGCGGAAGCCATGGCAGCTGACGCTCAACAACAAGCTGCAGATGCAGGCAACGAACCAGCAGGCAACGAACCAGCAGGCAATGAACCAGCAGGCAATGAACCAGCGGGCAATGAACCAGCGGGCAATGAGCCAGCG
>Ga0209553_1001547_pt1:5000-11474 | contig 11474 bp, 10 predicted proteins | sample LauGreFBDMM110DN_2_FD_188217 | JGI IMG/M metagenome (GOLD analysis project Ga0209553, IMG submission 188217) | Freshwater lake microbial communities from Lake Michigan, USA - Fa13.BD.MM110.DN (SPAdes) (version 2) | ecosystem: Environmental > Aquatic > Freshwater > Lake | place: Lake...
GAGCACAAACCAGGGCATTGTCGCTGTGTCAAATCGGACACAAACCGCGTGCTCCGTTTCGGCATCTGTCAGCAACGCCATCCCCCGGCCGCTGGAATCTGCCACCGCTTTCGCAAGGTAACACTGTTCTACATACCCCGGAGTCGGCCCTTCGAACAGGTTCCACATACTGATGCCCTCTGCTGCCCGGTCGTTGCGTGGTGCAACTTCTGACGCGGCCAAGTGTAACGTTGACCCTTCACCGAGGAACGGACGGCCAAAATTGCAGTGATATAGGATCTCGACTTCCGCAGGCTGACTTCCGAGGTTATGCACGACGTCGGTGATTGCAAAACAGTTGGAGCGGACTTGCGTCGTAAGCGTAGATTCCAGCCGCAATTTCCCCCCAAATAAGCTGGCTTCATCAACAATGCCATGCACGGCGACCAGATCTCCGCGTTCTTCAACAGTCACGCGATGCGCCGCCAGATTCGCAATTCGCCCGTGCAAGGGCAAGAATTGTTCCGATACGACGTTCCCAGCGGCGTCCCGAATCACATCGTGGCCCGGTGCCCCGTGCCAACCAAGACCGCAGCGGCAAATCAATTCGTTAAAACCATCCAGCCAGCCAATCCCGCCACGCCGCATCTGTTCCACAAACGTCGGGTGCACGGGTCGCTCGACCGGAGAATCCCATTTCACAGGAATTCCATCGATCATTCCACGCCAGATTCCCATGCCGCGCGTCGGCAGAATGTCGAGCGACAGTCGGCCGTTGTTCAGCGTCACAACATCGACACCATCAGACAACCCTCCTGCCAGTCGTCGCATCGACGCACTCCAAGCCTCGTTCTTCCCCTGAAGCCGGGTTGTCGTGTCATGAATCCCGGTTTCCACATTTATCAGTTCGTGCTGCACGTTTTCACCTCAAGTGCCAAACATTGATCCAAACAAGAAGAGCAACCGTTGCTGATTTAAGTCCACCCTCAGACTTAGATCAGCTGCTCCCGGCATTATTGCATTGCCTACTGCTACATGGAATCGCAAGAGGATCCGCATTCCACTTGGGTTGGCCGCAAAAATTTACGCCCCGCCCTGATACAGATATTTCTGAAACCCCGCAAACACTTTTCCGATTTCTTCTGGCTTCCCAAGGTCAGCGAGGGCATCGGATAGTGAGTCGTGATACTTCAGCCGCAGAAGTGGCGTCAGTTTTCTCTGGTCGAGTTCTTCCACCCCCTCGCTGACATAATGCGCCAGGACAAAAGCAAGGAACGCGCGCTGCTTGGCGTTGAATTCGGAATCGATATGAACCCGTGCATTCGCTGCTCGGACTTCGCGGGTCACCGGCGGCAGGGCGTAGGCGACGTGGGCGAGGACGTCGAAGAGGTCGCTTTTGTCGGCGTCGATGATGCGTTGCATTTCCGCCAGTTGATCGTGCCCGAATCCTTCAGCGGCGAGGGCTTCGAGGAGTTTGGCGCGGGTGTCAGGGGCGCTCCAGAGGGTTCGGAGTTCCGTTTCGTCATGGAAGAATGCCGGGAGTTTGCCAAACAGCATTTCCATGAACTGCTGCGATGACATTGGCGTGCCGTCGGGATGCCAGAAACTGGTCATCATCATGTGCTGGATGTTGCGGGCTTTGCCGTCGGCGAGTTTGACTTTGGCTCTTTTCTTCTTCTCGCAGACGCACTTCAACTGGCCGCAGACTTCGCAGGGTTCTTTCGGGCATTCGCAGGGGCGTTTGCCGCAGTCAGGGCAGGGTTCAGCTTCAGGGCGTTCGCAGACGCAGGGGCGTTGGCCGCAGGACGGGCAGGCTTCGGGGTCTTGCGGTTCGCCGTCCCATTCGGGATCGCTGAAATGGTGGTGAGCCTTCACGAAGTCGTAAATGGTGAAATAGTCTTTGCCGTCGTAGAGTCGCGTTCCTCGCCCGATGATCTGTTTGAATTCAATCATCGAGTTGATTGGCCGCAGCAGGACGATGTTGCGGACGTTGCGAGCATCCACGCCCGTTGAGAGTTTCTGCGATGTGGTCAGGATCGTGGGGATTGTTTTTTCGTTGTCCTGGAATTCCCGCAAGTGCTTTTCGCCGCGTTCCCCGTCGTTGGCGGTGACTCGGACACAGTAATCCGGATTTGTGCTGGTCTTCATCTGGTTGATCAGGTCGCGGACCATCAAGGCGTGATCCTGATTGGCACAGAACACCAGCGTCTTTTCCCGCTGGTCGATTTGTTCCATGAATATCTTCACGCGGTGGGCTTCGCGTTCTTTGATTTCGATCTTCTTGTTGAAGTCGGATTCAACAAAACGTTCCCCGACAACGAGGTCGCCTTCAATCAGCAGGTCATCCGGCGTGAAGACATATTCATCCATCGTGGTCTGAATCTGCTTCACTCGGAACGGCGTGAGGAATCCGTCGTTGATGCCCTCTTTCAGCGAATAGGTGAACACCGGCTCGCCGAAGTAGGCGTAGGTGTCCACGTTGTCTTTACGTTTCGGCGTGGCGGTCAGCCCCAACTGCACAGCCGGGGAGAAGTAGTTGAGAATTGCTCGCCAGGTGCTTTCGTCATTGGCTCCGCCTCGGTGGCATTCGTCGATCACGATGAAGTCGAAGAAGTCCGGCGGGTAATCGCCGAACCATGGCGACGGGTCGCCGTCCTTTTGCGGACCACACATGAACGTCTGAAAGATCGTGAAGAACAGGCTTCCGTTTTTCGGCACCTTGCCTTTTTTGCGGATCTCATCCGGTTCGATCCGCACCATGGCATCTTCAGGGAATGCGGAGAAAGCGTTGAACGCCTGATTGGCCAGAATGTTGCGATCGGCGAGGAACAGGATACGGGGGCGACGCAATGGAGAATTGACAATGGACAATTGAGAATGAGCTTCGTTATCAATTGTCAATTTTCCATTATCAATTGCCCGCGACCAGCGGGCGTGAAACAGTTTCCACGCGATCTGGAACGCCACAAACGTCTTGCCCGTCCCGGTGGCCAGTGTCAGCAGAATGCGATCCTTCCCGGCGGCGATGGATTCCAGCACTCGTTCGATGGCGATGTCCTGATAGTAGCGTCCCTGAAAGTAGCCGCCACGATCTTCGAACGGGACTGCGGCGAACCGATCCCGCCAGGCGTTCTGTTCGGCAAAGGTCTTTCCCCAGAGTTCATCCGGCGTGGGATACTGTGGCACTTCGGCTTCGTGGCCGGTCTCCATGTCGATGGCGTAGATGCCCTGGCCGTTAGTCGCATAGGTGTAGCGGATCGCCAATTTGGTGGCGTAGTCTTTCGCCTGGCCGACGCCTTCGGTCAAGGCTTGATCCCATGCCTTCGCTTCGACCGTGGCCAGCTTTGTGTTGCGATACTCCAGAACGTAATCCGCCTTCAGCGCCTTGCCACGCCGCCCGTGGCCTTCGATGCGACCGAGCGTGATCGGGTACTCGCGACGAATCCGGCTGCCGTCAACGACGCCCCAGCCCGCCGCAGCGAGTGCGGGGTCGATGTGTTCGGCTCTGGTTTCGGCTTCGTTCATGGAATTGATAATGGACAATGGACAATGGATAACGAATCACAAGAGTGCAGCTCGTTGTCAATCATCAATTCTCCATTCCTCGCTTTGTGGAATTGATGATGCTGGTGAGGAGTTTCAGGAGTTCGCTGATGTCTGTATGAATGGATGCGAACGCGGTGGGGTCGAGGAATTTGGTTTCGTGAAGGAGTTCCAGCCAGTATTCGGTTTCGTTGGCCTCCTTGAGGGCGATTGCCATCTTGTGAATGAAATCCAGTTTGCTTTCGGCTTGCTCCGCCTCGCGAACCAACGCCCCGATCGCCGTTCCCGATCGAAGCACCTGTTTCGCCAGAACGTATTCCTTCTTCTCCGCCGTCAAATACTTGTAAAGGTTGACAATCCGCACCGCGAACGAAAACGATTTCGATTGAACCGCCCCTTCCTTCATTGTCAATTATCCATTATCAGTTATCAATTGCTTAACTCTGCAATTGCAAACCGCGACTGATCTCATCAAGCAGTTCTGGATGCCGCAATCGTTGTCGTTCCCGTTCAAGAAAGTTGTTGATTGCTTCCACCACTTCTGCATTCCAACCTTCTTCTGGGCGCAATAAGTTGTTCTGCACTAACCAATAGCTGACCGCACACCATGCCCACAATGGGGCGTGGTCAGTTAGATGACACTCTGGAGGCGGAAATCCACCGGGGCCACGTTTTCCAATCATGTATTGATGTACGAGTTGACGGCTGCGGTCGATTCGCCTTGCTATGTCCGACGCCGTCACCAAATCGCATTCATCGACACGCAGGACTTCAGCTCCGATGCCCGCCTTTCGCACGTCATTGATGGCGCTGATGATGGCCTCTTCGAGTGACTTTGCAGACCGACTGAACTCTAGGTAGAGTAAGCCATATTGCAGGCTCAATGTGGCATCATCACAACCGGCGCTAAACAAAGCGTCTTCTACTGATTGTGTTAGTTCTTCAACGCCATCCACAATCAAAGCGAAGTCATGCTCTGGTTCACACGGCTGTTTTGCTGTTTCACTCATGATTCTGACTCTCCTTCTGAATCGTCGCCCGCATGCTGCGAATGCGGACACGAATCCACTATTTTTCGGATTTGCCGAGCATGGTTGTCAGGACTTCTGGGAGTGGACCAGACGCTGATTTTGCATCCTTGCCGAGTACTGAACGGGCAATAAAGCCGCCCCCACGCGTGAGCGTTCGATAGTTCGACTGTCCAGCCCAGTTGTTCGGCGTATTGGATTGCCTTTTCGACTGCTGGCTTCGGGTGTCTTGGTCTGGACATCGTCAAATCCTACTCGTGCCTGTTGACAACTGTCAAGCAAATCCGATTTTTCTGCAAATTTCCAGCTACTCCCGGCATAACACCGAGCTTCCCTCCCGATTCTGGCTCCGTTGTCCGTTGTCAATTATCCATTGTCAATTGTCAATTGGCCGCTAAACGCCTGGTGCAGCAGCGACTTTTTCAGATCGTCCAGTGCGGCGAGTTTGCGTTCGTAGATGGTGGCGAGGCGTTGGGTTTCTTCCGACAGGGCGTCAAACTTTGCCACTGCTCGTCGGAGTTCTGGTAAGGGCGGCACTGGAATAGGGAAACGCGCAAGGACCTCGCCGGTGAAATGCTGGATGCCCGTTCCACTGAAGTGCTGCTTCAGTTGTCCGCTGGAATCCTGAACGCTCAGATAATAGACGAACCATTTGTTGAGTTCTGGTTGGTGAAACCGCACACGATGGAGAGCTTTCTGAAAATAGATCGGATAGTCCTCGTCCCAAATGGCAGCGCGTCCGGGGTAGCCGCCTTCGCAAATCAGAACGTCGCCTTTGATCGCGGTGTATTTCTCCGCCTCGTTTGGGAGGAACGGCATTTGGAGTAAATCCGACAAGTCGAAGGTAAACCAGCGGACGTTGATGTTTCGAAGGTAGGGTTGCGGTTCTCCCTTATTCTTCGCCTTGTCCAACATCTTGCCGAGGGAATGCTTCGCAATCTCGGACACCTTCTTCTCCACCCACCCCGGGCCGCGCTGGGTGAAGACGGATTGGAGGTGGCTTTCGAAGAGAACGCGGGCGTTTTGGAGGTTCTTTTCGGCGTTGGCTTTGGCGGTGGCGATGCCCTCAAACGCTTCGTCCAGAATGCCGACGATCCGCTGCTGTTCGGCCAGCGGGGGGACGGGAATCTGGAGTGACTTTACGAATGGAAGTTTGACGCCTTGAACTGTCGCGCCAGTTCCCTCGGCAATGATTGCGTCAGCAATGCTCTTGAGCCACCAATAGAGATAACGAACAACCAGAGATTTGTCGCTGCGCGGAACGATTCCACGCAGGTCTTGATTGATGGCCGTATCTTGGCCGAGCAAGCACACTTTACCCAATCCAACGCGAGTCGCGATGACCACGTTGCCTGCCGGAATGATGTTGGTCGCGCTGCTCCTTACCGCGTCCTTCGTAATCCGAAATTCCGTTTCCGTGATGACATCTTGCCGCATGTCACGAACGGTCGCCCAAGGAATGTCGCCCGAATAGAATGCGGGTTTGTCCTTCGGCGGTGTGCCGCCGCCAACGACATCGCAGAGGTCGCCAAGATTCTTTGTCTGCCACCCCTTCTTCATAGCAGCGCCTTGATGTTGCCCAGCACTTCCGCGCTCTCGGCGCATGGATTGGCCCGGGCTTTCAGCCCTGAATTTTGTGGGGTGCGGTTTTCCTGGGGCGTTGCCCCAGGCTGATATGGGGCCGCGCCGTTGGCGCTCTCGGCGTCCAGCGCGGCGGTGGGGTTGTTCCGGAGGGGCAAAGCCCCGGCCCTACGCCAGCCCAGGGCAACGCCCTGGGTTACGGTTTCCGAAATCCATGAGGGCTGAAAGCCCGACACAACCGCGAGGGGAATGGCACGGGCTTTCAGCCCTTGATTCCTGTGCATGGACGGATCCCAGGGTAGCTGCCCATTTCCGATTGGGGTTTCGGAGAATGGATAGATTT
>Ga0209553_1001548_pt1 | contig 11458 bp, 11 predicted proteins | sample LauGreFBDMM110DN_2_FD_188217 | JGI IMG/M metagenome (GOLD analysis project Ga0209553, IMG submission 188217) | Freshwater lake microbial communities from Lake Michigan, USA - Fa13.BD.MM110.DN (SPAdes) (version 2) | ecosystem: Environmental > Aquatic > Freshwater > Lake | place: Lake Michigan...
CGCTGGTGCTGGCGCTGGCGGCGTCGCGGGTTTCGCGAGTGGTTTCACTGCAGCGGCTGCGGTTGGTTTCGCGGCAGCGGTTGCAGCGGGCTTCGACGCGGGCTTCGTAGCGGGCTTTGTCGTGGCTGTCGGTGACGGCACTGCATTGGGATTCAAACTCGATGTCGCTGTTGCTGCTACCGGGAGTGCTGTTGTCGCCGTCGACGTCGTCGCGGTCACTGGCGCAGTTGGTGTCACCGGAGCTGCCGTCGCGGGTGCTGCTGCTGTCGTCGCTGCTGGCGTTGTCATCGCTGCCGTTGCGGGTGCTGCTGCTGTCGTCGTTGCTGGCGTTGTCGTCGCTGCCGTTGCTGCTGGCGTTGTCATCGCTGCTGTTGCGGGCGCTGCTGCTGTCGTCGTTGCGGGTGCTGCTGCAGCTGTCGTCGTTGGCGCGCTCGCTGTTGCGGTCGTTGCACTTGATGTGCTTGTGCGGATTGAGGGTTGCGACTTCGGAAGGGGCGCGGCGGCGTACATCGGATCGTTGAGTCGTGGCTTCGAGTCGCGCGGTTGCATGAGCGGGGCGCCGGTGCCGATGATTGAGGAGCATGCACTCAACCACGCGCACAGCAGCGCGGATGAACCAATGCCCATGCTCACGCGGAGAGTTCGCAAATTTAATACGTGAGTTCGCGCTGTGAGGCAGCTGAGGGTCATGTGCGCAGCATACGGGACGCTGAATGCACAGATCTCTCGGGGAATCACCACCGACTCGCCCACTGGCCCACTAGCGCGCTCACGGACTTACTGTCCCTCTGCACCAAGCCGGCGGTGAGGATCTGCTTCCTCTTCAGCTGCGACGACATCCTGCGGCGTCTCCGTGAGTCTTCCAAGTTTTCTCAGCGCGGGGAATGCCCATGCGACGAATCCGGCGATCACGAGTGTGCCGACGCCGCCGCTTGTCGCTGAGACAACCGGACCGAGCCACTGTGCGACCACGCCGCTCTCGAAACTTCCGACTTCATTGGAACACTCGATAAACACGGAGTTCACGGCGGTCGTGCGTCCGCGCAGCCCGTCAGGTGTCCGCGTTTGAATGAGCACATGTCGCACAACGACGCTGATGTTGTCGAGCGCGCCACCCACCGCAAGCGCGAGCATCGTGAGCCAGAACGATGTGCTCAATCCGAACACGATCATGCAGATGCCGAATCCCACTACCGACCAAAGCAGTGCAACGCCTGCGCGCTCAAATCCACCGCGTGATGTAAGCCAACCCGCCATCACAAGCGCACCAACGTATGGTGCTGCGCGAAGAGCCCCTAAGCCAACCGCATCAACATGCAGAATCTCGTCGGCATAGATTGGGAGCAAGGCGGTTGCGCCGCCGAACAGCACAGCGAGGAGATCAAGCACCAACGCGCCGAAGATCGTTTTCTCTTTGTAGATGTGTTCAGCACCTTCGATCATGCCGCGAAGTCCCGCCGCACTCTTCCGTGGCGCGATTGGTCGCGGCTTGAGGAACAGTGCCGTCGTGGCGAAGATCGCGCATGCAACGCTCGTGACGAAGTAGCACACTTCGGTGGATCCGGTCCACCAGATGATTCCGCCTGCAGCAAGTGGTCCACAGATGGCGGCGAATTGAAAGAATCCTGACTGCCACGCGATCGCGTTTTCGAATCCGCCTACGGGCAACAAACTGGGAAGCAGTGCTCCTCGCGAGGGTGCATTGAAACTTCGCACGCATCCGCTCAGCACAAGCAAGAGATAGGTGATCGTGAGCGACGCATCCGCGAGACTCGCAAACGCCAGCAACAACGCAACGAGCGCGAATCCAAACTGTGTGATCGCGAGAACCCGCTTGCGATCGGTGTGATCAACGATGGTTCCCGCAGGCAGCGTGAGCAGGATCACGGGAAGCGCGCGCGCGAGTCCTGCGAGACCGAGGAGGAACGCATCATGCGTGCGATCCCAAATCTCCCACGCAAGCGCAGTCGACATGATCTGCAGCCCCGTGCTTGAGCACACGAAACCTACGGCATACAACCGATAGTTCGCGACACGAAGCGCCGCGAACGCATCATATTTCGCGGGAGGCATGCTTGGGGGCTTAGGATTTTGTGGTGCGTTCGACATCCGTGTACGAGCGTCGCAGTCTAAGGGCGCAGCGAGGGTACGCTGCGTCGATGCGATCATTCTCTCGAAATCAAATTGTTCTGGCCGCGGTGCTCGTGATGTCAGCCGTGCTTGGCGCTGGTTGCCAAAACAAAAAGGTGAGCGTCGAGATCACCGCAGGAGAAACGGGCACAACGCGAACATTTGCAACCAACGAGAAGGACTCCGACGCTCTCGCACGAGTTTCCAGTGCATACGGCAATGACGGACAAGCGGACGCAGGACTCGGCCGTAGCTTCACGGGAACATTTGCAGAGAACGCACTGCCGAGTGAAATCGGTAATCGTGGTGCGCTCGGCACTGCGAAGAGTTCGCTTGGCACGACGAGCGTGTACCTCGAGCAATTCGCAGCGCGTCGTGATGAGTGGGCCGCGTTCAAAAACCGTGTGGAGTCGGGTGTGCTCTGGACGCAAATCCTTGGAAAATTCCTTGAGTCACGCAAGATCACCGACGATGCAACGCGCGAGACCTTCCATCAATGGTGGAGTGCAGAAATCGTTCCGCTTGCTGCAGATCTTTATCTCATGTACTCAGGCATGCAAGCCGTCGTTCAAGCACAGCGCATCGGCGCAAAGCCGCGCAAACGCGATGATCTTTCGCCGCGAACCTCTGATGAGGCCTTCCGCATGGAAGTGTTCGAGCCACTCGCGCTGCTGCTCGTCGAGCGCGGTTGGGTGAATGCGGATGAGCTGACGCTTCTCCACGCTGCGACGGTCGACGGATCGGTGAGCACTCGCGAGGGGAAATGGATCAGCGAGCACATCATCATTCCCGCAGGCACTCGGATCGCAAGACGATTCGATCCCACGCTCGAAGAGAAGTCACTTGAGAAGCTCGCGCCCATCGGACTCGAGTTTCTCCTGTGGGTGAAATTCTCGCGCGAGTACAAAGACCTTGTGCTTGCGTCCGATGCGATTCCACAAGCAACAAAGAACGCGATCAAAGCAGGCGTGTGGGATTTCGAACTGCCGCCTCCATTCGGCTTCCGCATCGCGACAAAGCCGAAGATCACAGAAGCACTCGTCAAGCTCAACACCAACGTCGAACCATTCTTCACGAACGGCCGCTACGACGCACTCGCGGAGCAAACAATCTTCGACGGCGATTTCTACGAAGCCGCATTCCGTTACGCGCCCTACAACGCGCCGTACTACGCGATGTGGTCGCTCCCTTCGCAACGCCAAGAATCACTCTTCGGCAAAGTAATCCTCGAAGCCGACGCCCTCGCCGCCTACTGCATCTGGGAGATCGCCCTCGACGACGAAACTCGCGCCGAATGGCAAGCCGCAACCGAAGCACTCGCCACCACCAGCGACGCAACGAAAGCCTACGACTTCCTCAAAAAGTGCATGACCCAACAACCACTCCCACGCCCCCTCGCCGAGTGGATCGCCAACCACGCAAACCAACCACTCCCCGCAGGCTACGACGCAACACCACTGATCGCGCCCGCAGAGCCCTCCGATGAAAAACACCCGCCAGCTGCGGCGGGTGTTTGAGGTTGATGACGAAACTTGCGCGTTCTGTTTAGAACCCGATCGTTGACTTTCCGCCGCGCTTCATCACGTTTGCTTCGCCTTCCCAAATACCGCGTCCGGAATCTGTATCCGTCAGCGTCATCTGCAAGATGTAGGCCGTTTGCGTGTCTCCGCTCGCGCGCGTTTGGTTCTGCAGGAGCTTCGCTGTGAGTGTGAGATCTGGCGTGTTTTTCGCCAGAAGTTGATTGTCTGAACCGTTCATCATCGCCTTTGATTGCTGGGCGTTTTGCGCGATGGGGTCCTCTGCGCGGCCGCCTGGTCCGGCTGTCATGATGACTTCAACGCGTCCGGTGTTGAGCAGCGCGATGCGAATCTTTTTGAGGATCGCATCGCCATCAAACTGCTCTGTGGTTTCGTTGACGAGCGCGTTAAGCAGCATTCCAGCTGGCTTCGTTTGATCACCGTAGCGCTGAAGGACGCCTGCACTGATCATGCTCTGCGTACATTGATCCGCAAGCAGCGCCCAATCTTGCACATTCATCTTGCCCGCGTCAACGATGACATCGTTGCCGCTTGTGTTCACATAGCGAGAGTTGTTTTGGCATCCAAGAGTTGAGGCGAGCGCGAGCGCGGCAGCGATTGCGCAACTGGTTCGAAGTGCTTGATTGCGTGAGACGAGAGGGAGTCGAGGTGTGTGCATGGGATTCCGTTCAAAGAGGATGTTGTGTGTCGTAGAGCTTGAGTGTCCATCGCGCCGCATTTGCCGAGGGCGCTACGGACGTCACCGTGACGGTGTCTTTCGCTTGGATGACGACTCCGGTTGTCACTTGTGTTGCGGAAGGAATGGGCATTCCATTTGAGTCGAACCACTCGAACTTGTAGGAGAAGTACTGCTGCGTGTTTTGATCGCTGAAGAGCGCGACCGCGACTTTCTTCATGTCGCCATTCACAACGCCTTCATGCACTGAGACCACGGAGGCTTTGCTCTTCAACCAACCGTTTGTGATGATTTGCTCGAAGCCGCCTGTTGCGGTGGGGTTGACCACATTTGTGGTCTTGCAGCCAGTTAGCGCAATCATCGCGCCGATGGAGAGAAGAAGTGTCGTACTGAGCTGCTGGAGAAGTGAGTGCATTGCGTTCCTTAAGGTAGGGGTCGACTGTGGTGTACCGACTCTGGCTGATTGCAGGACGCGTCTAGGCTGCGATCCATTCCATCGCAGATTCTAGTGAGGGATCAGTGCGGTTGCGGGTTGGGCACGGGAAGAATTACCGGCATCTGCAGATGTACTTGGCGCTACCCAGTTTGGGTAGGGGATGTGAATCGTCTGGCTCGCTGCCGGCACTCCCGGCGCAGGCGTACGGACATGTATAAGGGTGATGCCGTTCGGGATGCATTCAATGGGCCCGATGCGCACTCCGTCGGCACCAAGAAGTGTGACGCGCCCCGATACAGGTCTTTCCATGCGAGCGTAGAGCACGCGTTTTGGAAGCGTGTTCCAGATGCGGAGATCGGCGCTATTCGTCGCGACTTGATAGATGGCTCCTGCGAGTGCCATAAAGATCGCGGCGTCGGAGTTCTGCTTTCCCGCAGCATTTTGCGCGAAGAAAGTTGCAGTCGCCTTGATCCCGCTTGAGATGATGGTCTTTGTGATGATCGCAGGAAGTTTGAGATTGAACTCTTCAGCGACCACCGCATCCATGTCAGTCAGAAGCACTGCAGCCACCGACGTGCCGCCCTCCGCATCAAGGTTGAACCCTGCGGAATACGCAGGGTGCATCGTGAGAACGGGGAACGCGGCGCCAACGTAGGGCACTTGCCGAATGAAGAGCGGGATTTGAATTTTGAACTCTGTCAGACTCGGGCCACGACCCGTTTCGTAGACCGCCATCACGAGCGGAGGCAGCGCCGCTCCTTCTAACGCGTCGGCTGCGAGCTTCGCATCCTGCGCGACCATGCTCCGCGCAGACTCGGGAAGCATTCCCACGACTCGATCAAACGCGACCTTTCCTTGCGCGATGCCGCTGTTTTGATTTGATGCAAACCCCGCAACTCCCTCGAGCCAACTCGCATATGGAATTGCGAAGTTCGTGTAACCGACCATCGCTAAGGACGTCGCATTCGCGTTTGCGAGAGCACCATTGAACGCAGGGTCTTTCAATGTGCTCGAAGGATCAAACGAGTTTGAACGCGCGGTTTGCGCGGCACTTTCCTGAAGCGCTTTGATTTCATCGCTGCGTTTCTCAACTGCGTCCTGCTGCCATGCGTACGCACGTCGAAGTTCGACGCCAGCCTTGCTCGGTTCGCCCGCCGCGTAGTAGTTGAGCGCTTGATACGTGCTCTCCATGATTCTGTCGTAGGTCGTTCCAACGTACGGAATCACAGACTGATTCGTCAGAATGGCCGCAGCTTCAGCGCTGATTCGGATTTCAGCTTTCTCGTCGAGATAGGGGCGCATGCGCGAGTACGCATCCTCAAACAGCTTCATGCTTGCGGCGCGGTCCCCAGCGGCCATCGCGATCACTCCGCCCTCGAGGTCGTAAAGCGTGCGGTCTTTCTCGCTGTCCTCACGGTCTCGCAGTAATGGTTGGTAGACCTCGAGCGCCTTCACGTACTCGCCCCTCGTGTACGCATCAAGCGTCGGCTTCATGCGGTCGGTGTGGGAACACGCGCCGCACAATGAAACGAGTAGAAGCCCTACGAGCGTTGGGGAAGAAGTCATGGCGATTGAAGACGAACGATGCATTGCGCGCTTGATTCCCGAGCGCGAAGTGACGAAGTGTAAGTAGTCAGCATTCCACGCGCAATCACAGGCGATTACGACAGCCGCGCGATCTCCCGCGGGCTATCAACTTTGGTGGCGGGATTCGGGCATAATCCGAGGGACTATGCATGCGATTCGAGTACTTTTGGATTCTACGTTGGACTATGCCGGGCTTTTTCCTCCGGCGCAGTTGGATATGCGTTCGACGATTCGGATGTACAGCGCGGCGCTGTCGAGTAAGGATCGATGGATGTTGTCTCGGTTGATCATTCCTGTGAGTCGCTTTAGTGAGTTTGTGGAGTTTGCTGATCCGTACCTGCCACGGGTTGGCGAACCAGGTGGGGTGGAGCCTTGGGTGTTGTCGGTGCTGGTTGCTCCTGCTGCGGATCGGCAGATCGTTGCGGACCTTGAGCGGATTGAGAATTTCAATCTTCGTATGGAGGATCGCGAGTTTTCGCAGGTGTATGGTCGCGCTGTGATTGACACGATTGAGACCAAGGCCGCCACGCCGAACGAGATCGATCGCGCGCTCGAATATGTGCCTGATGAAATCTTTGCGTACTTCGAGATGCCAGTGGACAGCGATCCGCGCGGCATGATTGCCACGATGGCATCGCTCGATGCCGGTGCGAAGATTCGCACGGGTGGAATGAATGCTGCGGCGCATCCTGAGCCTGCGCAGGTTGCGCGATTTCTCAAAGCGTGCCGAATGGCAGAAGTTCCATTTAAGGCGACAGCAGGTTTGCACCATGCGTTGCGTCATGATGCGAAAGATGTTGGATGCAAGCAGTTCGGCTTCCTCAATATGTTCGTGGCTGGCGTGTTGTTGTGGGAGCACGAGGACATGTCGGAGCAGGAGATTCAAGCGCTGCTCGTGGAAGAGCGAGCGGATGCGTTTGATGTGTCGCCGACTGGAATCACCTGGAAAGAGCGCAGTATTCGGCATGATCGCATCGCTGTTGCGCGCGAGCGATTTGCGCATTCCGTCGGTTCGTGTTCGTTCGATGAACCGCTCGCAGATCTGCGCGCGCTTGGATTGCTTTCGAGTAACAGTGAGGTGCAGTCATGAGTGGCACTAGTTCTTTCCTCAATCCCTGTGATCCAAAGTTGCGATCATGGGTTGAAAGCGCGAATGATGCGCACTCTGACTTTCCGATTCAGAACTTGCCGTACGGCGTGCTTGATGGATCCGTTGCAGTGCGCATTGGCGATCGTGCGCTCTTGCTTGAGGACGCGCTCTCGCACGGTGTGTTCGCCAGCGAACTGCTTGCGGTTGCGGAGTTTGATTTCGCATTGAGCGTTGGATGCCTCGATGCGCTCGCGGAACTTCCAGCCGCGGCACTCACGCAACTCCGACAGAACCTCGCGTGGATGTTTGCGGAAGGATCACCTGCGCGCGCGTCGATTGAGCCGTTGTTGCGCGATGCGGAAGGGACGCAGGACATTCCTTTCTACATCGGTGATTACACCGACTTCTACGCGTCACTCCATCACGCGACCAATGTCGGTTCGATGTTCCGACCTACAAATCCGCTCCTGCCGAATTGGAAGCATGTGCCGATTGGCTATCACGGTCGCGCGAGTTCGATTGTCGCGAGCGGTGCAGGAATCGTGCGGCCGCATGGGCAAACTGTTGCCAACGACGAAGGTCCGCCGAGCTTTGGTCCGACGAAGTTGATGGACTACGAACTTGAAGTGGGTTTCTTCGTTGGGAAGCCGAACCAACTCGGCGATGTCATTCCTGTCACACAGGCTTGGGATCACATCTTCGGTTTCGTGCTGCTCAATGATTGGTCTGCGCGTGATATGCAGAAGTGGGAGTACCAACCACTTGGTCCATTCCTCGCGAAAAATTTCGCATCCACAATCTCGACATGGGTTGTCACGCGTGAAGCGCTTGAGCCCTTCCGCGTGCCTGGCCCGCCGCGTACAAGTGACGATCCGCAGTCTCTTCCGTATCTCACGGATCCGAATGGTTCGAATCTCGATGTCACGCTTGAGGTCTACATTTCAAGCGAAAAAATGCGTGCGTCGAACACAGCACCGACGCTGATTTCTCGCGGATCGTTCAGCGACATGTTCTGGACGCCCGCACAACTGCTCGCGCATCACGCATCGAACGGCTGCAACATGCGCATTGGCGATTTGCTCGGCTCGGGCACGGTCTCGGGCACGACGAAGGAATCGCGTGGCTGTTTGCTTGAACGCACCTGGCGCGGCACTGAGCCCATCACGCTCGGTGATGGAACCGAGCGTCGATTTCTTCAGGATGGCGATGAAGTTATCATGCGTGGATTCTGTGAGAAGCCTGGATACCCGCGCGTTGGATTCGGCGAGTGCCGAGGCATCGTGCTTGCTGCGAAAGGATGATTGACCAATGATCGTGACCACTACCTTCGATGTTCCTGGATACAAAGTCACACAGCATCTCGGCATCGTGCGCGGCATCACGGTGCGCGCACCGACCATTGGTCAAGGCATTCTCGGCGGGCTCAATAGCATGATCGGCGGAAGGATCGGCGCTTACACCGAGATGTGTGAGCAAGCACGATCCGACGCGTACACGCAACTCATCATGCACGCGCAAGCGATCGGCGCGGATGCGATCGTCGGCGTGCGTTACGACGCGTCTGATGTTGGTGGGGCTACGCGTGCGACGGAAGTGCTTTGCTATGGCACTGCTGTGAAGTGCGAGCGCGTGTGATGCTTGCTATATAAACATCTCCTGCGGGATTGACGGCGTCGACCGATCTCGGTATCAATCCCTACGCGAGAGATTAATTGCATCGGTGCATTTCTTGCATCGCGGCGAGGAGCATCAAAGAGACGGACCAACTTCAGCAAAGGAATACACCATGTTTCGTAATGACACGGATCGGATCGGAGCGTGTGCGGTGATTTCCCTCGCGCTACTGTGCGGATGCAACGGCGCATCGCAGGTCGAACGCGGGCTTGAATCGACTGAGCAATGTCTGAATCCCCAGTCAGTCCTCAGTTGCTTCCGCGTCACTCCGATTGGGTTCGCCGGACCGGTTGTTCGCTCGAACGGGGGTTGGGGGGGGTGAGCTACCGACTCCGATCGATGCAGTCAATTTCTCCAAACCAGATCTGACTGGTTCCCCCAGAACTTGGCAGGCGCAACTCCTCATTGCAATCGTCGGACCTCCAAGCGGCGTGGTCGGTCTCGCCCGAGATGTACGGCGGGAAAGTAATTTCCAAAAGTTGGTGGATGTCGTCGATGCCTCGAGTCAACGGTTGCTCACCTTTGATAAGGGGGGCGGTGTCTATTGGCGCGACTTTGCAGGAGTGTTTGTCGAAGTTGATGCACCGCACACACATTGGGATGCGAAGCAACTCGCAGACGGAGTTGCGTTGAGCATCGCGTCGGTACGGGTTGATTTCGTCGTCGCGCCGCGCTTTGATCGTCCCTATCTCGTGACGCTTGAGCCTTTGCAGCGTGCTCTTGCGTCTACATGGGAAGGGATTCCGGTCGATGTTGATGTTCGCCCCGTCGAACTCATGCTGCGGGAACCGTGAAGTCGGTGCTGCGGCAGCGGTGATGCGTACACTTTTTGCACAGAGAGAACGAGAGCATGGAACACGCCGAATGGATGCGTTGGAAAACAGGAGCAACACTGCAGCAACACTGCAGCAACACTGCAGCAACGTACTTCGTCTCGCGATGCCAGCGCTCGTCATGTTCACGTGCTTGTGCGGATGTCGGGGTGCTGCGCCGAGCGCGCTTTCGGGTGCAGTGCGTGAGTCGCCCGCGCCGCCGTCGGCGCGCTCGCGCGAGGTTCACATCTCAGCGGTGGCGTTGATTGGTCCGCTGCTTGATCTGACGTACACCGATGATTGCCCTCGGAAGTTCTTTTACCGAATTCCGGTGCCTGAGGAACGCGCGACGCGTGGCGCCAACGCTTGTGACTGGGATTGGCGGATTCACGTCGTTCTCTCGATCTCGGGGCCTCCGGAAGAACTTTCGGATGTTTCGAGTTTCGTGCATGCACAGAGAAACCAGAAGCTCCTCGTCGATGTGTTTGATGCCGCGAGCGGAACCAAACTCTCGCCCAGTTTCATGCTTCGCTTCGTAGGTTGTGGTTTCCCCGCCACCGAACATCCGGAGGACTTGGCTCCGACGCGCTCGGAGTGGGAGCTGACACGGATGACGAAGGAACTCGGGCTGCGCGTCTTGATTCTTCCCGTCGAGCTGCGTCAGGCTCCTTCAGGGGATGGACGCGTTCTCGTGTCTCTGCAGCCGATGGAGGAATTGTTTCGGTGGACTATCGGAGGCAAGCTGCCGATCGTCGTTGACACACGGCTTGTTGAACTTCGACTGAGCGAACCATGAGAAGTTTTTCGACACCATCATCGTACGTGGATCTCATGTCGTGCGACATCTTTGCTCGAATCGTGAGGGGTGTATCGCTGCGATGCGTGTTGCTTGCGATTGCGTTGCCGTGCGGATGTCAGGTCGGTCCGACGAAGCCGCGCGCGGGGGAGTTCGCTCAAGCCCATCCGATATCCGCACCAATACCGACCGAAGTGCACGTCGAAGCAATAGCGCTCGTCGGACCGATGCTCGAACTGACCTACATCAATTCCGCTTCTCCGAGCGACGGTGCCGTCTACGCCGCGCCAATCTCGACGGAGCTCGTAGGCGATCCATCAGTGACGCACAGCGGTCGGCGCATCCACGCTTTGCTTTCGCTCTCCGGTCCGGATGCGGCACTCGCCCGCGTCGCGCGCTGCCTTCACGCGCCGGAGAACATGACTGTGCTCGTCGATGTGTTTGATGTCGAAACTGGTAAGCGCCTGACGCCAAGTTTGTACAAGACCCCTAGAAAATGGTGCTACGACGCATCTGAGTATGCGCGCACGCAGTCTCCCCGCGCTGCGTGGGAACAAGCGCGCGCGACAAACAGTTTGCTCCTACTTGTTCTTGTGCTGCCGGTTGATCTTGAATGTCCACCGTCGGAAGGTGCACGCTTGCGCATTTCACTCGAGCCGATGGCGGCGATGTTTCGGGCGATGAAGAGCGAGGATGTGCCGACTGTTGTCGACACGCGC
>Ga0209553_1001549_pt1 | contig 11456 bp, 14 predicted proteins | sample LauGreFBDMM110DN_2_FD_188217 | JGI IMG/M metagenome (GOLD analysis project Ga0209553, IMG submission 188217) | Freshwater lake microbial communities from Lake Michigan, USA - Fa13.BD.MM110.DN (SPAdes) (version 2) | ecosystem: Environmental > Aquatic > Freshwater > Lake | place: Lake Michigan...
TTTGCGCACCAGCTGGGCCACCACTTCGCCCCAGGCCTCCGGCCCAAAATCCACAAGTGCTGCGTGATGTGCTTGATGCACAACGCTCGCGCCGTGTAACGCAAGGATGTCCCGCAAGCCATCCGCATTCGCGCCAATGGTGAGCGCTTCCATTGTGGTGTGCAGCTGCGCGGCCAGCTTGCAGGCCGCCGTAAGCAAGCCAAGCGATGCGGACTCGATGCGACCGCGATCGTGGCCGACCACCGCCAGCACACTCATTTGAACACCCCAATTTCTTCCAGCAAATCCACCACTGCTGCTGCTGCATCCGGACCCGTGCCAAGAATTTTTGTGTTGCGCACAACCTCCGGCGGACGGCGCAAATGGATGAGCTTTAGGCCGCCCGCAGCGCAGGCTACCGCGCTGTGCTGCACTTCAACCTTCTTCGATGCCAGGCGGCCCTTCATGGTTGGGTAGCGCGGCAGGTTTATGCCTTCCTTCACGCCAACGGCTGCGGGCACTCTGGGACCATAACTTTCTGCCTGATGTTGGCCCCTTTAGTCAGCGCAACCCCCAAGGCCGGCCCTATGCGCTTCCCGGTGATGCCGGAATGATCATGTCCGCCAATGTCACTGGTGATCCTGAGGCATTTGGGAATGCGCAGAGCTGGCAGAACGGCTACTTTAATGAGTACATGTCTTGCTTTGAGCATCAAGTGGCTAGTCATCTCATTGCCGAGGGCATGGTGACCAAGGGCCTCGCACTCACCCACGCGATTCATCAGCGCTACCATGCCGCCAAGCGCAACCCCTTCAATGGAGTGGGGTGCAGCGATCACTACGCGCGTGCCGTGGCCGGTTATGGCTCGTTTATTACTATATGTGGCTTTATCTACCACGACCCCAGCGGACATCTTGGTCTTACGCCCCGGCTCATGGGCGACTTTCAGGCTGCCTTTACCACCGCTGAGGGCTGGGGCACGATGACTCTACGGGGGAAAACGGTCACTCTCACCGTGCGATCGGGAACAGTGACCCTACACTCGCTGACCGTGCATGGCCAGACCAAGACCTTCGAGACGCCGCTTGTCGTAGCGAGTGGCGGCGTCTAAGAAGGCACCTTCTGACTTACGTGAAGAACGGGGCATGGCGCTCGGGCACGTTCTCGACGCGGGTGAGCCAGTAGTGGGCATCCCACTTGCCATAGTAAGCCTGCGCCTCGGCGTAGGTAAGCATTTTCATTGAATCTTTCGCGGGACCTTGAGCAAGGATTCGATTGAGGGCCGGTCGGCGGGTACATGGCTGGGACATGCCAAGCGTAACACGCCCGCGCGGTCCACGATAAAGTCGCCGCCCAATTGGGTCAGGTCGTCACCGTGCACGGCATAAGTGGCCTGGCGAGTCAGCCAGCGTTTCACATACAGCCAAACCGTGCGGGGGCGATAGATGCGCCACTTGGAACGCGCTAAGCCATAGGCTTGACAGACTTACAGCTCCCGGTCCGGTCATACTTCAAATGTTCCGCAGGCTTCCCGCAACTATTGTTGCACAGCGGGCAATATGCCAAACGAAATAATCAGCAAGCTGGTGTGGAGGGCGTGCCGTTAAGCATGATGGTGACACAACTGTGCCACATGCGCACCGCACGCGATTCAACCCAATTGGCGCAGAAAAACCAACGAAGTGTTGCGCGTTGGGTGCGTCAGATTGATTAGATCCTGTTCCTTAACAATTCTCATGATCGGAATGATGTAGTTGAACCAGCCACGACAGGCCTGACCACCAAAGAGATTGATCTCAGCCTCAGTACGCTGGGTCAACCGATGCCATAACAGGCGCTGCTAGTGATAAACAGCAGGGTTGATTCCCTACTCCTTCAGTAACTGCACCATAGTCCAGCTGCTGAAGCAGGGATTTAGGAGTCAATTTTGGGAATTCACGACTGCGGATGGAAGGCGCCATCCTAAAAGAGCTGCCCGAATTTCCATGTGCCCTCCTTGGTGTTAGCACACGCGCCCACAGGGGATTGTGGGTAGGCAGAACCAAGCTTTGACCGGGGGGCGGTGAATATTCCGACCAATTATGCCGCTTTCTAGACCTTGCACAATTGGCATTGGTGACGCGCACTGTACCTCTCCGAATATTGAGAAAAAGTGGTCTATTGCCATGCGACCATTAGTAGAGTTGGTATTAGTGCCAAGGGGTACTTGACAAGAACGGGAGTAGGCTGTATTGTTTCGTGGTGCAAGTAAGCTGCAATTTCCTATGCGGCCCAGCTGCGGTGGTCGACCACCTCGAGACATTCGCCGACTTCGTTGCCGGCACGTCCAGTTAGTGTTCCCGGGGTTTCCGAGGACGGCCGACCCAGAGCTGTTCACTGAACATTTGCGGCCGCAGTTCTTGTGCTAAATATTCTGCTGCATCGTCCGGCGTGACCGATACATAAAAAAGGAGCCATCAATGGGTATAATCGACATTTCTGGGCCGATCTATTCGGGTATGTGGTACTACGGCGAGCCGTATATGGACCTGCCGGTCGGAGGGGTCGACATCCACCAGATCGACATGCCTAAAAAGTATCGGGGCAGCCTTATCATGGACTATGTCTCCATGTGCTCTCAGACGGGGACGTACCTCGAGACTGCGGCGCATGTCAGCGTCGGTCGCGAAACAATCGAGCAAATCCCCCTCGAACGCGTTTGGATGGTGCCGACGGTCGTCATCCACACGCCCACGGCCGAGGGTGAGATGGCGACGCTCGACCAAGCGATGCGAGCGCTAGAACACGATGGCTTGACGATCGAGGCCGGCGACGCGGTTCTGATCCACACGGGCTGGGACAAAGTATGGCGGGAGCCGGAGCGCTTTCTCGGTCGACCCCCATACATATCGCGCGATCTCTGGTTCTGGATTATGGACCAGCAGCCTTCGATCATGGGCGCCGACACGCCACGGGTAGATTCTCCCAGCGATCCCCAAGGATTCTTCGCGCGCTTCTACAGTACAGACATTCTACTGTTGGCACCCGTAGTCAACCTAGCCGAAGTCAGCGGTCCCCGGAAACCGAAACTCGTGGCAACGCCTCTGGCACTTACCGGAGCTTGCGCATCACCCGTCCGAGCGATGCTCCTCACGGACTAGGATCTTACGCCTCCCGGTTACTGCATGTTACTCGGGACGGCGTCAACCTGCACCAGCCCACTCCCTGCGGATTCCCTCCGCGATTCCGATCCTAGGGAGACCGAGATATCTCGACATTTGCTCGATGTCCGCCACCCCACTCTCCTTTGGCTGAGGACCCTCCCGGAGGATGGCTGGACGACCAAGGGCGGCCGCTAGCAGTCGGATCAGCTCTGCCATCGAAACCACATCCGGACCCGCGATATTGAGCACGGGAGGCAGCCCCGGTGCATCGATCGCGCGGATGGTCGCATCGACCGCGTCGTCAATGTGAATCGGATTCATTTCATGGCCCCCACCCGCGCCGACGTCGATGGCATCGCTGCGCTCAATCGCCGCGATGACGTGCTGGAACATCGGGTTCGAGCCATTCCGACCGTAGGGAGCAAAGTAGCGAAGGCTGACCTTCTCGAACGGCCAGTGATACGCGCCGACTGCCTGCTCGGCGAGATGCTTGGTTAGGCCGTACGGGTTCGATGGACCTGCTGGATCGTTCTCGTACATCCGCCTACCAGCGGGCTTATTTCGGCCGACGCCGCCCGTCGAGCCGTGCACGAACCGCCGGATCCCGAGCACAGCGGACGCCTCCAAAAGCCGGAGCGTCGCTACAACATTGGAGGAGGCCAGCTCCGAGAGTGTGTGATCGACGCCGAAAGGGTTGTCGAGGCGAGCGGCCAAGTGGACGACCACATCGAGCCGGCCGCCCGTCAACCTGCCGAGCGTCTCCGGAGTCAGTTCGGCCAGATCCAGCTCGAGATCGTGCGTGCCCTGTCTGCTCGGGGACACGAAGTGCCGCTGCGCGGTGAATACCTCGTGATCGCGGGCGAGCCGCCGGACGATGTGTTGTCCGAGGAACCCTGATCCACCCGTAACGAGCACGCGCATCGCGGGAAGCAAAGAGTCAGGCTGGGCTGCTGGCCGGAGGCACGGCCTGCACCGCCGACAGGCCAGGCTCGCTTGGTTCGACATCAAGGGCCAAGCTTGTATCCGAGTCGAACAGGTAGAGCCACTCGGCATCGAAGTAGACTTCGGTCCGCTGACCGCTATCGATAGGGCACCCCATGTCAACCCGCGCATTGAACCGCGTGGTCTGCGGCTCGGCAAACAGAGCCTCGTCGTCCGTGCCCTCGCACGGCGCATATCCCGCAACGCGCTTATCAGCTGTGCGTGGCATGACGTATCTCGACAATGCGATCGGAAAAATGACCATCTACGTATATTTCGCCGGCATGTCCGGTACGGACAGTTCATCCAGTGTGAGCCTATGCTCGCGATCCAGCGTCCAGCCTATCGCACCAAACACCTCATCGACCTGATCCGGCTGATCGGCACCTAAAATCGGAGCAGTGATCTCCGGATGGTCCAGCATCCAGCTAAGTGCCACCTGCGCTGGCGTTTTGCCATACTTTCGGCCTATGTCAATCAGTGCCCGAACTATCCGGTCCATCTGCTCAGTCATAGCTTCTTCGAAGTTATACTTAAATCGGCTCAGACCGGACGCTGGGTTGAGCCCCCAAGGCGAATGTTCCGGCGGTGTATCCCCCCTCCGGAACCGTCCCGTGAGCAAACCGATAGCCAACGGACTATAAGCGATCATCCCCAAACCAAATTCGCGGCACAGGGGAGCCAGCTCCGGCTCGAACTCCCACCGGTTCTGTAGACTGTACTGGTACTGCAAACACTTGAATGAGGCGAGGTTCCGTTTATCGCTTACCCACAGCGCTTCCACAACTTTCCGCACAGGCCAATTACTGCAGCCAGTGTACCGTACTTTACCCTGATGAACCAAATCATCAAGTGTGTGTACGATCTCCTCGACCGGAGTATCCGGGTCAAACGAGTGCAGGAGATACAAATCGATGTAGTCGGTCTGTAGCCGCTTCAGGCTAGACTCTACACCACGGATGAGGTTGATGCGGGTGAGACCATGTTGGGCCGGGCTGCTACCAAGCGTGCCATGGACTTTGGTGCAAATCACGATATTATGCCGCCTGCCCTTCAACGCTTTGCCGACAATTGTCTCGGACACTCCCTCGCCATACAACGCCGTGTCAATAAAGTTACACCCCAATTCAATAGCCCGGTCGATCGTTCGAATACACATTTTTTCGTCCGTTTGGCCTCGAAACGCAGTCCCCAAACAGATCGGCGATACTCGCACGCCCGTTCTACCAATATATCTATACTCCATTAAGGTTCCTTTGGTGTGTGATGCGGAATAATATGCCTGAACGGTGAAGTAACAATGCAAACGATGAACTCACGACACATTTTATTGCTAGAACGCCCGATCATACGGTCGGTCGAGCACTTCAGCTCTGGAAAGCGGGGCGCCACCCAAGTAGTTATAGAGCATACTGCTAACCTTAGCGGCAGCTAATCTGGCCCGCTCTGCGTTGTCTGACGCCTGAAAATGCAGGACAAAATCAAAATCCCCATACCAAATCATATGTTCGAAATTCGGCACACACTGTCTTGTACTTGATAATCCAATATGATAAGCGTACGGGACCAGCAGTAGCATTGCTTCTTCGAGTGGCACTACTCTCGTACCACGGACACAAGCCGTCTGCGAAATGATACACGATGCCTCACAGCCTGTCAAATACAACTTTTGTAACAATTGCATTCGGTAACTTAGCGCAATAACAACGTGTTTGCTCAAAACAAGAAGAGTTTGAACGTCGAACAAATTCTGGCTTGCATTGGCGCAATACCAGCCGCACTGGAAGCGCTGTGGTCGTTGACAGCGAGACCGAAAAGCGAGGAAACATCCTAATGTAATGACAAGGTCGTCGCGCTTGCTCTTGACGGCGCGGCTCAGGATTGCTTCGGAGCGGCCGACGATAAATCGGTCGTCCATCAGGTCGTTGACGTTTGCGAAATCGAGGAGGTAGATGCCGGAATCGATGGCCTTGAGGATGCAGCGTGTGGCGGCCGCTGCGTCGCTCTGGCCGCGCAGTCCGAGGCCGAGAGCGATGCGCGAGACCTTTACCCCTGCAGTGCCGAAATTGACGAACTGCGAAGCGAGCCGCCGAGCGGGTGTGTGAGGAGTAGCGGGGCAGTTGTAGCGCACCGTCTTCGACGGGGCCTATAAGTCCTCAGCCTGCGACCCTAACTAGCTATTCCCGTCACGAATTTTATTTTCCAGAGCCCATGCGCAGCCCTTCGACAAAGTAAGGCTGAAAGAGGGTATAGAGGATGATCAATGGCACCACGGTGAGCACCGCACCAGCCATAATCAACCCGTAGTCGGTGATATATTCACTCTTCAAAGTGGACAAGCCGACTACGAGCGTGCGCATGGTGCTGGAGCGCAGAACCACTAGCGGCCAGAGAAAAGAGTTCCACGAGTTGATAACGGTGAAGATGCCCAGCGCAGCCATGCCGGGCAGGGAAAGGGGCATAATGATGGACCAGAAAATGCGAAACTCGCTGGCCCCGTCGAGCTTGGAGACTTCGATCAACTCGGTAGGCAGGCTAGAAATAAATTGCCGCATCATAAAGATGCCAAAGGGCGAGGCCAGTCCCGGTAGAATCACAGCCCAATAGGTGTCGAAGAGTCGCAGTTTGTTGATCATGAGAAAAGCTGGGATCAAAGTGACCGCGCCAGGCACCATCATGGTGGAAAGCAGCAAAATAAAGAGCATCCGCTTTCCATAAAATTCTTTTTTAGCAAAGATGTAACCGGCCAGCGTATTCAGCACTAGGCTGCCGGCGGTGATGCAAACGGTGGTGAAGATGGTGTTGAAAAACCAGCGCAGAAAAAGCCCATTTTGGAAATTAAAAACGATTTCCCAGTAATTTGCCAGCGATGGATTGTCGGGGAAGAGCGTGGGCGGATAGCTCATCATTGTAAACGACTCGGTGAGCGAGGTGGAAAACATAAAGAGAAAGGGCACCACCGTTGCCAGCGAAATCAAAATCAAAATGAGATAGCAGAAGGCACGCCAAATAAAAATGCCTCGTTTCGATTTAATTCCACCCAAGTTTGCCAACATTTATAAGCTTCCGGAAATCTATCTGTTTTGGGCTAATTTTCAATATTCAACATCACTTCTAAAAAAGCGCAATTGAATCACGGACAGAATTAGAATAACCAACATCAAGACAACACCCATTGTGCTGGCAAAACCCAGATTATCGGCCTCAAAAGCTTGTTGATAAACGTACCAACTGACCGTCGAAGTGGCCCAAGCCGGGCCACCCTGAGTTAACACATAGACCGGGTCGAAGAGCTGAAAATTGAAGATGGTGGCCATTATAAAGCAAAAGCCCAGAGCTGGCCGCAGCAACGGCAAGGTAATGCTCCAGATAATGCGCAAACCCCGTGCGCCATCAATGCGAGCGGCTTCATACTGCTCTCTTGGAATGGATTGCAGGGCGGCAAACAAGATAATGACATAGAAGCCAAAGCCGCGCCAAATTTCCATCAGGACAATGGCCGGAATCGCCCAAGCTGGATCACCTAGCCAGTCGATGCGCGGTAACCCGAAGGAGCCGAGCAAAACATTCAGCGGGCCAACGTCTCGGCTGACAATATAAGCCCAAATGTTCGCGGCAATGACAACGGGAATAATCAGAGGGAAATAGACCGTACTACGAAAAAGACCCTGCATGGTCGGCAGTTGCTGGATAATCAAGGCTACGACTAGAGCGACGAAAAGGACAACTGGAATGGTCAGCACCGCGTAGAGTGCGGTATTCTTCATGGTCAATAAGAAGATGGGATGATTCGCCGCAATAAAGTAGTTCTGCAAGCCCACAAAGGTCTTCTCGCCAAGAATACCGCCTTTGGTCAATGAATAGTAGACGCTCCACAGCATGGGCACAATGGAAAAACCAAAAACAATGAGCAAGCTGGGCGAAAGCAACAGGTACCAAAAGGCTGTTTCACGAAGCCGGCGCCGGCGGTTCGTCGGGTTGCGTGGCATTACCCGCGGTGACGCTTTGTGTGCATACTTAGAGATCATCTTGGCTTCCAGATAATAAATCACACATGTCTTAATTCATGCACTTTACTTCATAAACCTCCAGGTCCTTCTCACAAAAGTGGCGGAGAAGTCGGAGGAAAACAGCTACCTGTATTGTTGGGGCGGTTAAACCGACCCAACGATACAGTATCATAAAATTCCCAACCCTGAGCGCGGAGATAGGGGTGGGTAATGCGTTTCATGCGTATTCCGAGTAAATCAGTGCGGCAGTAAGACATTCGCACTGACTTATGGTTGGCAACCAACTAAATCGAGCAACTTCAAACCTGGTAGGTCTCCAAGACCTACCAGGTTTTGGTAGGTATATTTACTCGTAATTCCTGACTGCCTTACTGCCTATTATTTCCCGTCCAAAATCGGGTTGATCAACTCTTCTGCCGTCTTGAGTGCCGCTGCTGCGCTCTTCTGGCCGGTCATTATCGCCTCGACTTCTTGCTTCATAATGAGGTTCGTTTCCAGCCACCGGACGCTAATAGTTGTGCCGACGCCCCAACCTTTGCCCAACCAGGAAACGATCTCGGAGACTAGCGGATCGCCATCCGCCAAAGGCACAATATTTTTCTTCAACGGCAGCAGATCCACGCCCTTCTGCACATATTCGACCTGCATTTCATCGGTGCTCAAAAATTCAATCAGCTTGAAGGCACCGACTTTTTCGGTAGCTTGTTTGGACATAAACATAAAGCCGATATTAGCCCAACTGCCGTTCTTACCGTCCTCAGTCAGCTTGAGCATAGGAATGGCCGATAGTTTCAGGTCGGGTGCTTTGGTGCGCCAGGCTGCTTTAATGTAGGAGGTTTCCTCAAACTTCATGCCTACCTTGCCGCTGAGGGCCGCGGCGTCAAATTGATCCTTGGTAAAGCCCAGCGGTGTGCTCGACTTATCACCAGCAATGATCTCTTCGTACAGTGCCGTGAAGGCGGCCACACCACCTTCGGTGTTGGCGGCGAACTTGGTCAAATCCTCATTAAGAAAGGTGGCGCCGCCGTTGGCCAGCAGTGGAATATAGTGAATCCAACTGGAGAAGCTGTCTTGCATGGGGGCAATGCCATAGGTAGCAGCAGAGGCATCGGTACAAGCCTTGGCAACTTCGCGGAATTGCTTCCAGTTAGTCGGCAAGCTCTGCCCATTCTGCTCCAAGAGGTTCATGTTGCACACCCAGCCCTGCGCCACGCCCAAGAAAGGAACACCCCAGGTTTTCCCCCTGTAGGTGGCGCCCTTCCAACCGGCTTCGGCGTAATCCCCCTGCCAACCGCTAATCTTGTTAGTGAGGTCAGCAATCTGGTTGTCACCAACATACTTGGGGTACCACTCGTCGGGCAAGTAAAAGACGTCTGGCGGCTTACCACCGGCAAAGGCGGCGGTGAATTGCTCGGTAACGTTGCCCCACGGCACAACTTGGTGATCAACGGTGATCCCCTCATTTGCATCGGAGAATTTCTTGAGCAGAGGTGGCCACAGTTCGGCCTCTTTGGCACTGTGCGGCGGCTTCCAAAACACAACGGTTTCAGGAGCGGCTGCCACTGGGGCAGATGTTGGTGCTGCCGCTGCCGGGGCAGCAGGTATAGCGGGTGCACAGGCGGCGGCTAGTAATGTCGCTGCGCTTCCTCCGCCAATCTGTAAGAAACGGCGACGGCTGATGCCACGTGGGTGAGTGCTTTCAATCATTTCAATCTCCTTATTAAAAATGGTAATGCATTTTTGCATTCTCCGAAAACCCAATCAGCTAACTTCTCGTCCGCAGTCGCGCACCTTGAACTATACAAGAATGCACATTTGGAGACGCGCACTCCGCGGTGCGCTTTTTTTCTCCTGGGCCCAAACTGGCTTTACTATAAAAATTATCACCTCCAATGACCAATTGTCTCTAATCCATTCCCAGACCACTTCACGCTCCTCGACCAGCAGCCCTTGCGAAACAATAGGTTTAAGATATCTTCAGGATAGCTGATAGAGCTGTACTTGTCAACTACTACTTTTCGCTAGTTTCCACGCAACTAATAGTCTCATGGCAACAGACCACTTTAGATCAATATTCGGAGAAATGTGATCCGCGTAACCAACGCCACCTGCACCCCCCCAGCAGAGCACGACCTGATCAGTCAAAGGGATCACGAGACTCCGCCAATAGCCTCCGCACCCCTACCCACGCTCCGCTGCATGTGCCATCTCTACAGCGCAGGGTTACCACCCCAATGTCTGGTCGAACTCCAGTTCCGGGATCGGCTCTGCATCGACACCCGCATCGTGCAACAACCGATCATGCCCGGCTTCCGCTGTCAGGCGTTCCATCTGGTTAAACTCTAGATCCGGGGGCGGCCCAGCATTCGAAGCCACATTGGGCAACACAAAAGTAGTTGCTGGAGGTGCCTGTAGTAGATGAGCCTTGAAAGTAGCGACCAAACTCCTCCCATCCGCCTCAGGCGACGGAGCCGGTTCAATCAGCAGATGCTCCCAGTAGACCAGATCACTGATGCGAACGTAACACCACTGCATGTGTCCACCCGTATTACCATAGGGGTTAGACAGCTAAAAGAGATGAAACTATCCCTTGTGAAAGATTGGACCACTAGGGTCGTTCTTGTAAGCGCGGGCGGGCGAAAGTGATAGGCGGGACGTGTCAGAGCAGCCTCGGCGAGGGCAACGGCGGCACCACTTAGGTCGGCTTTGGCGACGGCAGGGTTTGATGGAGTTACCACGGGATCATTGCTTTCTCGTAAAGACCGTTTTAACCGGATACGGGAAGAAAATTCTCACACAAACACACGAAGACAAAAAACACTACGTCGGTATTTCTGTGCGCCTTTGTACCGATTACTTTCTGACTGATTACTTCGCTGTGTCGTAAATACTTTGCATCTGCCAAACATCCAATGCGCGCAAGGTGGCTTCGCTGCCCTGCGCGCGCAGCGAGATGCCGACGCTATCAGCGCGCCCGGGGTAAACACGGATCGTCGCGCACTGGCGATCGTTGGCAAAGACTTCGATCACGCTCCTGTCAACAAAGACGCGCAGCTTGACAGTTTCTCCCGGCGCCAAGAAGACGGGTGCCATCTCCGGTGCACGCGACTCGACATCGGGCAGCTCCGACGAATAAGTGGCATCGATCACCAGCAGGCTATCTTTGCTCTCGCGGTGGCGCGCCCAGCCATCGCTGCGATCCCAATCTACATAGCCGCAATTTTTGTAAATGGCGATGCGGGTAAATTCCTCTTTTCCGGACGAGCGCAGCACGATGAGCTCAACCATCTGCGCATGCCCGAGATCGATCTCGGGCATGCGCAGATGGTTGAGCTCATCGTGC
>Ga0209553_1001554_pt1 | contig 11439 bp, 7 predicted proteins | sample LauGreFBDMM110DN_2_FD_188217 | JGI IMG/M metagenome (GOLD analysis project Ga0209553, IMG submission 188217) | Freshwater lake microbial communities from Lake Michigan, USA - Fa13.BD.MM110.DN (SPAdes) (version 2) | ecosystem: Environmental > Aquatic > Freshwater > Lake | place: Lake Michigan, USA...
TGCTTCAGTTTAGTGTCATGCACCATTCCTTAATATTTTATGGTTCATGTACCAAAAAAGATTGTGAACACCGAGATGCTTATCGGGCACAAAATCAAGAATAATTTACGTTTTAAAATTTTATTATGGCAGTTGATGTATTATTAGGATTACAGTGGGGAGATGAGGGGAAAGGAAAAATCGTGGATGTTTTAGCTCCTCGTTATCAGGTAGTTGCTCGTTTTCAAGGGGGTCCTAATGCAGGGCATACGCTTGAATTCGACGGATTTAAGCATGTATTGCATCAAATACCTTCTGGAATTTTTCGTCAAGAAGTTCAAAATATTATTGGCAATGGAGTGGTTTTAGATCCGATTATTTTCAAAAAGGAGATTGACGGATTGGCTCATTTCAATTTAGATTTGCGTAAGAATTTAGAAATTTCAAAAAAGGCATCTATCATACTACCTACGCACCGATTGCTAGATGCGGCCTATGAAAAGGCAAAAGGGGATGCTAAGATTGGATCTACCTTAAAGGGAATTGGGCCAACGTACACCGACAAAATCTCCAGACAAGGTTTGCGTGTAGGCGATATGATTTCACCTAATTTTCCAGAAAAATATACCGCTTTAGTGGATCGTCACAAGGCTATTTTAGATGTATATAAGTTTGAATATGATTTAGCGGAGGCTGAAAAAGAATTTTTTGCCGCGGTTGAATTCATGAAAGAATTTCATTTGGTGGACAGTGAATATGTTGTTAATCACGCATTGAATGCGGGCAAGACGATTTTAGCGGAAGGCGCTCAAGGTTCTTTATTGGACGTTGACTTTGGATCTTATCCATTTGTGACTTCTTCCAATACCATTACGGCGGGTGCTTGTACCGGTTTAGGGGTGGCACCTAAAAATATTGGAGAGGTGTTTGGAATATTTAAGGCCTATGCTACTCGGGTGGGTTCAGGACCTTTCCCTACGGAATTAGAAGATGAGGTGGGTGAGCGCATGCGTCAAGAGGGGAGAGAATTTGGTTCTACGACAGGCCGACCTCGCCGTTGCGGTTGGATTGATTTGCCCGCTTTAAAATATGCGATGATGATTAATGGGGTGACCCAATTAATTATGATGAAAGCAGATGTGCTAAATATTTTTGAGGAAATATTGGTGTGTACAGGCTATGAAATGCCGGATGGTTCGTTGACGGATCAAATTCCATTTGAAATTACGGACATTAAAGTTAAGCCCGTGTATGCAAGTCTGAAGGGCTGGCATTGTTCATTGGAAGGAATGAGAAATTTCGACCAATTGCCGGCCGAGTTAACTGCCTATATCGCGTTTTTAGAGTCGCACTTAAATTTGCCGATCAATTTTATTTCGACGGGACCAGATCGCGAGGCTTGTGTTTTACGTGGTTCTTTAGCCTAAAAAATGAAAGTGGAGGAAAATCATTTGGCGGATTTATTTCAATACGATGAGATTTATTGGGTGCCCGCTGATCGAGGATCTGTCGAGATGCCAGTAAAGACCTCCACTCAAACGATGGATTCAAATCAGGTTCCTGATAGTTCTTCATTGCCCAAAGAGCATGTGGCTAGTCGAGCGGCTACCAACCAACCCGAATCTATTGAGCATTCATTTGAGTCAGAGCCCTCTTTAGATGGGGAATCTTCCCAAATTAATATTAGTATTTCTACTCCTTGGGTCATTGTTGGTCATATATCTGAACTAGAAAAATCGCGGTTGGCCTTAATTTTTTCAGCTCCTCCCATGTTGTTATCTGCCAAAGATTGGAGTATTTATGAGCCTAAGGATGACGAGCCCACGCTTTCTGAATTTGTTAAACAGGCGGGGGCCAATAAATTTATATTTTTAGGCCAACAACCAGCTATTTGGCAATCTGATTTCCATGTGACAGAACTGGTCCAACTGGAAGGCAAGTCGGTTTATTTTTTCCCTCGCTTGATATCCACCTTGACGGATACTGAAAAATCATTGAAATTGGTTTTTTGGAATGCCTTGAAGTCGATGATTTAAAAACGCATTTTTATAATGCATATCTCGCTAATGGGCTGACATCTTGCCCACAAAATTCACCTACTTCGAATTTGAAATGGCCAGCCATGGCGATCATTCCTGCGTTATCGGTGCAATAGGAAAAAGCTGGGATAAAAACGTCCCAATGATTTTCTTCGCCCAATTCCTGCAACCTTTTTCGTAAGCCTGAATTAGCGGATACTCCTCCTGCGATCGCGATGGAAGAACAATTTTTTTCACGCATGGCCTTTTTGACTTTTCGCAATAGAATTTCAATCAGTGTTTTTTGCACCGAAGCGCAAATGTCCGCCTTATTTTCCTCAATAAAATTGGGATTTAATTTTATTTCTTTTTGGAGGAAATATAGGATCGCGGTTTTAATTCCTGAAAATGAAAAATCTAAACCAGGCATTTCGCCCATGGGAAATGTGTATTTGTTAGGATTTCCCTCTTTGGCAAGCTTATCAATCAAAGGTCCTCCTGGGTAAGGAAGTCCTAGCAGTTTAGCCGTTTTGTCAAAGGCTTCGCCAACGGCATCATCCTGAGTTTCCCCAATGATTTGCATGTTTAGGGGGCCTTCCACCCAGACCAACTGTGTATGTCCGCCGCTTACGGTTAAGCATAAAAAGGGAAATTGGGGCCTAGGTTCTTCGATGAAATGCGCCAACACATGGGCTTGCATGTGATTTACCTCAATTAATGGAATGTCTAAGCTTAGGGCTAATGACTTAGCAAATGACGTTCCTACCATCAGGGCTCCAAGCAAACCGGGGCCTCGTGTAAATGCGATGGCATTCAAGTCATTTTTGTTTATATTTGCCTTTTGCAGAGCTTCCTGGACAACAGGAATAATTGATTTTTGATGTGCCCTGCTAGCTAATTCGGGAACGACGCCACCCCACTCGCTATGAATTAATTGAGTGGAAATGACGTTTGATTTTAACTCGCCGTCGACCATTATCGCCGCCGAAGTTTCATCACAAGAAGATTCAATCGCTAGTAAAATCATAAAAATTCGTTTGCAAAAATAAGGTAATTAAAACATAATTTGTTTTTTTCACTAAAAGAAAAATATGGTCAAATACCTGAAACTCCTCGCAAAATCAGTCCTGTATGGATTGGTGGGGATTTTTTTGCTATTTTTTTCGATCATATTGCTTCTGCGTGTACCCTCTAATCAAATCCGATTAGCCAATTACTTTACTCCCAAAATCGAAAAGGCCATTGGGTATCCGCTAACCTTAGACGGAATCCAACTTAAGTTTTTTGACGAAATAAGCTTTTGGGGATTACGGGTCAAAGATCCTTGGGGCAAGGACATGATTTACATTGAACAATTAGACATTAATTTCAGTATTTCAGATTTGTTTTTACATGGTTCACAACCATCGATGGAATATGCGCAATTGATTCGCCCCCGAGTCCATTTAATTTTGGAAAAAAAATCGGGGAAGATAAATTTGAATGAGTTTATCGATCGTATTATTGCTTATGTGAATAAAAATTCAACCTCGACCAGTACTGAATCCAGTTTGTTTAAAATTCATTCAGCCCAGGTCGTTGACGGCACTTTTTTACTCGATGACGAGCAAGAAAAAAACCTGGCTACACCTTCACATTTCGATTTATCGCATTTCAGTTTTGTCAAAATTAATTCCAAAGTAGCCGATTTTTATGTCCACGGGGATACCATAGGACTTCAGACGATCGGTTTTCAGGCGATCGATCCTTCAAGTAAATTCCAAGTTAAAAAGTTGGACACCAAGTTTATGATTTCAGATCGGCAAATGCGATTTGATGATTTAACCTTATTTTTTAATGACTCATATGTTGGCGACCATGTCCACATGAATTATACCAAAATAAATGACTTGACGAAGTGGATTACGAAAGTTGACATGGTCGGTAACCTTAAAAATAGCAAAGTTAAAGGGGAGGATTTGGGGCGATTCGTTACTGCTATGTATGATTATGAGGGGTATTATCAATTGAATGGCCAACTAAACGGCTCGGTGGATAATTTGGCACTGAAGAATTTTGAAATAGGATTTGGCCAGAAATCTAAGTTGAAAGGTGATTTTAGCTTTAAAGGCTTGCCCAATGTAACGAAGACGCAAATGGAATTTTCGATGAATAATTCCATTTTCTTTCCAATTGATTTAGCTGTTTTTATAACGCAAGGAGCCTCTGAAAAAATGAATATATTAGGCTCTGTTGCTTTCGATGGGAAATTTAAAGGCACGTATGACAACTTCCAAACATCAGGCCAATTGAATACCGGTTTAGGCTATATGGAAGGCGATTTCAAACTTAAGCTTAAAGATTCAATGGCTTTGTCATCCTACGACGGGAGTGTTAAATTGGCCAAATTTAAATTGGGCAAACTGCTGGATCTAGAAACTTACATTGGCAATATTGATCTAATAGGTAAGATAAAGGGAACCGGTTTTTCAAAAAAATCCGCCCATGTTGATTTTGATGGAAAGCTTTCTGAAATCACCTTTAACGCTTATGCCTATAAAAATGTGAGTGTAAAAGGGAATTTCCAGCGTCAATTATTTAAAGGAAATGTGGCCGTCAAGGATACCCATTTTGTGGCTGAGATGTCGGGGGAAATTAACTTACAACAACCCAAAGCCGCGTATTTGTTAGAGGGTAAAATAGGGCATGCGGATCTAGCTAAATTACACTGGGGGAGCGAGGATGTTCAGATAAAAACAGGTTTTGATTTGAACATTAAATTTACCGACATCGATGATTTGTTTGGCAAGGCACTTTTCACAGATATAGTGATTAAAAAACCTCTAATGGATGATTTGTCCATGGGCTTAATTTCCTTTACGGCCAATGAAAATAACGTGGGTTTTAGGCAGTATCGATTGAATTCCGATTTGATTTCAGTGGAATTAAACGGAGATTTTAAGCCCACTAAAATGAAAGCAGAACTGGGCCAATTAGCTGATGAATATCTACTATATTTTAATAAAAAAGAAGACGAAAGAACTGCTTATTATAACAAGAGAAAATACGACATCAACGATAAATATTTTGCTGATTTCACCATCATTTGCCATCAAGCCCAACCCATTTTGTCGAGATTTTATCCGTCCATTGGCGTAGGTCGAAATACCATTTTTACTGGAAATGTTTCCAAAGGGCGAACCTATTCGGTTAGTTTAGAGTCTTATCCGGACACACTAGTTTTTGGCGGATATAAATTTTACCAATCCGTTTTTTCACTTCAAAGTTCCAAGTTTTTAGGCGGCCCCGAAGTATCTTCAAGCCTTGTTTTTCAGTCAAGAAGACAGCAGTTGAATTTTTTGACGCCCACCGAAAATTTCAAATTAAATGCACTTTGGGATCAGGATCGAATTAATTTTGACGTTGATTTTAAACAAGCAGGTGATGACAATTCGGCACATTTTGGAGGCAATTGGAGATTTGAAAAAGATGGTTTATCCTTGAGATTCAAGGATTCCTACCTTAAAATTTTAGGGCAAGATTGGGCCTTTGATCCTGAAAATATGGTGACCCTGAAAGGCCAAGAATGGAAAGCCGAGCATGTATTAATATCAAACAAAAAACAATCGATTGCCCTGCAAGGAAGTTTGTCCTTGGATTCAACCCAAACATTAAGATTCCGGGCAAATAAATTCCAATTAGCTACCCTTGAGCCTATTCTCGCCATTAAGGCGAATGGAGAATTGAATGCGGAAATTAGCGTTCAAAATTGGTATCAAAACACGCGCGTCGACTCCTGGATGATTGTTGACTCGCTTCGATTGGACAAGTTTTATATGGGTAATTTACAGGGTGTGGGGACCTATATGGCTGAATCTCAACGAATGGATTTGAACTATACCTTAAATCGTTTGGGAGAACCCGTATTGTCTGTTAGTGGACAATATAAACCGTATGCGGAGGGGGACCAATTGGCCCTCAAAACGGAATTGAATCGAACCAATCTTGAAATTTTAGAACCATTTACTAGAGGTATTTTTTCAGGATTAGCTGGTGAGGCTTCCGGCGAATTAAAAATTAGGGGTCAGTTTAATGACCCCAACTTTAGTGGAAAAGTGAGCGTTCAGAAAGCTAAAGTCAATTTTGATTATTTGAATACAGCCATTTTTGTGAGCGACACGGTTTCGTTTCAAGGGCGTCAAATTATAGCTAAAAATTGGCAATTGAAAGATAATGATGGCAATGTAGCTAAGCTAAATGGCCAACTCAATTTTCCTAAGGACAAGCCTTTGGAAATGTCATTAACGGCTGATCTAACTCGGTATAAAATTTTAAATACACAGAAGAGCCCAAGTTCCTTTTATTATGGTACCGGTTATGCGAGTGGCTTATTTCAGTTGGATGGAACCTTGGATAATTTGCTCATTTCGGGCAATTTAAAAAGTGAAAAGGGTACCCGATTATTCATTCCTTTAGATCGTGAATCGGAGGCGAAAGCAGATGATGATTTTGAGTTTTTAAGCCAAACGTTAAAAACAGAAACGGTCAACGAAAAGCTCGTTTCAACCCAATCGAAAGACAATGGTATTCGCTTAGATTTGATGTTAAATCTGACACCTGAGGCTTATGGAGAAGTCCAATTGGACAGCAAAAAAGGAGATATCATGCGTGGTTATGGTACGGGAGGCATTCGGATGACGATGGATAAAAAGGGTGAATTTAAGATGTTAGGTGACTATGCGATCGATCAAGGGGATTACACTTTTTCCCTTCAAAACATCATTAACAAAAAATTTGCCATTCAGCGGGGCTCTAAAATTTCATGGACAGGTAGTCCTTTGGATGCCAACATTAACATGAAAGCAATTTACACGCAATATGCTAGTTTGTTTCCTATCCTTTTGGATACAACAAACAAAGGGAATTTGCCTGAATTTAAGCGTCGATACCCGGTAGATGTGGTGATTAATTTACAGGATAGGCTATTAGCACCTAATGTCTCTTTTGATATTGGCATTCGAGATTATCCAAAAGATGTAACCTTGAATAGTGCGGTGACCGCCTTTGCTAATCGAATAAAAACCGATGAACAGGAATTGACCCGACAGGTCAGTAACGTACTTCTTTTTGGCCAATTAGTTTCGCCTTTTGGGGCTAGTGGATTGGTTCTAGGTAATTTAATGGGAAATTTTACGGAGATGCTCTCGAATCAATTGAGCAATTTGGCCTCAGAAATTAATAAGGATTTGAATATAGATGTTTATTTGGGTGGCGGAAGTTTGACCCAGGATATATTGACCAATTTACAGTTGCGCGCATCTTATAATGTGAACGACCGATTGCGGATCACGCGAAGTGGAGGATTTACAGATGCCAGAAATCAGACGAGTCCACAAATTTTATTGGGCGATTGGGCTTTGGAATATTTTATTAAAAAGGACGGAAGCTTACGTACAAAAACGTACAATCGAAATGTTCAAACCACCCTTTTAGGATCCTTAAACTCCTATCAAATCAATCAAACATTAGGCGCAAGTATCCTTTACAATAAGAGCTTTAATTCGTTCTTTGGCACTAAATAATGCGTGCCGAAATATCAAAAAAAGAGCCGCAATGGCGGCTCTTTAAATTTTGAATAGGTGCAATTTATCTGACAACAAAAGTACCATTGCCAATCGCAAATCCCTCTGAATACATTTCAATCGAATATTTCCCTGGCTTGTAAACAACTCCACCACGGGAATAAAGTACGGCAACTTCTTGGTTATCGTTTGAATAAGAAACGGTTTGAGAAGTGGTAAATGGAATATCTTTACCTCCTTGATTGATTTTTCCTGATCCTACTGCCTCGTCAGATAATGTGCTTCCTTCGCCATCCAAAATACGTACGTAAATGGTTTTGTTCTCCAATTTAGTGATTGGGTTAGGAGCTAAATTGAATACAATTTTCAATTTGTCAATTCTTTTTCCACCTAATTTAGCTTTCTCAGTTTCTTTTCCTTTAGCATTAACAGCTAACACGCGAATGTTCTGAGCTTTCAATGCCGCACCGATACTTACCTTACGAGCTAATTCTTTATTCTTTGCTGCTACATCTGATAAGGTATCACTTAAGTTCTTGTTGACCGTCTTTAAGCCCGTATTTTCAGTGTTTAAGGTCTGGTTTTGAGTGTTTAACACTTGGTTGTTTTCTGTCAAAACACCATTTTGTTTTTTCAGCTCAACAATATCACCATCCTTTTGAGCTAGAATAATATCATATTCTTTTATTTTAGCTAAATAGGAAGCTACAGTCGCATGATTTGCTCTCTTTAGTGAAGATTTATCTTGCTCTAATTGTAATTTCAAAGCTTCTAAGTCTGCCACTTGGCCTCCTAATGCTTTAATTTCAGAGATTTTACTATCTAACTGAGTCGAAATTGAATCTAATTTAACGCGTGTATTTGCTAATTCAGTTGCTTTTTCTTCGATACTAGTGGCTTGTTCTTGGGTCAGTTGGTTCGACCTAAAATACAAGACTCCAAATACTGCAGTTAATACAGCAAGGACTATGAGTGCAATCTTAGACGTGTTGTTATTGGATTCCATTATGTTTGTTTTATTTATTAAAGGGTTTGATTAATTTATCTCAAAGGTACAATAATTAAATTTAAATTTATTTCTATGTGCCTTTTTGGTTAATTTGCGTGAATAAATAATGGATTATGCTCACCTATGATTTTATTGTAATTGGGTCCGGTATTGCGGGTTTATCGTATACCGCAAAAATTGCGCAACACTTTCAGGATATTAATCAGTCTGTAAAAATTGCGGTCATCACAAAAACCATTGCTGAGGAAACCAATACCAAATATGCACAAGGTGGCATTGCGGCTGTTTGGGATCAGGATGATTCCTTTGATAAGCATATACAAGATACCATTGTCGCAGGTGATTTTATAAGTAATCAAAAGGTTGTTGAGATGGTAGTCAAAGAAGCTCCGGAACGACTAAATGAATTAATCTCGTATGGAACTGACTTTGATCGTCAGGCAGATGGGACTTTTGATTTAGTCAAAGAAGGTGGGCATTCGGATAAAAGAATTTTACATTACAAGGACTCCACGGGCAATGAAATTGAGCGCGCACTTTTAGCCAAAGTCAAGTCTTTTCAATCGGTGGATTTTTTCACGCATTACTTTGCGGTGGATTTAATTACCCAACACCATTTAGGCGAAAAGGTGACCAAGGATACTCCGGACAAAAAATGTTTTGGTGTCTATGTCCTTAATTTAAGAACCAAAAAAGTGGAGACCTTTTTAGGCAAAACTACTTTGTTGGCCACCGGGGGAATCGGCCAAGTTTATCAATCCACGACCAATCCTAAGATTGCAACTGGTGATGGAATTGCGATGGCCTACAGAGCAAAGGCGTTTGTCCAAGGAATGGAGTTTATTCAGTTTCATCCTACCGCATTATATAACCCCGGAAAGAAACCATCATTTTTAATTTCTGAGGCGGTGCGAGGACATGGTGGAATTCTGAAAAATTTGGATGGCTCTACATTTATGGAGCGCTATGATGAGCGTTTATCTTTGGCACCCCGCGATATTGTTGCCCGTGCCATCGATTCAGAAATGAAAAGGCAAGGTAGCGACCATGTATTTTTAGATATAAGGCATATTCCTAAAGTTGAAATTATACAACATTTTCCCATGATCTATCAGCATTGTTTAGATGAGTTGGGTATTGATATGTCGACGGAAATGATTCCAGTGGTACCCGCTCAGCATTACCTTTGTGGGGGTATCATCGTGGATGAATTTAGTAGGACCAATATTCAATATTTATATGCAGCTGGGGAGTGTTCCTACACGGGCCTTCATGGAGCAAACCGCTTGGCGTCCAATAGTTTATTAGAAGCCATTGTATTTGCCCATCGGGCTTTCCAAAAGTCTATTGACGAATTTGGGACTCAATCCTTACCTGAATTAATTCCAGCTTGGAATGATGCAGGCACGAAAAACCCTGAAGAACTAGTGTTAGTTACGGAAATGGCACGTGAATTGGAATCCATTATGTCTAATTATGTAGGTATTGTTCGAACTGATCGACGTTTGAAGCGGGCCTATGATCGCTTGGAATTGATTTATTTAGAGCACGAAGAGCTATATAAACAATCTCGAATTACTGTTCCTTTATGCGAATTGAGGAATATGATCAATGTGGCTTATTTAATCATCAAGCACGCACGCGCTCAAAGAGAAAACAAAGGGCTTCATTACAATTTAGATTTGATATAGCTTGACTTGTCAATTATAAGGCCTACATTTAATCGGTTCTATACCCCCATTCTTTCTATGTCGCAATCGATTCGAGATGTAATCTCTCCACTTAATATTCTTTCTAAATCTGAAATCCTGAATGTTAGTAAAAGTTTTAAAATGGTTCATCTAAAGAAGAATGATTATTTAGTTCAAACGGGAGGGCATTTAGACCAATTGGTTTTTTTGAAAAAAGGAATATTGCGGAGCGGATCAAGTCAAGATTCAGAGGTTTTGGAATCGAAAGAGTTTACATTCGAAAATAATTTTTTGTTTTCAGGCAGTAGTTTGTTGGCCTCTAAACCCTTCTCCCAATCCATTCACGCCTTAATGGATTCAGCTATTTTAGTTTTAACGCGCGCTGAGTTGGACGGGATTTACGAGAGCATTCCAGGATTTGTGGCGGTTTTGCGCCAACTAACACAAGACGAATTAGAAAAGCAGGAGAAGCTTGCTGTTTTAATAAAAATTCAACCCCCTCAGAAACGTTATGAGCATTTCCAACGAAATTTTGCTTGGATCGCGTCCCAATTACCCGAAGGCCAGTTGGCCTCTTTTCTTCAAATTCCAGCCTCCGAGCTAACCCGAATCAGGAAAAAAATAAGTTTAGGAACGAGCTTTTAAGCATGACTTTTCAAGTAGGATACAATGACTTGTAAGCCTTTTTCAAAGTGATGGTTGTTGGGTATTACGATATCACAACTTCGTTTATGTGGCCTGATAAATTCTTCGTAGGTAGGTTTGACATGGTATTTCCAACGATACATGACATCCTGTAAATCATAACCCCTCTCTTCATTATCGCGTTTTATGCGGCGCTTTAATTTGATCATGTCTTGGGCGTCAATAAATATTTTCAAATCTAAGAGCTTGGCAACTTCCGGAAAATGAAAAACGAAAATTCCCTCTACAACCAATATTTTTTTAGGATAGAAATGCAATAAGTTGGGAATTTTTTCAGAGTTATTGAAGGTGTATTCCTCACGAGTAACTATTTCACCTGACCTTAATTTTTCGACGTCAGCAGCAAATGCCACATCATCAATAGCCCCAGGTAAGTCAAAATTTTCAATACCATTTTCATCTTTGGTTTGATGTTCCTTTGGGCGGTAGTAATTGTCCTGAGACAATAAACAAATGTCATTCGTATCGAATTGCTC
>Ga0209553_1001558_pt1 | contig 11428 bp, 15 predicted proteins | sample LauGreFBDMM110DN_2_FD_188217 | JGI IMG/M metagenome (GOLD analysis project Ga0209553, IMG submission 188217) | Freshwater lake microbial communities from Lake Michigan, USA - Fa13.BD.MM110.DN (SPAdes) (version 2) | ecosystem: Environmental > Aquatic > Freshwater > Lake | place: Lake Michigan...
CTTTGCCACGTCTTCTGCAATACCATCAATTTCGAAGATGATTCTTCCTGGCTTTACTTCCATACAGTATCCCTGTACGTCTCCCTTTCCAGAACCCATGGGAACTTCAGGGGGCTTCGCAGTGATTGGACGATCTGGGAAGATTCGAATCCAGATTCGGCCAGTCTTTCCAACGCTTCGTGAAATAACTTTTCGGGCAGATTCAATCTGGTTTGAAGTGATTCGAGCGTAAGAAGCAGTCTTTAAACCGAACTGTCCGAAGCTAAGAGTTGTACCACGTGTGTCAACACCAATCGTCTTCATGTTTCGACGATTCTTGTGCCACTTTCGGTGTTTTACTTTTTTAGGGAGTAACATGGTAGTTTAATTATTTAAAGGCTTACCTTTGTTAAAAATATCCCCCTTGTAAATCCACACCTTAATACCGATCTGTCCGTATGGAAGGATTGCTTCATATCGTTTGAAGTCAACGTCCGCTCGTAAAGTCTGTAGAGGAATTCGACCTTTCTTTAAGTCTTCTCGTCGGGCCATTTCTGCTCCGCCCAATCGTCCTGAAAGGAAGATTCGCACTCCCTTTACCTCTCGAGCAGCCATAACTTTTTCAAGCATCTGCTTCATTACTCGTCGGAATGGCATTCTTTTTTCCAAACCTTCTGCTACCATCTGTGACACGATAGAAGCACTTGCCTCTGGAACCTTTACCTCTTCGATATCCATTTTGAATTCGATTCCCTTGTCGGCGTTATGCTTTTTAAGGAACTTTGCGATATCGTTTTTAAGTTTTACTGCGCCTTCTCCATTTCGTCCGATGATAATTCCAGGTCGAGAGGTTTGAATGATAAGTCGAAGAGTTTTTTCATTTCGCTCGATCTGAATATCAGAGACATATTGTCCTCGCATTTTCTTTTCTAGCCATTCACGAAGAAGAACGTCCACCTTTAGGTTTGTTCTATATTTTGCATGAACTGAAAACCATCGAGATTTCCAATCTCTGACGATTCCTAGTCTATGTGCATATGGGTGGACTTTGTGTGTCATTGGTTTATTTTGTAGTTTTTGTTTTCTTAACTTTCTTTGCTGGAGCTTCGGCAAGGACCAAAGTTACGTGACTTGATCGTTTATTTAATTTTGAAGCGCTTCCTCGTGCTCGGGGTAGTGAGCGCTTCATTGTAACACCTGCGTTTACTTGAACCATAGAAATTTTCAAACCTTCAGGAGCTGTGTGGCCTCCTACTCTAGCATTTGAAACTGCACTGTTGATCAACTTGATCATTGTAAGAGACGCGCGTTTTGGAGTAATAGCCAATGCTTTCAATGCGTCACCTGCAGTTTTACCTCGAACTAGATCAGCCAAAAGGCGGACTTTGCGGGGTGATTGTCTGTAGTTGTGTAAGTAGGCTTTCATACGATTTATTTTTTAGGAGTAGCAGCGGCAGGTTCAGTGGCTTTAGCAGCCTTAGCAGAAGCGATTTCAGCCTCCTTTTTAGCCTGATCCAATTCCTTTTGCATTTTACCTCCGTGTCGAACGAATTTTCTTGTTGGAGAAAATTCACCCAATCGGTGACCTACCATCTCTTCGGCGACCAAAACTTCATTGTGGATTTTTCCATTGTGCACTCCGAAAATGAACCCCACCATTTCTGGTGAAATCTGGCTTCGGCGAGCCCAAGTCTTAATAACCCCAGTTTCTCGTGGGTTTTTGCCCGCGATCTTTTTGAGGAGATTTTCATCTACGTATGGTCCTTTTTTGAGTGATCGTGTCATTGTTTTTTTTGTAAAATGCACTGAAAAGTGCGTCTCGACATACTACCAAAATTGACAGCTAAGTCAATTTTTGTGGGTTTTTTGAGCACCACACTTTTGTATAAATTCTAGATTCGTACAAAAGTGTGGTGCTCAAGTGCCCGGCTACTTGTTCTTTCCAACCTTTCGGCGAGAAACGATGAACGGATTTGAGTACTTCTTTGATCGACGTGATTTCTGTCCCTTTCCTGTTGGCTTTCCGTAGATAGAAATTGCGCGTCGTCGTCCTCGTCCCTGTCGGCCTTCTCCTCCTCCGTGTGGGTGATCCACTGGGTTCATGGCAGTACCTCGAACAGTTGGTCGAATACCCATCCAACGGCTTCGTCCAGCCTTTCCGTAATTTTGAAGTCTGCTTTCTTCGTTTGAAACAGATCCAATAGATGCCCATGCAGAATCGATAATTTTTCGAACTTCTGTTGAAGGCATTTTGATCTGGGCGTAACCACCGTCGTGGGCGATTACTTCGGCAAAAGTACCAGCAGATCGAGCAAGCTTTGAGCCACCTCCTGCCTTAACCTCGAGGTTGTAAATAAATGTTCCAACTGGAATGTTAATAAGAGGAAGTCGGTTACCAGCTTTGATTTCAACTTTTTCACCTACTTCGAATTTGTCTCCAACTTTCATAGACTTTGGAAGAACAACATATCGTTTTTCTCCATCAGCATAATTTACCAAAGCAACGAATGCTGTTCGGTTTGGATCGTATTCAATAGTTGCAACAGTCGCAGGAATGTTTTTCTTGTCGTAAACGAAATCGATTTCTCGGTAGTTTCGCTTGTGACCAGAACCCTTGTGTCGAGTTGTGATTCGTCCAGTGTTATTTCGTCCTACCGCTCTTTTAAAACCATGAGTTAATGCCTTGTGAGGTTCATTAGTTGTAATCACATCTCTGTATGAGATGGTGACCATGTTTCGTCGTGAGGGGCTTGTTGGGTTATATCGCTTCATATATTTATAATTATTATGCTAAGTCAATCTTGTCGCCTTTTTTAAGGTAGACGTATGCTTTTTTAATAGAAGCCTTAAGACCTGCACGACCTCGTATAAAAGTTTTCTTCTGTGGACGGTTAACGATGTTAACTGCAATAGGAGTAACTTTGTACATTTCCTTGATAGCAGCCTTTATAGAAGACTTGTTTGCAGATTTTTGAACTTCAAAAATATAAATGCCTTTTTCCGCACCAAGAACCGCCTTCTCGCTCACGCGGTTCTTCTTGATAACTTCTGATGTATGCTTTTTTATTGATAGATTAGTCATTGTGGTGTTTTATTTCATTTTAGCTTCAAGCATTTCAACAGATTCTGTTGGATTTGAAAGTACAAGATATTTGTATTTCAAAAGTGACACTGGGTTAATGTTTCTTGTTTCAGACACTTCCATGTTGCTGAAGTTTTTAAAGCTTCGCATAACATTCACGCTGATTTTTGGAATAGCAATGAGTGCAGAGTTAGCATTTTTTGTAAGAAGTCTTTCGAAGCCAGAAACCTTAGAGAGATTCGTAGCAACCTTTACAGCAGCGGCTGTTTTTGGTTCATTAACCTCCAAGTTATTTACAAATAGAATTTCTCCATCTCGGAATTTCTTAGACAAAATCACATACAACGCCTTCGCCTTCATTTTCTTGTTAACCTTTCGGTCGAAATTCTTGTCGTTTCGAGGACCTCCTGAAACACCTCCACCAACCCAAATCGGTGATCGAGATGACCCGTGTCGAGCGCGACCAGTTCCCTTTTGTTGCCAAGGCTTTTTACCTCCTCCTCGAACCTCTCCTCGTGTTTTAGTGTGAGCGTAAGGCTTTCGAGCATCAGTCATCATTGAAGTAACAACCTGGTGAACCAAGTCGGCATTCCAATTTTGTCCGAATACGATTTCTGAAAGATTAATATCGCCAGCAGATTTTCCAGCAGAATCGTATGAAGTCACCTTTAATGAATCTGAAGAGGTAGACTTAACAGAAGGCTTCATATTAGTAACAGCGCGAACTGTCTTGACTGGATTTTTCTTTTTTGTAGTTTCTTTTTTCATATAAGTTTATTTAGATCGCACTTCTACCATTGTTCCTCTTCGACCTGGGATTGCTCCGCGGATGAACAGTTCTCCTGAAGTTGCATCATATGACACAACTGTAAGATTCTTTACAGTAACCCTGTCACCTCCCATGCGTCCTGCCATTCTTCGGCCCTTGAACACACGCTGGTAACCACCGGCTCCGATTGAACCTGGCTCTCGTTCAGAGTGTTTCTGACCGTGAGATCGTGGACCTCCACCGAAACCATGTCTTTTGACAACACCTTGGAAACCCTTTGCTTTAGAGATTGCAGAGACTTCTACAACATCACCTGAAGCGAATTCATCAGCGATTTTATCACCAACAGTTGTCGCGGAAGTTCCCTTAAGTTCTTGCAACTTTGCAAACGCACCCAAACCTTTCATCTGTCCTGTTAAAGGCTTGTTGATTCTTGAAGCGCGTTTAGTTCCGAAACCAATCTGAACTGCAGCATATCCGTCTTTTTCGACAGTCTTAACCTGAGTCACAATCGCAGGAGCAGTCTTGACGACTGTTACTGGGTGAACTTTTCCGGTTTCATCGAAAAGCTGAGTCATATTCTGTTTCGTTCCGAGGATAAATTTCATACGGTTGGTTTAATTGCGGCGGTTAGGCAGATTATAGCGATGACTACATCATTTTTACATCGATATTAACACCGGTCGGAAGCGACAAGTTCGTTAATGATTCGATCACCTTTGCATTTGGGTTAATAATATCGAGAAGTCTCTTGTGAACTCTCATCTCAAATTGTTCTCGCGCATTTTTGTAGACGAAAGAAGAGCGATTCACGGTGTACTTTCTAATTTCAGTTGGAAGTGGCACAGGACCTACCACAGTGGCATCGAATCTAACCGCAGTATCAATAATCTGCTTTACAGAAGCATCCAGAATTTTTGCATCGTAAGCACGCACGCGGATTCGAAGTTTCGAAACTGCGTCTGCTGATTTGTCTGCGTTTTTCTTTTTTGTAGATGTTGTTGCCATGTGGTCTTTAATTAGTGGTTGCGGTATTACGCGTTGATTTTAGTTACAACACCGGCTCCTACAGTCTTGCCTCCTTCTCGGATGGCGAATTTCTGCTGTACTTCTAGGGCGATTGGGGCTACCAATTTAACCTTGAAAGTAACTGTGTCTCCTGGCATAACCATTTCTACACCTTCGTTAAGTGATACTTCTCCAGTTACGTCTGTTGTTCGTACGTAGAACTGTGGCTTGTATCCAGTGAAAAATGGAGTGTGTCTTCCTCCTTCTTCTTTCTTCAAGATGTATACTTCGGCTTCGAAATCAGTGTGTGGAGTAACTGATCCTGGCTTTGCAAGAACTTGACCTCGAGTCAAATCCTCCTTTTTAACACCTCGTAATAGAAGTCCAGCGTTGTCTCCAGCCATACCTTCATTCAACTGCTTGTTGAACATTTCGATACCTGTAACCGCTGATTTTGCAGTGTCCTTAAGACCTACAATTTCGATTTCTTCAGCCAATTTTACGATACCTCGTTCGATTTTACCTGTTACTACTGTTCCTCGTCCTTCAATTGAGAAGATGTCTTCAATTGGCATAAGGAAAGGTTTGTCAGTTTCTCGAACTGGAGTTGGGATGTAAGTATCAAGTGCGCTTGCAAGCTCGATGATCTTTGCTGCCCACTGGTCAGTATTGTCCTTTGATTCCAAAGCCTTTAGAGCTGAACCACGGATAACTGGAGCGTTAGCACCGTCAAATCCGTTCTTGTCCAACAATTCGCGAACTTCTGTCTCAACCAAGTCCAACATATCAGCATCATCAACCATGTCACACTTGTTCATGAAAACAATGATCTTTGGCACACCTACCTGTCGTGCAAGAAGAACATGTTCTCGTGTTTGTGGCATAGGTCCGTCAGTCGCTGCAACCACTAGGATCGCACCGTCCATTTGAGCTGCACCAGTAATCATGTTCTTGATGTAGTCAGCGTGACCAGGGGCATCAATGTGAGCATAGTGTCTAGCTGGTGTTTCGTATTCTGAGTGAGAAAGGGAGATAGTAATACCTCGAGCCTTTTCTTCAGGAGCCTTGTCAATATCGTCTACACCCTTAACTGTTGCAGAGAATCCAGAACCTTGTCGAGACAAAGTGTTTAGAAGCGCTGCAGTTAGAGTTGTCTTGCCGTGGTCAACGTGTCCAATGGTACCTACGTTAACGTGTGGCTTTGTACGGTCAAATGTTGCCATATGTTTGTTAGTTAAGTTCGCTTTGAGATATTAGAGCGCGAGATTGCCTAATATCCAAAAACGAACTGAATTTTTATTAATTTATTAATTTTAAATCTTGTTAGTAGTGCTTCGAATACCTGTTTTATGGCTTAAAATAAGGTCGAAACCGTATTTTTGTACCCAAATAGTAAATCGAAGTTACTAGACAAAAAAACCGCTGTAAAAGCGTTATGTGCATACTAGCAGTACGCATAGAGGTTGTCAAACCGGAAAGGGTGATAAATAGGAGGTATTTGGGTGGTTTTGGGGGTTTTTTCCACAGGATGTTCACAGGATGGGGTTTTGGGGTGAAATTTGTTGACATTTAGGGTAAAAAGGAGTTTGATGTATGCGGAACAGAATCCACACAACCACAAACCAGAAAGAACCAAATGATCCACACGTTCAATCCACCCTTGAGAGCAGCCTCCTGCTATGCCCACGCCCTCCTCTGCCATGAAATCAACGAACTTCTCTCCAGGTCCAACGAGAGAAGCTTGGTCATCCTCGTTGTCACCCCCAACAATGAACATAACCATCAGTTCAGGGTCGGTGTCTGTGCAGAGTTTGAATTCGGTTTGCAAGAATTGGTGCCGAGCGAACTTTCCTCCCCAAGGAAGGAGGCTCTGCATACCGCCGAGTTCTGGCTCTTACACGGCAAAAATGCCCGTAACCTCCTCAATCAGGACCCCTTCCAGTTTTTCACCTCAATGAAGCGTCCGACCAATAAAATTGCGCACTGCAACAAATCCAAAAAATTTGCAGTGGCAGTCGAAGGATCGGACAGCGCGACCAACCTGAAGGTTGGAAAACTCTTCTTCAAAGCAATGGAGTGCTTTATGAGGAGGGCTGGAGAGATCCACATGGAAAAGGAAAATGTTTCCAAGGACAAAACGATAACCGTTTTCCTCGAGTGGTCCTTGGGAAGGCTCGAGAAAAAACGGCGGATCGAGATTCCGAAGAAAAGGGGCCACCTCAAGGAGGTCAAGGTCCGCTAAGTTTAAAAGCCCCGGCGCGTTTGTACGCGCCGGGGCTTCATCATTTCTTTCACCAGAAGAACTTTGCATAGGGGTGAGTCGACCGGTTTCCGACAGGAAGACCTCGAATGGGCGACCTGGTCCTTTCCATCGGAAGCCTTTTGACAGGATGATCGAGTACGAACTTTTCGATGAAGAAAAAACCCAGTGGGTCTATTTTGAATTCCTCCGCCACATAAACCGTATCGGTCCATGCTGACGGTACTCCATCGAGATTTTCATCTTTTCTGGACCCACCAATCATCTTTACCCTGACCAAGATCTGCGGTAGAACGAACAACCTACCTTCTGCCATTGTCATTCTCTTATCCGCAAAACGCCCAAAAAATACGAGCGTGAGCAAACCAATAATTGTTTTCATGATATGAACCTTTCTGTTTGTGTTGTTGAGGTGGAACTAAAACGACTTTAAATATCTCATTAAATTAAGCAAAAGTAAAACACCCACATCTCTGCGGGTGTTTTGCTTTTTTATCTCAAAACTTACTTCTTCGCCTCAACAATCGTCTTCTCAACATTCGGTGGCACTACATCATAGTGATGGAATTCCATCGTCATTGATCCTCGTCCCTGTGTCATTGATCGAATATCAGTCGTATAACCAAACATTTCTGAAAGAGGCACCATTGCGTCAATCACTTTGTTCAATCCGCGGTCTGACATACCTTCAATCTGACCTCGTTTAGATGAAAGTGAACCTGTAACGTCTCCCATGAACTGTTCTGGCATTACACATTCTACTTTCATAATAGGTTCAAGAATAACGGCCTTTGCACGTCGTGCACCTTCCTGGAAAGCCATAGAAGCGGCAATCTTGTAAGCGATTTCTGATGAGTCCACATCGTGGTATGAACCAAACAATAGTTCACATGAAATGTCTGTCATCGGGAAGCCGGCTACTACTCCTCTTTGCATTGCTTCGATAATTCCCTTTTCAACAGCAGGAATAAATTCGACAGGAATAACTCCTCCCTTGATTGAATCGATAAATTCGAAACCTTCTGATCGGTGAATGTTCTTTGGCATCTTTTTGTCAGCTGGCCATGGTTCCAACTTTTTCAATTTAATTCTAACGTGACCGTATTGTCCCTTACCTCCAGACTGCTTAACATATTTGTGATCAGCTTCGGCTTCTCCGATAATTGTTTCTCGGTAGGCTACCTGTGGCTTTCCAACGTTAGCCTCTACTCCGAACTCTCGCATCATACGATCGATCATAATTTCAAGGTGAAGTTCTCCCATACCTGAAATAATCGTTTCACCTGTTTCAACGTTAGAAGAAATTCGGAAAGTTGGATCTTCGTCTCCAAGTTTTTTAAGAGCGATACCCATCTTTTCCTGATCAGCCTTTGTCTTTGGTTCGATTCTTAGAGACACTACTGGATCCGCGAACTTAATTGGGTTCAAAATGATTGGATGAGCTTCGTCACAGAATGTGTGCGAAGTTTTTGCCTCTTTCAATCCTACCGCTGCGGCAATTTCTCCGGCGTACACCTTCTTTACTTCTTCTCGTTTGTTAGCTTGCAATCGTACAATTCGTCCTAGTCGTTCTTTGTTACCAGTTGTTGCATTATATAAGTACGAACCAGCTTCTACTGTTCCAGAATACACACGGAAGAAAGTAAGCTGTCCTACGAATGGATCGTTCTGCAATTTGAATGCAAGAGCAGAAAAAGGTTCTGCGTCAGATGCGTGTCGAACAATTTCTTCATTTGTATTTGGATCAATACCCTTTACTGGAGGCACATCGAGTGGTGATGGCAAGTAGTCAACTACGGCGTCCAAAATCAATTGTGTACCCTTGTTTTTCAAGGCAGAACCTGTGAATACTGGGTAGATTTTACCGGCAATAACACCCTTTCGAAGAGTTTTCTTTAGGTCATCAATAGAAAAATCAGTTTTTCCTTCCAAATACTGGTTCATCATCACATCATCAAATTCTACGATCTTTTCTACCAATTGAGCGCGGTACTTAACAGCATCCGCCTTTAAATTTTCAGGGATTTCTTTTTCAACAACAGTTCCTCCCATTTCTCCTTCAAAGTGATAAGACTTCATTTTCAACAAATCCACAACCGCTTCGAAATCTCCTTCAGATCCGATTGGAAGTTGCATTCGAACTGCGTTCTTGTTCAGTCTTTCTAGAATTGATGCATATGATCTTTCAAAAGATGCACCTGTTCGGTCCAACTTGTTAATAAAACAAATTCGAGGAACATTATATTTATCAGCCTGACGCCACACAGTTTCAGATTGAGGTTCTACTCCGGCTACTCCGTCGAAAACCACTACTCCTCCGTCCAAAACCTTGAGAGATCGTTCTACCTCCACTGTAAAGTCCACGTGACCAGGTGTATCGATGATGTTGAATCGGTGCATTCCAGACTTATCAGTTCCGTTATATGTAGGGTTCCAGAAACATGTAATAGCAGCCGCGGTAATTGTGATACCTCGTTCTTTTTCCTGTTCCATCCAGTCGGTTGTGGCTTCACCGTCGTGTACTTCACCGATCTTGTGTGACATACCAGTGTAGTAAAGGATTCGTTCTGATGTGGTTGTCTTCCCCGCGTCGATGTGGGCGATGATACCGAAGTTACGGACTTTTTCTAATGGATAATCTCTGTTCATAAATATAGGTTCGAATGATTAATAAATAATAAAAGCGAGGCTACGCTTTGTATGGATAAAGATACATTAAATGAAAGCTGAAAGCAACCTTACGGGTTGCAAAAACATCCCGGATCACCCCACCAAGAATTCCCACCATTACTTTCTCCCCCCATACGATCACACTGGCCTCCGTCATGAGGAACCGGTTTATAACTTTTTCCACTACTACCTGAGCAATAATAGACTTCTTTACCTGGTAACCAAGCCATTATTGAGTATTTTTGATCATCATACACAGCATTATTTCTTGCAGTTGCTTGAGCAATCGACAATCTAGGAACATACGGCCCATTATTTCCATCTGGATTTTCACTATTGTTTTGCAATATTTTTTTACAAATACTAGAAAGGTTTGAGCTATATTTACTACCAGGAAATTGTGAGTCACATTGTGAAGTTATATACGTCCAGTCGGCACGCGCAAGTGGTTGGAATTTTGCGTAACTTCCAGAATCCAAATGCTCAAATTCCATTATTTTAGTCAACTGATCGACCTCAGAAATTACCAAAGAGTCTTTGGCCTTCAATCTAGCTGCTGACAAGCTAGCAAGTACTACAGTAGAAAGTAATCCGATGATTGAGATCACAACTAAGAGTTCTATCAAAGTAAAACCTTTTTCTGATTTATAAATACTTTTAATATTATTCTTCATCAAATCATCCCGTTAATTATTAAGTACTCACTAGAAGGTACACGTCTAAACGGATTATATCCAACCACATAAACCGCAAAGATGAATACCGTTAGTATTATTAAAAATATTACAATAGTTTTAAGAAAAGTGCCTGCATTTTCTTCGCTTTTTACAATACCTCTATTAATAAGAAACCGGACCATCTTTGGTGTCTTAAGTTGTCCTAAAATAACTCTAGATCTAAAACTGGATGAATTATCCTCTTCATCAAATTGAACTTGATCTGACATATAAACATTATAGCAAATAGAGATAAATATAACATATACGGTGTGTGCAGATTTATTTACTTCCAAGACGGATGATCCTCATCTAAATCAATAGGATTTTCAATCCTATCCAACCGAATAAACACCTCGTCAAAAGAGGTTTTAATTACTGTGGCGAAGTTATCGAACTTTCCATCTACCCTCATTTCAAACATTTTAAACCTTTGATCTACTCTCATTTCAGACTTATCAAACTTTTCATCAACCTTCTTTTCAAACTCTTGAAACTTAATGTCCATTATCCCTATCATTTTAACTTGAAATGAACCAAAACGAGCATCCAATCTCGAATCAATAAGCGCACCTATGAGCATCAAATCCTTCTCGGTTAACATGTGGAGAATTATAAACCCCCGACATGAAAAAACAATAAAGAAGTTCTGAAGTTTTTATGTCCTAATATATTACCAAGCCAAGTGAGCAAAAGCCTTGTTTGCTTCGGCCATCTTGTGAGTGTTATCACGCTTTTTCATCGCTTCACCTTCTCCCTTCATAGCAAGCATAAGTTCGTCTGCTAATTTCAAATGCATAGGCTTTCCCTTTTTTCCACGAGCAGCATCAATAACCCATCTCATTGATAGGTAACTGCTTCTCTCAGGGCGCACTTCTCGAGGAACCTGATAGTTGGCACCTCCCACTCGTCGTGAGCGAACCTCCACTGTTGGTGCAATATTT
>Ga0209553_1001560_pt1 | contig 11419 bp, 11 predicted proteins | sample LauGreFBDMM110DN_2_FD_188217 | JGI IMG/M metagenome (GOLD analysis project Ga0209553, IMG submission 188217) | Freshwater lake microbial communities from Lake Michigan, USA - Fa13.BD.MM110.DN (SPAdes) (version 2) | ecosystem: Environmental > Aquatic > Freshwater > Lake | place: Lake Michigan...
AGTTTCCGCCATGTTGTTGTTCGGCGGCGGGTGGGGCGCACCGGGGAATAGGTACTCTGCAATTGCGTAGCCTGCTGCGGTGCCGGGCCCAATCGAACATGCTGGCGAGCCAACTGCGATTGCGGCAATCATTCTGGCACCTGCCGCTGCAAAGGATGGAATTTGCGCTGCTGCTGGATGCGCCTGATACCGAGATCGAGAAAACTCCTGAGCTGGAGTTTGGCCAGAGTTTGGATTGGTAACCCTGTGCGGTAAAAAAATCCCTGCGCGGCGCACTGCGCGAGGCATGTTGCTCGTCTTGCTACTCATCATGGACACGGTCCTGAAGGTACAACTTAGCTGGTGAAGCAACCCTTCACTATGCCTGATATACTTCGAGTTAGTGTAGTGGAATTTAATTAGCAAAGGGAAGGGGAAACGTGCAAGTGTTGCCGATGGTACTCATGAATTATCCAACTGCGACTCGAAATTTCGTACTGGGATGGCAACGAACTCTGGGTGTGTATGTTTTCACACAATTCATTGCGCACTGTTCGAATTGAAAACGCTAGCGTATTGGAAAAATAGACACGCTTTGTATAATTGCAGTCGGCAAAATGGAACAGGCGAGGTCCGTTTTCTTCTTGTGCGATCACATCGCAACAAGCCTCGCTGCTCCAATGTGGGCAATGAAAAATTTACAGCCGTGTACGCTACGCTTGCAAACTCACAACAGATCTTCACTGATGCCCACCACATCGTGGCCGATGCCGTTTAAAAGTTTCTCCGTCCCTATATGAAGCTGTTGATGGGCAAGTTTTCTCGGGATCGCCCGAGTGCGACTATTGTCATCGGCAGTTGCGCCGTGAGATGCCTGCGTGATGTGACTCAGATGCCTTTTGCCAAATCGAGGGAGTTGCAGCAAGGGCGAAATTGCAAGCTGTTTTTATGAGGGAAGGTAAAGTATGAACAAGCCACGTATACTTGACACAACGCTGCGTGATGGCAGCTATGCCATTAACTTTCAGTTTACTGCACGTGACACCGTGATCATAGCGAGTCAACTGGAGCAGGCTGGATTTGGGCTGATTGAGATTGGGCATGGCGCTGGACTCGGTGCGTCGCAGCGCAATTACGGGGTTGCAGCGGAAACAGACGAAGCGTATCTTGCATCTGCGGCTGGTGCTCTCAAGCACGCCATGTGGGGCATGTTTTGCATTCCTGGTGTCGCCGAGCTTGCGGACATCGAACTAGCGGCGAGCCATGGCATGAAGTTTGTCCGTATAGGCACCGACGTCAAGGATGTCACCGACTCTCGGCCATTTATTGAGCTTGCGAAAAAGCATGGTATGTTTGTTTGCGCCAATTACATGAAGTCTTACACTGTCGATCCCGCTGAATTTGCTCGCAATGCTAAGCTTTCGCAGGCCTACGGCGCTGATGTCGTTTATGTTGTAGATTCTGCTGGTGGTATGCTGACGCGTGAAATGGAAAATTATTTCCGCGCCGTGCAGGACAGTTGCAGCATAGCGACTGGTTTCCATGGTCATGACAATCTTGGTCTTGGCGTTGCCAATGCGGTGCGCGCCGCTGAGCTCGGGGTTGATATAGTCGATTGTTCGCTTCAAGGTATGGGACGCAGTGCCGGCAATACGCCGACCGAGTTATTCATCGTGGTCATGGAGCGCCTTGGCGCGGATCTGGGATTCGATCCGCTGCGGGTGATGGATATTGGCGAAAAATATATTAAGCCCCTAATCCAGAAGCAAGGCTTGAACTCGCTTGACATTGTGGCCGGCTACGCCCAATTCCACTCTAGCTACATGAGCGTGATACGCGAGTTTTCAAGTAAGTATGGCGTCGATCCGCGGAAGCTTATTATTTCCCTATGTGAGCGCGATCGGATCAACGCGCCACGCGAGCTTGTTGAAGAACTGGCGCGATCTTTGAGCACGGCTGGCGATGACGCGTTATCTGCGCGTTTTCATCTTGACCGCTATCATGGTGCTGAGCAGGATCCGATACCCAAGGGGGCGTTGCGTCAGTGAAAGCGCAGTTAGAGTCAATTTTTTTTCGCAATCATGACAAGCAGTTCCTAATTGATGCAGTTGGCGGCGGAGCACTGAGCTTCGGCGAGGTGGCGGGCCGCGCGGCAGACCTTGCGTCAAGATTTCAAAGCGCTGGGATTTGCCGCGGCGATCGAGTTGGGATTGTTATGCCAAATGGTGTCGATCTCATCGTATTCTATTTGGCCTGCCTATTCGGTGGCTTTGCCGCTGTGCCTGTCAACGGCGCACTTGCTCCGAAAGACCGTATTTTCATTCTGTCGCGCGCGAGGTTAAAGGCCTTGATTACGGACGCTTTAGTGCAGGACTATGTAAGTGCGCCCTTCACAGTGTACGGTACAAGCTTTATGGCAGTTTTGACGGAAGCTTCGCGAGCGGAAGTAAAGCGGTGCTTCGATGCAATATCCGACGATGACCTGTTCTCTATACACTTTACCTCTGGCACCACCAGTGTGCCAAAGGGTGTGGCGCACCGTGTTGGCGCGCTGCTTTCGAATGCACATTCTTTTAATAAAGCGTTTGGCATCGGGTGCAATCGGTCTTTTGTTCATATTATGCCGATGGATTATATGGCTGGATTTCTTAACACATTGCTGTGCGCCCTAATGGCCGAGGCGACCCTAATCATCGCCCCACAATTCAGTGCTGGAAGTGCGCTGCGCTTCTGGGACCCGATTGTGAGGCACGGTGGCGACCTGATTTGGATGTCGCCTACGATGCTGGCGACACTGGTGCGGATTGATCGTCATACAGCGGGTACGATGTATTGCCGAGGCCGTGATGTAAAAATCTTGTGTGCGACAGCGCCGCTTCCGCTTAGAGTCCGAATGGACTTCCGCGCTAAGTACGGGGTTGATGCAATCGAAACCTATGGCCTGTCCGAGCTGCTTCTGATCACCGCCAACGATGGTTTGGCCGGAATTAAGGATGGTTCTGTTGGTTGCGCGATTCCGGACGTCTGCATTGAGATCCGCGATCTTGCAGGACAGGTACAGCCGTGCAACACTGACGGATTTATTTTTGTTACTACGCCGCATACGATGGCTGGCTACCTCGATATGGATAGCGGCCAGCCGACGCCGCTTGCGTCTCCATGGTTTGACACCGGTGATGTTGGGTATCTTGACGAAGATGGATATCTGTTCGTGACGGGGCGCAGCAAAGACCTGATCATTCGCGGTGGCTTCAATATTAGCCCGCGGTTAATCGAGGAGACTTTGCTACGCCATCCGCATATAGCAAATGTCGCAGTTGTCGGCTTGCCACACGAATTCTATGGCGAGGAAATAGTGGCTGCAGTGATTCTCGAGCCTGGTTCACAGCTCGAGTCGTTCGAGGTCGAACTGAGAATTCTTTGCCGCGAGCAGTTGTCGGCTGGCGCGACCCCGGATCGGTATGTCAGTTTCGTGGAGTTCCCGGTCACCCAGGTTGGCAAGGTGCAGAAAAACAAGATTCGCGAATTTATTGCTCAAAGGCTGCTGTCATGATTATGGGCGCTAGCCATATCACGCTGTGTTGTTCCGACATAGACTTTGCAATTGGTAGTATGCGTCGGCGGGGATATCAGCCTGACTTTGTCGACCATGATGTGTTGAACCATCCTTCAAAGCGTGGCATTCTGCAGGGCTGGAGTGATCGGCATGCGATTTCAATGCTTCGTGCGAAAAGTGGAATCCCAATCGAGCTAGTTTCCTACCCGGTGGAGCGTAGCCCGTCGCGAGGCCGCTACATTGGATTGTTTAAGGTTTCGGAGATTGAGCTTGCGGCGTGCGAGGAGCTCGAAGTGGCCGCAACCGCTCTCACTGAGTACGGCCTTCCGTGCAAGGCCGGCCGTTTTCAAGACCTAAATTTACCGGTACTGATCGCTGCGGGTAGCGAGGGATCGCCGGGACTGGAAAGGCTCGTGCTGCCGGTTACCGACATCGGTCGCGCTCAAGCTTTTTGGTGCGATGGCCTCGGCTTTCGGTGCGCACATGCAATCTCGGGCGTGGCGCATCTTACACTTGCATCCCCAGTAGCTGCTTGGTGCCTTGCAGTGACACTTGTGCGTATGGACGTGTGGAATGATAGACCACCTCTTAATGCCTGTGGAATGGCATGTCTTGCGTTTCTCTCGTCGAATATTGACGACGACATAGCGCGTCTTGCGTTGGAAGGCGCGGAAAGCGGCACGGAGCAATTCCGGATCGTAGTTAATAACAGAAAGTTGTGTGTTGCGATTGTCGGCTTTGACGGTGCGTATATCGAGCTAGTACGAATACTACCTTGATCCCACAGGAGAGAATGACACCATGAGACGTATAGTCGATTTGTCCTATTTGTTGCACGACGGCATGCCGACCTATCCGGTCCATTGGTCGCCACCTCTTGAAATCATGCAGCTTGGCCGCCACGGAATAGAAGGCCGAGAGTCTCGCAAGCTGTCAATTGGCACTCATACTGGCACACATGTCGACGCGCCACGGCATTTCATCCCCAACGGTTCGACTATTGACCAACTTCCAATTGACACTTTTGTCGGCCCCGCCACTGTCGTCGATTTTACTCACGCACGATCGATGCAGGAAATGCACATCACTGATTTTGAGATGCAGCTCGGCGCGCGTCGCGTTGAACGCCTTATCATGCGCTTTGACTGGTCCGATCATTGGGGGGGTATGAAATTTTATGTGGAGCATCCATTCCTTTCTGAATCAGCAGCAAAATGGTTGGTAGATCGAGGTATCATTCTGCTTGGCATGGATACGCCACAGGCTGACAGTCCGAAAAACGGCCGTGGTGCGGAACGCGACTCTCCGGTCCACAAAATCCTGCTTGGGGCACGAATCATTAAACTCGAATACATGACCAATCTGCGTGAACTGCGCTCGTCGGAGATAGAGCTGCTCGCACTGCCGCTCAAGATCCGCGACGCGGATGGATCGCCTGTGCGGTGTGCCGCAATTGTAGACGATTAGGACTTTAATGAGCAACAATCAGGCGGTCCTCGATTTTTTTGTACGGCACGGCGTGCGTCCTCTGCCTATTGGTGATGCTGCTCTAAGCGTTGCGTACCTCGACGTAGGACTTATCGATTCCCTTGGGATTGTAACGTTGATCTCAGAGCTTGAGTCCAAACTAGGCGTGCAGTTTTCAGCGGAGGACATGCAGTCTTACGAGTTCCAGACCGTGGGCGGTTTGATAGCAATTCTAGACCGCTTGACGGGTACCAGTGGGTGATGTTCGTCCCAAAAGATGTGATTCTTCTGCCGGAATCTAGTCGTACCCGGCCTGACCGCTGGGTAGCGATGAACGTATTTGCGCGCAGCTGTCTTGGTGTATCTGGTGAAGTGGTGCAAGCCTTAGGCCGCCTAGACGATATTGGAGTCCTTGATGAAAAGCGCTTCCTGTGCTGGGACATCGAGCGTTTTTCTAACGAGGATGGCCTGCTTGCTGATCCGAGCCGTTTTGTGCGTGACACCGCCACGTGGGCTGAGCTGTGGCTGGACGGTACAGCGCTGCTTGAGAAACTCAAGATGCATTCAATCGTGATTGATGACGAAGCTGTGTACCGTGCTCGCTTCCAGCCGAAACGCCATTTGCTAGACCACCGCAATTTTGGAAACTTCCATCAGCAGCACGGTCAGCATATGGCGCTCAAAAAGCGAGAGGATCCGGCGGCATGGTGGATGCGCCAGAAGTTTGCACCAGACTTGTTGGCAGTCCGTCCGGAGACGCTTTATGGCGCGATCCAGTGGAAGTTCCTTGAAGAGTTCGCTGCGCATCGTATGCAGTCAGGTCTTGAGGTGATCGATCTAGGTTGTGGCACTGGAATATATTGCAATCTCATGGCAAAGCACGGTGCTTCGGTACTGGGCGTCGATCCAAGTGAAGAGTATCTTTCGGTTGCACGCAACAACGCCATCGGTGGTACGCGCTTCGTCAATATGAAGATTGGTCAGGCTGGCGGTCTTTCCGGTATTCCGTCGGCGTCAGCTGACATGGTGTTGATGGTCGATGCGCTGTTATTTTATTTTGTGCCGTTCTATCCGGGGCAGCAAGCTGACATCTCGATACTACTCGCGGATATTTCCCGAATTTTGAAGCCCGGCGGAGTGTTTGTAAGCCTAGAGCCCCATGCGGCGTTCTACCTGACGCCTTGGCTTGGCGCTGTGGACCGGCCCTTTACTGTTATTACGGAATATTTGCACAAGGAATTCGGGGTTGTGCCGCCGCTATCTGAGATGATTGGGTCACTGATTAAGGCTGGACTTTTTGTTACGGCAATGCAGGAATTAGGTCCGCACTACTATTTCAAGAATTTTGACCCGCGCGGCTATCACTTTGCCCGTGAATTTCCGCTCTGGCAGTTGCTTGAGCTACGCAAGATTCCGACGTGACTTACCATTACGCACGCGAAGATTTACTTTCAGCGCTTGCCGCGGCCGGTATCGGCCGTGGTGATGTAGTCAGCCTTCAGGTGAGCCTTGGCCGTATTGGTTTGGCACGTGGTGTTGCGCCGGACTATAGGTCTCAGGCGAATTTTGTTATCGACGCATATCTCGAAGTTCTTGGCCCGCACGGCACATTAATCGTACCGACCTATAGTTACTCGATTGGACGGGGTGAAGTGTTTGAAGTCGAGGTCACGCCGTCGGCGCTCGGCGAATTTACCGAGGTGTTTCGCAAGCGGTCGGACGCGATCCGTTCCCGTGACCCGATGCTGTCATCGGCCGGGATTGGGCCTGCGGCGTTCGATGTACTGCGTACAAGTTCACGATCCTGCTATGGCTCTGGCAGCACTTTTCACCAACTTCGGATTGTTGGCGCAAAAATTTGCACACTTGGTGTCAGCTTGTACTATGCGACCTTCCGGCATCACATTGAGGAAATGGCCAACGTACCGTTCCGCTTCGTCAAGCACTTCACTGGTACTGTGCGCGAGCGAGGTGAGGAATCTCAGGAAACTTGGAGGTATTTCGCTGCGCCCCATGTCGCCAACTGCAGTCCTGATGGTTTAAGGCTCGAACGCAAGGTGCGTGCCGCGCAGTTCTTGGCAATCGCGCCTGTCGGAAGGGGCGAGCTGATGGTGATTGGTGCGCGCGAATACTTTGATTTCGGCATTGCGGAGCTGTGTGATGATCCATGGCTCACTGCTAAAGGGCCCCCGGCACCCGCCGAGGTACTCTTCGCCTGCGAGGAGCAATGGCTAGCTTCGCAAAATGCGGGCCAAGGGGCTGGGTCTAGAAACTAAGGAGGCTTCGTTATGACTGCACGTGTTTTGCTGACGGGTATCACTGGATACGTCGGGCAGCACTGTGCTGCCGAACTCCTGACACAGGGCTATCAGGTGGTTGGGACAATTCGCTCCCGCTCTAAGGCCGACGCTGCCCGAGCTGGATTTTGAGACTTTCCTGCCCGCAGATGCGTTACCGGCGGCAGCGATGCAACCTATGGTGACGGTATCGTTGAACCCGTACGCTCCTCAGGAGCTTTACCCATGAGAGCCATTGTATATACCCGCTATGGTGCCCCAGAGGTGTTAACCCTGACCGAACGCGACAAACCTGTGCCCCGCTTCAATTAGGTTCTGGTCAAGGTATATGCTGTTTCACTCAATCCTCTCGAGTGGCATCATTTGGGTAGCAAACCATTGTTGGTGCGCATTTCGGCTTGATTGGCCAAACCGAAGCCTGAAAACCAAGTTCAAGGAATCGATGTTTGCCGGCATCGTCGATGCGCTGGGAGCCGATATGACCCGATTTAAGGTGGGCGACACTGTGTTCGGCAATGCCCCGTTCGGTGGCCTCGCCGACTTCGTGGCTGTAAAGGAAGCGCAACTGTCGATTATGCCGGTTGGCTTCTCCACGATTGAGGCCACCTGCCTGCCGGTTTCCGGCGGGACTGCTCTACAATCCCTGCGAGAATATGGAAAGGTGCAGACCGGCGATCAGGTGCTCATCAACGGCTCTTCGGGCGGAGTGGGAATCTGTAGTGTGCAAATTGCCAAGGCCTTGGGCGCCCGCGTTACCGCCGTCTGCAGCACGCGCAACATCGAGATGGTGCGATCACTGGGAGCCGACGAAGTGCTTGACTACACCGCCGGCGACGTCACTCGGGCGGGGAAGCTCTACGATGTCGTGCTCGACAATGTCGGCAACTTCTCCCTCCAGACTTTCAAGCGCTTGCTCAAGCCTGCGGGCGGGGAAGTAGTCGTCGGCTTTACGTCGATCGGGCGAATTCTACATACTGCCCTATTCGGAAAAATGCGTGGGCGGAGCATTGCCCTGATGTTTGCGGACGTGCCCCTTAAGTCTTGGCTACGCCTAAGGGTTATGCAGATGCTGGCCAGCTCAGGAGTGTGATCGACCGGACCTAGCCTCTCGAAGAGACTTCCGATGCGCTGGCTTATCTTGAGGGGTACCATGGGAGCTGCAAAGTGGTAGTGACACTGGCAGGGACGGCGGCAAGCCCCCTAAGTAGCCTCAACACCGCTGCGGCCTGTCGTTGAAGGACTCGGCAAGTGCGCACAAACCCACCTGAAGGCGTTGCACGTATATACGATTTAGGTCTGACTTTGCCAATGCGCGCTGTGGACTTGGATGCTGAGCCGACCCCGGAACTGGAGTTCGACCAGACATTGGGGTGGTAATCTTGCGCTGTAGAGATGACACATTATGCGGAGTGGGGAAAAGTGTGGATCAGGTTCTGGCTTGGTGCGGTGAGTGGTGTGGTCTTCCAAATCCAGATTGTAGGCTATGTGTATTTTTCGTCTGTTACGCGCATCACATCTCTGCGAGCATCGAACAAAAGCGGTCTTTGCCGTGAAGTTAATGGTTGGTGGGTGTGAGCACAAAGTGGTTTTTGACGAAGGTGGGTTCAGGATGTACACAATGGAACTGGATTGGGGCTTGAATTTCCTATCCGTTACACGTTTTTCCAATTTGACCATTAATCAATACGATGCGAATTATTTTATTAGTCGTTCAATCGAATAAGCGAAAATGTTGTCGTTTATAGTGTACCAGATCCAAATAAATATTTTAAAAAGTAAATTATAAAAAAATATTTTAATTTTTTTGTTAAAACTGTTAAAGAAAATAAAGAAAGAATTGCAGTAATTGAAGGTGATAAACAATCACCTTTTCGATTTAGGCCAACAAGTACAAATTTTGCCGAAAAATATCTTAGCTAAAAAAGTGTATCTAACACGCCAATTGCTGTATTCTTGCCAAAGTCATTTGAAAGCGTAATAGCTGACATTGCCATCACTTATTCATGTAATATCGATATGACTATTGATGTAAAGAGCCCACAAGAACGTATTAAAAATGTATTTGATTTAATAAAATCGGAAATTGTAATTACTAATTTGGCAAACTTTAAATTACTCAATGGGACCATTGAAAATGATAAAAGTTTATTAATTGATGAAGTAGATTTTGATCAAGAACCAAACAGTTCCTTCTTGAATTCGCGCATGGATTTTCAAATAGATACGGATCCACTGTGTATCATTAATATTTCAGGCTCTACTGGTACACCCAAAGGTGTGTTTTTAAACCATCGAAGTTTTATTGAGTTCACCGAGGTTTCAATAGAAATTGTTAAGTTTTCCAATCATGACGTAATAGGTTCGCTTTTTCCTCTGGTGTTTGATATTTATAGTTTCGAACTTTGTTTGTTGATGTCGCAGGGAAGCACACTATTATTTATGCCTGAGCAGCTTTCTGCCTTCCCGATTAAAATATTAGAGTTGCTTAAACTACATCAAGTAATTTTTTTGGGGGTACCTACCATCATCGTAAACATTGCGAATATGAACTTGTTAGAGTATGTTTAACGTTCAGAGTTAACAATTGTATGGTTCGCAGGTGAGGTGTTTCCAACAAAACAATGCAACTTTTGGCAGCAAATGTTGAATTATTCATTGTCTGGTAATCTGTATGGTCCAATAGAAATCACGTTATGTTGTACCTGCCCTAATATTAATAGAGATATCTCAGATAATGAGCCCCTTCCAATTGGCATTTCTTATAGAAATACAGACGTTCTTATTTTATATGATAAGGATGAATTATTAGATGAGGGCGAATAAGGTGAATTATGTGTAAGGGGTACCTCATTGGCAATGGGATACTATAATAATCTTCAAAAAGCAGCAGCCGCATTTGGTCAGACTCCATTGAATAAATCTTATCTAGAGTTTATCTATAGGGCTGGTGATGTAGTAGGCAAAAATGGTATCGTTGAAATTATTCTCAAGGGATGTAAATATAGTTTGGTGAAGCATCTGTGGTATTGAATTGAACTTGGCGAGATAGAATATGTAATTGCGAATACACTTATTATGGCCCAAAATTGATGTGTGGTGTATGAAACAACAAGAAAGGAAATTACCTTGTTTTATGAGTCTGGAACAGATATTTCACCAGCTGAATTCAGAAAATAATTAGTAGGCGTATTGCTTAAATATATGGTTCCAACTGTTTATATCAGAATGGATGAGATGCCTAGAAATACTAATGGTAAAATTGATAAGCTACCCTTAGAACTTAGTATTAACTCATGAGAATTGCGTTTTTTGGAGAGGATTCTTTCAGTGTAATTGTTCTCGAATCCATTTTTCAATCCAGACATGAAGTCGTTGCTGCATTCTGCCCTGTGTATGATAATACTATCCATACTAGGTTACAAAGTTTTTGTGAAAGAAAATTGATAAATTTTCAACGATGTTCAGACTTTACTAATAAAGAGTTTATTGAAAAAATAAAGTCATTAAATTCTGATGTTGTAGTTGTTTGTCACTTTCAAAAAATATTAAAAAAAGAATTAATTGATTTGCCTAACTATGGATGTATTAATTTACACCCTTCATTGTTGCCATTGTATCGTGGGATGGCTCCTCAACATTGGCCTATTATAAATGGAGATAAAGAAACTGGCATTACTGTGCATTTTATTGACGAAGGTGTTGATACAGGGGACATTATTGTGCAAAAAAGATTACCTATTGGTCAAAACACCTATGTTTCTGACCTACAAAATGAAATGAAAATTATTTATGCAGTAATTGTTATAGAGGCATTAGAGAAAATAGAAAGTAAAAATAGTAATTTCGTTAAACAAAGAGATTCAAAAGGAAGTTATTTCGGTAGATTAAGGGAAAGTAACTGTAATATAACTGAAAATATGAGCATTAATGATGCTTACAATTTAATCCGAGGCGTTTCTTTTCCATACTTTGGTGCAAGAATTGAAAACTATATTATTTGGAAAGCAAAAATTGAAGATGATGAGAAAGGTGTCATTTGTTATCCTGAGAATAAGAAATTTGGTATAGTGACAGCAGGTAATGATAAATATGTAAGATTGTATAATGGTATGTTAAAAAT
>Ga0209553_1001561_pt1 | contig 11418 bp, 14 predicted proteins | sample LauGreFBDMM110DN_2_FD_188217 | JGI IMG/M metagenome (GOLD analysis project Ga0209553, IMG submission 188217) | Freshwater lake microbial communities from Lake Michigan, USA - Fa13.BD.MM110.DN (SPAdes) (version 2) | ecosystem: Environmental > Aquatic > Freshwater > Lake | place: Lake Michigan...
AGGCGGCAACAGTGCCAGATGGTACTTACCATGCCGAGCTGACTAATGTTACTCAGTTTGAGAATGCCTACGGGCAGCGCATAGGCTTTGAATTTACTCTCAAGGATAAAGCGGTAGCAGGTGCAAAAGTGATGCGATCTACCTCCCCTCAGCTCTCGGCTAGTGGCAAGCTGGCAGATGTGATTAGAGGGATGCTCGGCAGGGAACTGACAGCAGATGAGATTAGCAAGGGCATGGATGTAGAGCTATTAGTAGGCTCTGAATGCAATGTGCTGGTGTTACAAAGCAAGGGTAAGAATGGTGCGGTTTATTCCAATATAGAGAGAGTCTTTCCTCGCCAAGTCAGCTCGGTAAATATGTAAGTAATCAGGTAAGTAGGTAAGAAAGTAAACCTAAAAGGCTATTAGAGCCAGAGAGGTAATAAATGGATGAGCAAGAACAGCCACAGGGCGGCTCTAGTGATGAGCCACAAAATAAAACTGGAAAATTCTTTACCGTGAATTTATCTCAAGTGGATGACATGGTTAAGCAAGGTGCTGGAGCTGAGGAGGTCATGGCTTATCTGATACTAGCTAGGGGATGCGGCAAGAATCGTTCTACAGCTCATGGCGCGAACAGCATAGCCAATAGAACAGGCTTAACCCATTACAAGGCAGAGCAGTCTTTGGAGTGGCTAATTGAGAGCGGCCATATCCTCAAGCATGAAGATACGGAGAGGCTAATTAAGATTGACCATATCCTCAAGCATGAAGGCGCAGAGAGAAAGAAGCGGCTCTCACGCTGGCAGCTTACTGAGCCTATAGATGGGCATGAGCTGGCTCTGGCTAATGCTCTGGTGGATGGTATCGGTAGAGGTAAAGACAATCCGCCTCTCACTCGGATTTATAACGAGGTGGGCATGGGTGTGCATTGTGTATTCCCAGATGCGCGGCTAGATGCTCTCATGGTGCTACTGCACCTCTACAGGCATCACTTAATGGCTGACTATGGTGGAGTTAATCCTAGAGCTGGAATCTTTAGAAGCTGGCAGGCAACAGAGAATAGCACCGGTCATCAGGTGGTGGATGTAGAGGGTACTAATGCGGCTCTCTATGAGATTGAAGGCAGCAACTCCACAATGTATTTAGAGTTTGCAGAGGAGGCTCTCTCTTATGTGACTGACAAAGATGAGAAGAGCGTTAGATTCTGGGATGCTTTCCATAACCTAGAGAAGCTCGGCTTTATGTATGAAGTAACTCAGGTGTGGAGTGGTGATCCAGATAAGGACAAGAAGGCAGAGCCTCTCTATACCCTCTATATCCATGACAGACACGCTAGAGAATCTGAGCCATATCTGAGTACGGATATTCACAAAGCAGCCATGAGGCGTGGTGCTATGGATAATTATGTGGAGTTTAGCCATATCGGCTTAGGCACAGAGCGAGATGAATCGGCATCTATCGGCTCAGGAAGGTTTAGATATATTGCTAATAAGAAGGTGGGCGGCTTTCCTCTCGGCATCTATCGGCTCAGGTTTAGAGCAGCTACTAAAGACACAGCTAAGGGAATGCTGGCAGAAAAGAGCAGGGTTAATAATTGGAAATCCATTTTAGGCAAACTATAGCCATGCAAGCCTTTATCTATTTGAATTACGCTCTACATACACTGTAAATAAAGGGTTTCAAGCCTGTTTCGCTACATAAAGGTGTAAAGGGTTAAAGATTTAAAGGATTAAAGGATTAAAAAGTAGATCAGATGCACACTCGCAAAGCTTGTTTGTGCATGACATATTCCAAACCTTAAAAGCTAAAGGCGAAAGTCAAAAGCGGTTTAGCAGAGAGAGGGGCTTACAGACAGATACTTAATCAGCGATTCCCTAAATACTAGAAACTTAAATAATTAGCATTCTCCAGCAAGCATATAACGATCCCAATTTTACGCATTACAGTTTGACAAAATGGGGGGGTCGGATCGGTGGGGGCTAGTGTCAGAGTAAAAAGCAACACTAAGCAAAATAGAATGCACCACAAGGTTACAGCAGGGGTTACAGGCTAACGGCAACATTACGGCAATGGAGGCAACACTATGGCAACAGCAAAGCAGGCGGCAGCAAATAAAGCCAACAGTCAGAAAAGCACAGGTGCGACTACAGCAGAGGGTAAGGCTACGGTAAGCAAGAATGCGATCAGGCATGGTTTACTAAGTCAGCGGCTAATAATTACTGGTGAGGAGATTCAGGATTTTGATGCTCTGCTAGTTGGCTTGATGCAATCGGTTGCGCCTGAGGGAATGCTGGAGAAGGTACTGGTAGAAAAGGTGGCGGTTGCTATGTGGCGACAAAAGCGGCTAGTGGCGGCTGAGAGTGCCTCGATTGAATTGGGGCGCAGACTTGAGAGCCAAGCTAACAGGAATGTGATTAACCGAACCTTAAACCTCGGCTATGGTGGAATGCTAGGAGAGGAAGAGGATGCAAAGCTGGATGAGTTAAAGCCTCTCTCTAAGGATGAGCAGGAAACGCTCGGTTGGTGCAGGGACTTTCTCAAGGAGTATGCGGCTCTCGATGATGAGGCGCTGTATTCGGAGAATCTGGCTCGACTAAAGAAAGAAGCTCCCATCATGTTTGAGGAACTGGAGCAACAAGCTGAGGAGTTACCGCTGGAGGCTTACACCAATGAGCAACTGAGAGAAGGGGCTGATAATCTGGTGGCGTGGAGCAAGAAGCGACTCTCTAACAATATTAGGCGGGAGAAAATCAGGGATGTGGCAGCACAGGTGCTAATAAGTGCCTCTGCGCCTGTTAACAATGGATTGTTGGCTAGATACTCGGCTGGACTAGATAACGAGCTATACAGGGCTATAGAGGCTCTCAGGAAGCAGCAGGAATTTAGGCTAAAGAATGGCTCTGTAGAGTTAGAGGCTGAGGCGTAAATGGCTTTGTTTGGTAATTTGGAGTGCAGGCATATCGGCAGAGGTGATAATCGCACCAGCATAGCTATAGAGCCTCAATTCTGGCTAGTAGCTGACAGGGTGGCTCAAGGCTATGGCATGACATGGAGAGAATGGAGCGCGGCTCAGATCAGCAAGAAGCCTCAGAGGGTAGGAAGTGCAAGCTGGCTCAGGGTTGCAATTCTGGAGGCATTATTGGAGGGCAATTGTTTAGGTTAGCGGTTGCTTACCTAAATATAAAAGCATAAGATTATTTGTGTAGGTAAATAGGTAAGCCGGTAAGTATCAAGCCAAAAGCTAAGGAGGGCAAAGGGCAAATGACCAAAGGCGAGAAGAAGGAACTGGCTCAACAGGAACTCTTTAAGACAGATATGAGCTGGTTTCATGTCTTTAAAGAACTCATCCGAAGCGGCACCTGGGCGAACCTCAGCAGCAACTCTAAGAGCCTTTACCCTGTAATCAAAGCATTCATTAACCATGAAAGCGGCTCTGCATTTCCCTCGCTAGATACCTTGCAGCAATACTCAGGATTAGCCAGAGCCTCAGTAGTTAAGGCTCTCAAAGAGCTGGAGGCTGAGGGATTGCTGGTTAAGACAGCGGGGAACAGAACCACCAGCAACAACTATCAGGTGGTGGAAAAGTTTGATGTTAAGGATGCACAGGGCAGACCTGCCGCCTCTGTATCTTTCGACTATATGCCCGCCTATGTAACCGATGCGGTAGCAGAGCTAAAGAACTTCATGGCTCAGGGATTAACCCTGCCGGATGGAAAAACTAACTTCATAAAGATTGAGAATCTAACTCTCAATATCAACCATGCAGGCTCGGTGCAGAACTATATCCAGAATGTAATTAGTCCAGAGCAGGCTATCAAGGGCATGAAGGATATTCTAGCAAACAGAAATACAGAGGAGGCTCGAACAATACAGGGCAAAGCCAAAGATATGGGCAAGAAGTAGTTCACCGCACGAACTTTGAGGTAGTTCACGGCATGAACTACAGGGTGTGGATAACTAGGGGCAGGTAGTTCACGGCATGAACTAGGGTAGTTCACGGCATGAACTTTAAGGTAGTTCACGGCGCGAACTGTAAAGAGATTTAAAGTCTTTTATAAAGAGGTTTTAAAGAGAGCAATCCAAACCTTTTGTATGGAACCTTTAAAACCTAAACCCACAAACCTTTAAAACCAAACAACCGCTTTAACTACCTAGAGGCATGAATGGCTAAAGTAATTGCAGTAATCCAAGAAAAGGGCGGCACAGGCAAAAGCACCATAGCTACTAACCTAGCAGGCATGGCGGCAGGATTGCTGAGAGTGGCTCTGGTGGATGCGGATATGCCTCAGGGTACAAGTGCATCATGGGCGGCTATACGGTTACAGGAAAAGCCTGACACACTGACAGCAAGAACAGCTAACAGCTATGAGGAGCTGGTGGCTCTAGTGCAATCCCTCGATGCTGAACATGACTTGATCATTATTGATGCTCCCCCTCGACTAGTCGAAACAACTAAAGCGGCTCTAATCCTGAGTAACCTTACCCTGATACCTCTAGGAGCTAGTGCGGCTGAGATATGGGCAACAGCTGACTTGCTAAACACGATTGAAGCGGCAAAGGCTCACAACAAGGAGCTAGAAGCTAGGATACTTTGGAATAGGTTTAGAGCCTCTACAAAGTCAGCTAAGGAATTATCTGAGGCGGTTAGAACTGAATTAAAACTCAGACAGATGGGAACTAGGCTCGGCTATCGGGTTGCTTACTCTGAAGCGCTGGCTAGAGGCATGACTGTAATGGAGTGGCAGGATAAGCAGGCAAGGGATGAGATAAGGACGCTCGGCAAAGAAGTAGGGCATCTATTAAAAATTAATATTGTGAAGTGAGGGAATTATGAGCAACAGACAGCCAGCAGGGATAAGCAAGCCAACATTAAAGAATGAGGCTCTAGGATTCATTACAGGGCAACAAATAGCAGCTCGGCAAGGGGTAGGTAAGGGCAAGGCTAAAGAAACGACTCAGGGCGGCTCTAAGTCAGGCAAAGTGCCTCTAGATGATGTGAGGCTGACTGCCAACATTCGGCAGGATTTACACCTCAAGCTGAAGATAGAGGCAGCGAACAGACGGACTTCTATCGGGGAGTTATTGGAAGAGCTTATTGAGTCTCTCTAGACTATGAAAAAAATCCACCTCACAACTGCTGTCTTTTCGCTATTGCTGCTGGCCTCTTGTGCATCTCCAGTTAGTCATTCCAACATTCCGCTCTCCACTTACGATAGGGACACTGAGTACGCTATCGCTGAGACTGATCTTGGCTTTACACTCACCGTCTACTATTCACGCTATCAATTTAAACCGGAAAGTGCTGCGCTTGCTATCGCGTGTAAATCAGCCTTAACTTCTATAGCTTGGGAGATATCCGAAAGTCGTGGGAGAAAGATTTCCCCAGTAAACGATCAAAAAATACGCATTTCAATGGGGCGTAATGATTTTTCTGGAATTACTTCATGCCAAGCTTACGGCGTAGTCGATTGGTTAAAATAACTCGTTAGGCTAGCCACTTAAATTCGCTTACATATATTCCTCACTTCTTGCTGTGTTTTCACATTCAAATTGTTCATGCTCTTTTAGCCTCCAAAGATTTCTCGCCTCCATTGTCTCTTCCTCGGTTAAAGCAAAGTCTGCCGAGCAAGGCCACAAAACATTTTTTGATAAATTTGTAGCTGCGATCAAAACGTTGTCACCTGACCTTTGAATGGCCGAGTAAAGTGCAATAAAAATGAAGAAAGTCACTATGCCTTTTGAAAGATCGGACGCAGACACGGCTCGGAAAGGGTATCTAGATTCAATGTATGAATGAATGAAGCGATATATCCAATATGTTGCTGCAAATGATGAGAGGAGATAGAAAATACCGGAAAACTTTATGAATGCCACGACGATTCCATATTTTTCAATCCCAATGAAAGCAAATAGGCCAAGAAAAAAACAAAAGGCAAGGAATGGAAGGTCATCCATCAAACTTTGAGGTTTTTTACTCAAAAGGCGGCGCTTTAAATCAGCTCAGGAGATGTGTTTGAGATGGGACTGTAGTGATATCAAACTTGGTTCAATTGGTTCCAGTTCGAATGAAGATTGCTTCCTGAATCTTAATGAAGGCGTTGTTGTAAACAGCAGGGTCTTCGATGGGACTATCTTGTATTAAAGAACTTTCAAGACCTTTCCATTCTTCAGTGTGAATAAAGTTTATCCGCACCTTTGTAATGCCCGGTCTCATTTCTTCAATGAATGCAGTCACTTTTGTGTCATTCATAATATATCTGCCAATGCCTTTTTTACTTTGTGTCGGGCTTTTGGCTGAGATGTAACCGGTGTCTAAATCTGAAGCGCTGATCGAATATCCGAAATCCTGAAAGACCGACATAGTTGATGCAAAAGCAATCCTCTTCGGAGTTTCAAATTCTCTGGACTGTATCGCCTGAAGTTCAAGACTTGTTTTTGTCGGAACGTAATTGGGAGGATTAGTAACGCAGCCAGTCAGCAGGAGAGCCGCAGTCAATAACAAGATCGTTCTTTTCATGATTGAGCCTATTTAGAAAGAAGTAGTCATGCTCTTAAAGTCGATAACCTTCTTTGTTGCATCGAACTTAATGATCATGGTCATAGCCCTGCTACTTTGCTCAAATCCAGAGGTAGAGGTTTTGGCGCCAGCTATAAGTACAGTACCAAAAGTTGAAGTATCCTTTGATGTCGAAACAGTCGCATTCTTTTGGTAAGTCCATACTTCATTCCCAGAAGAATCGATGGTAGCCATATTTGGTGCGCCAAATGTTTCGAGTACATCAGCCTGTGTTGTCACACCTTTTTTAAGAGTCAGCTGAACATTTCCGTGGGTGAAGGGGCTATTCATACCTGCTCCACCAGAATCGCCTCCGTTCCCTGCTCCAGATATGGCGGATGTGGAGAGTAAGATCATCGTTCCCGTTAGGAATACTGAGAGTGCTTTCTTAATCATAATGTTTCTCCACATATATTTCAGAAGTCTAGTCTAGCCTGAAAAGTGACCCCAGCATACCGGGCAACCTTAAAAAACAACCGCCTTTTATTTATGTGTCAATACTTACCTACTTACTTGCACAGGTAAGCAAATAAGGATAATATGTTATCCAGTGCGGCATAAACCAATAGGGGGTAAGAGCCATGAAGCAAGCAATCGGATATATCAGAGTAAGCACCGAGCAACAGGCAGATGAGGGAGTAAGCCTCGATGCTCAGAGAGCCAAAATATCGGCATGGTGCATGGTTAACGATTATGAGCTTGTGGATGTGCAGGTAGATGCTGGTATATCTGGCAGGCGCATGAAAAATAGACAGGGATTACAAAAGGCACTCAGCCAAACCAAGAAGGGCATGGCTCTAGTGGTTTACTCACTCAGCAGAATGTCACGCTCGGTTAAAAACACTCTCGCAATATCTGAGCAGCTGGACAAGGTAGGAGCTGACTTAGTGAGCCTCTCTGAAAAGATAGACACAACAGGCGCAGCAGGAAAGATGCTTTTCAGAATGCTGGCAGTAATCGCAGAATTTGAGAGTGATGTTAATTCTGAGCGCACCATATCAGCCATGAGCCAAAAGAAGGCAATGGGCGAAAAGTATGCACATATCCCCTTTGGTTATTCTGAATTAGAGGGCAGGCTAGTGCAGGTAGAGGCTGAGGCTCTAGTGGTGGCTGAGATAGTTAAGCAAAGAGGGGCAGGGGATACATTGCAATCAATAGCACAGACACTTAATGAGCGGGGCATTATCGGCAAGCAAGGTGGCAAGTGGTATGCAAGCTCAGTGCGGTGCATCTTGCAAAGGCAGCTAGCCTAATGAGCAGGCTCGACAAGGAGCTGGCTTGCCTCTTTGGGCGACAGGTGGTGGCTGACTGTAAGAAGCTAAAGCTGGAGGTGGTGGCTCTGGAGGCTGGGCTGGTGGCTGAGGGTGCTAGGCAGTTAATCGCAGCTGGCAATCCAAAACAACAGCAGGCGATAGTCAGGGCTATGGATGAGGAAACGGCTCTAGCTTTGTGCCGATGGATTAGAGAGCCGAACTTTTTAACTTATGTGCAGGTAAGTAGGTAAGCAAACCAAGTACGCACCAAAACAGGAAGATTTCAGCGGGAAAGCTGTAAAAGTAGAGAGCAGGAATTACAGCTAGGGTGCGAGGTGTAAATTTTAAGGGGTTTGAAATGGCGATTGTCCTAAAACAAAAGAGCAAAGAACAGGCGGCAACAGTGCCAGATGGTACTTACCATGCCGAGCTGACTAATGTTACTCAGTTTGAGAATGCCTACGGGCAGCGCATAGGCTTTGAATTTACTCTCAAGGATAAAGCGGTAGCAGGTGCAAAGGTGATGCGATCTACCTCCCCTCAGCTCTCGGCTAGTGGCAAGCTGGCAGATGTGATTAGAGGGATGCTCGGCAGGGAACTGACAGCAGATGAGATTAGCAAGGGCATGGATGTAGAGCTACTAGTAGGCTCTGAATGCAATGTGCTGGTGCTACAGGGCAAGGGTAAGAATGGCGCGGTGTATTCCAATGTAGAGAGAATCTTTCCTCGACAAGTCAGCTCTGTAAGTATGTAAGTAATCAGGTAAATAAGTAAGTAGGTAAGCAAACCTAAAAGGCTAATAGAGCCATAGAGGTATCAGATGGGCGTTAGAGATTACTTTGTGCCTGAGAGCTTTATTCTGGCTCTGCACAAGATGAAAGGGTTTAAGGCTCTGACAAAAGCGCACCAAGCGAGAATGGCATTCTATGTTTGGGTGTCAGGCACTCATAAATCACGGCATAAAAAGCATGAGGGATACATGAGCATAGGCTACATGGATTTAGAGCGAGGCTTCGGGCGGGGTGGCTTTAAGGCTATCAATGACGCTCTCGGCATATTTGAGGTTACAGAAAATTGGAGCTGGTCTATCAAAGGCAAACAAGTATCCGACAAGATGAAAGCAACCAAGGCATATAAGCCAACAGAGCCAGTGCAAATAATTAAAGACAAGTATCTAGCCAAAGGCAAAGAGCAGATTACTCGGCTCATTACTATGGAAGGGAAAGCAATTCGCACCTTACCTGAGGCAGTAGCTTCTAAAGACTTGGATGGAGTAACAGCAACAGCATGGAGAGAGGCAAAGCCTTTTAATGCTATCCCTGTGGACTTGGACAAGATGAGGGAGTTATTCCAACACCTAGAAAGAATGCTTCTAAAGAAAACAGGAGACTTATTCCATGATGCTGAGGTGGATGACATTGCCTACAGGATTGAGCATTTAGGGCAACTCATTAGGCTGGCTCATACCGATGTGGCAGGGCGCGGCAAGATTGTGCATCGTTATGCTGAGGGCAGAACAGGGCGGCTCTATGCTAGTGGTGTATCGCTACAAACAGCTCCTAGGATTATCAGGAAAGCGGCTCTGCATGGTTTGTATGATTACGATGTGGAGAATTGCCACTATGCAATCTTTAGCCAGTTAGCGGCTCGATATGAGTACAAGTGCGAGGCTATTAGTTATTACCTAACTCACAAAAAAGAAGTCAGGCAGCAGATAGCGGCTGAGGTTGGCATATCTGGGGAACAAGCAAAGATGTGCTTATTGGCTCTCATGTTTGGGGCTAGGCTCAGCGAGTGGCAGGGTAATGCGATACCTCAGGAAATAGGAACGCGAGCAGGTGCGCTATTTACTAACCCACTATTTAAAGGCATTGCCGATGACATTATGGAGGGGCGAAAGATAATCCTCGATAGATGGGAGAAGCGCAGAACTACTCTATTGAACGATATGGGCAAGGCTGTAGGTTTGAAAGAACCTGCCAATGTAAGGCTGGCTCACATTATCCAAGGACTAGAGGCTAAGGCTCTCAAGGCGGCAATTAACCTCTACCCAGATGAGATTGTGCTACTCATGCACGATGGCTTTGTGGCTAAGAGGCGGCTCGATGTGCCACTAATTGAGAATGCAATCTATGAAGCTACAGGGCTAAGGCTAGAGGTTGCTGGAGCTGAGATTACCCTACCCGCCGACCTCGACTTTTCCAAAGTATGAAAATCCATACAAGCCACAAGGGGCAAGGGTTACAGAGGGAATTATTCTCTATCTTGCAGGTTAATACTTCCCTGCTTGCCCTGCCCTTATCCCTTCCCCCCCCCTGTATTACCCCTTTGGACACATTTACGACCCAAAAAGAACCACCAAACAGGGCAAAAAACCACGGCGCAAAAACTAGCCACCCCAAGATTACCTCAAGGGTTACACAACAGGTTACAGGCTAACGGTAACAAAACGGTACTAGGAGGCAACACCATGACAACAGCAAAACAGGCGGCAGCAAACAAAGCCAACAGCAAGAAAAGCACAGGCGCGACAACTCCAGAGGGTAAGGCTACGGTGAGCAAGAATGCGCTCAGGCATGGCTTACTCAGTCAGCGGCTAATCATTGCTGGCGAGGAGGCTCAGGATTTTGAGGCTCTACTGGCTGGCTTGATGCAATCAATTGCACCTGAGGGAATGCTGGAGCAAGTGCTGGTGGAAAAGGTGGCTGTAGCTATGTGGCGGCAAAAGCGGCTAGTGTCGGCTGAGAGTGCCTCGATTGAATTAGGGCGCAGGTTTGAGAGCCAAGCTAACAGGAATGTGATTAACAAAACTCTAAACCTCGGCTATGGAATGCTAGGCGAGGATGATGATGCAAAGCTGGATGAGTTAAAGCCTCTCTCTAAGGATGAGCAGGAAACACTCGACTGGTGCAGGGATTTTCTCAAGGAGTATGCGGCTCTCGATGATGAGGTGCTGTATTCGGAGAATCTGGCTCGACTAAAGAAAGAAGCTCCCCTTATGTTTGAGGAGCTGGAGCAACAGGCTGAGGCTGAGGAGCTAACGCTGGAGGCTTACACCAAGGGGCAGCTGAGGGAGGAGGCTGATAATCTGGTGGCATGGGGTAAGAAGCAACTCTCTGACAATATCAGGCGGGAGAAAGTCAGGGATGTGGCAGCGCAGGTGCTAATGAGTGCCTCTGCCCCTGTTAGCAATGAATTGCTGGCTAGGTACTCAGCAGGACTAGATAACGAGCTGTATCGCGCTATAGAGGCTCTCAGGAAGCAGCAGGAATTTAGGCTAAAGAATGGCTCTGTAGAGTTAGAGGCTGAGGCGGCTTAAATGGCTTTGTTTGGTAATTTGGAGTGCAGGCATATTGGCAGGGGTGATAATCGCACCAGCATAGCTATAGAGCCTCAATTCTGGCTAGTGGCTGACAAGGTGGCTCAAGGCTATGGCATGACATGGAGAGAATGGAGCGCGGCTCAGATCAGCAAGAAGCCTCAGAGGGTAGGGAGTGCAAGCTGGCTCAGGGTTGCAATTCTGGAGGCATTATTGGAGGGCAATTGTTTAGGTTAGCGGTTGCTTACCTAAATATAAAAGCATAAGATTATTTGTGTAGGTAAATAAGTAAGCCGGTAAGTATCAAGC
>Ga0209553_1001562_pt1 | contig 11407 bp, 7 predicted proteins | sample LauGreFBDMM110DN_2_FD_188217 | JGI IMG/M metagenome (GOLD analysis project Ga0209553, IMG submission 188217) | Freshwater lake microbial communities from Lake Michigan, USA - Fa13.BD.MM110.DN (SPAdes) (version 2) | ecosystem: Environmental > Aquatic > Freshwater > Lake | place: Lake Michigan, USA...
GCCATTCACCGGTCAACCCACACTGTACCGCACCACCAATTCGGGCTGCCTGCAACGAACAATCCCGCCCCCGAACCGGATCGCCTTCCGCGTCGGCTATACTTGCTTGGTCCATAATGGAAACGCAGGGTGTCCAGCCATCCGGCCGGCCCCGCGAAAACCGCCCCGGGAGGGCGCAATAAAATGCCGGTAAATTCAAATCGATATCTCATCGTAGCCGGCGGCACCGGCAAAGGGTTGTTGGGCAAACGCGCTGCCTTGAATTTTCTGTATGAATGGCAGATCGACGTACAGAGTGAAAGGGCATTTCCTGATAGCGCGGGATTTAAGTTTATTCCGCTTGACACATTCGTCGGTACTGTCGCCAACCTTGCCAGCCACTACCAAGAGCATGCTGCAGCCCCCCCCGGCATGGCCCAACATACTTCACCCTATCTAACCACCCGCGCGGCCAGCCAGGCAGTTAAGAATCACGCCGCAGTGTATTGGGACAATGTTCCCAACGCAATGCTGATGTTTGGGTTGGCACAAGAACCGGCAATCGGCGCAGCCTGCGCGCGCTACCCCGACAACGAAATCAATTTGCGCGCACAACTCAGTCGCATTACTCAAGGTGTTGGCCTCGCTAACTCTGTGGAAGTCTGGATAGTATCGTCCACCGCCGGCGGCACTGGCCAGGGCATCCATCGCTACATCGCAGCGCTGGTAGCGGATATGCTCAAAAATAACACTGACACTAGTGTCCATATTCATTTTGTCCAAATTGGGCAAGCAACTTACGGTACGGCTGGCAATAAGTGTAAATTAAACACCTTCATGGGCGTGGCAGCCGACGCAGCATTTTCACATCTCCTTACAGGAATCAACGTGAGAGCTGTTCCCGCCTGGTACTACCTGGATTTACGAGATGTTGGCGTCGGTTTAGATGCCAAGAGACTCCGCGCTGAATTGGTGGAGATGTCAGTCAAAACTATTATGAACCAGAAGCTGAAAGACGACCTCAATCAGCTTGTAATTAACAATGGGGGATTGCCGTTTGTGCTGGCCCGCACAGGATTCTGGGGCAAAGACTTTGATGAAACCAGCAAATATAAGCAAACGCTTAGTACCACTGCAGCTAAACTAAAACTGCTGCTAATGCCAAAGGAAGACATGCCAGATCGGGCACGGCAGCTGTTGGCTAACGCTGCGGAATCAGATAAGCCGCACTTCAATGAAACACCAACGTATTCCGACGCAATCAATAAATCCCAAAACAGCACTGTAATCGAAGCCTGGCTCCGCGACGGTGCAAAAGTTCCCCCGTACGCCGTTCCCGGCGCATCTGCGCTGCGCCCCGACGCAGACTCATGGCAGCCGACCCTCCGAACAGCGGCAAATAATCTAGTCAGTAGCTGGAAAATTGCCTTTGGAACGATGGGGGTCAGTGTTGATGAACTTGGGGGCAGTTTTTCATTCAGGCACAATATAGATGGGCAGACCACACAGCACGATCTTGCTTGTCGCAGAAATCCCTTCACCGGACGGCTGAACAAAGAATGGGAAGATGCAGTGGGCGTAGCCTCAATTACGAAACTCTGGGGCCACTATCTTCTGGAAGGGTTTAGCAGCGTCGACGCAAACCCGTCACTGCTTGCCCAGTTTATGGAGCTGACTCGAGAAGCGGATAAAGTGGGCAAAAACTGGCTGCATAGCTCCCAAAAGAAGTCACGACTACTCGCGCCCTTGTTGGGCAAGTTACTAGCAGCCCTGGTAAAAATCTCAGTGCTCGAAAAATCCCTAAAACAAACCCAGACGCATCTGGACGAAGCGCTGCGCAGCGCCAAACTAACCGCGGAGTACACTGCTGCCATCCTCGATACGCTTGCTGCGGATCCCAGCATGCAGCCCACAATCCTAGCCGCGAACCTGTCCGACGTGCTAAATGAAGCAACCGGGGAGACCTGGCTGAACACCATGCACAGCCGGGCCGAGCTAAATGACCCGAACGCATTTCGCGGCGCGGTTCTAGCCGGCGCGACCGGCCTAACCCAAAATGGGCTGCGTGAAGTGCTGGATCTGCCGTCCACAGCCGGCGCAAAGGAAATGGCAGAAGAACTTGTAAACGAGCCGGTCGAAGTAACGGTGGGCGGCGGCAGAGCCGGCGCTCAACAGGTGGCGCCAATTCACTGGCAGAACTCATTACCAAGCGGCATTACCAAGGAATATTTCTATCGCCTGTTGCCCCAAATTAGCGAAAATTTGAAAACAGAACTACTCAGAGTTCCTTCACCGAATCCAGCAAGCAATAAAAACACAACACTTTTCACCGAACACACTATAACCTGCGCTTTTGAAGAAATGGGACGGACGGGCCTGTATGTAATGGCATTCCACGGTATTTCGTTATCCCAAAAGAACCAGGACTATTTTTCTGCGGCGAAATATATGCTTCGCCCGATGGTGCAATATGTGCGAAACGAATTAAACCATTGGACGACTGACCCGGCCGCAATTGGGGCGGCGCCAACCGGCAATTACAATGTGGCCGCTGCTTGCGCAATTGGCGAACCACTGGACTTGGGCGCCTTGATAGCAGCTGGCCTAACCGAAGAAGAGATTCTAAAAATCGCAACGTACTGCCGGATCTATTCTGATAAGGTGAGAAATGGGCCCAACATACTTGATGGTGTCGAGGCTGTAACTAACGGGTATAGGTTTCTGCACACGCAACTAAGCCCCTTCCTTCAATAGGCAAACACGACTTTCGGCAACCAGGTAACAAGACATGGAAGACATTGATACTCCGCTAGCTAACAGACTACGGAACAATATGATGCCTGTCACAGCTGCCACGGTCTTGGCCGGTGTTAGCTGGTACTGGGCGAACGGCAGCCTGTTACAAGCAGATTGCCCGGGTTTGCAGCGGGCTCTGCTGGCTATTTGCCTCGGCGTCGGCTGGCTTCTTTGCTTGCGCGCCCTCGTGTTTGGCCCGGATGGCCCGATTGAACAAGTTGTCGCCATTAGCCTAATGTTGGCACTGGGCCTTGGTTTGCCGGTATTTGGCGGCGGGTTTCTGGCGGACGTACCGGGCCTGCGCAACCAGTTTTGCAAAGAATGCGCTAATCGCCAAGCCATAATAGACCTACTAGATGCTGATGACCCAGAAGGTGCTTATAAGCTGGCGCTTGGCTGTGGCGATACTGAGAAAGACCTGCAGGTTAAAGCCCTACTACAGTGGTCGGACAACCTCATCGCAGCAAACAAGTGTAAACAAGCTGAAGAAAAACTTGATCGCGCGCTAAGCTTGGCTAACGATCTTCCGCCAACGCCTGCAAACCTAGAACTAAAGATAAGAGCAAAAGAGAAAAAAGAGGCACTTACACGCAGTCAGGCATGCGGCCCAACGCCTGTTCCCACAGCAACGAACACGCCAACATCGACCCCGACGCCAACTTCAACGCCCACTCCAACCGCCATCCCCACCCCGGTACCAGTGCTCGAGATCACCCTGCTCGGCAAGCGCCCCGACAAAGGCGTAATTGACTTTATGATGACTGCCGATGGCACCCCGGTTCCGGGTCTCGACACAGCCGAAGCAGTGCTATCCGCTGCCAATCAAGCAAAGCTAACCATCAAAGACTTAACTCCGCGCAACGAAGACAGCCCAGTGTGTGTTATTGCAGTTGTGGATAATTCCGCTTCTATCAAAGAACAGGATCTACTGCGGGGCGCCATCCAAGGCCTGAACGATGGGCAGAAAAACCGCCCCAACCTACAGTTGGGCATGGTTGTTTTCGACACAAAAATTGTCGACCAAGTACAGCCGTCGCCGCAGTCTCTTGATGTAGACCTGATAACCGGTGCAGGCCAAAATACCGCGCTCTGGCTTGGCGTCGATACCGGAATTAAAATGTCAAAGAACTGCCAGGCGCCCGCGCTCGATCGCTACCTGCTTGTGGTCACTGACGGAAATGACAATGCAAGCAAAATTACAAAAGATGAAACCATCAAGGCCGCCAATAACGCTAGCGTCGCCGTCTGCACGATTGGAATAATCTCCAAAGACCTGCTTGAAAAACCCCTGCAAGATGTCGCGGTCGGCTGCTCGTACCGCACTGCGAAGGATGTGGGAACGGCGGGTGTTCTGCTGCAAGAGATCCTATACAACACTGGCAACTCATACCGGATAACCGCCAACCCATTTACATGTCCCGGTCCCGTAACTCTAGCGGTGCGCGGCGCCTCGCTTGAGGTCTGCCCCTAGCCCGGCCACGCTTCGCCATCCAGATGGAACTCCCCGCACTTGTAAAGCACCCTACGCTGGTAGTGATGCTCACAGGCTCCGCCGGCGCGGCACGATTTGCCAAACAACTGCCCCTCGATGTGGCCGCGCGCCTTACAACAACCGCACGCGGCGCAAAGCGCGGCGCAAGCTCAGATCTTACAGTCTGGCGCACCGTTGGCCTCACGGAATCCCTAACGGCTCAGTTTATTGAAAACCTGAATGAGCTGCGCGCTGAGCACCGCACTGCGCCGCCCAGCCCGGGCGTCACCAGCCCCCTGCAAATAAACCAAAAACTGGTTTACCGCGCCGTGGTGCTATGCGACATCCTGGAAGATGAAGTTCCCATCAGCCGGGAACTGGCCGGCGTCGCCTCGGCACTGGGCACTGCCAGCAATAATGAAGTGGAACTGCAACTGGCGCTCATGCTATTGCATCAAGCAGCTGCTCCGGCCGCGCCTGATTACGCCATCCGCCTGCAGGCAACGCGCCTTGCAGCCGGCGGCAGTATTGTGGAAGCGGACGGGGTGCGCGAAGCCGCGCGCCACGTGCTGGTGGCTTTGCTGACCGCCGGAGACGCCTGGGACAAGCTAAAGGAACTCAGTGGAGCCAAACATTGGGTTACGGTGGGCGCAGCCGCGGTCAACATGCGCCACACAGACATGCATGCCTATGCCTATGGCGCAGCTATAACCCGCGCAACCCGCTTGCTGGTTCAAGACGCCAAACCAGCCGACCTGGAGCAACTGCAGCCAATAATGCACAAACTTCAGGACCGCTCAGGCTGGCTCACGGCCGCCAAAGAGGTGCTGACTGAACACAATTATGTGCCCGCCAGCACCAGCCCCGGCCTGGATTACCCGGCAGCTTTCCGGGCGCCTCCGGAACTGTTACAAAACCCGAATTTGCCGGCGCACTACACCCAGCTAGACACTGCCGGCCAAAACGCCGCCCGCAAACAATTGCATGATTTTTTTCAAGACCTCGCCAGCCAGGCGCGCAAACAACTTGCCTGCAGTACGCCAGAAAATGAAATTCCCGCCAGCGCGCACCAGGCAGGCAACCCCATCGCAATTCCAAACGGCCTCGCCAAACTGCGCGCCATAATAAACGAACTCAAAAAGTCACTGACATCCCCCCCGCTGTTAACAGACGCACAGACCAAAGACGCTCCCATCAGCTATTGCTTTACCAGCGAGAGTTTGCATTCCGCACTGGCAGCGGAGGCGCTTGCCTCGTCTGCTGCCCGTCAGGTACGCCACCGCCGCATCCAACGCAGTGTTTTGCACCCGCTCGGGCAGTTTATCTGGCTGCTTCCCGCAGCGCTGGCGCTCCACAAAATCACAGTTGTGTTTTTACATCCGGCTGCATGGCAACTTTCCTTGGTTGCCTCGGTGATTGTTTGTGCTGTGCTTGGAATTGCTGAATATATTTACTGGTCGCGTATAGTGGCGCGCAAGCAAAAGAGCCTCACAGAAGACACCGCTTTAGCTGCGGGACATCAGGCGACAGCCTTGCTCAATACTGCGTTCGGAAGGGCCCACCAAACTGCCAGGCGTGTGCTTGACGAATTGGCCATCGGCACAGCGCAGATTCAGCGCCTGCTGAAAAGGGAGATTGAAAGCGCGTCCGCTTCCATGCGGCTTGCCTCATTCCACGCTCCCAACACATTCCGCACGATATTTCTCGCCAACTACTCCGGCTGCGATGAACGCGTGAGCCAGGCAATTGAAGCCCTGAGCAGCGACCCGCAGCGCTCCCTCAGCACGCAGCTGGCAGACGCGATGTTTCCCAGCGCGAACGACCCCGCCGGCGCTATCGCACCGTGGCGCTACCCGGCAGCAATGCGTGCACTATTTCAACGCGTACGGGAGGTGACAGAGGAAAAAATGCGCACATCCTCCCTCAATTTAGATGCGCTGATAACACAAGACGAAGCTACGCGCAGCGGGGCCATGTGGCCCTGGCTTGTGAACCGGGCATTGCCGCTGGGCCCGGCGCCAGCACACACAAAATCGAAGCTTTGGTTTTGTACTGCAGTTAAATCTCTGTTCTTTACCGCCGATGGCGGCGATGCCCACCTTGCAACCCTTGGCTATCAAGCCGCCGACTACGAGCATTTGCAGTCTGAGCTGGACTGTGAAGTGGTTTGTATTCGCGCCTTCGTTGACACGCCGTATGACCACGCCATAATCGACCAGATTGCGGGCGATTTGCGGAAATCCGCCAAGGAGACAAGGCGGTGATCTGGATTGCACTTGTAATCGCCATGCTGGCTGAAGGCTCTGGCCTGATCGAAAAGCTTGGAGGCCCGCAGGCGACCCAACTAACACTCATGGCTGATTTGCAAATCTACACTGTTTGGCAAACCTTATTATGGTTTGCAACTGCGCTCGTTTTATTTGGCATTGAGGCACTCGCGAAAATTATTTTTCCCGCTTGGAGAGCCAGTTTGCGCCGCTGGGAAGTGCACATCCTATGGCCCACCCGCCCCTTAGCCAGCCGCAACCTGGTATTCTGGGTCGCCATACTGCCTCTAGCCTATTTAGCCTCCAAGGCTGCCGCAGACCAGCTTCCAAGTTACGCCATGGTACTCGTTATCTGGATTGCACTCCTCGCCGTCACATCCCTAATTGAAGTTGAAACCAGGAAAGCGCTGCTCACATATTCACGGGGGAATGCCAATGTGGAAACCAGTGCCCCAATCAGGCTTGTTTTAGGCATGCTTTTTGGCGCGGCTGCATGGATCAACACCAAATGGTTCGCAAACAAGAAAGATCTAGGGGCGCAAACTGTTGCAAGGCACCTATTGGAAGACAAGCTGCTTGCCTTCGTACCGCGTCTTACCCTGTTTTGCATTGGCACGTTGGTGACCTTACTACAACTACAGGAGGACCCCGCCGCGCTGACAATCGCAATTCGGCTGGTGCTCATTGCAGCGCTCGCCGTGGGTTTCTTTCAGTCCGGCGCACAGCTAACCTTGCTTGCACTGCTTGGTCTTTTCACCGCAGACCAATTCTTGCGTCCCCCACCGAGTGATGGCGTTGCCGGTCTCAGTCCGGACGAGTACAAACTTGCCTTAGATTTGACGCTGATTATTCTCGCGTGGACTTTACACCACTGGGAACAAGCCGTCCGCTACCGGAGCGCGCTGCGCGCCGAGCAGCAAAAACACAAACAAACCCAAACCATGCTGTCGCCATGGGGCACCGCAGCTTAGTCCGGACCGGAGAACACACCATGCCTCCAACCATAAAACCCACTGTGGAAATCAAATGGAGCACCGGCGCATCCATCCTGCTCAACCACACCTCCCAGCGCCCGTTAGCGGTTCCCGGCTTTTTCAGCGCTGCGCGGGCGGTACCCATCGGACAAGTGTGGGTTTCCATGCCGGAGGGCGCAGTGCGCAACATTGAGGGCAATGCAAACGTATACCTGGCCGGTGAAGTGATTGGCCTAGACTCTTTCCTGTTTAGCCGCCACTCCCTCGCCAAATTTGCAGAAAACCCCGGTTCACTTGTTATCAGTGCCCAGTGCGATTTGCCCGGCATAGACATTATTCAGGCCACAGCACAGATTAGCTACGGTTTGTTTCTGCGCGAACCGATTAAACTCCTGAAGCAGCATGCACAATGGATGGAAGCCGAAGGCAAGGATGAGCTGCAGGCCAAAATTGCCGAGCACATACAGGCTGCGGCACACACCGCCCTTGGTGAAGGCCTTGGAATTTGGACCAGCCCGGATATTTCCACTGAAGCAGCTCGCCTGTACGCGCTCATCAACGAGCAACTGCTGCCGCACGGACTGCGCCTCGGCGGCGCCGAACGCGCCAGCAAGGCGCAGTTCAGCGACTTTACCGCACAGCGCGCCCTGCCCGATTCCCTATATGAACTAGCGCTGCAGATCCGCGTGGTGGAGTTTGAACTGCTGGAAGGCGCACTAATAACAGCAATCAAAAAATCCGAGCTAGTTGCCCGGATTCGACAGGACCATGATGCCGGACGCGGCGTAGGCTTGCTGGCCTTGCTTGGCAATTCCTCAGAAGCCTGCAAGGAACTGCAAGTCGGCCTCAACGCTGCCGGGTTGCAATTTACCAAGTTCCGTGAATACCTGACCCATAAGATCGCCGGAAAACATGACGCGCGGGATATGGTTGTGCATTCAATACTAAAATCAATGCTCCAGTCGAATCAATTGATTACTGCCTAAAAAGCGCCAGCGGCAGCATGCACCGGCATACTGCAGACCCGTACGGGAGTACGCAGCAGCTACGGCTGCCGCCACGCGCCCGTATCTAGCAGTCCTCTGCCCAATTTTCGACACCAACGCGCGGCGCCAGCACCATAACCGTCAGCCGGCCCAATCGCTCAATTTTTCCGAACGCAGTAGTACATGCCGGATAAAGCTCATCATAGCTCCAGCCGCCATACATCAACATATAAAACTCATCCGTTTCCCTAAACTGAATCCAGTACACAGTCTCCTGCATGCCCGCGTCCCACTTGTCAAAGTGGTCACTCATGTTTCCATAAACACAACGCGTCTGCCCAAGGAACTGCCAGGCATCCGCCACTGAAATACAGCCGCCGGGCACGGCCGCGCCACCCATTGATTCCGGCTGAACCGGATTCGACTGGCCATCCGCCACCACATTCCGCGGCGTCTGGTTCACCCTGATCTCATAGTGCGTTGTATGGACATCACTTTCGTAATAATCACGCCATCCATCATCAATCGGCTGGTCCAAATACGCAAACGCCACCACACGGTGCACGCCGTGCCCCCAATCATCAAGCGCCATGATTGCACTGCGGCAGTACGCCGCGACACCAGTCTGGCCGTCCACATCAATACTGTCCTCATGGTCCCATGTATACAGGGAATCCGACGCATATGGCTGGCCGTCTGCCACGAACAGAATTGAAAAGTGCGCCCAGTTTTGTTCCAGTCGAGCCTGCGAATCCGCACACCAGCCCCACGACAAGCCCACCGGCTGCTCGCGCAAGTCTTCGAGATAAAACAAGGTGTCCAGCCCGTTTTGAACCGGCTCTGCTGCCAGTTTCTCCAGATCTTGCATACCCGCGTCATACAGGTCAGGGATCGCCGTGCCAATCCACGGCCGGGGAGCGGTTGTGGGCGGCGCGGGTTCCGGCCGCGTGTCATTCACTGCAGACAAACGGTCACCATTGAGCTGCCCGGCAAGCATCAAATGCTCCGCCCGCCGGTAAACCTGCACTGCAAGAACATCAGCCTGCGTGTGGCTCCGCAGCACGTCACAATACACTTGTACGGTTCCATCAACAGCGAGCGGCAGGCGCTCGAGTTTCATCACGAGATCCCCCGCCACAATTCCGGCCTTGTCCGCGGGGCTGCCGCTGGCAACCGAGCTTGCGAATACACCGGTTGCATCGCTGACAAAACTCGTGAACGCCTGGCCATTGATACCGGTCAAAAAAGCCGAAGGCGTGCCGGCGCGCAAGCGCGGCACCAGCTCGTTAACAACACTAATGGGCACTGCCCATGCGCCACCGTCCTCGTCTCCCGCATAGTTGACACCGACCACGGTGCTGTTATCCGCCAGAAGCGGGCCCCCGGAATTACCCGGGTGGATTTCAGCGCTGTGTTGAAGGGTGTGTCCCAGGGCTGCCCAACCCGAAGCGCCCTCTGCGCTTAGATCCACCACGCGGCCGCGGGTCGTTGACAGCGTTGGTCGGCCATGTGCGTAGCCAAGTGCCAGTACAGGCGAATCCAAGGCAGGCTCGCCGCCGCCAAGCGCCAAATACGGATAATTTGCACCATCAATTTTGATCAACGCGAGGTCAGAGCACTCGTCGATGCCGATGATGCGCCCGCCGCGCCCGTCGGAGTCGCCCGGCACAAAAACACGCAGGAGCGATGCCCCCAGCACAATGTGCGCATTTGTCAGGATCTCGCCATCGGGAGAAATCAGAAATCCGCTGCCGCTCCCGGTACCCGAATAAGGTAGACCTTCCCACACATCCTCGAAAGTGCCTACCGCCTCGATCCGCACCACAGCGCTTGCCGGATCCTCGGTTGCCGGCGCGGGCAGGACCGCGCTGCTGCCAATCGCAGCCAAGTCGGTTGCAAGCTCCTTCAATACCGGCGCGCGCGCCACCAAACTGGAGGCGCCCGCGCATCCCCACAAACCCAGCACGAAAAACAAATGGGCCGCGCTCAGCCCAGCCACTTTCGCAGCACCTTCTGTTCGGTGCAGCGCACCGCGGATGCATTTTTTTGTTGCCGCGCACGACAACCATGACTGGAGATTGTTCACAATTTCCACCCAGTTTATTATCTTGCCCGAGCGCAAAACCCGGTATTGCCCAGCGCCAGCCCTATACCACCTGCAAAGAACCAGCCAGCATTATAGCTGGACGGAAATCAGCCCGCCGTATATACCCGCGAGCGCAGTTCGCCACGTAACCTGCCTAAAACCGCTATCTTGATACCTATCAATGGGCTACAGCACACAAACACAGGTTTCATACTGTTCCATTGCCTACGAATTTCAGTTGCGATCGCGCTATAACCAAACCGTCTCCTTTTAACACAAACTCAGTCGGCATCTTCTAAAAAAAGTGCCCCGCAGGGTCGCCCTTCGCTATGTTAGTGTTTGCTCCCAAATAACAATCAGTGTAACTGTCGAGCTGGACCAAGTTCGACGCACCTCTCACGCGCCAGCCCCCTGTAGCGTATAATTAGAGTTAGACTAATCTAAGATTAACCAATTCAATTGCGTCACACCCCCAACCCGGTCACCCCCATCAGCAACTATAAGGAGACCCGCAATGGTACTTGAAGCCCTGGCCCTGTTTGCACTTTGGAAGCTTGCCACGCGCTCCTCAAAGAAGAAAGTTGTGCTGCGCCGCCGCCGGCCCAGCACGGCCAAATCAGTGGCGGCAATCGTCGGGCTCGCCGCAATCAGCTCTGTGCTCGGATCCAAAAAGGAATCGCGTGCCAAACGCTCGCGTGACTGGGGTGCCGGTCAGTACGGTTCCGGCGGCTGGGACGACTCCGGCGATTCGTAACCGCTCATCCATATTTTGCGGGCGCCGGGCACCCTGCCGCCGGCGCCGAAATTAGTTTGGCGCAGCAGCCGCTAGCGCGCTGCTGGTTGGGCTG
>Ga0209553_1001564_pt1 | contig 11400 bp, 11 predicted proteins | sample LauGreFBDMM110DN_2_FD_188217 | JGI IMG/M metagenome (GOLD analysis project Ga0209553, IMG submission 188217) | Freshwater lake microbial communities from Lake Michigan, USA - Fa13.BD.MM110.DN (SPAdes) (version 2) | ecosystem: Environmental > Aquatic > Freshwater > Lake | place: Lake Michigan...
CCGCCGATGAGCCATTTCTTCTTAATCTTCGGGATTTTGGTTTTGACGCGGCCCAAGCCAATGGTGTTGGCAACATCGGCCGCCGGCGGTGGAGAAATGGATGTGCTGTCGTTCATGTTTATCCGATAGGTGTCCGGCATTTTGGCCACCCTTCCTTGTCCGATGGATTGGTAATGGGTGGCACTGTAAGGGCCCAAGGTATCAGGATTGTGTCGTAACAGACCTGACAGTGTAAGCCAATGTAACCGAGTAGAACTCGAACGAAAACTAACGCTTCAGTGCGGACATGGCGGCATCTAGGCCATCGCGCAGGCGCGCAACGGCATCATATTCATACAAGCCATGCTGGGCTTTGGTGATGGATTTGATGTGCCAGGTGAGCAGTGGCAACCCCAGCACTGCGGCGATTTCGTGGGCGAGTACGGTCTTGCCCGTGCCGGGCTCACCTTTCACCAACAGCGGCCGCTCTAAGGTAATAGCGGCATTGACCGCGACTGTCAGGTCTTCGGTTGCAACGTATGAGTCTGTGCCTTCAAAACGCATGAGTTATCCTCAAACAAGTACCTAAGAAGACACCGGTTTGAAGAAAAGCGAAAGGCCCGTGCTTTGTTCAAGCGCCGGGCCTTTCTTAAAGGTCTGCCTAAGATAGAGGGGGGAGGGTGTTAGGCAGCCTTCTTAGAGGGAGTAGCGGCCTTCTGCACGTTGGCAGCGGCAGCGTTGATAGCAATCACGTTGGCTTTCACGCGCTCGGTCAACGGAGCAGCGGCGTCTTTGATCACCACGGCCGAGAGATCGGCAACTTTGCGGCTTTCTTCGATCGCGGTCTCGAACCCTTCTTCGATGACTTTGGTTTGCAGCGCGACAACGTCATTCATGTTCTTCAAGCTGGCGAACTTCTTGGCGAGTTCCATGTTGTCTTCGACCGACTTGGTGGTCAAATCAACGATGTGCTTGGAGAATTGCTCGCAACCTTTGGCAAATGTAGTCGAGCTTTTCACGAAAGCATCGAAGTTGGCTTGCTGAAAGGAAACGAAATCTGCGTAAATTTTTTCCATGGTGGTGGTCCTTTGTTTTGGTGTGGGGTTACTTTGCACTTGTTCTCTTTAAAGACGCTGCTCTCAGCGCCTGGGATTGTTTAACGCAACGCAGCATTCTGTGTTGCAGTGCACATTAACTAGGACTGGATGAGCCCCGCGTCAACAAAAATGTTGCACCGCAATATGAATATTATGCGACGCACCTACGCAGGAACGCCGCACCTCACATTATAAATATAATTATTTCAATGAGTTATGAGATTCGGCGCAGAATTTCGGCCTCGATCTCGGCCACGGCCTGGTCGGCCTTCGCACCGTCGGGCCCGCCCGCCTGGGCCATGTCAGGACGGCCACCGCCGCCCTTCCCACCCAGAATCGCAGAACCGGCCTTGACCAAATCCACGGCGCTGAGCTTTGCCGTCAGGTCTTCGCTGACCGCGACTACCAGCGACGCCTTGCCATCGGCCACGCTGATCAGCGCAACGACGCACGAGCCAATCTGCGCCTTGATGTCATCGGCCATGCCCTTGAGGTCTTTGGCCGGGATGTCTTGAAGCACACGGCCAGCATACATAATCTGCGCCACAGTCTTGGCTTGTGGCCCCGAAGCGGCACTGCGCCCACCGCCACCCGAGGCTACAAGTTTACGGCGGAGATCCGTAATTTCTTTTTCCAGCGCGCGACGCTCCTCGATCAGCGCTGCAACGCGCACCGGCAAATCTGTCGGTGCGATCTTCAATGCGGCTGCGGTTTCTTTCACCAGACGATCTTGCTCGGCTACCCAGGCTTCAGCGGCTGCTCCAGTCACAGCCTCGACGCGGCGAACACCAGCCGCGACAGCGGACTCAGCCACAATTTTGAACAGGCCGATATCGCCGGTTCGTCTCGCGTGCGTGCCACCGCACAACTCAACAGAATAAGCGTGTGCTTCGTTCGCGTGTGTTGTGCCCATGGCCACCACGCGCACTTCGTCGCCGTACTTCTCGCCAAACAGCGCCATCGCCCCGGCCTTGATCGCCGCTTCGGTATCCATCAGCCGCGTCGTGACGGCTTCATTGGCGCGCACCTCGGTATTCACTTGGTCTTCGATGGCACGAATGTCATCGGCGGAAATGGCTTTGTTATGGCTGATGTCAAATCTTAAGCGGTCAGCCGAGACCAATGAACCTTTTTGCGTGACATGATCGCCCAATGTGCGGCGCAAGGCGGCATGCAACAGGTGCGTGGCAGAGTGGTGGCCGCGGATCGCTGACCTGCTTTTACCGTCGACTTTGAAAGCGGCTTCGTCGCCAACTGCGACGCTGCCTTTGGTGACGGTGCCCGAATGCACAAACACCACGTCGGCTTTCTTTTGCGTATCGGTGATCGTGATCTCGGCTTTGCCGCCTGCTGTGATGATCACGCCAGCATCACCCACCTGCCCGCCCGATTCAGCATAGAAGGGCGATTGGTTAGCGACCACGGAGACCACGTCTCCTTGCTTGGCTTGGGTTACCGACGCGCCACCAACGACTAATGAAGTAATGCGCCCTTCTGCGGATTCGGTGGAATAGCCAAGGAAGTCGGTCGCGCCGACTTTGTCCTTCACCTCAAACCAGATTTTCTCGGTGGCCGCATCGCCCGAGCCCGACCAGGCTTTGCGGGCCTCAGCGCGCTGACGTTCCATGGCCGCATTAAAACTGTCGATGTCCACGCCGATATTGCGGGCGCGCAGGGCATCTTGGGTTAGGTCCAACGGAAAGCCATAGGTGTCGTAAAGCTTGAAAGCGACTTCGCCAGATAATTTTGAACCGGTGGAAACGTTCTTAGTTTCCTCGTCCAGCAGTTTCAGCCCGCGCTCGAGCATGGACTTAAAGCGCGTTTCTTCCAGCATTAAGGTTTCAGTGATCAACGCTTGCGCGCGTTCCAGCTCGGGGAAGTGCTGCCCCATTTGCGACACCAGCGCAGGCACCAAGCGGAACATCATCGGGTCGGCGCAGCCCATGAGGTGCGCATGGCGCATGGCGCGGCGCATGATGCGCCGAAGCACATAGCCGCGCCCCTCGTTGCTGGGCAGTACGCCGTCAGCAATCAGAAAGCCCGTGGCGCGCAAGTGATCGGCAATCACGCGGTGCGAGGCCTTATGCGGGCCCGTGGGGTCTGTCTTGGCAGATGAAGCAATAGCCGCGATCAGAGATTTGAACAGATCGATGTCATAGTTGTCGTGCACACCCTGCATGACAGCGGCGATGCGTTCCAACCCCATGCCCGTGTCGACGGAAGGCTTGGGCAGATTGATGCGCTCAGTCGTGCTCACCTGCTCGTATTGCATGAACACGAGATTCCAGATCTCGATAAAGCGATCACCATCGGCGTTATCGCTTCCCGGCGGGCCACCTGGAATTTTATCGCCGTGGTCGTAGAAAATCTCCGTGCATGGCCCACAGGGGCCAGTATCGCCCATAGCCCAGAAATTATCAGACGTCGGGATGCGAATAATGCGTGCGTCCGGTAGGCCTGCGATTTTGCCCCATAGCTTGGCGGCTTCTTCATCCGATGAGTGAACCGTAACGGTGAGTTTGTCTTTGGGCAGGCCGTAATCGCCCGTGATCAGTTGCCAGGCGTGCGCAATGGCTTGTTCTTTGAAGTAATCGCCGAACGAGAAATTACCCAGCATTTCAAAGAAGGTGTGGTGGCGCGCGGTATAGCCGACGTTATCGAGGTCATTGTGCTTGCCCCCGGCGCGCACACATTTTTGCGAGGTGGTTGCGCGATGATAGGGCCGCGTTTCGTTGCCGGTGAAGACGTTCTTGAACTGCACCATGCCGGCATTGGTGAACATCAGCGTCGGGTCATTACGCGGCACCAAGGGGCTCGAGGCCACAACTTCATGGCCGTTCTTGGCAAAGTATTCGAGGAAGGTGGACCGGACGTCCTTGGTGCTGGCCATGGCTGTTATAACTGTCTGTTATTCTAAAATTACTCGGGCGCTGGCCGTAAATAGCCTCGCGCCAGACAAGCCCGAGGTTTTACCCCGCCCATCAAAGCCAAGTCCAGCCGCGGAAGCCTTTTGGCTGGGCGCATTTTCCTTACCAACCGGTTTACACTTGTCGGGGAAATGCGCTTAGGACTTCGGGAAGCCCGTCGGCCCCATGGAAGCTAAGCCCAGCTTAGCGCCCAAAGTGGGGTTGGCGTAGTAGATGGTCATGCGCACGATTTTACCACCTTTGCACCAAAAATAATTGCAATTGTTCAATGTTAAGGTGCCGGTGGCGAGGTAAGCCGAATGAGGCTTTGGCTTAAGGGTGACAATAAATATGGCCGCGCAGCACTCGTGGACCTCGTCGACAATGTGCTGAAATTGGCCGAAGTGGGCATCGTAGTTTCCGCACAAATGCGCCCAGAATTCACGCATCGGCTGCTGGGTGCCAACGGGGTTGGCATAAAAATGCCGGATCGGATTATCGCCATGATAGATCGTGATTTCGGCATCAGATGTGAAGCAACGCACAACCGCATCTAAATCCTCAGTCATAACATTGCCGAAGTAGTCGTGCTCTACGAGCTTGATATAGTGATCGCGCGATGGTTTGGACATGATGTACTCCCCTGGTGGCTTTTAACACATACGCGTTAAAAAAGAAAAAGGCAGGCCTGCACTGCAAGCCCGCCAGAAGATACGAAGGGAACTGAAGTAAGCTAGGGTCTAACGTTATTCGTCACGCTCGCCGTCAGCGCTGGGATCAACCGCCATCACACTGGCAAGTTGCTTGCCATTGGCCCGTAAGACTTGCTCAATTTTATTGGCGATCTCGGGGTTGGCGCGCAAAAACTGCTTGGCGTTTTCACGGCCCTGGCCAATGCGCTCACCTTCGTAGGAGAACCACGAGCCGGACTTATCAACCACGCTGGCTTTCACGCCCAGATCCAGCAATTCGCCGGTCTTAGACACGCCTTCGCCGTACATAATGTCGAACTCCACGACCTTGAAGGGCGGGGCGACTTTGTTCTTCACGACTTTGACGCGTGTTTGATTACCCACCACGTCTTCGCCGTTCTTAATTTGGCCGATGCGGCGTATATCCAACCGGACGGAAGCGTAGAACTTCAGCGCGTTGCCACCCGTCGTGGTTTCAGGATTGCCGAACATCACGCCAATCTTCATGCGGATTTGGTTGATGAAAATGATGAGTGTGTTGGAGCGTGCCACCGAGGCGGTCAACTTGCGCAGGGCTTGGCTCATGAGGCGGGCCTGCAAACCCATATGGCTGTCGCCCATTTCGCCTTCCAGCTCGGCGCGCGGCGTGAGGGCTGCGACCGAGTCCACCACCAGCACGTCGATGGCGCCTGAACGCACGAGGGTATCGGCGATCTCCAATGCCTGCTCACCGGCATCGGGCTGCGAAATCAGCAGCTCGTCAAGGTTGACCCCAAGTTTGCGGGCATAGCCGGGGTCGAGCGCGTGCTCAGCATCGACAAACGCGCAGGTGCCGCCCTTCTTCTGGGCTTCGGCGATGACATGTAGCGCCAGTGTGGTTTTGCCCGAGCTTTCCGGCCCATAGATTTCAACGATACGGCCCTTGGGTAAACCACCAATGCCCAGCGCCAGGTCGAGGCCCAGCGAGCCGGTGGAAATGGACGGCATATCCACGGCCGGATCGTGCTGGCCGAGCTTCATAATCGAGCCCTTGCCGAAGGCACGTTCGATTTGGGTCAGGGCAGCGTCGAGAGCCTTGGTTTTGTCCATGTTGTCTTTTTCTACGAGGCGAAGGGCTGACTCAGCCATGAAGGGCTCCTGTCTCTATTGGTTCTCGGCGTTCGCATCAACGTGGCTGGTGATGTTTCTTCCGCCGGGCGACCGGATGGCCGCTGTTCTCAAGATTGTACATGTTTTGTTCTCATCATCAAGGAAAATTTAGAACAAAGAGAGAACTATCAAATTATGTCTTCAAAACAGTAAATTAAGCATAGTTTACGGCCATTCTTGACCCTTTCAACCAAATAGCCACTTTATAGATATGGCATATTACGACGCCGAATTGACCTATTAGAACGCCTCTGGGAAGATTCAATTCCCGTCGCCTGCCGCCAACCCTTTGTGGGGAAGGTGAGCGTCAGTGCCAGATTCCTAACTTTATTGGCTTAAGTCTCTATCCGTCGCACGACCGAGAGATCAAACACAACGCCGTTGAGGCGCTGCCGTTCGTAAATGATTCAATCGCCAAAGTTCAGTCTCAAGATGTCTTTGAATATTTGCCCTACGACAAAATACCTTTTGTCTTGGACGAGGTCCATCGCGTCCTCAAACCATCCGGTGTTTTTCGCCTCAGTGTCCCCGACTATCGCAGCCCCTTGCTGAGCAAGCAGTCAATCTACGACAGCAAAAGCCATGTGGTTGGCGATCTCACGACGGGAGCGACTGCATTTTATGATTCAAAATCAGGGGAGGCCAAGGTTCGTTTTAAGGAAGATGGCAAAGCGCATGTGTGGTTTCCGAAATACGAACTCATCCTCGACCTCATGATGAGGTCCAATATTCGAAAGAGTGAAAAGATCTTTTTCTATCAGTACTTTTTCGATGACGCGCAGTTTCGTGTTGACCCGATTCCGGAAAACGAGATGTTCGTGATCCGCAGCGTGCCCAACGATATGCGGGCGAACGGCGCGCCGGTTTCGATTGTTGTCGACTTTGTGAAATAATAGAGAGTGTTGGGTTTTTACTCTAAAAATTACCCCCATTTTTTCTGCGCCGCGCGTTTATCGTCGATGTGTTTTTTGAATTCGCCATAGAAACTGCGGCTCTCTTCTTTTTGATCGAGGCCGGGCGCTTCCAGATAGATCGGCATATTCTTTTCCATCCAAGTCAGGAAAGGCTTAGGGATGTCGGCCACCCCGCGCTCGCGTAACTTGCGGCCACGGCTGGGCAGCACCATTGTTGAGGTCTTGACGGCACTCAATTGAGTGCGAAGCTTGGGTCATGATGGGCCACGAAATTCGCGGAGAACAGTAATGACAAAAACTCTGAACCGGGCGTCAATCGTTATCGCGCTTCTGAGTGCGAGCAGTCTGTGCGCGCAGTCGGCGCTCGCCCAAGAGGCCGCCAAAATTCCGCCCGCCACACCCAAAGGGCCCATGACGTTTTTCCTCACCAGTGCAGGCCCCGGCAATGGGGCTGATCTGGGAGGGCTCGTGGGGGCTGATGCGCATTGTCAAAAGCTGGCCGAGGCCGCGGGCGCAGGCAACCACGCTTGGCGCGCTTATCTCAGTACCTCGGCGCAAGGCACGACAGATGCCGTGAACGCTCGTGATCGGATTGGCGCGGGGCCGTGGCATAACCAAGTAGGTTTTCGCGTCGCGCGCGATCTCAGCCATTTGCACGGTGATACCGTCACTGATGGCCGCGATGGCAACCTGATCAACCAAGCCACGGCATTGACTGAGAAGGGTGAGATGGTGCCCGGTGAGCTGAACAAACCCAACCAGCACGATATTCTGACGGGCTCCAAAACCGATGGCACGGCGTTTGGCGATGGCCTGGAGCACACCTGCAAAAATTGGACGAGCAGTGAAGCAGACGGCGCTGCCGAAGTAGGCCACCACGACCGCCAAAGCCGCATCACCAGCGCATCGTGGAACTCAGCGCATCCCAGCCGAGGGTGCAGCCAAGCCAACCTCATCTCCACTGGCGGCGCGGGACAGTTTTATTGCTTTGCGGCAGAGGCGAGGTAGGCCGCGCGGCGGCGCCATGTTGTGGTGGCGCGGCAAGTTGGCTAGGATTGGGGCAATTAATTCTGGGGAGGATCACTATGTCACTGCGCGCATATATCGGAACTTCGGCTTTGCTTGTTGGATTGATAGGCGCGGCCGCCACGGCGTCCGGCCATGCCTTGATGATGAACAAAGATGCCAAGCCCGGCGCCTGGCATTTGATCGAGATCGGCATTCCCCATGGCTGTGTCGGCTCGCCCACCAACACCATCAAAATCAAAGTGCCTGAAGGCATTGCCTTGGTGCGGCCCCAGGTGAAAGCCGGTTGGAAACTCACCATGACCAAGCGTAAGATCGACAAGCCCATCGTAGCGGAAGGCACGACCATCACTGATATGGCCGACGAAGTAATGTGGTCGGGCGGCAGCGTCGGCGACGTGGAATTCGACCGCTTCGCCATGCTGGTGAAACTGCCCAACGATCCGGGAAAAATGCTGTACTTCAAGACGGTGCAGGTTTGTGACAAGGGCGAACACCGCTGGATCGAAATCCCTGAAGGCGGCAAGAAGTGGGGCGAGTATAAAGAGCCCGCACCCTTCGTGCAGATCTCCGGCGCGCCGTAAGGTTTGAGCGCGCAGCGATGGTAGCCCTGGGTCCTCGCCTCAAGCGCGAGGACGACAGAGGAGAGTTTAAGCCTCCTCCAGCACGTCCTTCACCTTCAACGCCAGTTGGCCCAGGCTGAAGGGCTTGGGCAGGAAGTGGAAGTCTTGCCCCGTAGCCACTTCGCCGCGCGCGATTTCTTCTGAGTAGCCCGAGATGAGAATAATTTTGATTTCGGGCCGCTCCACACGGATGAGGCGCGCTAGTGTGCCGCCGTCCATGCCGGGCATCATCATATCCGTGATCATCAGGTCCACAGCCGGTTGGTCGTGCAGGATATCGAGTGCCTGCTCGCCGGTGCGCGATTCCAGCACTTTGTAGCCTTTGTTTTTCAGCGCACGCGCCGCGAACACGCGCACCGCATCTTCGTCTTCCACCAGCAAGATAGTACCCTGCCCTGCCAAGTCCTTCGGTAGCTCCAGCGATGCGCCCGTATCCGCACCATTGGCTTTCTGCGTACGCTTTGATGAGGCCGCAACCGCGTCCTCATCGGCTTCGGGTGCGAAGCGCGGCAGATGGATAATAAATTTCGAGCCCTTGCCTATCACGGACTCGACCTGAATAAAGCCGCCGGTTTGACGCACGATTCCATACACGGTGGCTAAGCCCAGCCCCGTTCCTGCACCTGGCACTTCCTTTTTGGTGGAGAAGAACGGCTCGAAAATACGCGCTAGATGCTCGGGCGCGATGCCGGTTCCTGTATCTGCCACTTCAATGCGCACATAACGCCCAGCGGCCAATTGCTCTGCTCCCAATTGCGGCGGCTTATCAAAGGTTACGGCACTGGTGCTGACGGTCAAGGTGCCGCCGCCGGGCATGGCATCGCGCGCGTTGACAGCCAGGTTGATAATAATCTGGTCGAACTGGCCGGGGTCGACACGCACTTGGCCTAGTTCGCGGCCATGGACCAATCGGAAATCGATAGACTCGCCAATAAGGCGATTGAGTAAGTGCGACAGCTCGGTGATGGCATCGGTCGGGTTCAGATTGCGCGGTTGCAGTGGTTGCTTACGCGAGAAGGCCAGCAATTGGCGCACAAGGTTGGCGGCGCGGTTGGCGTTTTGCTTGATTTGCATAATATCGGCAAACGACGGATCACCCGCCGCATGACGTTGCAATAGCAAATCGCAAAAGCCGATCATAGCAGTGAGCAAGTTATTGAAATCGTGGGCCACACCGCCTGCGAGCTGGCCCATGGCCTGCATCTTCTGCGCCTGCGCAAATTGTGCTTCGAGGCTTTTCTGTTCGGTATTGTCAATAAAGTGCGCCACGGCGCCTTCGATTTCGGTTGACCCGCCTGACAATGGAGCCGTGAGCGGGCCGAGATAGACCGAGGCCTGCACCACAGCGCGCCCCTGCAGGCGGGTATCAAGGTGGATGCCAGCACTTTCGCCCGATAAAACTTTGCTCAGCTCGGCCGTAAAGCCAGCGCGGTCATCGGCCAGCAAGCGTTCGCCCAAGGTTCCACCAATCACCGCCGCACGCGGCTGATGGGCAAGCTCTTCGAAAGCCGCATTGCAGTCCACAATCACGCCCTCGGGGTCGGTAATGGCAATCGCTACAGGGGCTGCATTGAACAGTACCCGGAAGCGCTCATACGCCATACGGCCCGGCGAGGCTATTGTGTCACGCATCACACCATCACGAATCACAAGGCTGCGCGTGCGCGTGACACCTGCATCGTCGTAGGTGCTTTGCAGCACCAAGCAAGGAATCGCGGCCCCACCTTGCGACTTAAATTGAACTTCCCCTCGCCATTCACCGTCGGGCTGGGGCCGTACGCTATTGGTCGATAACAAGTCCTCAAGTTTTGCCCCGGACAAAGCATCTGGTACCAATCCCAACCACTCGGCAAAGCGTAGGTTGGCAAAGGTCAGCACGCCGTCGATATCGGCCGAATAAACGCCGATCGGCATAAAGTGCAGGAAATCAGCAAGGTTCTGGCGATCCCGGTTCAGAACATCTTCGATCGTGCGTCGAGCCGTGACGTCATCCAAACGCCACAACATCAAGCCCTCACTGCCCGGCAATGAGGTGAGGGAAACACGAATCCAATCAGGCTCTGGCCCGCCGCCTGAGAGCGGAATTTCGCCATCGAAGGGTGCGCCTGCACGAACGGCGGCCTCAATGCGGGCGGCAGCATCCTCATCGGCGAGATCAGCCACAAGACGCCCCGCAAGTACCACAAACGGGGCCTCGCCACGCAGCCAGTCTTTGGCATCAGCGTTGGCATACAGTAGTTCGCCTGACTTGCCCGTGATCAGGCGGGCCGTTGACATCCGTTCCAGGAGCGCCGCTAAGGCTGCGACGGTCGCCGCCGAGCCCGCATGTGGACTTTGGGTCCAGAAGACCAAGAGCGAGGCCAGAGCGGCCGCCAGGGCGGTGGCGGCGACAACATAGACGCGCAGGTCTTCCGGGGTGAACAGGCTTGCGCCTGCACCTAAGGCAGCTAATCCAGCGGCGATCCCTGCGGTGATTCGACCTGAACCCCCGCCCCCATTAATGCTTGGCAAGCACCTTGCCCTTTAGACGCATGACAAAGCCGATGACCTCGGCCACGGCCTTATAGTGCTCTTCCGGAATCTCTTGATCAACCTCAACCGCAGCGAAGAGCGCGCGCGCCAGGGGTGGATTTTCGATGATCGGCACCGCGTTGGCATCGGCGATCTTGCGAATTTGTAGCGCCAGGTAATCGGCCCCCTTGGCCAAAACCAAGGGCGCGGCCATCAAGTCCATGTCGTATTTAAGCGCCACGGCAAAGTGAGTCGGGTTAGTAATAATGACCGCTTCGGCAAGGCGCGGATGTTAAATTGGCATCCGAAGAATTTCTTGATAGGCCGACAACACCTTATCGCGAACAGCGACAAGCGTTTCCAAGGTGTGCTCGGCGTTTGCGACCGCCGTCACCACATCCTTTAAATCAGCTACGCCAGAGATTTGCTTGATGCTGAGTTCTTCGGCTTGGCGGCCCGATTGCATGGTCGACTTCAGCGAGTCGCTTATCATGGAGGCGAAC
>Ga0209553_1001565_pt1 | contig 11398 bp, 10 predicted proteins | sample LauGreFBDMM110DN_2_FD_188217 | JGI IMG/M metagenome (GOLD analysis project Ga0209553, IMG submission 188217) | Freshwater lake microbial communities from Lake Michigan, USA - Fa13.BD.MM110.DN (SPAdes) (version 2) | ecosystem: Environmental > Aquatic > Freshwater > Lake | place: Lake Michigan...
TTATTGTTTGCGTGGCTGACGTTATTGCCAGACTGAACGCCTCGGCCGGAGGCGGCGCAACGGCGGGCCATAGGAAACCTCATCAATTCGGATTAGGTGGGAAAAGACCGCACCCTTGGAAGGCGCGGGTTTTACCGCCCCCCCCCTCTCCCGTCAAGGCGAATCAATCAGGGGGGCCGCCCCTAGCGGCCCTATTAAACCAATCATTTCAAAGCCTTGAGACCGCTCGTTTGGGGCTGATCGGCGTCGGCTCGCGGTTTTGTTCCATCATCTCGCGCAAAGTGACCAAAACAAGATAGCGCCGGTGGCGATCATTCATCAATTGGCGGACCTCCTGATTGGCGCTGTAGATGCTCAAAGGCCGTTTATAGTGAATCGACATCGTTCACGTTGGGGGGCCTTTTCTTCATTTGCTTCAGTGTCGCATCCTGCAAGCCGTGAATGGCTGGCGAATGCTGACGATACAAATCTAAGGCTTCGCGAATCAGCCCAGCGCGGGGCGACGGCGGCACAAGTGATTTATGCGCTGGCGCTTTTGGTTTGGCCTTGGGCGCCGCGGCAGAGCTGACACCCAGCGCTTGCTGAAATTTTTTTGTAAATGACGGCATCTGCCGTGACCACGCGGGCTTTAAGTGGGCGTGTCGGACACGGCCTCATCCGAGGGGGGGGTCAATGCGTGCGCCTCAGCGGCTTTGAAGAGCTGATAGCCACGCCCCAAGGGGCCTTCGTCAAGCGTTTCTAAAGCCAGCTTGTCATCACTCATGGTACCAGCCAAGCGTTCGTAACGGCGCACAAAGCCCGCCAACGCTGCGCGCGCGGTCAGATCACGCACGACGGCCTCGCCCATGCGTTCGGCCAAATCAGGGTGTTCGCCTGCATAATTCAAGAACGACTGGACAAACGCGCCCGTATCGCCCGAGCCAAAGCGCGCCCAGGCAATGTCGATGGTATCGGGTTTTAAAATACCAAGCCGCTCGCCAACCACGGCGGCCTGGGATGCCAAATCTTGCAGCGCGAGGCGACGTGTATCGGCTGCGAGGCCGCGCCTGAACTGCGCCTCCATTTCCAACATCGCGCGCGGCTGCACTTCGGCTTGTTGCAAAATGTGACGCGATTGCGATGTCATTTCGCCCAAGCGCTTGCGCAGATCGGCAAGTTCACCGCGCTGCCCCATAACACCGCTGACCAGCCATAAGCCCAACAGTGGCGTCGAGATGGCCACCAGCAAGGATGCCAGATCAGCAATCGGCAACGCCATCAGCGCGCTCATGCCAATGCGGGCAAGATAGGCCAACACGAACACGACCCAGGCCGTCGACAACGCGACCACGATCACGAATGGAATACGGTCTCGAAGTTCAGACCATGCATCAGGAGGACGCTGCGTGCTCAAAGGCTTTTCACAGTCTGGTCAAAACGCGGCTTTCGCCGCTCGGGCCCTTTCACTATACCGTGGCGAGAATCATCCCGTCCATGACCCAGGTTGTTGATGAGCTATTTCGACCACGTTCGCCGCCGCAACGCTCGCGACCTTGCAGGTTATCTGCCGTTTATGATTGATGGGGATCGATTGGGGTTTGTGACGCCAAGCCGCGCAGCCATTCTGGCGCGCTACCTTGATATTTTTGCAGTCCAAGCAGGCCAGATTGGGTTCGCATCTGATCTGATATCCGCCGAACAACGCACGGTGGCTATGGCCAGCATTGCCGCTGACCTTGCCGTGTCGGGCGCGTTCTTCAAAATCAAAGGCGAGCAGTATGCTGTCAAAAATTCATGGCACGAGCGCGCACGGCTACAGATCGATCGCGGCCTTGGTCCCTGGCTTTGGATTTCGCGCCTACGGCGTTCATATCAATGGCTTCGTGCGCAAAGCATCAGGCCTGCACCTGTGGATCGGGACCCGCTCGATGACGTGCAGCGTCGAGCCCAGCAAATTCGAAAATATGGTGGCAGGCGACCAGCCGGCGCACTTAGGTCTGATAGCCAACGTGATCAAAGAGTGTGAGGAAGAAGCTGGGATCGCGCCCGATCTGGCAAGAACTGCCCGACCTGTGAGCAATCTCAGCTATAGTTTTAATGCGCCCGAAGGCCTGAAAGTCGACACTTTATTTTGCTACGATCTCGAGATGCCCGAAGCCATTGTTCCGGCCAACCGCGACGGAGAAATTTCAGCCTTCCGGCTGATGCCCATTGAAGAAGCCTTGGCGCTGATTAGCAGCACTCAGGCTTTCAAATTCAACGTCAGCCTCGTGATCATCGATTTTGCCATCCGCCATGGCGTGATCGACCCCGAGCGCGAGCCCGACTATGAAAAGATCGTCTCGGGGCTTCACGAGAGGCCATAAAGATATAAATATATCAATGGTTTAGGTAATTTTTACGGCCTCTTTAGTTGACTTCAAGACCAGGCTTGGGCATTGATCCTTATCCATTGCCACCGCCCCACCTTGGGCGGCCCCACACGACTAACGCGAGAACGACCAGTTAGGGATCGACAGAGCAATGCATTTTCTGGATTTCGAAAAGCCCATAGCAGAGCTGGAAGGCAAGATTGCCGAATTGCGGCACTTGTCTGATTCCGATGGCATGAACATCGCTGAGGAAGTCAGCCGCTTGCAGGCCAAGGTCGAGCGCGATCTTGGATCGACGTATTCAAGATTGACGCCTTGGCAGAAAACATTGGTAGCCCGCCACCCCGACCGGCCACATACAGTCGACTACATCAAAGCGCTGGTGCAAGATTTTACGCCCTTGGCAGGCGACCGCGTGTACGGCGAGGACGCTGCGATTATCGGCGGCCTCGGGCGCATCAAAGGTCGCAGCGTGATGGTGATCGGCCTGGAAAAAGGTCGCGATACCGAAACCCGCATCAAACATAACTTTGGCATGGCGCGGCCCGAGGGTTATCGCAAAGCCCGTCGCCTCATGAATCTCGCTGATAAATTTGGCATCCCCATCATCACCTTTGTCGATACCGCAGGCGCATACCCCGGTGTGGGTGCCGAAGAAAGAGGCCAAGCCGAAGCCATCGCGCGTTGCATTCAAACCTGCCTTGATGTGCGTGTCCCGCTGATCTCGATCATTATTGGTGAAGGCGGCTCTGGCGGCGCTATTGCGTTAGCCACCGGTAACGTGGTGCTGATGCTGGAGCATTCTATCTACTCGGTTATTTCGCCCGAAGGCTGCGCGTCGATTTTGTGGCGCGACGGTGATCAAGCCAAGGCCGCCGCCGACGCGCTGAAGTTGACGGCCCAAGATTTGGAAAAGCTGGGCGTGATCGACGGCATTATTCACGAGCCCATCGGCGGCGCACATCGCTCGCCCAAAGCCGCAGTCTCTGCGGTGCGCGATGCCCTTGAGACGCACCTCAATCAATTGGTCAAAATGGACGCCGGGCAATTGCGTGCGCGCCGCCGCGATAAGTTCGCGCACATGGGCCGTACAATTCAAGCTTAAAACGTTTAACAGTGAACGCTGATGTTCGAACTCTTGGCTGATTTTGCGAAGGGTCTGGTGATTGGCGTTTCTATCGCTGCGCCCGTTGGGCCTATCGGTATCTTGTGTATACGCACAACGCTACACAGGGCATGACGGCTGGCTTTGTGACAGGCCTTGGCGCCGCAACGGCTGATGCCATCTATGCTGCACTCGGTGCCTTTGGCATCAGTACCATTAGCTTCTTCTTAGAAAGTGCGGGCCCCTATTTAAGAGTCGTCGGCATCGTCGTTTTAATTTGGATTTCTTGGGGCGCATGGCAGCAAAAGCCTGCTGAGCCGGACCGCGATACTAATAGAACATCAACGGCACCATCACTTTGGATCGCCTTTGTCAGCACCTGTGGCATGACGCTTGCAAACACCATGATCATCCTTTCTTTTGCGGCGATTTTTGCTGGTGCAGGACTCGCCGTGTCAGGTAATGAGTCCAATAGCATATCAGCACAAGCAACCATGCTCGTCTGCGGCACATTCGTTGGACCCATGGCGTGGTGGTTGTTTTTGAGCGGGTCGGTCGCTGCGTTCCGAACAAAAATCGGACCAAGCGGGTCGGCCAAGATCAACACAGCATCGGCGATTATTTTACTGGGCTTTGTGGCGTGGATGATCTTGCAGACTGTTGGATATTAGCCAGCCAGTGCCTTCACGCCCGGCAACTCTTTACCCTCAAGCCATTCCAGAAAAGCGCCACCCGCTGTCGACATATATGTGAAATCACCGCTCACATTGGCGGCATTCAATGCGGCAACGGTATCGCCACCGCCCGCGATTGAGACGAGCGAGCCAGCTTTCGTTAAGCTCGCCGCCGCGTGGGCAATGCCCATGGTGGCCTGATCAAAAGGCTTGGTTTCAAAGGCACCGACCGGGCCATTCCACAGCAGTGTTTTGCACAGGCCAAGCTGGTGAATGATGGTTTGGGTGCTGGCAGGCCCCACATCCAAAATCATTTTGGCGGGCGGAATTGAATCGATGGTCACGACGGCACTGGCAGCGCCGGATTTCAGCGCATCTGCAATCACGACATCTTGGGGCAGAATAATTTGGCACCCCATCGCCGTAGCTTTGGCCAAGACCTGACGTGCGGTGTCGACGAGGTCACGCTCGCATAAAGAATTGCCAACATCGATACCTTGCGCAAACAGGAACGTGTTTGCCATCCCGCCGCCAATCACCAGCACATTCACACGCGCGACCAAGTTCGAAAGCAGGTCAAGTTTGGTTGAAACCTTCGACCCACCAACAATCGCCATGACAGGCTTTTGAGGGCTCTCTAGGGCCGCCGCCAAGGCTTCGAGTTCAGCTTGCATTTGCAAACCTGCAAAGGCGGGCAAGAGGTGCGTAATCGCTTCGGTCGATGCGTGGGCACGATGTGCCGCAGAAAACGCGTCGTTGACATAAACGTCGCCGAGCGCAGCCAAATTTCTGGCAAACAGCGGATCGTTGGCTTCTTCGCCTTTGTGATAGCGCAGGTTTTCAAGAACGGCGATTTGGCCATTGCTGAGGCCCGAGACAATTTTTTGTGCATCGGGCCCGATGCAATCGTCGGCAAAGGCCACGGTTTGCCCCAGGATTTGGGAGAGCTTTTGGGCCACAGGGGCGAGTGACATCTCAGGCACGCGCTTGCCCTTCGGGCGGTCGAAATGCGACAGCACGACGACCTTCGCGCCTTTTGAAGCCAGCGTCCGTAGGGTTGGCGCCAAGCGCTGCAGCCGTGTGGCATCGCCCACTACGCCAGCCTTCATCGGAACATTCAGGTCGGCGCGCACCAACACGCGCTTGCCCGCAACGTCAGCCTGATCGAGCGTCTTGAAGCGTGCCATGTGTGGTTAGAGCAATTTGCCCATGGCGTTGAGCGTATCGAGCATGCGGTTCGAGAAACCCCACTCGTTGTCATACCAACTCAGCACGCGGACAAAATTCTTTTCCAGAACTTTGGTCTGTGTGGCATCGAACACCGAGCTGTGGGGGTTGTGATTGAAATCGATCGACACCAGCGGCAGCGTGTTGACGGCGAGAATGCCCTTCAACTCACCGTTCGCCGCCGTCGTCATGGCGGCATTGATCTCGGCTTCGGTCACGTCCTTAGCCAGAACGCATTTGAAATCAACCACCGAGACATTGGGTGTCGGCACGCGCAGAGACGTGCCGTCCAGCTTGCCCTTCAGCTCTGGCAACACTTCACCGACGGCCTTGGCGGCGCCGGTCGACGTGGGAATAATGCTCAGCGCGGCCGCGCGCGCGCGACGCAAATCCTTGTGCAACGTGTCGACAGTCGACTGGTCGCCGGTATAGGCGTGGATGGTCGTCATATAGCCGTGCTTCACGCCGAAATTCTTTTGCAGAATATAGGCGACCGGCGCGAGGCAGTTGGTTGTGCACGAGGCATTGGAAACGACGATATGAGAACTCGTCAGTTTCTGATGATTGACGCCGTACACGACGGTCAAATCAGCACCCGCAGACGGAGCGGAGACCAAAACGCGTTTTGCGCCCGCCCCGATATGAACCTGGGCTTTGTCTTTATCCGAGAAAATGCCCGTACATTCGGCGACAATATCAACCTTCATGTCGCCCCAGGGCAGCTTGGTGGGGTCTCTTTCTTTCAGCACCTTGAACTGCCGACCAGCGACCGAGAGAATATCGCCCGAGACCGAAACGTCCTCAGGCATTGGGCCGTGGACGGAGTCCCATTTCAAAAGGTGTGCATTGGACTCGGGCGGGCCAAGATCATTAATGGCCACAATTTCAATGTCGGTGCGTTTGGACTCGATCAGCGCCCTGAACACCATCCGGCCGATACGGCCAAAACCATTAAGAGCGACACGTACAGCCATGGGTTTGCTCCTTACTAAGGCAGAGACGGGGTTGATCCTGACCGCTTTGCTTGGCCTTGCGCCGGATCAAGGCTTAACCTTGCGGCGTATCGGACATTAGGCGGCAGAAAAGCCTCGCCTCAACGAATGAAGGCGCGGGCATACAATAGTCGCGACGGGAATCCAAGGGTGGCGGGCTGTCATCCGAAAAGCCCAGCGCGGCGGGATGGCCGTGCGCTCAGAAAGGGTAGATTTAAGCCATGTTTGAAACAGCGGAAGTGGGAGCCAACCTTTCAGATGAAGCCTTTCGTGAGATTCGGGACAAGGTGCGCCTGAGCCTCATCGGGCTTCAGCAAAGGGCCAGAACGGCAGACTTTCCGACCCTGGTTATTCTGAGCGGGGTCAAGGGGGCTGGGGTGATCGATACCGTCAACCTGCTCAACACCTGGATGGACCCGCGCTGGATCGCAACCACCACGTTCGATGACCCCGGTGACGAAGAAACTGAACGCCCTCTATTTTAGCGCTACTGGCGCAGCCTGCCGGCAGCGGGAACCGTCGGACATTATATTGGAGGCTGGTATTCCGACCCCATCGCTGCCTTCGCCGAGGGAAAGATAACGCGGGCAGTCTTTGATGATGCCTTGCTGCGCATCAAATCGTTTGAACACGCCCTGGCCCAAGAAGGGGACCTGATCTTGAAATTCTGGCTCCACCTGAGCAAGCGCGAACAAAAGCGGCAGCTCATAAAAATGACAAAGACCCGCTCGTTGGGTTGCTCGTTATACGGGCAAATGAGACGTTAAGTTCCGGATCATCCTGGGGAGGATAGATTCCTGTAGAAGGCTATTCTTTGCTTGGTATAGTCTCCGCACGCCCTAATTAGGGACAATAAATATAATCAAGCCAAACAAGGCTTCAGCAGGGACGTAAGGGAGAGGCATGAGCTCAGATACCGCGAGCGCCTCGAGCGCGGCTAACACAAAAACCACGGCGCAGGACATCCTGACCGGGCTTATTCCGTTGTTCCTACAGCTGCGGAAGCTGGCCTGGCTGATCTTTGCCGTCACCACCTTGCTTTTCTTTGTGCTGCGGCAGGCCGGAGACCCGGCTTTGGTCCTGGCGGGCAATGATGCGACGCCAGAACAGTTGGCTGCGATTCGCGCTCAGTTCGGTTTGGACCGTCCGCTGCTTATTCAATACTTCTCTTATATGTGGAACGTCTTGCAGTTCGACTTTGGCAAATCATTGGCCAGTGCCGAACCTGCCCTCGGAAAAGTGCTCGATATGGTGCCCCGCACCTTGCATTTGGCAGGCATGGCAATTCTTTTGACCGCCTCCATCGCCATCCCGCTGGGCTCATGGCTTGGCTTTAAGCCTGAAAACCCCGAACGCCGTATGGTCTCGGGGTTTTTGTTTGTCATGCAAGGCGTGCCCGGCTTCGTCACGGCACTGGTCTTGATTCAGATTTTTGCGGTAAATCTGCGGCTGCTGCCCTCACTGGGCTACGAATGGTACGAGCCTAAGACCTGGGTCTTGCCCGTGTGCAGCCTGGCCTCGTTCTTGTTCCCAAGCCTCACGCGTGTGGTCGCGGCCAACGTGGCCGAAGCCATGCGCGAAGATTACATCCGAACAGCGCGCGCCAACGGGGCCAGCCAAATGGCGCTGTTATGGAAACACGCCGTGCCCAATGCACTGCTCGGCGCGGCCGCACTGATTGGAACACAATTCGCCGCCTTGCTGGGCGGCAGTGCAATTATTGAGACGATTTTCTCGTGGCCCGGCATGGGCTGGCTGCTGCTGGAGTCGGTGCAGACTCTCGACTTTCCGGTCGTTCAAGCTTTGGCCTTCATGATCGCAATTTTGGTTTTCAGCGTGAATGCATCGACCGACTTGGTGTTCCGATTCCTCGATCCACGCTTACGGACCAAGGGAGCGTAAGTAATGGCCGATCACCAAATCAGTAAACCCGAAGGTCCCGTCGCGATTGCAAAAGCGGAAGGGGCTAGCTTGAATCCGCTCGACCCGATCGCGCGCTTTAATCGGTCGAAGCTGAAGCAGTACACCAACATCGAAATCGTTGTGGCGAGTATCTTGTTCATCGCCATTGTTATCCTGGCCGTCTTCGGAGCATTCCTGCAAACCCACGACCCGATGCAAGGCGACTTGATGGCGCGCTTCGCAAAGGCGGGTGAGAAAGATTATCTGCTGGGCAGCGATCACTTAGGCCGCGACCTGTGGAGCCGCGCCGTCGCTGGACTGCAGTGGTCGATGGCCTGTGCGTTAACAGCCAACATCATCAATCTGTTCATCGGCACCACGCTGGGCCTGATGGCGGCAGAAAAAGAAGGTTGGGCGCGCACTATCATTCGTCAGTTCACAGACACATTGCAGTCCTTCCCCTTCCTCGTCGTTGCCATTGTGGTGGTGGTGATCGTCGGCCATGGTTTCGTGCCCCTCGTTTTCACCTTGGGCCTGCTTGCCTGGGTGGTCTTCATGCGCGTTGTCTACGCCGAAGCAACGTCGATTTATCAACGTGATTACGTCAAGGCCGCGCGGATTGCCGGCGTCAGCCGCATCGCAATCATGTTCGGGCACGTTCTGCCGGGCGTGCGCGCCAGCTTGTTCGTGATTTTCGCCTTCCACTTCGCAGGCCTTCTGATTGCCGAAAGCGCGCTTTCGTTCCTTGGCATCGGCGCACCCTTAGGGGTGCCAACCTGGGGCAACATGTTGGCCGAGAGCCGCCAATACTTACTGAAGGCACCAGGCATGTTGATGGTTCCCGCAGGGGCAATCGTGCTGGCCGTGATCACCATGAACTTGGTCGGCGATGGCATCGCCAGCTTGTCGCGCAAACGCGGCCGCAGCATCGACGTTTAATTCAGTCTCGCAAAAGTAAAGAATAAACGCATGACCTCAGTGGCCAGCCCCAGTTCCGTTCTGAATATTGATAACTTGGCCCTTCATTTCCTGGGTCAAGACTCTGTGGTGGAAGCGCTGAAAGGCATTTCACTGCATATCGACAAGGGCGAAGTGGTGGGTGTGGTGGGCGAGTCCGGCTCGGGCAAATCTGTGACCGCGCTGAACATTCTGCGCCTGTTACCTCGCACTAAAACGAAAATTCCTCACGGCGCGGTGTCGGTTCTGGGCCGCGACGTTCTGACCATGGGTGAAAAAGACTTGCAGCACGTGCGTGGCGGGGAAGTATCAATGATTTTCCAAGAGCCCATGACGGCGCTGAACCCGGTGCTGCGCGTGCGCGAACAAATGTTCGACGTCATCATGCGTCACCAAAAGATCACCGAGGGAGAGGCCGAGAGACTGTCGCTCAATTTGCTGGCCGATATGAAAATTCAGGATACCGAACGTGTGTTCAACGCCTACCCACACGAGCTGTCGGGCGGTATGCGTCAACGCGTGATGATCGCCATGGCGTTCTCGTGCAATCCGAAACTCATTGTCGCCGACGAACCGACGACGGCGCTTGATGTGACGGTCCAGGCGCAAATTCTGAATCTGCTGAAAGAGCGCGCACGGGCGACAAAAACATCTGTGATGCTGATCACTCACGATCTAGCAGTGGTCGCACAACTTTGTGACCGCGTGTACGTGATGTATAAAGGCAAGATCGTTGAGCAGGGCCTGACGCGCGACGTGATCGGCAAACCGCAGCACGCCTATACACGCGCACTCTTGAATGCACTACCGGAAGGCAAAAAACCAAAGTCGCGTTTGGAAACCGTCGCTGCCTCTATGATTGAGGGCGCTGACAGCGCAGCCGCGCCGGTGGTGGTTCGCACCACTATTCAAGCAGGCTTTAAACTCTATGGTCAGGGCCAGCCTTTATTCGAGGCGGTCAATGCCACCGTGAGTTACCCTAAAAAATACAACCTTCTCGGTCGCGCTATTAGTTTTCAAACCGCTGTCGACCACGTCAACCTGAGCATCACGGAAGGCCAGACGCTGGCCATCGTCGGTGAGTCGGGCTGCGGAAAAACATCATTTGCAAATTCAATTGTTGGCCTTGTGCCGCTCGCCGAGGGCGAGCTGCGCTACAAAGGCAAAAACCTCAAGGACCACGACGACCTGACGCGCCGGGAAGTGCAAATCGTTTTTCAAGACCCGCAAAGCTCGCTGGATCCACGCTGGCCGACCTGGCGGATCATGACTGAGCCGCTCACCGTCGGCAAAAGCCCCAGCCGCAATGAGCTGCGTGAAACTGCTGCGGGTTTATGCGAAATGGTTGGCCTTGACCCCAGCGCGATCGACCGCCTGCCGCATGAGTTTTCAGGTGGTCAGCGCCAACGCATTGCCATTGGTCGCGCGCTCTCGGTCCATCCGCGTTTGCTGATTCTCGACGAGCCTACATCGGCGCTGGACGTTTCAGTTCAGGCGCAGATTTTAAATCTGCTCCTCGACCTTCAAGAAAAGTTTCAGCTCAGCTACCTCTTTATCTCGCACAACGTCGCAGTCGTGCGACACATCTCTGACTACGTCGCCGTGATGTATATGGGCAAGGTTGTTGAAACCGGCGCGGCAGACCAAGTGCTGTCTCGCCCCGAACACGCCTACACCCGCACCCTCATGGACGCAGTCCCTACATTAGAGCGCGCGTTCGCGGCATAGCCCTCAGCTGGGGCATCAACTTCTCGTATCAATCAGGGTAAATTAAAATCCAGACGCAGATTTGTTAATATTTGACGGGTAATGAGCTTTTAGATCCTCTTTTCCTGATTTTTGTAGATTATTCTCATTATTTTTGTCCCTAAAAATAACCTTACAGGAAATTTTTCTGCAGTTGTGCCTAACCCCTGCTGTAACCCGAATGCCACAGTCGCAAACTAGATAGGCAGTCTGGATAATTGCCAGTTGCATTGGTACGCCATGCCCACGTTTAATCAGCCTTGGGGATGCTGCGACTGCCTGGGGGCTGTCGCTAAGTAAAAATTTCCATTTTTATCAACGATAGCGAGGAACTGCGCCATGACGTTCAAACGTGCTCTGTTGGCCACCACAGCCGCCACTTTGTTGGCAACTGGCTTCGCAGAACTTGCGATGGCGCAAGGTTTGCAGATTGAAGAAATCGTG
>Ga0209553_1001568_pt1 | contig 11391 bp, 12 predicted proteins | sample LauGreFBDMM110DN_2_FD_188217 | JGI IMG/M metagenome (GOLD analysis project Ga0209553, IMG submission 188217) | Freshwater lake microbial communities from Lake Michigan, USA - Fa13.BD.MM110.DN (SPAdes) (version 2) | ecosystem: Environmental > Aquatic > Freshwater > Lake | place: Lake Michigan...
CTCTATTTCGATGATCGCAACCAAGATGGAGATATCATCCATGAGTTCGGTGGCGTCAAAGTAATTATCGACAAGATGAGTGATCCCTACCTGATGGGCGCCTCGATAGATTTCGTAGATACGATTGAGAAGCAAGGCTTTACGATCGATAACCCCAATGCGGGTGGCTCATGTGCTTGCGGGGATTCATTTAACTAATCTCTCTCTCATTTCGCTCTAGGATTGCAGGATGAAGATCGGCGTCGCGGGGTCAGTAGGCCTCGATCATTTGATGAGTTTTTCTGGCAAATTCACTGACTCCTTCGTCGCCGGCTCTTTGGAGAAAATCTCTCTCTCATTTCTTGTCGATACCCTGGATGTACGGCGCGGGGGATGTGCGGCCAATATCTCATTTGGCATGGGAGCACTTGGCTTAAACCCAGTCTTGATCGCTGCCGTTGGAAAAGATTGGCCAGATTATGATGCTTGGCTAACGCGCCATGGCGTTGACACCTCACATGCTTTGGTTTCAAAGACTCTCTACACCGCACACTTCATGGTGACGACCGATGATGATTTAAATCAGATCGCATCTTTTTTTCCTGGTGCAATGAGTGAGGCTCGCAATCTCGATCTGAGCGCCATCATGGAAAAAACTGGACGTTTTGATCTGCTCGTTATTTCTCCCGATGATCCGCAGGCGATGCTGCGCCATTCAGAGCTCTGTCGTCAGTTAGGTATTGCCTTTGCCGCCGATCCCTCTCAACAGATGGCCCGGATGAGTGGAGATGAAATCAAACTTCTCATCGATGGCGCGGCCTACCTCTTCATGAATGAGTATGAGCTCGCCCTAGCGATGCAAAAGACGGGGTGGAGTGATGCCCAGATCCTGAGCCGAGTGAAGGTTCGCGTCATAACATTGGGGGGCAAGGGTGCCAAGGTCGAGACTGCTACCGGCGAATCCGTTCAGGTTGGGTGCCCCAAGGAGAATGCAAAAACTGACCCGACAGGTGTGGGCGACTCATTTAGATCTGGATTTATCGCAGGACTTGCATGGGGTCTGTCCCACGAGCGTTGCGCCCAAGTAGGCGCACTCATCGCCACCTATGTGATCGAAACTATGGGAACTCAGGAGTATAGATTCACAGCCCAGGAGTTCATTGATCGATTTGCCCAAGCGTACGGAGCGGATGCTGCGGCCGAGATAGCTGCCCATTTAAAAAAATAGAGTGTGCTCTCAACCACAGGCGGGGCTAGGTTTTCGATACGAAGATATCCCGAGGTGGCCTATATCCTTAATGCCATGGGAGGAAAGAATATGCAAAAAATCGGCATATTTGCCTGCCTAATCCTCCTAACAGGCTGTTCCAAAGTCTCAGAACTTGGATTCCCGGCGGGTGTTTCAAGTGTTACTGATCAATCCCTGCCTTTGTGGCAAGGTGCATGGATCGCAGCTGGAGTTGTTGGGGTTATCACTCTCGTGCTGATCTTATGGCCAGCGGTATTTCACCGCCCAAAGGTGGGTGCACCAGAGTTTCCAAAACAGACTCAGTACAACATCCCAATTGAAATAACCTACACAGTCATCCCTCTGGTCATCGTGGCCGTTCTTTTCTTCTTCACGGTTCAGAAGCAAAACGTGATTACAGCAAAGAGCACTACTCCTGTTCATGAGATTACCGTGACCGGTTTCCAATGGTCATGGCAGTTCGCTCACACAGATGCGGGTAAAGAGGCAGTGGTGACAGGCACTCCATCCGAGCCGCCTGTTTTGGTTGTGCCTTTGGGGGAGCGTGTTCGATATACATTACGTGCTAACGACGTCATTCACGGTTTTTGGATACCAGCTTTTATGATTCAGATGCAAAATATCCCAGGGGTTACTAATAACCTTGAATTTACAGCAAAGAAATTAGGTGAATATCCAGGCCGATGCAATATGCACTGCGGTCGTGCCCATTCGCAGATGCGATTTACGGTAAAAGTCGTAACGCCCTCTGAATACCAAAGTTATCTTCAATCTCTTGTAGGGAGTGCGGCATGACAACGTATGCGCAACGTCCATTAACCAGCGCCCCAAGTGCTGTATCAGCGCCAAAGGGTAAGAACTTCGTCAAGTGGGTAACATCAACCGATCACAAGACAATCGGCTACCTCTATCTCATGACCTCATTCGCCTGGTTCTTAATCGGTGGCGTCTTAGCATTAGCCCTTCGCAGTGAGCTCGCCCGACCAGGGATGCAGTTCTTGAGCTATGAGCAGTACAACCAGATATTTACAATGCATGGCACGATTATGCTTTTGATGTTTGCCACACCTTTGTTCGTTGGCTTTGCAAATGTGATTATGCCACTGCAGATCGGCGCAGCAGATGTGGCCTTCCCGCGCCTGAACATGCTCTCGTATTGGCTCTACCTCTTCGGTGGATTGATGGCATTTGCCGGATTTCTATCTCCCGGGGGCGCCGCCTCCTTTGGTTGGACCGTCTATGTTCCACTCTCCAATGCAACGTATTCACCAGGTATCGGAGCTGATCTTTGGCTAGTTGGATTGGCCATCAGCGGTGTTGGAACAATCCTTGGTGGCGTTAACTTCATCACGACAATCTTGACGATGCGAGCACCTGGAATGACGATGTTTCGGATGTCTATTTTTTCATGGAACGTACTTCTGACATCGATTCTGGTTCTGCTTGCCTTTCCTCCTTTGGCCGCTGCCCTGCTAGGCCTTGAGTCCGATCGTATTTACGGGACCCATCTCTTTGATCCGGCAAATGGTGGGGCGATGTTGTTCCAACACTTATTCTGGTTCTTTGGCCACCCTGAGGTTTACATTCTCGCTCTGCCTTTCTTCGGCATCGTCACAGAGATTTTTCCAGTCTTTAGCCGTAAACCGATCTTTGGCTATAAAGGATTAATTGCAGCGACTATCGCAATCGCTGCCCTCTCCGTCTCTGTCTGGGCACACCACATGTTTGCTTCGGGTCAGGTCTTGCTTCCCTTCTTTTCCTTCATGACATTTTTGATCGGCGTCCCGACGGGCGTTAAGTTCTTCAACTGGATCGGCACGATTTGGCGTGGCCATGTGACATTTGAAACTCCGATGCTTTGGTCGATGGGCTTCTTAGTCACATTTCTCTTCGGTGGCTTGACTGGAATAATTCTCGCCTCACCTCCCTTGGACTTTGCCGTCTCAGCTAGCTACTTTGTCGTTGCACATTTCCACTATGTCCTCTTTGGAACAGTGGTCTTTGCTATGTTTGCCGGGTTCTATTTCTGGTGGCCAAAGATGACCGGGCGCATGCTCAATGAGCGACTAGGTAAAATTCACTTCTGGACCACCTTCGTGGGCTTTCATCTAACATTTTTGATCCAACACTGGCTCGGTATAAAGGGTTTCCCACGTCGCTACGCCGATTATCTCGCCACTGATGGCTTTACCTTCATGAACACGATTTCGACCATCGGCTCCTTCTTGTTGGCTTTTTCCATGATTCCTTTCATGATTAATATTTGGATCACTCGCAAATCTCCATTGGTCGGAGCCGATGATCCGTGGGGCTATGGGTCATCTCTGGAATGGGCGACCTCATGCCCACCGCCTCGTCATAACTTCCTGACCATGCCACGGATTTCAAGTGAGCGTCCGGCCTTTGATCTTCACCATCCTCATATCAAGACAGAGAGCCACTAGAGGCATGAAGGTAAATTGGCAGTTATTCGGCGGCCACTAGAGGCATGAAGGTAAATTGGCAGTTATTCGGCGGCCTAGGCGTTTTTTATGTTCTGGTGACAATCATCTATTGGCAAGTAGGTGGTGAGCCAGTTGGAATCGGCGGAATGTTGTTGGCGGCATGTCTGGCTGGAATGGTTGGATTTTATATCTGGTTTACACAGAAAAGAATTGGCGTTACCTTGCCTGAAGATAATCTCACAGCAGAGATCATTGATGGGGCAGGGGAGCTCGGATTTTATAGCCCTCATTCATGGTGGCCTCTGCCCGTTGCCTTGAGTGCATGCACTATGGGTCTTGGTTTAATTGTCGGTTGGTGGCTCACCATCATCGGCATTGGGGCCATTATGATTAGCATTATCGGAATGGTTACCGAGTATGAAAAACCAATCTCGAGCACTTCGCACTAAGTAAGCAATTGAAACCGGCGCGTTTAGCTCCATTTGCCTTTGTAATTTTGTGGAGCACGGGCTTTGTTGGCGCTAAATACGGTCTGCCCTATGCCGATCCTATGCCGATCCATTTATTTTCTTATCGATTCGAGTCTTCATAGCAGCGATAATCCTGCTTTTTATCGCACTTGCACTACATGCACCCATCGCAATAGGCGGTGCCGCAATTAAAAACTCCGCTCTCATCGGTTTCTTCCTTCATGCCTGCTATCTAGGTGGAGTCTTCTTTGCTATCTCTGAAGGATTATCGGCTGGTGTCGCCGCCCTTGTCACGAGTCTGCAACCAGTGCTCGTTTCAGTGTTGGCTCTACTTTTCCTTGGGGAAAAACTGAAAAAGAGTCAGCTTCTCGGCTTAGGGCTTGGCTTTGGTGGGGTAATTTTGGTCCTAGCTCCAACGTTCTCACTTGATATCGCCCTGACCGCATTTATTGGCATTATTGTTGCTCTTATAGGGAGTACCAGCGCGACATTGCTGCAGAAAAAAATCGGTTCCGACATTCCGCTCTTAGCTGGAACCGCATATCAATACTTGGCCAGTGGGGCGGTATTAGCTGTGGCTGCACTTGTAACTGGAGGGACATCGATTCAGTGGAGCGCGAAGTTCATCTCCTCATTTATCTGGTTAATCCTTGGATTATCAGTGGGAGCGATACTTCTACTGTTGTGGCTTCTCAACACGTCAAGTACCGCGTCGGTTTCATCTTTGCTCTACCTAGTTCCTCCTGCAACTGCGATTGAGGCCTATTTTCTCTTCGGAGAGGCTTTGAGTCCTCAGGGATTATTCGGGGTCGCAATCACCGCAGTCGGCGTTTGGCTAGTAACCAAATCGGCGAATTAATGGTGCTCGATCTCTTTAAGATTTTGCGCTGAGGTTTTTGGAATGGCCACGGCATGGGCCTTACTTAAGCGAAGTCGTAGTTTGTTTTTGAGGACACCAGGTCTTTAAGATCTTGCGCTGAGGTTTTTGGAATGGCCACGGCATGGGCCTTACTTAAGCGAAGTCGTAGTTTGTTTTTGAGGACACCAGGTCGTTTCACCCCGCGAGCATCGGTAGCTGGAAGTTCGAGTGCACCAGCTTGCTCGTGGGATGTGAGAATAAAGCGTTTCTCTGCCGAGATCGGCTCATGAACCTCTACGAACTCACCACTACCCATTCGAACAAGACGCCCAGTCTCCATTCCATGAAGAACTAAGTCTCGATCTGCGCGTTGCAAAGATAGACAAAGTCGTTTGGTTACCACGAAGGCGATGGGAGGCAGAATAAAGATCGAGATGCGCGTAGCCCACATAATTTGATTGATGGATAGATCAAAGTGCGTAGCGATGATGTCATTACCCCCGTTGATCAGACTTATGAGAACGAAGGTGATTGACATGACGCCCAAGGCGGTGCGATTTGGGACGTTACGTGGGCGATCAAGGAGATGATGCTCTCGTTTATCACCTGTTATCCAACTCTCAATGAAGGGGTAGAAAGCCATTCCTGTGAAGATAATTCCTGGGACGATGAGTGCTGGAATCAAGATGTTCCATGAAATTGTGTGGCCGAAGGCATGGGTCTCCCATGGTGGTGCCATTCGTACGAGACCATCTAGCCAACCCATGTACCAATCGGGCTGGGAACCAGCCGAGATCTGTGCGGGGTTATAAGGGCCGTATAGCCATATGGGGTTAATAGATGCAACGGCCGCCAAGAATGCCGTCACACCGAAGACGATAAAGAAGAATCCTCCGGCCTTGGCCATATATACGGGAAGGATGGGATGTCCAACGACGTTCTTCTCAGTCTTTCCAGGCCCAGGAAACTGGGTGTGCTTCTGGTACCAGACAAGCATCACGTGAACTGTGATCAGAGCCAGAAAGATTCCCGGAAGAATAAGAATGTGAAGTGTAAAAATACGAGGAATGAAGCCGACACCAGGAAATGCACCTCCGAATAGGAAGAAGGTGAGGTAGGTACCAACAAGAGGGACGGCCTGAATGATTGCAGATGTGATTCGCAGTCCAGTTCCAGATAACAGGTCATCAGGGAGCGAGTAACCCAAAAGGCCCTCGACTAGGCCTAATGTCAATAAGAGAATCCCAAGGATCCAATTGAACTCGCGTGGCTTTCTAAAGGCTCCAGTGAAAAAGACGCGCAGCAGATGCGCAACGATCGCTGCCATGAATATATTGGCCGACCAGTGGTGAATCTGTCGCATCAACAACCCGCCACGAACCTCGAATGAGATATCTAAACTTGAGGCATAGGCCGCTGACATCGTGATTCCTTTGAGAGGCTGATAAACACCCTCATAAACCACGTCGCGCTGTGATGGGTCATACCAAAAGGTGAGGAAAGTTCCCGATAGAAGCAAGATGACGAATGAGTACATGCAGATCTCACCGAACATGAATGTCCAGTGATCGGGGAAGACCTTGTTGAGTGATTTCTTGACCCAGCCTGCAGCCCCTAACCGCTCATCAACGAAATTGGCCGCTGATCCGACTCTTTTTTCCATCATTGTCATTGTGAGTTACGCTCCCAAAAGCTAGGTCCGACGGCTTCATTAAATGGTGCACGTGCAATTAAATATCCCTTTTCATCGACGGTGATGTCCAACTGAGGTAGCGGACGGGCCGATGGTCCAAAGATGACCTTGGCCCCCTGCGTGACATCGAAGGTCGATTGATGACATGGGCAGAGCAGATGTTTCGTCTGTTGTTCATACAGGGCCACGGCGCAGCCCATATGCGAACAGATTTTGGAGAAGGCGATGATCCCATCATGCGTCATCGCTAACCGCTCCGGCGTGAGCTTGAACTCTTCAGGTCGAAGGCGTATCAAGAGAGCAAGACGGGCGGCAGGGCGAATAGACCAAGGGATGCTACGAGAGAGCCTTTGATCAACTTACGCCGACCTAGCTTTAACCCGCCCACTCCCTCTTTTACAGTCTTGATGAGCGCCTCACGGTCCTCATCTGATGAGCGAAACTCGTGACGGTGATTCACCATTTCAGTATCTGGCATTAATTTTTTTGCCCATAGAACAGCGGCCATACCGAGGAAGAATAGTGACATCGCCATTCCAAGACCGAGAAAGAGTTGATGCGCATTTTGATTGCCCATTACCGGAATGAAGATGAAGGCATCCTCTGGGATCCAGATGTATGAGTAGATTAAAAGGGCAGAACCAAATGCAGAGAGCCAGAAGAGCAGCGCCACTTGTTGTTCTGCACGCTTTTCAGCACGTGGATCTATATCTGCAGCGCGAGGGGCATGTACAGGTAGCCCTGGATCTTCAAAGGCCTCTAGTTCACTCGTCATAGTGTTTTTATCTCGCTCTCGATGTTAACCAGACAGCTACGGCTATGAGGACTCCAAGTCCTAGAATCCAAACGAGCAGGCCTTCAGCTACGGGACCGGTGCGGCCTAATGAAGCTCCACCAAGATTTGGCTCTGCCTCTGCAGCTTTGATCCATTTAATCACCGAGAGTTTCTCTTCAGGGGTCAGAGTCTTATCGTTAAAGACGGGCATCGATTGCGGACCGGTGATGAGAGCCTCATAGATGTGATACGCCTCCACACCCATCAGTGTTGGAGCATATTTGCCCTGAGTCAGGGCACCGCCTTGACCTGCAAAGTTGTGGCACATCGCGCAGTTGTTTCTAAATAGCTCGCCGCCTTCGGCAGTGCTTCCATCCCGTTCGTAATTTAACTGCTCATCAGTTGGGATGGCCGGACCAGGGGCAAGGGATGCAACGTATGCGGCAAGGGCCGCTACCTCTTCCTCATTATAAACCGGCTCTTTTCTAGCTATCTGAGCGCTCATATCGGCGACGGGCATGCGACCAGTCCCAACTTGGAAATCTACAGAGGCTGCACCAACTCCCATTAACGCTGGGGCGATGGCACTGCCTTCAAGATTTAGGCCATGACAGGTAGAGCAACCCTTGAGAAAAATCTGCTTGCCCTCTTCGATCTGGGCCGAGCGCGCAGAGGCGTTCATGGGCTCCTTAATCGATGCACTCGCAACGTTGAAGGTAGTTCCGATTCCAAAAAGGGCGATGATGAGGAGAAGTGGTGCAACGGCCTTGTGATTACGGTAACGGGAAATATGTCGCATAACTTTTCTCATGGCATCACTTGATCAGATAGATCGCAGAGAAAAGAGCGATCCACACGACATCAACGAAGTGCCAATAATAGGAGACAACTATGGCAGTCGTGGCCTGACCACTAGTGAAACGACGGGCCTTTGCAACGCGAACTAAAACGATGAGAAATGCGATTAGACCACCAGTAACATGTAAACCATGAAAACCTGTTGCTACATAAAAAATAGAGCCGTAGGCATTTGAAGAGAGAGTAAGACCCTCGTGCACGAGTGCGGCATATTCATAGACCTGACCGGCCACAAAGAAGGCACCCATCAAAAACGTAAGTGAGAACCATTCGCGCATTCCCCATTTGCTTATCTGAAACATCGTTCCAGTCTTTCGATTTTGAAAACGCTCAGCGGCGAATACACCAAACTGACAGGTCACAGACGAGAGAACAAGAATCGTCGTATTGAAAGCGGCAAAGGGAATATTAAGAATTTGATGGGACTCGAGCCAAATAGCAGGACCCTCCACGGCACGGATCGTGAAATAAATAGCAAAGAGCGCGGCGAAGAACATGAGCTCGCTAGATAGCCAGACGATGGTGCCGACTGCCACCGCATTGGGGCGGGTGATCTTGTGGTGGGCCGACATTGTTGTGCTAGACATGGCTGAATTATCCCTCAAAACAGGCGCACTGTCCTGCGCCAGGGCGTCTTAGCCCGCGGGTTGGGCATTCTTTTGACATGAAACTCATCACCTTTTTTTATCGCAGTTTCGGGCCTGACTCCGCGGGACCTGACTCCGCGGGAGCTTTTGGCAGATAGAATCGGGGTTGTGAGTGAACAGGTCCTTAAAAAGCAGATCGTTATCTACTCCGATGATTCCTCCGTACGGGCGACAATCATTTCAGCCCTGGGACGGCGAACTGCGGTGGACCTTCCAGAGCATGCAATTCATGAGTTTGCAACGGGTGCGGGCCTTCGCGCCTTTGTTGATGATCGATCACAGATCGATTTATTCATCCTGGATGGGGAGTCGGCTCCCGAGGGCGGCCTTGGAATTGCTCGACAGTTAAAGGATGAGGTCTTCAACTGCCCTCCCGTGTTAGTTATTACAGGCCGGGTGCAGGATTCATGGTTGGCTGCATGGTCACTTGCCGAGGCATCGGTGATCCATCCCATCGATCCATTCACACTGGCTCATAGTGCAGCCCAACTACTGCGCGGACACAATCTCACTTCGGCTTGATTTAAATTCTCATGTCAGATCACCTCTGGAAAACCCATTTAGCAACTCTAGAGAATGGTTTAGATCTAGAGCGCGAGGATGTTCGGTGGTGTATGCGAGAGATTTTGGAAAATCGAACTGAGACAGAGCGGATTAAGGAGTTTTTGATAGCACTCAAAACCAAAGGTGCGAGCGCACATGAGGTCGCAGCCCTTGTCGCCCAGATGTATGAGCACTGTGCACCCATTACAATTACAGAGCGCGCAGTCGACACTGTTGGGACTGGTGGAGATGGTGCCAACACGATAAATATCTCAACAACGGCGGCGATTATCGCCGCAGCCGCTGGTGCCAAGGTAATCAAGCATGGCAACCGCGCAGCCTCCTCGAAATCTGGGGCAGGAGATCTACTCGAAGCCCTGGGGGTCTCAATCTCCCTGGATGGAGTGGCAGTTGCACAGACATTTAATGAGATCGGAATCGGATTTTGCTTTGCGCCAGTTTTTCATCCTGCGATGCGCTTCGCCGCGTCCGCCCGTAAAGAGCTGGGGGTTGCGACTGTCTTTAATATCCTGGGTCCACTTGCCAATCCAGCACAACCACAGGCCGCAGCGATAGGAGTTGCCGATGAGGGCATGCATGTAGTGATGGCTCAGGTCTTGGGTGAACGTGGGGTCGATGGCTTTGTCTTTCGAGGCGATGATGGTTTGGACGAGATCACATTGGCAACATCTACATCGGTCCTAACTATCGGTAACGGTGAAATTTCTAGCGGCTCAATCGACCCTCTCGATTTTTCAATCTCAAGGGCCCCCATCAGCGCCCTTGTTGGGGGAGATGAAATTTCTAGCGGCTCAATCGACCCTCTCGATTTTTCAATCTCAAGGGCCCCCATCAGCGCCCTTGTTGGGGGAGATGCCGCAGAAAATGCTCGGATAACACATGCAATTTTTGCAGGCGAACTCGGTGCCCCACGTGATGCCGTCGTGCTCAACGCTGCAGCAGCGATTGCAGCATATGAGGGAGAGATTGGGTTGACTCTGCACGAACGAATAAGCGATGGGGCCACAAGAGCTGCTCAGGCAATTGATTCAGGTGCTGCGGCTGCTCTACTCGCGCGGTGGGCAAAACTTTCGCAGGCTTTGTCGTAACCTTCCTCCATGGCAGTTGAGACCGCACCGGCTGGGTGGATGCAGGATTGGTCTGCATCTGGATCAGGTAAAAATGCTCGCACAGGAGTTTTATTAGTGCATGGATTTACCGGTGCGCCCCCTTCAATGCGGCCATGGGGTGAGTTTTTATTGTCAAAGGGCTACACAGTTCGAGTGCCATTGCTACCAGGACATGGCACAAAACCTGAGGATCTCAACAAGGTCAAATGGCGAGAATGGCCGATCAAGGTTCAGAGTGAACTGGACAAGCTTCTAAGAGTGTGTGATCAGGTATTTATTTGTGGACTTTCTATGGGCGGTGCAACGTCTCTTTATATTGCGCAGGAGAACAACGATCGCTTGAGTGGCATCATTCTTGTTAACCCAATGATTCACGTTAAGGGTGTCTCTGCACCAATGGCATATTTACTCTCTCGTTTTCAAAAACTGCGTACAAGTGTGGGCAATGACATCAAACGACCAGGAATTACCGAGCATGGCTACGACGCCCTTCCGACTCGGGGAATACACCAATTATTGATTATGTTGGGAATTACCCGCAAGAACCTGGGACGAATCACTATTCCTGTTCAACTATTTCATAGCGTTGAGGATCACACACTTCCCGTATCAAACACCGAGATAATCATGGCCGGCTTGAGTTCTAACGTAAAATCACGGATCGAATTGGTCAATAGCTACCATGTCGCCACCCTTGATTATGATCAAGAGTTGATATTCCAAAATTCGCTCACCTTCATTCAA
>Ga0209553_1001569_pt1 | contig 11387 bp, 8 predicted proteins | sample LauGreFBDMM110DN_2_FD_188217 | JGI IMG/M metagenome (GOLD analysis project Ga0209553, IMG submission 188217) | Freshwater lake microbial communities from Lake Michigan, USA - Fa13.BD.MM110.DN (SPAdes) (version 2) | ecosystem: Environmental > Aquatic > Freshwater > Lake | place: Lake Michigan, USA...
GCCCGGGGGCATACCACCAGGAGGCATACCACCCGGGGGCATACCCGGCCCGCCGGGGCCTGCGCCACCTTCTGCAGGCTCTTCCGCACCGCCTGTGTCTTTCTTTAAAACATTCGGAGAGCGGTTGACCAATTTTAGATTAGCCATGCGATGGCTAGTTCGTGCAAGCTCAAGGGCGTTGATCATTTTGATCGGCGTATTCTTAGAGGTGAATACCTGCTCGAGGGTAAAATCTTTGGCGATGTCGAAACTGAAGGGTAAAACAAGTTTATCTTTGAGAAACTCACGAATCTGCCCGAAGCCCAAGGGTTCTCCCTGAACCTTCAAGGGCACTACGGTAGTTCCTTGCCGTAAAACAAATTCGGTGGTAGAGCCAGCAACCGGATTATCAAGCGTCATAACCCGGCGATCTTGATGCACATTCATGATTTTACTTCTGGGACTGATGAACTTTTCACGCTCCACAGCTTCAAACATCAGGTCAATTTCCCAGATCGAGTTATAAAACCTTTTCCTATTTTTTACTTCAGGGGGATTAACTTCATCCTTTGCAATGGTATCGGGAGTCATGGCGCCAATGGACTGAATGGCTTTAAGAATATCGCGGATAATCTCTCGTTTGACCCAGAAAGATTCTTGAGCCAGCCAAACTTCTTCCGCAGTAGGGGTAGAACCACGCTTCCAAGTAATGGGTGCCATCAACGAATCGAACCCGTTGTTAAATTCGACGGGGAACCTTGCATCAACTAATTCTTTTTCGAAGTTATGAAATTGGGTGAGGTAAAGGGTGTCTTTATAAATATCGAGAGTAGTACCATCAATGGGCTCGGAAGGATAACGCCAGTTCCCTTCGTTATTGGCATTCATGGAAAGTTTTTCAGGGATATTAGGATCAAACTTAGACCAGACAAGTTTGCCCGACTTGGAATCATATTTTTTTTCCCAGATATCATCCCTTTTGAACCAAGTTTGCATGTCTTTTTGAGGAATCCAAGCTTTGTTCCAAATTTCATCGCGCTGAGTTTTCAGCTTCTCTTCTCTGGCGCTCCAAGGGGGAAGAAAATTACCGTTTTTAAAATCGTTAAGCCCTTTGACCGACTTAAGCTTTTCAGCATACGCCTTTTTCTCTTTTTCCCCACCTATTGCAGTGAGTTGGAAATAAGAAAGCACGATCAAAAGAAGAGCAAGAACCCCAAGCCCGATCCAAAATCGGAACTTGTTAATCTGCTTCATATCAATTTTAATTTTCGCTTTAGCCATGATAATTCTCACTTCTAAACATTAAAACAGTTCGACCTAAATCTAAAACCCTTACTCTAAAATCCTTACTGGGGAGGAGGCACAACAGGAACAGCAGCAGGCTGATTCAAGTAGGGCCTGTTTCCAGGTGCATCGCCCCTCGGCCTGTTAATCGATTTCTTCGATGGATCAATCACACCACGCGGAACTCCTTTACCAGGCCCTGTGGAAGTTAAACCAGCACCGCCACCAATTGCATCCGCAGGCGATGCCGCAGTGGGATCTGCTCCTTCACCAACAGGGGCACGCATGGCATCGGAAGGAGTGGGCTCTTTCCAAATAAAGAGGATGACAAATTCAGTTCTAGTATGGTTGGATTTAGCACCCGTGGTAGTTGCAGTGGAAGCAGCGCCTCCCGGGCCAATCGGGTTTTCACCAGGGCCACCGCCCATCATGCCGCCAGGGCCACCACCCATCATGCCACCCCGGCCAAAACCACCTGCAGAAGCAGCAGACCCTGTGGATCCTACAGGAGCCCAACCATCTCGGGAAGCCGCGCCAGCACCAGCGCCAGAATCGCCCCCACCATCGCCCGACATCATACCGGGGCCGCCCGGGCTACCGGGGGGAGGCATACTGGGGCCGCCACCGCCACCGCCACCTTCACCAAAACCACCCGCACGCATGGCATTGGCAAGATAACTCTGCCCAATGATTTCGAAATTGGTTCGCTCGTTTGTTTTCTTGGTCAGATACTTATAAACAAGAACATGGCTGACCCTGTTGACAACCGGGCCCAAATCTGGCAGCCCCGCCCCAGCGGCAGGCGCCTCTGCATTATTCGCAGGGCCATTTTTAACTATGCCATATCGAACGAGATTTTCGAGTAAGACTTCCTGAACAAATCGTTTTTGATCCTGCTGGAAAGTGTAGCCACGCAACTCAACAACCCAGCCGGCACCATCGGGGCTTTTTTCCCAATGCTCAATAGGCCGAACATCTTCCTTCACCTTGCGTTCTTCAGACTTGGCCCCGCCCTTGACCTGCTGCCAATACCCGGAGAGATTTTCGGTGAATTTGCAATCGACAGACTCAATATTAAACTCAATCAACTGATCAATATTTTTACCCAAAGTATCGCCTGGCTCATAACCATCGTTGCCAAACTCATCACGCGACAAAGTCTGCCTGCGCACAAGTTCTTTAAAGGCGGCTTCGCCCTTAGGCCTGTTTTGAGCTACATTCCAATAAGCAGCCCGTTGTTGATCAGAAAGATTTTTTCCGTCCTGCCTAGGAATGGCTTCGTTCAAATACGTGAAGAGATCAAGCCAGTTGAATCTTTCATCCTGCCCAGACAAAAGACTTTTTACATTCGACTCTTCCTTGGCAACATTACTTTTAGCTTCTTCAAAGTTCTTCTTCCCTTTACTCACATCGCCTATGATGCGTTCACCTTCTTTAATGGACTTAGCAACAGTGGGATCGGTCCAGGCACGAGCTTGCAAATGATTCTTTAAGGAGTAAGTGCTAAGGCCGAGTAAAACCGCTGCAGCAGCAGCAACAGCCCAAGGCCTTTTCATTTTAAGTTGTCGTTCTGCAACAATTTCAGGAGGCAGTAAATTCGTGGTCATTCTCACTTGCTTCAAACCCTGCAAGGCCAAGCCATAAGCACCTGCAAAGGTTAAAAGGTTGTCGCTGAAGTTGGTCGCCTTGATGACCGCATCGCCCTTAAGCCTTTCGAATGTTCCGGGTTTCCGAAGTTCTACACCCAGCTTTTCCTGCAAAAACCGTTGCAAGCCGTGCAACTTAAAACCATTGCCCAGCGCAAGCATGTATTCAAACTCAATATTGCGATGGCGATTACTGAAATAAGTAAGAGAGCGCTGCAACTCGCCCACCAAATCTTGGAAGATGGGTTTCACCGCAATGATGACCGCTTTTAAATCGGGGCCATCCTTGGTTGTGGCTTTAGCAATCGTTCGTTTTAAATGCTCTGCCTTGGCGAAGGTCAGCTTGAATTCCTTGGCGATTTCCTTGGTGAACCTGCTGCCACCAATACTGATGCTTCTTTGCTCGATGATTTTGGTGCCATCGGTCAAAACAAGATTGCTGATATCGTTGCCTATATCCAACCCCAATATGCCTTTTTTAGGCGCATCATCATCATCGGATTCGATGGCGGGCGAACCGTCAGCTTTATAATTTTTCCCCATGACATCGAATGCGATGTAATTGATAAGCGCAAGAGGCGCCATCTGAACCGCATGAAGATCAATATTTACCTCACGATAATTTAAAAGCGTTTTATTAATGAAATCACGCTTCATTGCAAAAAGACCAATCTCACTATCTAAAGCAAGACCATCAATCACCATGCCTGAACCAAGCTTCTGAAAATCCCAGACAACCTCGTTAAGAGGAAAGGGAATTTGCTGCTTGGCTTCGAACCGAACAATCTCAGCTATTTTGCTTTCTTCAACCGGAGGCAATTTCACAAAGCGTGCGAGGCCACTCTGGCTAGAAACAGACAAACAGACCAAATCGCCACGAACCTTGTTTCTTGAAAGAAACTTCAACAAAGCCTCTTTGATCATTTTATCTTGGTCTTGAAGATTTTCAGGCTGACTAAGAATCTTGGCATGATCAATAAAATCATAATGAGTTGCAACAGGCGAACCATCTTGCATCTCTAGGCGGATGGCCTTCATCGAGCAAACGCCCATCTCCAAACCCCAAGCACCTTGATTTTTCGCCATGTCAACCTCTTGTTTTTGTTGGGCGCTTTTACGCCACAAACGACTAAGGCACCGTTTAACTACACCCGAAGCTAATCCAAGGAAAAGCAAGCATAAATGCTACCATGGCACCAATGCCAATGCAAACCACCAAAAGACTAATGATATTCTCCCACTTAGAAACACGCGTGGGCAGGGATTGTTGGAAATATTATCAAAGGAAGTGCAAAAATAGCGAAGCCGTCCGGATTCCTCGGATGAGGTAAACCGTACGGCTTCGCTTATGTGAAGAATAATCTAGGCGATCATTCTAAATTAGTTATTGTCCCGCTTTTCATCAATCAAGGTTTGGATGCGTTCAGAAAGAAGCGCGGTATCAAAGGGCTTCTTGAAAGCTTCGTTAAAACCAAATTGACTCAAAGCTTCTGGGCTTGCTTCGTCTTCGCTTGCCATTGCAATGATCACGGTGGATTCATAAGCAACATTTCTGCGGAGATTTTGGGCAATCTGAAGGCCTTCGCTGCGTCCCATTGCAAGGTCAATCACAATGGTATCAGGGTGAAAGCTTTCTGCTTGAATGCCTGCTTCAAACCCGCTGTTGGCAACTTCATATTTGAAGTCTTCATCTTCGGGAAGCAATTCCTTGATTCGATCGGTGAAGATTTTCTCAGTACCGATGAGAAGAATCTTGTGCCAACCTTCTTCTTCAAGTTCTCCAAGGGGCATTCCATGTTCTTTTAGGAACCGGATAAGCTGTTCTCGGGGAATTCGACGATCTTGACTACCAGGAATACGGTAGCCACGAAGTCTGCCAGAATCGAACCATTTGCTAACCGTCCTTGGCGCTACTTTACAAATCTTCGCGACCTGGCCGGTGGTAAACACCTTCTTCATTTGAAATTCTCCATAAAGCAATACAGGGTGGCTGGGTCTCTTAAACCGGGTTATGCGGAATATTCCCGGCAAAGCATCCACTTCTCCTTACTTCAGAGCTCCGGCCTGGCCATTTTGTATTAGGCAATCAGACCTTTATGTCGGCACAAACCAACATTCCGTCATCTATAATGATCCCCGTCCCTGAGATCATTCCAGGCGCGGCTTCCCGAAGTAAGCAGAATCACCAAGGTTGAGTATTCACCGCATCAGGATCCATTCTCCATCCTTGGAGCCTTAGATCACTTTCAGCGGTTATGTCTCTTCCGCCTTGGTTAATAATTAAATCGGTTAAATTGGTCGTGAAGATTAGAAATATCTTTGCAAGTTAGATAGATTCTGCCATTTGACCCTGCTACGACTTCTGCCATGCTTACCCCGCTTCGCCTTGACACGCGGCTTCTAATGCTTATCCCCCTTCTGAGGGTTACGCGACTTCCTATTTTTCTTAATCCCCTATAAAACAAGGATTTCCTAGTCAACCAAAGGCCCCCGCCCAAGGGTACACAACCTAGTTTAAACAAAGAATTTCGAGCCCTAACCTAAAAAGAAATAGAGGTGGAATTGCTGCAAAATATTTTTTGTGAGCTTTAAAAAAAATCAGACTATTCAGGTACCAAACTCTTACGATAGACCATCATATCATCGCCCGCAGCGTAGAAACCTCGCATCCGAGCTTCTAATAGGTAGCCATACTTAAGGTAAAACTGCCTTGTAGGGTCATACTTTTCTTGGGAAGAGGTTTCAATGAATAAAACCCTGCCTCCAAGTTCTAAAGCATGCTTTTCTACCTGTTTGAGCATTCGCCCGCCCAATCCCTTTCCCTGCAAGTCATTTTGCACCACAATCCACCATAATTGCCAGGTTCCTTCCGTCATGGGTGCGGGGGCATAGTAAACGAAGCCTAATTTCTTATCTTTATCCTGTAACAAGTATGCTTTATGCTCATAAATGTGGTTTTCCTCATGATAATCGTCCAGCACTTCCCTTAATGCCTGCACTTCATGCTCTTTAAAAAAACCCGTTCCATCCGCCATGGTTACCAGATCATCCGTATGGCTTGACAACAAAGGTATCATTTCGAAGTTATCTTGTGGCATTTTGAAAACCTTTACTTCTTTCTTACACGCTAAACAATTGAATAAAGCCTTCTCTCAGAGGCCCACCAATAAGACATAAGATTAAGCCAGTTATAGCTTAATAGCCAATCATTCTTTGTTTCTTAACATAAGTTTCTCAAAATTAACTTCAAAATAGACTTGGTTATCTTGTTATCGTAAAGTTATATTAAGATAAGTAATGCGGTTTATGATCGATAAAGATTATTGCTCATAAATCGATACCTACACTCAATAAAAAGGGTTTATACTAAGTGGGGCCGAGTGTTTGTGTTTTAGTCCTGCCGGTATAATGTGGCTTAAATTTGCTCAAAATTTAAATCACAGTAATGGTTAATTTTAGTTTATTCTTCAAATAAGTGAACATGGCTTAGAGCTATCCTTATTTATTGAAAGGGTTTAATGTTTTCATCTGCTAGGTCAATCATTGCAACGCTGATTTTATCCACAATTGTGGTAGGTACACCTCCGCTTGCAGGTTCTGAGAGTTGGTCTGATTTCTTCAGGGATTTATTCAGTATTGCTGATTACGAATCCATGATTGATGACGAAAACAAGCTAACCGACCAGTTAAATAGAAAAGACGTCATTATTTTGGGCAGACTGAGTGCAAAAAACAAAGTGATTGACGCATTAGAAGAAGGAAAAATCTCCTTTAGCCAAGCTGCAGCCTGTTTTTACTTCATCCAAAAAGAAACCAATGATATTCTTGAAATCCATGACAAAAACTTCAAACATCTGCCTAAGGAAACTCAATCAGCCATCAATCTACTTCATTGGGCCAAATCCAGCATAAAAATGTCTGATGTCCAACTACAAGATTACGAAAACTTCAAGTTCTTGGTCGAAAATGCAGAATGCGAAGGCAGTGCAGTTGATTTACCACTGCCCCCCGTTTTTTTGATTACCGACATGTTTAACTAAAACTAAAGCCCCCTCTACCAGTTATCCGCTTTTTGCACAGCAAGCGCTGCTTCGAGTTCGGTTTTCTTGGGCCTTAATTCTAATCCAATGTAATCTTTATACCCTAGTTCCTTTACGCCCTTGAGAAGTAAGTTCAGCAAATTTGATTTCGCCAATACCCGGTTCATTTCTGCCCGGGTGATCTGCAATTTGTAGATACCCAACACAATCGAGACCCTTCTTAAGGTTTTCCAGAAGGTTCCCCTCGGTTATATACATGTGATAAAGATCCCAGTTCAGTTTTACCATGGGACTGTTGACGGCCCGAATAATCTTCGTTGCTGGCGCACTGCCATAAAGGCAATGCCCCTTGTGATCCACCTTGATATTCATGGGCTCAAGAATCAGCATAATGCCATGTTTTTCAGCAATCGGAGCTGCTTTTTTAAGCCCCTCGATGATATTTTCATGCATCTTTTCTTGGCTTACATCTTTAATGTCATTGCCCCCAACCACGGTCATCATCTTGCAATCCAACTTCTTTGCTGTTTCGCAGGATGCTTCGATTTCCTCCAAGAACTTCGAGTGATTTTTAGGATCGTTCAAACCGGGAGTAAAGCCCCAAGCAGTAAACTGGGTAATACTAATACCATGCTTCTTGCATGTTTCAATCACTGCGGGAATGTTCTTATTACGCCAAGGCCAGAACTCCACAGCTTTAAAACCAAGCGCAGCAGCGTTCTCCAACCTTTTGGTAAACTCTTTTTCCTTGGACCACCACATTTCCACATTAACTGCAAACTTGGTGTTCTTAGTCTGGCCAGGAAGTGGATCTGCAGCATTCGATACCCCGGTTAAAAGGGTGCCCGCTGCCAACGCTGAAAACTCTCTGCGATTCATTGCCATGATTTAATTTCCTTTTCCTTGTTTGGGATTTTCGTGAACAGTAGGGAAGTTTTCACTCTTCTTCACTTCAAGCAGATCATTTTTTCTGGTAACCACCCTGCACGAGATTCCCGGTACTTTAGCTGCTAATTCCATTCCTTTAGCCATTCCCAGAATGCTTACCACCTTAGTAAGTGAATCCGAGTCTATCCCATGTGGGGCGACGATGGATACAGAAATTCTTTCCGTTAGCCCAATCCCCGTCTTGGGATTCACCAAATGCGAATATCTTTTCCCGCCAATCTCAACATACTGCTCAGTGTCCCCCGAGGTGGAAACAGCGCAATTAGCAAGCACCATATACCTGCTTGCTGCATCCCCCTCTTCCAAAACAGGCGCAATTCCGACTTTCCAGCCCTTGGCATTGGGCGGTGGGTCTCCCAATGCAACATCACCACCCATCGCAACCAAAGCCGAGCTTATTCCCATTTTTTTAAGCACATTCAAGGATTCATCCGCAGCATACCCCTTGGCAATGCCTCCAAGATCGAGCATCATGCCTGTTTTTTTCAACCAGACTGTCTTTTTTAAAGGATCAAGCACCATGGATTGATAACCAACCAGTTTCAATGCAGCTTCAAGTTCCTCTTTATCAGGCATTTGGATGCTTTTTCTGGCTCTGCGCCATAGCTTTACCACCGGCCCAATCGTTACATCAAATGCCCCATTGGAAAGTTCAGAAACCTCTTTAGCCCGGGTGAGAACTTTAAAAAGATCTTCTCCCACCGAAACCGGCCCGGTTCCAGATCTTGCACATAATTGTCTCAATTCACTTTCCTGATTATAGTCCGACATGATACCATCTAATTGTTTCATGCGCAGGAAAGCAGCGTTGGCGCCACGACTTGCCTCTTCTTTATTCATAGAATAAAGAATAATCTGGCAGTTTGTTCCCATATGAGGCTGGCTGAAACGATAAAGTGTAAGTTCGCTTTTCGACTGGAAAGGAATGGCCAGTGCGATTACTGCAAGCAAGGTAACATTCATTCCCAAGAGTTCCATTAGATAAAGGTTGTCGTGATGTCTTCAAGTGTAACAAATCTTAAAAAAATATCCGCATCTGTTTGGCTCTTATGTGGAGCACTCCTAGCTGGAGGGCTAGCTTTCCTACCAACTGGTTCAAGATCAGTGCAGGCACAAGCTACAAAAGAACCTGCAGCAGACTTCAAACCCTACATCGAAAAAATAGGTGCTGCCAACATTCCCTTCGAAATGCTACCCCTTAAAGGCGGAGAATTTCTCATGGGAAGCCCCGATGCAGAAAAAGGCCGCCTCGAAGATGAAGGCCCCCAACACCCCGTCGCAGTAAAATCTTTCTGGATGGGCAAGTGCGAAGTCACTTGGGATGAATACGATCAATACTGGAAAACCGAAGACCAACCCAAACTCGATGGCAAAGATGTTGACCCCAAAGGCGTGGATGCAATCACCCGACCCACTCCACCCTATGCCGACGAAACCTTTGGCCACGGCCGCGATGGACAACCCGTTATTTGTATCACCCATCATGCCGCCATGGAATATTGCCGTTGGTTAAGCAGAAAAACAGGCAAGAATTACAGACTGCCTACAGAAGCTGAATGGGAATATGCCTGCAAAGCTGGTACCACAACCCCCTACTCTTTCGGGGATGACCCTGCAAAGAGTGGCGAATACGCATGGTTTGCTGCAAACTCTGAAGAAGTGACGCACAAGGTCGCCCTTAAAAAACCCAACCCATGGGGCTTATACGATATGCATGGCAATGTTTCAGAATGGTGCATTGATCATTACAAAAAAGATTCCTATGGCACCTTCCCAAAAGATCGTGCGACTCTTGCGCCTGTATTATTACCCAGCCAGAATAGATTTTCGCATGTAGCCCGAGGCGGCTCTTGGGCGGACCAACCTGTAGGCCTTCGAAGTTCAGGTCGCAGGGGTTCAGATAAAACCTGGATCAAGCTTGATCCGCAACGCCCCCAGAGCATCTGGTGGCTTACCAGTGCGGAATTCGTAGGCTTCCGAGTTGTAAGGCCAGTCGAAGAACAGGAAAACCTCTTGTCCCTCCGATCCAAGGTAACCAAACAAAGTGATTAGTTCGTTTCTAGTTTCATGAGTTTATCTTTATATTTTCAGTCCTTTCCCCTATTGGAGATCCGAAATGAGTAAGAAACAAGGCGCATCCGATCGAAGAGACTTTATCAAGACCAGCACCATGGCTGCTGCTGGGGGCATTGCCCTCAACGCAGTTCTTCCCGCAGGCGCTTATGCCCAAGGTAGCGACGAAATCCGCGTAGGCGTGGTTGGTTGCGGTGGTCGTGGTAGCGGCGCTGCACATAACGTCTTGAATTCTGCACGCAATGTCACCATTCATGCCGTGGCAGATGCTTTTGAATCTCAAGCAAAGGGCCTTCAAGCTCGCTTGAAAGGCATTGCCAAGGATGATCCTAAGGTTAAAGAACTTAACAACAAAGTTGAAATCGCAGATGATAAAGTTCATTCTGGAGTTGATGCCTACCAGAAAATCATGAACGATCCCAAGATCAATTATGTCATCCTCGCAACCCCTCCTGGGTTTCGCTCTATCCACATCATGGCTGCAGTTAAGGCCAAGAAGAATATCTTCACCGAAAAACCCGTTTGCGTAGACGGCCCTACAGCTCGCGATTGCATGGCTGCTTACGATGAAGCCAATGCCAGCGGACTTGGTATTGTTGCAGGCACACAACGCAGGCATCAAGCGGCCTACATCGAAACCATTAAGCAACTTCATGAAGGTGCGATTGGCGACATCGTTGGTGGCCGTTGCTATTGGAACCAAGGTATCCTTTGGTCCCGCGATCCCAAACCAGGCATGACACCCGCTGAAGCCCAACTCAACAACTGGTATAATTACACCTACCTGTGTGGCGACCATATCGTCGAGCAACATGTTCATAACATCGATGTAATGAACTGGGTTATGCGCGGTCACCCCATCAAAGCTGTAGGCATGGGCCATCGCACCCGAAACGACCCCAAGTATGGCATCATCTTCGATTTCTTTTCGATCGATTTTGAATACCAGAATGGCGTTCATGTGCATTCCATGTGCAGGCAGATCAGCAACTGTGCCAACAGTGTTTCCGAAGCTGTGGTAGGAACCAAAGGCTCTTGCCAAGTCAACACCTACACCATCAATGGCAAGCCAGTAGTTGCTAAGAATCAACAAAGGGGCGTTGATCCTTATGTTCAAGAACATACCGATTTAATCGAGAGCATTCGTGCAGGCAAACCGCTGAACGAACTCAAGACAGTCACCGAGAGTTCGCTTACCGCGGTTCTTGGCCGTATGTCGGCTTATACAGGCAAGGAAATCTCATGGGAACAAGCCCTGAATTCCAAGCAACGGTTGATGCCTGAAAACTTCAACAAAGACACGGTTCTTCCAGAATGGGCCGTAGCAGTCCCTGGCAAGACCCAGCTTATCTAGTCATTCTTTTAGAATTGACAGGATGAACGAAAACAAGGCCTCTGGTTCAAACACCGGGGGCCT
>Ga0209553_1001570_pt1 | contig 11380 bp, 11 predicted proteins | sample LauGreFBDMM110DN_2_FD_188217 | JGI IMG/M metagenome (GOLD analysis project Ga0209553, IMG submission 188217) | Freshwater lake microbial communities from Lake Michigan, USA - Fa13.BD.MM110.DN (SPAdes) (version 2) | ecosystem: Environmental > Aquatic > Freshwater > Lake | place: Lake Michigan...
CCGTTAGATGAGATCCGAGTTGATCGTGTTCATGTTGACTCTTTAACTTCACAAGCCAACGATCGTGCGGTGATTCGGGCGATGGTCGGTTTAGCGCGCGACTTAGGTCTGAGTATTTCCGCAGACGGCGTCGAGACAAGCGCTCAAGCGGACGCCTTATTAGCGATTGGGTGCACAACCCACCAAGGTCACTTGTATTCACGAGCCATCACAGCCGCCGCCCTTGAAGACTTAATCCTCAAGATGTCAGCAGAGCGCGCAATTGAAGGGCTGATGGCCTAGCGTTGAAAGTCGTGTCGTCCAAAAAACTTGGTGTTATCTGGATGTTGCTGAGCGCAAGTGCTTATTCGATGTTCACTATTTTTGGCAAGACAGTTCTTGAAGAACTGAGTGCCGTAGACGTTCTTCTGTGGAGATTTCTGATTGCGGTTCCCGCGGCGTGGATATTTGTCTTCATCCGTTTTCGCCGAGGCGGTCCAAGTCCCTTGAGTGTGGCTTTTAAGCCGCGTCTGCTTGCCGGCTTAGTATTCGGACTTGTTTCTTGGTTGGGCTTTGCCGCCTTAGACCGCATGCCAGGCGCGCTGTACATCGTCATCATTTATACCTATCCCGCAATGGTTGCCGTGGGTTCGACATTCTTGGGTCGTGCCACCTCTCGCCATATTTGGATGGCAGTGGGAATCACTTTGGTGGGAATCGCTTGCACTGTGCCCGAGGTTTTTCAGGGTACTGATGGGGCCACCGTGGCAGGTCTGATTTTTACTCTCAGTAACGCCGTGATGTACGCCGCTTACATGATCTTCAGCGAACGGTTAGTCACTGGGTCTGGTGGGGGCGATGGTTTTGTTTCGTCGGCATGGAGCCTGACGGGTTCGCTCGTTTTCGCATTAGTCGTCACAGCGTTTTCTGGAACACCACAGTTTCCGACAACCTTTAATGGTGCTGGTTCAATGATTGGTCTAGCGCTGATCAGTACCGTTGTTGCCAGCATGACTTTCTTCTTGGGTCTGCGTCATCTTGGTCCCGCCTCGGCAGCGTTAGTAGCAACGAGCGAAGTGGTATTGGGATTGATGTGGGTTGTGCTCTTCTTGGGTGACTCACTCAAAGTGATCCAAGTATTGGGTGCGATTTTGGTGATCATTGGGGTTGTCTGGTCCCAGCGCGTCGTTCCTCAGACTAAGACACCCGAGCCCACTAAGGCCTGAAGTTCATCAACGGTGAATGCCATAAAGGTACTCGTCGTATACGAAGGCAATGATCCCCCGCTAGCAGCGTTTGATGTCCAAGAAATTTTCCAGGTGACAGAAACAATTGCGACAAAAACTCCCTGATCACGTTGCGCCGACGAGTGTCGATACGTATACATGCATCCAGATACTGCTGTATCCCCAGCATTAACAGTCCACACACTTCCTGGGCCGGTGCATTGCGTTGAACCAAGAGCGGTCCCATTGACATTGGCGTCATCTTGGGTCACGAACGATAAGGACACGGGAGTCGCAGTTGTACGCGCCCATGCCGATCCGAATACCGTGGGGATCCAAGCCATTGCAGTGACGCCATACCACCAGTCGGCGTTGGCCCACAACCACATTCCAACATTGACGACACCACGGTTCGTTGCGGGCGCAGTTGTCACCGTGGGTTGTGGCAGTCGACCTTTCACAATCACTGCTGCATTTTGTGCCAGTTCGCTACCCGTCGCACGAGTGATCCAGATCAATACCATTCCACTTGTGCTGTGGCGCTCATATAAGTCGTAGCGCACAGTCCCCACCAATTTTGTAATTCCTGTAGTGGCCCCAATTCGCGAATCGTAAATAATTGCAGGCTTCCATGTATAACCCGATGAATCTGCTCCTGATCCTGTCGGTGGTGATGAAGTTTGCACGCCTGCCCATATTGAATCGCTGTCAGTGCCTCCACTTCCAATAGCGCCGTCAGTGGCTAGAGCTTGTCGCTGAGAATCAAAACTTATAAGTAACAGCAACGAAGTGATGAGGAAGGTTGTGCTCAGGCGGCGAACCGACATAGATCCTCCTCAACGTCCCAATGCAAGGCTTGGGCACTTTCCCACAGCCAAGTTTGACCACTGCGCACCATTGTCCATTTCGTTTGCACACTGAATAACGAATCATCAAAAATAATTTCTCCATCAACCAATACCGTGTCATCAGTAATACAGGTCGTCACAGTTGCTATATCCGTGGTTCTGAACTCCACTGCTTCAATGCGGTAGCGCAGCGAACCATTGTTTGAAGCGACGATATTCGCATTTCGACGAATCTTCATCAGTTCGCTGATCTCCACAAAAAGGGGACTACCAACATCAGTGAAACTCTGCACATCACAGTGATACGGGTCGCGACCGCAAGCAATGCGTTGGTGTATCGCAAAGTTAAACGCAGTCATCAACTCCTCTTCGGTAGCAATAACCGATAACCCCACCACCGATTCAGGTGAGACCTCATTGCTGAGCGACTCACCTGTGGTTGTGGCCAGTGCTAAAGCCAGAGTCTCTGGCACTTCACCTGTGATTGAGGTCGTGCCTGTTCGACAAGCACTCAAACATAACAATGCGCCGATGACTAGTAGTTTTTTCACATCTCCCCCTCCAGCGACACATTGTGGGAATGAACCACTCCTAAATGGCGCCTGAATAGAGAGATGATGTTCAAGGAACTTTTGACTTTCTATGGGTCATGTGGCCCACCCGCAGGCGGTCGTTCTCCAGCACTCACTAAAAATCTGTCAGACTTGAAAAATGACTACACCTATTTCACGTCGCATGTTCTTGGCTCTCGGGGCAACGGTGGTTGTTGCAGCCTGCTCGAGTAGCGAGGAGGGACAATCTTCCGGGTCAACTGAAGTTGCTTCGACGGTCCCTGCCACGAGTCTCGTTCCACCCTCGGATCTTGCAAGTGATCCATTTACCCTCGGTGTGGCATCGGGTGACCCCGACACCGAGTCAGTTGTTTTATGGACACGCTTGGCTATCGACGCTCTCAATGGTGGCGCAATGCCTGATGAAGATATTGATGTTCTGTGGGAGATGTCGACAACCGAATCCTTTGACGAGATCACGATCGCTGGGATCACTACAGCTTCGCCTCAATATGGGCACAGCATCCATGTGATTGCCGCACCAGTAAACGTCACTGGACTTCTTCACTACCGTTTCCGTCTAGGCGATTACACCAGCCCGATCGGTACGACGAGATTGAGCCCAAGTAGTGATTCATTGGAACCTGTGAAGATTGCTTCAGCTTCATGTCAAAATTGGACGGCTGGTTTTTACACCGCCTATCAGGACATGGCTGAACTCGCGCCAGATCTTGTGCTCTTCCTCGGTGACTACATATATGAAGGCGGTACTGGTTCACTCGCAGACGGCAATGTGCGGTTGCACAACAGTGATGAGATCAGAGATCTCACTGCTTATCGCAATCGTTATGGTCTGTATAAGAGTGATCCACTGTTGCAAGCAGCGCATCAGATGTGTCCCTGGGTTGTGACATGGGATGATCACGAAGTTGAAAATAACTACGCCAACCTGACGCCAGAAGATCCTGCCGATAATGCTGGCCACACCGCTCGCCGGGCCGCGGCGTACCAAGCCTGGTGGGAGCATATGCCTGTTCGCTTTGATCCTCCCGTTGATGAAAACCTCACGATCTATCGACAGGTCCAGTGGGGTGGACTCGTGAATATGTTGGTTTTAGATACTCGTCAATATCGCGATGACCAAGCCTGCAATGACGCCGTTTTACAAACCACACCAGCCTGCGATGACGCATTACTCCCCGAGCGAAGCCTTTTAGGTGCGGAACAAGAGGCTTGGGTGGCAGCAAATATCCGCGGTGTTGACAAGGTCTGGAATGTTTTAGCAAATCAGACAGTGATGACTGATATTCGTCTTGGCGCGGCCGTTCTCAATTTCGATCAATGGGATGGCTACGCCCCCGATCGTGACCGCGTCCTCACGGACATCACTGAGCAAGGGGTGGAAAATCTCATCGTGCTCACCGGTGATATTCACCTCTCGGGCATCGGCCAACTAACGACCACCGCCAATCCCACCACCGCAGTTGGAATTGAGTTCGTGACAACTTCAATCTCATCTGGCGGCAATGTGCCGCCAGAGACTCAAGGTCTGCTGAAAGCGCTATCCAACATCATTGATGCTGAAGCCTCACATCGTGGTTACACATTGCATACCATCACCCCAGAAACGTGGACCGCTCAATACCGCATAGTCGATGATGCAAAAGTTGAAAACTCTGGGGTCAGTGATTGGAAAACATTTACCGTGACCGCAGGAACTGCCGCGGTGGCCGAGATCTAAATCGGCGTTGTGCCTCAAGCACTTACCGATACAAGTTGTGCTTGTTTCGCTAACTCTTTTTGTTGACGTTTGGCAGCAACTTGCATTCGAATGCCACCAGCAATTCCTTCGGGGTTAGTGATCGCAGTGAAAATTAATAACACTCCACCGATGAGTGCCTCCCATCGACCGAATGAACCAAAGACCTGATTCATTGAATAGAAAGCAACTCCTGACGCTGCCGTGACACCAGCGGCCACTGCTCCGCTGACGCTTGTGATGCCACCGAGATATGCAAAAGATAACGCTGTCAGCGACGCAATGGTTCCGTACGATAGATCGGACACGGCACCAAATCGATAAGCAATCAATGAACCACCCACACCGGCGATAAAAGCTGACAAGGCAAACATCATCATCTTCACGCGAGTGTTGTTGATGCCGACTGCTGCTGCCGCCCGTTCATTGCTACGCACTGCCAACATCACTCGTCCCGAGCCACTGCGACGAATGTTGGCAACCATCAGACACAAAACCGTCAAAACCGCCAAAAGGAAAAAGGCAAACACGGGTCGCGAGATCTTATTGCCGTACACCAATCCGAGATTCCAATCACCCAACGATGGATTAGGAATTTTTGGCCCTCCAGTATCCATACCACCAATCACCCATGGATGCTTAAAGACAAATTCGGCAATGGTTACTCCACCAGCCAGGGTCACAATCGCCAAATTGGTACCACGTACCCTCAAGGCCGGAAGACCAACCAGAACACCAAACACCATGGCTCCAAGCGCCGCAAGAATGGGAGCGATCGGGAAGGGGATTCCGTAATTGGTCGCCAATTTTGACAGCGCAAATCCACCGATACCGGCGAAAGCCATTTGAGCGAGCGAAGTTTGACCACCAAATCCGATTAAGACAACAAAAGACAATGCCAAAACTGCTGCGATCATCGAACTCATGATGGCGGCGCGCCACAGTGGTCCGAGAAAAATAATGCCGGCTGATGCAATGAGAAGCGGCGCACCCACCGAGAACCACGTCACATTGGCTGGCGGAACGTATGGCAGTTTCCAACCCCCCACCGCACCCCTTTCGGGAAGACGCTCTCCCGACACAATCATCGTGACGATGATGACCATAAACGGCAGACCTTCGCGCATTCCGTACTCGGGCCACCAACTGAAATCAAGTTGCATCTTGGTGAATGTGCTCTGCACCATTCCGATGGCAACACCCGTTAATACTGTCGGCCAAAAGTTGCGGAACTTTCCGATGAGCGCCGCACCCAATGCTGGGATCAAGAAACCAAATGTAAAAATAGATCCATTCAATTGAACAAGTGGTGCAGCCAAAATAGCCACTACAGCACCGACCACTGATGAAATCACCCAACCAGAGGCGGCTAGAAAATCAGGCGAATGACCAAGAAGAACTGCTCCTTTTTCATTCTCAGCGGCCGCTCGCGTGGCCAACCCGAAACGCAAATACTTACTCGCTGCCCAAACAACGACGGTCATCAGAAGCACTATTCCCAACAGCCACAAACCATCACGCGGCACGCGCAACGTTTCAGTAATCGTCACTACCTCGCGGGGCAAAATTGGATCAACTCGCATTGCCAATTGATCAGGGAAGCGTCGATCTTTCAGACCAATCATGACGATAATCAAGCCGACACTGGCCACAACTCGAGCCAAAGCCGGAGCATTTCTCAACGGGCGGAAAATTAATACATAAATCACCAGTCCGGTGAGCGCCGCTGTTAACAAAGCCAAAATAAAGGCCCAAGTGAAGCCGACATCAGAACCGAAGTGATACCGGTCCGGCAGACCCGGAATGGGAAACAAATAAGCCCCATTCCGGAGTTCTGCATAGACAAATGCACTCCACATTGCAATTGCACCATAAGCGAAATTGACAATGCCCGAACCTTGATAACTAATCACGAGGCCCATCGCAAAACCCGCGATGATGGCCCCAGCTGCGCTACCGAGCAACAAGTAAAAAAGATAATCATTCATGATGTCGTTCTCGATTTTTCTTGTTGCTCGGCAACACTTAACTGATCAGGGAAGTAGCGGGGTGCTGTCCCACAATTTGGCGTTTTCCACGGAAACAACTGCACCATCTTTGTATTCGGTCGCCTCAAAGACGAACGAGCAGAAAGACGCATAAGCCGGAGCAGCAGCGCCGCAGTTAAGTGGAGTAATTCCACCAAACAGGAACAGACCCTTAGTTACCTTCAGGTAGTCGTACAAATTCGGACCCGACATTTCGGTACCTTCAGCAACCATTTGCGCAGCAATATCGCGAAGCGTCAATACCAAAACAGTTCCCAGACCACCAAGACCGAGAGCAGTGGTCTTGACGTCAGCGGGCTCAATGCCCATTTCGCCTGTTTCCTCATTTGGAATGTAAGGAGCCACAATGCTTTGCAACAATGCCTTCTGCGGGGTGTCGCGTTCAATTTGACCACCAACGAATACCCAACCATTTGCATCATCGCCCACTTGAGAAATGACATCACTGTCTGAGCAAATACTCGTTGTCAACACGGGCTTGGTGATTCCAGCAGTGGCATAGCCACGAATGGTTCCGATACAGCCAGCGTCTGCGTAAAGCGAGATCAAAATATCAGGATTATCAGCGTTGGCAGCCTGCATCAAACCGAGATAGCCAGCATCGGTTTCGTTGTCTCCACCCTTGACGGCCTTCCAAGTAATTCCCGCTTTATCGAGAGCAGCTTCAACGCCTGCGGCAGTCGAGTTAGCTCCGGCATTGTCAGCGTGAATGATGCCGACAGTCTTGGCCTGATAGCGTTCCTGAGCGATAACTGCCATCACAGCAGTCGTCGTCGCATTGCCACCGGTCAAGAACAATGCGTTAGCAGTGTTATCAGGTGGCAAGATCGGCAAGACGCCGATCACCGGCACACCAGCTGCGTCATAGGTTGCGAAGTCTGGGAACAAGTCCAACCCAAGAAGGATTAACTCAACACCCTTACCAACCAACTCTTGAGCACAAGCCTGTGATGTCTCTGGAGTTCCGCCAGCGACACAGGTCTCCAGTTTGACTGGTCGACCACCAAAGCCACCGTGCGCATTCATGTATTCAAACGCGGCCTCGGCAAAACGACGAATGTCTGGGAAGTCAAGTCCGTTGGGATTACCTTCGGTGTTGACCATACCGACAAGCATTTCGGGACCTGTCGGTGGACCGTCTTCGCCACTCGGCGCGTCGGTGACTACTGGTGCGTCAGTGACTGCTGGTGCGTCAGTGACTGCTGGTGCTTCGGTACTCGAAGAACCACCATCACTTCCACAGGCAACAAAAAATAGGCTTCCCACGACGATCGCAGCGAAAGCACGTGAGTGCCGCTGAGATCGTGGAGTCCCCAAACTCATGGATCGTTTCATTTTTCCCCCTCAGTTGTTTGCCGCAGGTTGCGGCACTTACTTAATTGGCCACAGTGGCCGGTACCCAACTGCCGTGGAACCCAAAGGGGATTCGTGGCAATTGAACTGTTGCGATCGGTTCGTCGCTCATTGTTTTAGCGTCGAAGATCACGAATTCACTTGAATCTTGAGACTGGTCATAGACATAGGTCATGACGTACCCATCATCTTCTGACTTGGCGCCGTCGGCGGCGACAAAGACTGCTTCTCCGCAGACGCGACCTTTACCAAGTTCAATGCTGGTGCAGTCGCCTACTTGGCGGTCATACTTCAGAATCGCGCCTGCATCAACTTCACCAAAACCTGCATTACCCATCGACATTTCGTATCCATAGCGATGCTTTGAACCGATCACAGCATCATTAACTCGTGGGAATTCTGCTCCACGATCATCAATTTGCTCTTCGGTGACTTTGCCGGTTGTGGTGTTGATTGTCCAACGCCACAAGTTGGGTGCTGGGAAGTCCATCGCATCTTTCTTCCAAATGTGTTCAAAGCGGACAACATCCAAAATGATCTTGTCACCTTCTTCGTAACTATTCATCGGGTGGAAGACGTAACAAGGGTTGATGTCGTACCACACCACTTGAGAGTCATTGCCGTTACGTGGCATCACACCGAGTCGTGCTGGATAGGTGTCGCTCCAGGTAATCGGCATCTTGCCTTCAATAGCCAAGTTGAGATCAAACACTGCGGGCAAGTCCATGAACACGACATAATTTTCGGTGATGTTGAAGTCATGCATCATGGTTGAACCAGTCACCGTGATTTCTTCACGCTGCACCATCTTGCCATCGGCTGAAACACGGACATATGTGAGGTACGGCGGCAGTGGTGCATAACCAAAAGCCAACATCTCGCCAGTCTTCGGGCAGATCTTCGGGTGAGCTGTAAATGCACCCTTGAGAACTCCGTTGTAATCGGTTGAGCCAATGGTGTTCAGATTTCCATCAAGGACATACGGAAAGTGACCTTCTTCGAGAGCCAAAATTTGACCAGCGTGACCGACAACATGTGTGTTGGCCTTTGAGCAAGTCATATCCATGGTGACCGACGGATCAAGAATATTGATCGAAGGATCTTTGATGAACGGTGTCTGCACATAACGATTGCGATACCACTTCGCTTGACCACCCTGCAGGCGGATGCCATGAATCATGCCGTCACCAAAGAATGGATGATCACTCATACCCGTCAATGGATTCGCGCCGTTGCGCAGATAGCGACCGTCAAGTTCAGCAGGAATATGTCCCACCACTTTGAGGTCAGTCAGTGTGAGTTCTTCTTGTGTTGGTTTCCCATTACCTTGTAGGTGGGCTGGCATTTCTTCGGTCATTGACATTTTTATTGCTCCTTTATGTGAGGGGTGCGTATTATTTCACTGCGTCTGGCGAACGGGCCCACATCAATGTGGCATCGAAACTCAGTGTGTAATCAGGCGTGAATTCCATGATCACGCGATGCGGTGAATCAAGAAACTTACGAAATTCATCGGCAGCCGCCTGGCTGTCGGGGCGTAGACGATTTGCGAACTCGGGATAAAACCAATCTTTGGTTTCACGATCATCACGAATAATGCAGTCACCCTTGTAGGTCACGGTCTTGCCGCCGCCCAACTTTGAGCCTGTGCTGTTAATACAAATCGATGAACGCGGATTGCGACGTAACGCTGGAATGCGCTTACGCGTTTCGGCGGCGGTCAGCCACAACTTTCCGTCCTTAGGCAAATATGACATCACCACGCCGAAAGGTTCGCCTTTGCTATTGACCCACATGAAGACGCACTCACTCAGGGAATGCACAAGTTTGTTCTCAAGTTCCGATGTGAGCGCACATTCGGTGAGATCTTCGTAACTATCGTGATTGGACATGTAGTTCCTTCGAATTATTCACCCGTTGATCAATATGTGACGACAGTAACACGCCTAAAAAGTTTTATCTACCCCGCGTAAGTTCTTTACCTCATCCCACGGGTTCCGAGCCTCAAGTACGGCCCGGAAGACCGTTCCATAACAGCTCGCTGATTTGCCCTGCCACCTCGGCGGCTGACAGGTCTTCTTGGGTAATCCACCATTGTGAGACCATTTGCAACATTCCAACAATGCCAAAAGCCCAGGCTTCCGCCACACCCGGATCTTGCTGAATACCCGAGCGCCACACGGCCAAGGTCTTAGTCAAGGGCGTCGTCGAACGTTCGGCGAGCGACAGGCGACCGAGGGCTGTCTGCTCTGTGGAGCCTCCCGTGACATACAAAAACAATTCGCGATGATCCGCCACGGTCCGCAGATTGGCCTCAACAAAACGAGTTAAGCCCGTCTGGCTCAAGATTTCCCCTGCTAGGGCGGTACGAGTGGCCAAAACCATGCGATCGGATAGCCGTTCTGCCAGAGCATCAGCCAGATCTGCGCGACCCCCAACTCGGTCATAAACAATGGGTTTCGTCACGCCCGCCTCAACGGCCACGGCTTCCAAAGATGATCCAGCTCCATCGCGCCGAATGACTCGCTCGGCAGCATCCAAAACGTGTTCGCGGTCAACAACAAGTTGACCCCCAAGCGGACGGCCTGGTCGACGAGAAATGGACTCTGACATCCGAGCAGTCTGCTCCATAAAACGGGAGTTGCCAAAAAATCTTTATTTTTCTCTTTCCCCCGTTACTTACTGCTGGTAACTTTTCGCACAGGGTTGAACCATTTCAACCTGATGGAGGTTCACCATGAGTGGTCTATTTGATTTGTCTGATGACGTTGCCGTCGTCACCGGTGCGGGACGGGGAATCGGCGAAGGCATCGCCAACACCTTGGCTGAGGCGGGGGCCGCAGTCGTATGTGCTGCCCGTCGCGGAGACGAAGTTGAGGCTGTCGCCGCCGGCATACGTGCACGCGGTGGGCGCGCAATTGCTCTCGCCACTGATGTCACCGACAATGACGCCGTTGAAGCCCTGGCACAAAAAGCCATGTCCGAGTTCGGACATCTTGATATCTGGATCAATAACGCCGGTGGGTCCCCTATCCAGACACCGCTGACAGAACTTGATGCCAAAGAATGGGACGCCACGATGCGTCTTAATCTCACAGCGATTTGGGTGTGCACCAATACTGCGGCGCGACTCATGCGCGATGGTGGACGTATCGTCAACATTTCCTCGCGCGCTGCGGTCAGTACGGTGATGGGAAGTGGACATTACGCGGCCGCTAAAGCAGGCGTGAACTCGCTGACTGTTACCTATGCCAAAGAACTCGGACCACGAATTCGCGTCAACTGTATTATGCCTGGCGCAGTTCCCACAGAGATCATGATGAAAGCCATGCGGCTTGAAGAAAAAGATCTTCCGATGTTAGAAAAAAGAATTCGCCTACCGATGCGACGACTCGGCACACCAGAAGATTTAGGTCAAGCCGTGCTGTACTTTGTCTCACCGGCTTCTAGTTGGGTCACTGGTCAAATCTTGTCAGTCGATGGTGGTATGTGATGACGTACATCAATAAAAAAATCATCCTCAAAAGCCGCCCAACAGGTCGCCCTGACGATTCCAATTTCACGTATCTCGAAGAAGAAACTGCGCCACTAGAAGATGGTCAATTGCTCATAAAGG
>Ga0209553_1001571_pt1 | contig 11367 bp, 6 predicted proteins | sample LauGreFBDMM110DN_2_FD_188217 | JGI IMG/M metagenome (GOLD analysis project Ga0209553, IMG submission 188217) | Freshwater lake microbial communities from Lake Michigan, USA - Fa13.BD.MM110.DN (SPAdes) (version 2) | ecosystem: Environmental > Aquatic > Freshwater > Lake | place: Lake Michigan, USA...
GTCCACCACACCGCCGTTATCGATCGCAAGGGCGATCCCATTACCACCGTTCTGTTCGAATTGATTGTTAATCGCATTGCCGTGAATTGTGCCGCCGTTGGATGCCAGAGCTCGCAGACCGTCAGACTGATTGTTATTGATGGTGTTGCCCTGAGAGAATGAGGCCCCACCAAGGACATTGATACCCGTCCCGCCGATCGTGCTGTCGGCGTCAATGAAGGCTCCTGCACCGTTGGCCTGCAGATCAATGCCCCGTCCAACATTACCCGTGATCGTATTCCCCTGAATCGTGACGCCTTCCGCGACGGCGTTGTCTTGCATCGTGATCGCGATGCCATCTCGGGAATTATTCTTAATCGTGTTATTGACGAAGGTAGACGGTCTCAGACGAGCACTGTCGCTGGCATTGATCTTGATTCCGTTGCCGGACACACCGGCCACCGCAGCGGCACGGGTTCCCACGGCGCCGATCAACTGCTGCACATGAAAGATCGGGGCATTTCCATTCTCGCCATCGAATCCTGAGTATCCAAATTCACGAAGTCCAATTCGAGCCTGGTTCGGAGTATCGATTGCCCCAGTCCCCATGATCGGAGGAGCGCCTGTTGGCGTAACCGACCCGGCAACGTTCATATGGGTCAGAGATAGTGTATGACCGATCTCATGAGATGTAGTCCCGGCAATTGCATTCCTCGTGAAATTCAAGTTGCCCGATGTCAACGCATCCTGAAGGATCATCGTGCCGTCGCCGCTGGCAACGTCGAAGTGTACTCCGGTTGGCTCATCCGGAATGACAATGTCTGCAGGAGTCAATCCTCCAAGACCCACGATGGAATTTGTGTAAACCGAAGCAACATGCGAACCGTTAGTAAAACCAGGCAGAGGTCCGGTTCCGCCAGCATCACGCACGGCACTCAGGAATGCTACACCGAGAGCCGGTGCGCTCGGCGCTGTCCCGATGACAGTGGTGTAGAACTCTGTCGCTCCGATAGCGGGTGCTGCTCCTAAGTCACCGATGACAAAGTTGATATCAAGTTGCTGGCCATCCGGCAGCGGACTGCGGCTGTCAGCTCCCGTCGTTGGAATGCTGTAGTAATGTTGCCGGACGGTATCCAGCACCGCATTCGTAACTAGATCGTAGTCTGCAGCGACAAACCCAAACGAAGTCACGTCAAACGGGGTGAATATTCCGCCTCCGAATGGATCGGTAATGGTTTGCCCGGCTTCCACGAAGTCCAGCACAAACGTGAGCGTAGGAGCTGTGTTCAGCACTGTGGAAGATGACATGACGTTGTTCACCACGTCCATCTGCGCTGTCGCGGTATCTCCGAGGTCTGTTGCAACACCAGCATAAAGATTTCCGATGAACTGGTTCCCGAGGTCCGACGTCGGACCACCGATGTCAAACAACCCGGTGCTGGCATCTTCACCAAAGATGCAGATTCCTGCGATCCCATTGTTACTCATCGTATTCGAAACGATTCCTTGGTCGAGCAGGCCGTTGCCATTCAAGTCTTCGCCAGCGTCAAGCGTGCTGTCGCCGTCGGCATCTTCTGACGTCGAGTGGAAAACCCCACCGTTCAGATAGTGCACGAACGCCCCGTTTTCACCATTTGAAGAAAACGTGTTGTTTCGCAGACTGGCGAGCTTAAAGAAGCCGCCGTCTGTTTCTCCGACAAATCCATTCAATGTATTGTCGGTAGAAGTATTGTTCTCGACAAGTGCGTTGATCGTTGAACCCGTGCCACCGGAAAGCACAATTCCATTGCCGTTACCTGTGGTGACGTTATCGACGATGCCCGTTGGTACAGTTCCGTTTGGATCGTCAGCATTTACCGTAGCACCTGCATTCGCCATCACGCTCAGCCCAGTACCACTGTTCTTCGATGCCAAATTGTTTTGCACGAGCAAATCGACCGAGGACGCTCCTGCAACCGTCAGATTGAGACCGTTGACAGATGTTGCAGCGCGTCCATTGAATTCATTCTCATCCACAATGATCCGTCCCGAGACGTCCTGCAGAAACGCACCGTTCGTGTAGTTCGTGAAGATATTGCAGGTCAGATTCACGTCGGTGATCGGCAGTGGATTCACGATGCCACTGCCAAAGACTGTGCCAGCTGCGTTGGCCCCATCAATTCGCATGCCAATGATCGTATCATTGTTACCCAGACGCACCACACTGCCGCCGGGAACCATGGTAGGATTGGAAATCAGCGGGCCAAGCAATGTGGCAGGATCTAAGTCACCCGGGATAATGCAATTCGGGTCCAGTGTCAGCGGCTTCAGCGATGACAACAGTGTCTGGTCGTCAAACAGGCCCATCCCACCGTTGACAGTCAGATTTGTCGTTGTATCGTCAGTTCGTGGAACCACGCGAATAATATCGACGCTAGCATTGTTGGCGATCGCCGCAGCTTGGAGTGTGCTGTATGGGGTTTCATATGTGCCGTTTCCGAGTACCGTAGCATTCGGATTGACATTCAGAATGTTGTACGCAAGCCCGGTGGCTGTATTGATGACCGCATCATTCAACGCACGCGTATCGCGGTTGACGTGGATGCGGTTGTCGCGGATAACTGGATCCTGCAGACGCTCACGCACAGTCGATGGTCGCATCACGCGCCGGTTCTTGTAGTTCGGAATGTCGTACTGCATGCTGACCCAACTGTTCGTGCCGAATGTCGGGTCACTGGTCAAATACGTGTTCACACGCAGGCTCTCGGTAACCAATGCCTGCCAGCGAGCCTGAAAGCCTGGTGCGTCGTAGCCATTACCATTGTGCAGATAGTAGCCGCCTAAGTACATGTTCAGCCCGTACTGGCCGAGAACCGGTAGCGGACCGCCAACTTCGGCCTGAACACCCGAATATGAATTGTCTGACACCTCAGTGCGAACCTTGTAGGCACTATTGCCCATCAGTCGCAATGTGTCGGAAATATTGCTGCTCAACAGCGTTGAATTGTTACCGACAGATTGGTAGCCATTGAGGCGAAAGTCCAGATACTTCCCCAGTGATTCCAAACCGGCACCAACCTGATACCAGTCTCCGGTTCCATTACCTTGGTCATAGTCGCCATAAGCGTTATAACCAAAAATCCGGTTCAGCGACGCATCGTAGTTACGATAGATCAGCCCGACGTTTGCCAGCGGATCGCCATCGTTCGTGACCGAAGCTGAGATGTCTCCGATCAACACTGTTGTGTCGGGAATAATATGATAGGGCACGCGGGCATTAAGTCGCTGATACGACTGCTGGTACCCCAGCCCCTTGTTAATGTTCGTTTCGAACATGATGATCGGGCCAAACGGCTGATTCGGCTGATACGCCGAAGGCGGCAGCTGCTGTGTCGCTCCGGTCGAACGCTCAAAATAAGGGGCGTAAGGAGCAGGCTGCGGGTACATGCCCGCATTAGCCGCCGCCGGCCCTCCATTTGGCGTCACAACTCCGCCACTCACCGGATCCGGCGTGGGAATTGCGGCAACACCAGCCTGAGTGGGACTTGGTCCCATTCGCACAACACCCGGCTCATCGCCGACAGAAATACCTGCGGCAGTCATCAGAGCAAGGCTGCTGATAATGAGTGTGGCCGAAGCAAAAATTCGTGTGGGTTTCATCGATTGTTCCGATCGAGCCGCGCTGAGAATGTGTGCCGGATATACCGACAGTGACGGTTACTCTTCAGGATCGGACTTCTGAACCCGTTCGGTTGAGTCAAAATGTGACGGATATGCGGATCATTCGGAATCTACAAATTGTGCCGTCGGCAGAAATGCGGCATCCGTGTGGAACGATGAAGAAATCTCCGACTCGACATCGGCAAATTCCGCCGCTCGATGCTGGAGGGCACCTGCATCGTAGAGGGGGATTTTCTTGCAAGCAGCAATGCCCGACAACCCCCTCATCCGGCCTGTCGGCCACCTTCTCCCCCGCTCTCGGGAGACAAGGGACTTGTCGAAGCCATGTCTTTAAAGTGTGGAACAAGAACCGGATAAATCAGTTGACCAAAAAACGACGTTTGCGCAGCCCAGTCCGGCCCTACTGCAGGATCTCTGTGGCGGTACCCGGGGCTTGCATGGAGTGCTGCGTTGCGGCAAACCGCTGCTCCATAAAAAAGCCCGACATCTTTCGATGCCGGGCCTTTGATTGATCTCCTAAACTGCGGCAAACTCTGCCGGACTACAGCGTCCAGCCTTTGCGGTATTCTCTTTGAACGTGCTTGTTAAGGTCGGGCAGGTTGGTGCTCACGAGATTTTTCGCGTCCCATTCAATTCGCTGACCTTCGCCAGCTCGCACGGCAAGGTTGCCGACGAGGATAGTTTCGGTCAAGCGACCTGCGTAGCCGAAATTCGACATTGTGCCCGGTTTGTAATCACCACGGCAGCTCTGCACAAATTCCCACTTCTGTCGTTCATCGGTACCGCCTTTGAATGGAATGCGAGGCAGCGATTGCGCAGGCTTCTTGAAGCCCTTAAACTCTGGTTCCGGCAACAGTGTGTACTGGGCTCCGTAATCGTTTTCTGACAACAACATGCCCTTGCTGCCCACAATCAACGCCGCGCTTGTTTTGCCGCCGCCTTTTTGCTGCTCGTCAATTCGCTTTTGGAAATCTGCTGGCAACTGAGCGATCAAGGCTGCGGGCGGCAAATTGCCGCCGTCATACCAGTAGAAATTACAGGCGACCTTGCCGTTGCGTTCCGGGAATTCAAACTTCAACGTAGACGAACCGGGGTAGGTTTCATTTTCAAAGATGCCTGGATTCTTAACTGCGGTGACTGCGATCGGATCCCACAACTCAAGTGCCATCACAGGCATATTGGTTGTATGGCAGGCCATGTCCCCTAGGGCACCCGTTCCAAAGTCGGCCCAGCCGCGCCATTTGAATCCATGATAGATGCCTTCCTTGTAGGGACGCATGGCGGCAGGTCCGATCCATGAATCCCAATCCAAGTAATCAGGCACCGCATCTTCGCCGGGCGGTCGACCAATACCCTGTGGCCAGATCGGACGGTTGGTCCAGACATGAATTTCCGCGACATCGCCAATCGCCCCAGATCGAATCACTTCGACGGCTTCACGAAGTCCGTCTTCGGATGTCCCTTGATTTCCCATCTGCGTCACGACGCCCATTTCGGCAGCGACTTCGCGCATCATGCGGGCTTCACGAATCGACCAAGTCATCGGCTTCTGGCAATAAACATGCTTCTTCATTTTCATGGCCTTAATGGCCGCTGCCGCATGTGTATGGTCGGGCGTGCTCACCGTCACGATGTCCACTTTGTCGCCGAGTTTATCGAGCATTTCGCGGAAGTCAGTGAACTGGGCGGCATCCTTGAATTCTTTGCCTTTCTTGTCGAGCGTCCGACGATCAACGTCACAAAGGCCAACAATTTCGACATCCTGATCTGAAATATGGCTGCAGTCACTGTCGCCTTTGCCACCCACACCAACACAAGCTGCCGTCAGACCTTCCAGAACCGATCGACTCGGCTTGGCGAACGAGCGTGGAGCGACCCAGAATGCGGTTCCCAGCGCGGCAGTGGTGCCGATAAAACCGCGACGTGATGTTTTTTGCGTCATGGAGCAGACCTCAGGATTCAGGTGGGACAGATAAGTGGAAAAGTGAAACCATCAGCATTATACCGGTGAAACGACACACGATCGTCTGAGGGACACCATTTTTGGGCAGAATCGCCCGAAGACACCCGTCCTACGATAACAACGCCACGAAAAACAACAATGATTCTCAGAAATTCGCCGGAAGGCGTAGCGACGTGATTTGTAAGCGGACTATTCCCGTGGAATAAGCATTGAGCTTGTCATCGTTGGTAAGCAAAACGGGCTGACCGTCGTCCATACGTTGCGAAAGTGGGCCAATCGACGTACGCTGCCGGGTTGAGGCACGGTTTTTACTTTCGGGTGTTTAATCCAATGAGATCCTTCCCACGCAATTTGACTCGCAATTTGACGGTGTTTGCGACAGGTTGTTGCCTGTTCGCCGGCTGCATTGATAACTCAGGCCCCGGGAAACCTCCCGTGGCCACAGTCACGTCCGATGACAGTGCCGCCGTAGCAGCACTCGAAAAAGCCGATTGCCATCTCAAAAAGAACGCCGCCGGTTTGGTGACTGAAATTGCCGTGTCCTCCGATACCGATTTTTCAGAAACCATGAAGTACCTTAGCGGCGTCCCCCATGTGACCGTCGCCCGCTTTGGCGGGCCAGGCATGAATGACAAGGGCATGGCATTTCTGTCCAGCCTAAAATTCCTGAAACGCTTGGACCTCACGGACTGCTCTTCCATCGGCGATAAAACGCTGAAAGTCATCGGGGGCATGCCTACGATTGAAGTGCTGACGCTGCGTCGAGCTGGGTTGACAGATGCAGGTCTTGCATCAATCAAAACTCTGACAAAGCTGCGGGCGCTCGACTTGCGAAATACACACATCACCGACGCGGGTGTTGCACACTTGACTGGCCTCAAAACGCTCGTCGATTTGCAGTTGGAAAACTCAAAAGTGTCCGACGACGGAGTTGAACACCTGCGCGGCTTGCCGCTTAAATCACTCAACCTTAATTACACTGCCGTCACCGACGCTGCCATGCCTGCGATCGGGAGTATCACAACGCTGGAATCTCTGCAGATGGATACGTCACGCATCACCGATATTGGCATGCCGGAAGTCGCGAAACTCACGAAACTCAAACGCTTCGGTTGCCGCCAAGCAAATATCAGCGGCGAAGGTATCAAACATCTGGCGGGGCTGAACGAGCTGACTCGTCTGGAACTCCGCGAAACATCCATCGACGACGGCAGTCTGGAAATCATCAGTAGCTTTTCAAAGCTTACGTACCTCGACATCAGTGAATGCCGCATTCTCAAAGGAAAAACGATTAGTGAACTGAGCAAGCTGACGGAACTTACGTTTCTAGAACTGCGTGAAATTAAAAAAGTCAATGACGCAAATTTCTCCGCGCTCGGCACCCTAACCAATCTCAAAGAATTGGACCTAGAAGGCACGCGAATCACAGACGAATCGGCATCCACACTGCTTAAAATGCAGAAGCTGGAACGTTTAAGTGTGGCGGGATCGCAGATGGGGGATGCGGGAATTCTGCAGTTCAGTCAATTGCCAGCCCTAAAGTGGTTGAACCTCAGTAATTCTCAGCCCAAACTGGAAACCATTGCGAGCTTGCAGTCAGCCAAACCCGACATCGAAATTGTGGAGTAATCGTGCTTCCCGACACATCTAAACGAACACGCAGCGAATCCATTTTCAAACAGGCCTCGCAAGTGATTCCGGGAGGCGTTAACAGCCCCGCTCGCGCTTTCGGTGCTGTCGGTGGCACACCACCATTCATGAAACGCGGTGAAGGTGCGTACCTCTTGGATGTCGATGGCAATTGCTTCATCGATTACATTGGTTCGTGGGGACCGCATCTGTTTGGGCATCGGCATCCTGCGATTTTGGAAGCGATCGAACAGGCGCTCCTCATCGGCACCAGTTTTGGCGCACCAACCGAAGCTGAAGCCGAAATGGCGCAACTAGTAATCGAAATGGTGCCATCCATCGAAATGGTGCGGATGGTGAACTCAGGGACCGAAGCCACGATGTCCGCGATTCGCGTCGCCCGTGGGTTCACAGGTCGCAATGGGATTGTGAAGTTTGCCGGTTGTTATCACGGGCATGTCGATAGCCTGCTGGTCGCCGCAGGCAGCGGCGCGCTGACGCTCGGGTGTCCGTCGAGTCCTGGGGTGCCGCCCGGAGCCACAGCCGATACGGTGGTCCTTACGTATAACGATTGCGAAAGCCTGAAAGTCGCGTTCCAAAAAAATGGGGATCAGCTGGCGGCCGTAATTCTGGAACCAGTCGTCGGCAATATGGGTTGCGTCATTCCGACACCCGAATTCCTGTCACTGCTGCGGCAATTGTGTACGCAGCATGGAACGGTGCTGATTTTTGATGAGGTGATGACGGGATTCCGCGTTGCGGCCGGTGGCGCTCAGCAATTGTTCGGAATCACGCCGGACATGACAACACTCGGCAAAATTATTGGAGCCGGGATGCCGGTCGGAGCTTATGGCGGGCGGGCCGACATTATGAACTGCGTGTCGCCGATCGGAAAGGTCTATCAGGCGGGAACGCTCTCGGGTAATCCGGTTGCCATGGCCGCCGGGATCGCCATGCTGAAGCTGATCCGTGAACAGAATCCTTATCCACGTTTGGAACAGGCTGGTCAGAGGCTGGCAGACGGGTTTCAGGCTGCGGCACATGCGGCCCGTGTTGACGTGCGGATCAATCGTATCGGCAGCATGTTAACCGTGTTTCTCACGTCACACACAGTCACGGACTTGGACTCGGCGACGGCGTCGGACACCGCAAGATTCGCGCGTTGGTTTCATGGAATGCTCAATCGAGGCGTGTATCTGCCCTGCAGTCAGTTTGAAGCCATGTTCGTGTCGGCCGTGCACACCAACGCAGATATCGATCAGACGATTGCCGCTGCCGTTGCAAGTTTTGCGGGTTGTCACACGGAGTGACATTCACTCATCGTTTTCAGCCTTGCGAGCATGTGCGCTCCTCCGCCCAGATTTGCTGGAGATGTTTTGTGGTAGTCACTTGGGCACCCGTGACCGTGCTCACGCAACGCAAACAGCCCGCGGAATTCCGCGGGCTGCGAGTTTTTGATGTGTCACCGGATTTATTATGGCGAAGCCAGCATGTCTTGAATTTCATGGACATCTTCGTGGATGTCGATTGCATAGACTAACGCCGTCACTGAAGTGGCTAACATCGCAACTGTGACAACATCGATCAGTCCGAAGCCTGAACTTAGTGGAGCACAGGCGCTGGACGGAGTTGCATATTCATCTTGACCGCGAACAACATTTTCGTCACCTGCAAGCACAAGGCGACTTACCGCACCGACAGGTGCTGTGCCGTTCTTCCAGAGTCGAACAGATGTTGTCGCTGAACCGAAAGCGAGGTCATGAGCCCCGCCGCGAACACCAGTGATGGCGAAGGTACCGTTTGCTCCAGTGATGGCTTGAGCCACGGTCGTGCCTTGGTATCGAAGTTCGATCGCAGCATTCTCCACGACGCGGCCTTCCGACGTACAGATCTGTCCACGCAAAGTACCGTCACCTGTCAGCTCAATATCCCGAGCGACCGGAACCGGTCCTCCATCGAAGGCAGACGCGGTGTTTGACAGGAGTATTCCAAAGCACACAGCGATGCTGGCGGCCTTGGCGAGAATCGTGTGCTTTCGCATCTTTTGCAACCTTACTTCAATGTAATTCGGAGGAACAATCACCACGCTTTGCTGATCGTACAAATCTTTACCAACTACATTATCGGCACAATAGGAAACATCGCCTCAATCAACTTCCTAAGAATAATCGGAATAATCGGAATAACTTATCACGCAGATTCTGCCGATCCAGCAGAGGCGACAAACACTCAATCTGGGCGAAACTGCGAACTTAGGCTCCCTGATGGATCGAGTTCAGAAAGTGCAAAGAGTCAATGGGGCGGGGAAACTCATGGTGGCTCCTGGTTGCGAACAAACGTAAGCGGCGGCGGCAATCGCGTTACAGTTCACCTGTTCAATATGTCGCCCTGCCAGAAGTCCCAGCGTCATCGCCGCCGTGAATGCGTCGCCCGCTCCGACAGTGTCAGCCACCGCCACTTCGGGACTAGGGACATCACTGACAGCAGAGACAACGACCGAATTCAATCGAAACCGCGACGGTGCGGCAGGCAACAACGGCCCCGGAAAAATTGGCAGCGTCCTACGTCGTGTACTCAGAATTCAAACGCACGTATTCCTGCGTCAGGTCTGACGTCCAGAAGCGGACGGATTCGTTGCCGGAGCAGGGACCGCCGGAAACAGCCAGTTGCAGATGGACATCGCGGTTGGTCTTCAGCTGCTTCGAAAGCGCGGCGGCATCGAATGGCACAGGGATGCCAGCACGGTAGACCTCGGTGCCGTTAATGTGCAACGAAACAAATGCCGTGTCGAAATCGACATGGGCGTAGCCAGCCGCGGAAACAATGCGGCCCCAGTTCGGGTCACCGCCAGCAATCGCTGTTTTTACTAACGCACTGTCGGCGATCTCTTGAGCCATGCGATAGGCGGCTTCTCGGGTTTCCATACCCGTCACATCGATCGTGATAAAATGATCGGCGCCTTCAGCGTCGCGAATGATATCCGTTGCCAATTTCTGGCAAACCTGCTGAATCGCCTCGCGAACTTTGGCGAAATCAGCATCAGTCAGTGATCCGCCGACCGCTCCGTTGGCCAGCAACAAGACCGTATCACTGGTACTCATGTGACCATCCACACTAATACAGTTGAACGTCCGATCGACGCCGAACCGCAAAGCGGAATCACACTGCGCTGGTGTGAGCTGAGCGTCCGTCAGCATCACTGAGAGCATCGTGGCCATGTTCGGAGCAATCATGGCTGCGCCCTTGCAGGCACCAGAGACGCGGACTGTGCCACCAGCCACAGCGACATCCATAGATGTCAACTTAGGAAACGTGTCAGTCGTCATCATCGCCGTGGCGGCTTCCAGAAAATGCTTGTCCGATGTGCCCAGTGATTGTATGCCATGGGGAATGCCGTTGAGGATCAGAGGCATCGGCAAGGGCACACCGATCACACCCGTCGAACACACACAGACGGATTTCGTATCGCAGCCAAGTTGTTCTGCCAAAGCCAACGTCATCCGCTTCGCGTCCTGAATCCCAGGTTCGCCAGTGGCAGCATTCGAATTACCCGAATTGATGATGACGGCACGAGCGACCGTCGAAGGTACGCGCTGCTTCGACACAATCACCGGGGCCCCACAGACTTTATTCGTAGTGAAGACCCCGGCCGCCGTCGCATCTCGGTCTGAAACAAATAACGCCAGATCAGGTTTGCCGCTCACTTTAATCCCACAGGTTGACCCGGAAGCCTGAAAACCAACGGGAAGTTGCGAAGTCGACGGAGCATTCATGGACGATTGTTTCTGCAGTTCAGAGGAAAAAAGATCATTCCAACATTTTCCAACCTGTCGATCAAGACTGCAGGAGGAATTCCCGTCACGTCGAATTGCGGCTGGACTTCAGGCGTCGTTTCTGGAGTCATTGTGCAGAGTCAAGTTTATGCTGGGACAGCTTGCGATAAAAGGATGCGTAAAACACCACAAAATACATCGCGAAATACATCACTCAGAGTTCGTAGTCCATCATCACTGGCGAACCATGCGCCGTTTCTGGATTCCACTGCTGTTCGAACCGCACAACCTTTGCAGCCGTGCCGTTCTGATCCGGCCCTTGTAGCACGAGCAGCGTACATGGACGGCGTTCACCGCCTGCAA
>Ga0209553_1001574_pt1 | contig 11346 bp, 17 predicted proteins | sample LauGreFBDMM110DN_2_FD_188217 | JGI IMG/M metagenome (GOLD analysis project Ga0209553, IMG submission 188217) | Freshwater lake microbial communities from Lake Michigan, USA - Fa13.BD.MM110.DN (SPAdes) (version 2) | ecosystem: Environmental > Aquatic > Freshwater > Lake | place: Lake Michigan...
CCACAGGCGGCTGACCGACCGTAATATGCAAGTCGCTCACTTTTTCTTTGACGACTGTTTCAAGTAGTTTATCAATCTGAAAACTACGTCCGCCGGCTGGTGTGGACATGGATGACCTTAAGTTAAGAGTTGTCAGTATTTAGTCGTCAGTATTCACTTGTCAGTTCGGAGATCTCAGGTGACAGAGGCCTGCTTTTATGGCTGGTAACTGACAACTGACGACTTCTTAATGTCCGCCCTTCGATAACTTATAAACTTCTGCGAGGGAAGTCATTCCCTGAAAGGCTTTGTCTTTAGCGTCTTCGACAAGCGTCTTCATACCCAACAGCCGAGCCTGGCGGCGAATGTTCTGAGCGGGTTCACTATTGAATGCCATTTCCCGCAGCGTGCTGTTCATGGTCATCAGTTCAAATACGGCGCGCCGGCTTTTGTATCCAGTATGCTTGCAATTGTTGCAGCCCTTCCCACGACACCACTCGCCTTCCGACGCTTCGTCAGGAGAAATATTGAAAACTTCAACTTCTTCGGGCGAGGGCTGATACGGCTCTTTACATTTCGGGCACACCACGCGCACAAGTCGCTGAGCCATCACCGCCATCAAGGAACAGGCCACGAGGAATGGTTGCACGCCCATGTCGATCAAACGCGTGATGGCCCCAGGCGCGTCGTTGGTGTGCAATGTGCTGAACACCAAGTGCCCGGTCAGCGAAGCCTGAATGGCCATTTCGCCAGTTTCAGTGTCACGAATTTCTCCCACCAGAATCACATTGGGAGCCTGTCGTAACATGGCCTTAATAATGCGGGCAAAGTCCAAGCCGATATTGTGCCGAACTTCTACTTGATTGATCCCAGGCAAATAATATTCAACCGGATCTTCGGCGGTAATAATTTTGCGGTCCGGGCGGTTGAGTTCTCCCAGCGCGCTGTACAGCGTGGTCGTCTTGCCGGAACCCGTGGGACCAGTACAGAGAAAAATCCCGTTGGGACGCCGAATGATATTTTGGAACGTGCGATAATTATCATCGCTGAAGCCCAAACTGCGGATCCCTACCTTGATGTTGTCACGGTCCAAAATACGCATCACCACCGCCTGTCCGTGGTTGGTGGGCAAAATGGAAACACGCAGGTCGAATTCTTTGTTTCCCGCGCGCGTCTTGATGCGTCCGTCCTGCGGGCGGCGTTTTTCCGAAATGTCCATCTTGCCCATGATCTTGAAACGCGATACTAAGGCCCCCAGCAGACGCTTGGGAGGACTGTCACGTTCTAAGAGGACACCGTCGATGCGGTAGCGAATTCGGACCCGGTCTTCAAACGGTTCAATGTGAATATCGCTGGCACGCTCTTTGACAGCTTCGGAGATGATCAGATTTGCCAAGCGAATGATCGGGGCGCTATCGTCTTCATCGCCCTGCATGGCGGCCGCAGCTTCAATGTCCGTAAAGTCGATCTGCGTTTCAGTGAACTCGGAAATCATCGAGTCGACGGATTCGGTCTCGGACTGCCCGTAGTGCCGGTTAATCGCCGCTTGGATCGATTCCATCGGAGCCATCACGGGACGAATTTCACGGTTGAGCACAAAACGAAGCTTGTCAATCACTTCGATGTTATTCGGGTTGTGCATCGCCACCACAACCGATTCACCATCTGATTCAATGGGAATCACAATGTTTTCACGCGCCATCGATTCTGTCACCAGTTCGATGACCGAGTTCGGAATCTGGCGACCTTCAAGCTCGATATAAGCGTAACCAAATTCGCTAGCTTGAGCTTGCCCAAGGTCGGAGGACGAGATATAGCCCAAACGAACAAGCGCGTCTTCAACCGGAATGCCAAGATTCGCCGCCATGTTGCGCGATTCTTCGAGCTGCGATTCGCCGATTGTGCCGTCATCAACAAACCGATTCAGCCAGTCATTCATTGAAGAACTCCGAAGCGACTGTGCTTCATTTCAGACAGGAAAAGAATGGATTATAAAGGTTGTTCTGATTAACAAGGTTGCTGCCAGATTCCCAGAAAATCCTCTGCAGCGTCGTTTCCACCAACATATCGGCTTTCGCTGGATTCTGTTCGGTTATGAATCGCAACACAAGTGTCAAGATAGCAGGAACTTCCGTTCGGAAGGGGATTCGTGTGGCTTGAACATGGCGGATGAATCATTCCTACCCTGCATCTGCTCAATTCGCAGACTTCTTCCAGCGGTAGCTCGCCCGCTTGCTGCGACAGCCAACCTATCCTAGCTCAAGATCCTGCCTCCCGAATCGATAAACGCCAGCTTGAAAAGCTGAGGCCACAATTGTGAAGAGAGAAAGCCGATGCATCCGGCCATCACCCAGTCCAAGAATGTTCGTCAAAATCACTTGGAAATCTACGCAAACTGTGATGTCGCCGTCACATCACGGCCAATATCGCCTCCAACCGCGCGCTTGATCCGGACATCCGTATTGGCAAACTCTATCGATTATGCGGGATTTCCCTAAGATTCCTGATTGCACGGTCCGATAAGAAGGAAAGGCATCGGAGCTTTGCTGCTCCGAGGCTTGTTCCTTGGCAATTCACTTTGAAACCATGATCGATTGCGATTTGGCAATCCAGAGCGATTGCGTCGGTTGTATCTTACGCTGTTCACTCGGAGACGAATCCAGAGCGTGCGGGTCTTGACAGTAAGTCCTGACAGATCCTAAAGTTGTAGCCACGACAGGTGACAGCGGCTACGCAGGAACTCGCGCTTTGGAGGCACATATCGTGACCAAGAAAGAGATCGTTAAAGCGATTTCGGATGAATTAGGTTTAACTCAGCTGCAAACGAAGGAAATCGTGCAGAAGACTTTTGATGCCATCATTGAAACATTGGTGGAAGATCGCCGCATTGAGCTGCGAAACTTTGGAGTCTTCGAAGTCAAAATGCGAGCTGCTCGCAAAGGACGTAATCCACGCACCGGCGGTCAGGTCGAGGTGCCGGAAAAATTGGTTGTCACGTTTAAGCCTGGTAAAGAAATGGAAGCGAAAGTTCGCGAACTGGAAGAACGAGAGTGGGCGCGCATTAATACCTTGTCAAACAGTCAGCCCTCTCGCCCTGAATCGCTGGGACTCCAGCGGCCTCCCGGCAACGAAGGCGGAAGTTCAATCCGTTGAACTGCTCTGTCTTAACTGACCGTCAAGTCTTCCTGCATCGCAATGGATCATGGTTTCTGAGTGAATTGCCTGTTTTGGGCTCCGTAATTTGCGGGTCCCATGATTCAGGATTCATCTGATTCCAATTGCTGTGGTATCCATGAAAAGTGAACTTCATGGAAAACGGGTCCAGGGAAGGACGTTGCGATGAAGCTACGATTACGACTGATGGTAGGACTATTGCTGGTATCTTCTGCGTTGTCCATCGGATGTGCGACGCCGATCTGGAGCCCTAATCAGGATTCACGAGCTCGCCAGTTAATTTTCCAGTCGGAAAGTCTGCGGCACATCCCGGAAATCTGGGAACGCATCTGGTTTCTTGATCTCCCTGACTTCGAAACCCCGTACCGCGTCCATGGCGGCGTCATCTGATCTCAGTCAGCGGTCAAGACTTCGATGTCGATTCGGCCCGTCCAGGTTTCCCCTGGCGGGAGGACTTGTAAACCAGCGTCGATGCCCTGCTGTTGCAGATTAATCGCATTAGTCACGCACGTATAGGGTTCAAGGCAAACGGCTGTCGCCCAAGGCGGAGTAAACGCGACTATTTCACGGAACCCGGACGAACACCTTTGTTCCACGCTGAGCTGTGCGGCAGGATCCCTTAGCCGACACACCACTGCGCCATTGCTTTCAGCGACGTCGGAATAAATGTCATCGAGTTTGAGTCCGCCAAAGGCTGGACTCGACGAGAGATCTGCCCCTTGTGGTGGTGACTGCATCTTTCCAGACGGCAAGCATTCATCCAGCTCCCAAGTTCGGGCAACTGGCGCGAAAATTGTGCACTGGTCTGCGGACGATTCACGCCCCAGCGGTAACCTGAAATAGGCGTGCGTACCGAAGCCCCACGGCAACGGTTGGTCTGTGGGATTTCGAATCGTAATCACCGACAGCAGACAGGCATCACGCAGCTCGTAAGTCACTTCAATCTCGGCATCAGCGGGCCACAGCGCCAAGCGTTCCGGCGCATCCACACTGGTTTTGAAAATCCCTGTCACTGATGACTCTGATTGCGCTAAAACTCGCCATGGGCGATCCAGACAAAAGCCATGAATCGCATTGCCGCTTTTGTCAAACGGGACTTGATCCGGAGTCAGTACATAATCTTGGCCGCACCAGGTATAACGTCCACCTGCGATTCGATTCGGGTAAGGAAAAAGCAAAGGAATTCCGCTGCGACTTGCCGGATGGCCACCCGCTTCAAAATCGTCGGCTGCCGAGAGGACTTCGACATTGGTGCCGGAGAGCGTTCTCACCATGAAAGAAAAACAGTTGAAACCGTGATCGACAGCGATCTTTGCGCGACAACCCTGTTTGTTGCTGATTTCAATGATCTTCATACCGTGTATTTCCGGGTGCAGTTCAGACGCAGGCGTTATGTTTAAAAATTCTGAGCGGCACTTTAACTGAATGCTGGACAAAAACAGAACCTGCTTCCAAGTTTAAAAATTCGCGGTAAACTTCGCGGCGATAAGTCTCGGTAGCTCAATTGGATAGAGCGTCGGCCTCCGAAGCCGAAGGTTGCAGGTTCGACCCCCGCCCGAGACATTGAAAAAAGCCAGTGTTTGACCGCCTAAAACGGTGACACTGGCTTTTTTTATGTCTGGCGTGTCGCCACAGAATGTAGCCACCAGAGTCGGGCTACTGCATTTTCGGTTCAGTTTTCTTCATCATCGCTGCCATCTTCTCAACGGCCTCGTTCTCAGCACCCTGAAGCAGATGACTGTAGGTATTTGCAGTTGTCGCGAAGTCCCGATGTCGCATGGACGAGATCCACGCAGGCCCAGCGGATGGCGGTGACCGTCATGCCGACTGCCAGCGATGCCACGGTCAGGTACAGGAAGCCGCTGATTGTTGGTACATCAGTTGGAGTTGCCGCAAACCACGCTCTCAAGGCCGGTGAGAAGGAACTCAGCCCTCAGACTGCAGTGGCTCCCGGAACAAGGTAGGCAATCAGGACTCCAAAGTTGTTGCTGGTGACGTCTTTCACCGGGCGATGGTAACTCAGCTGAGGCCGAAGCGCAAGATGCATTGTTGGGGACGACGAACCCTGAATCCAAGGCAGGCTGATTCCGTGGGCGGGGCCTTATGACAGGTTTTTCTCGGAGTTTTCAGTGACTTGCGCTGTTCGCTTCTGGGCGTTCATCTCTGCTCGTGACTCAGTTGCTTTTGGGGTCGAGGCTCTGGAGTGCAGTGAGATTTCAGGGTGAGGCGCCTATCGGGTTTCGAGATAACTCCGGGACCGACCACGGAAGAGGTAGCACTGGAGCGAAAATTGACCTGAGCCACGTCAACCTACTATCGGCGGCCTTGGCTCAAGCCCGCCACGGCAGCCGCCACCAAACCAGTGGAGAGGTAGCCGCCGTCGTGATTTCTCATTGGATCACGGCGTCAAGGTCCGTTCGCCGCAAGATAAAAACTCACTGCTGCTTTTCGTTCCGCAAAGACTCCACCTTGACTTGCCGTGTTCAAAGGCCTTTCAGGCCGACGGCGGGCTCCGACTTATCAACAGTCGAAACAAAAACATCAGTGCTTTTCATGCAGAGAGCAGCACATATCAGGAGAACAAACCCATGAAGAAAGAAGACGCAGTGGAACTTGCAGACAAATGCCTCAAAGAGCTGGCCGCATCGCTGGAACAGGGACATACCGATGTGCTGGAAAAGTATCTCAGTGCATTGGCCACGTTTCATCATTACAGCTGTGGCAACATGATGATGATCGTGACTCAGTTTCCGGAGGCCAGCAAAGTGGCTGGGTTCCAGACATGGAGAAAATTCGGACGCTGGGTCAAACAGGGGGAATCCGGGATTGCGATTCTGGCACCCATGATCGGACGAAAGAAGGACGAAGCTGAGTCGGACCATCGTGTTGAATCTACACTGTCAGATGAGAAGCCAGTGTTTGGTTTCAAAGCGGTCCATGTGTTCGATATCAGTCAGACCGAGGGCGAAGAATTGCCGAAGCTCTCCGAGTTCGTGGTTCAGCTGAAGACCATCTTCTGAATCTTGAAGGGGTTTACCGAACACTGAAAATCAAGCTGGAGACACGTTTGATGCCAGACGGAGTCAGAGGTGTTTCACTGGGTGGCCATGTTGTCGTCAAGGAAGGGCGCGGTACTCCAGTCGTCAAGCCCAGATTCAAGAATTGCAGTCACAGCAATTCAGGGCATCGGAAGCAGCAGCAAAACCACTCGAGAGCATGTCCCGCCATTGCTGGTCGGACCGGCATTCGCTGATTGAGGGAGTGATCGATCGTGCAGCGAAGGACGTGGAAAAAGAGATTCTTCAGGAGTCCGAGTTCGGAAGGAAGATTCTGCGGCTTGAACGCGAACGAGAGGAGTTGATCGATACCATCTGGCTGGCAACATCACCTGTTCAAATCCGAAGTCTGTGGAAGGACTTATCGGAAATGCTGACAGAGGAGCCAACCGAACTTCAGAAACAGGCGCTCACCTACGAACCGCTCGACGACTCCTAACCGGAATAACATTCCCCCCGACCGATTGATTCGGTCGGTTCACTCTTAAGTGGCCAGTCAACCGATTGGCCACTTTCCACTGGTCAACGCGAAAACCAAATGTTCCTCCTCATGACCACAATTTTGAATACATCCCGATTTCCCAGCCAATCGAAATAGGCCCCTGCCTCACCAACAGACGAGCCCGATTCAATGAGGATTCCGCTCGCCGTTCAGTGAACCATATGCGGTTCACGGTACGGAGTGACTGTTGGTGAGATTGAGAATAGAACAACCGATGCTTGCGGGCTATGTTGCTCAGAATCCCATAACTTGAACCGCTAATTCAGAACGAATCGGGTATTTGTCAGGTGGAGGCCCGTTTTCTGATGACGACGGACGTTGCGATGTCGGCTACAATCCTGAAGTTGTCAGTTCCACCATTGAGCCACACGTTTTTGTTCGAAGTCGTTTCAACCGGCGAAGGAAGGAGTTCAGGATGTCCAAAACAACGGAAGTCTTGCGTGGCATCGTCCATGGCAATTCGATCGAACTGGAACACCCCCTGCCGATGCCAGATGGCTCAGAGATTGAACTGGTGGTGAAACGCACGCCGATCAGCGCCGAGCAGCGAAAGCAGAGACTCGAAGCGATCTTCGGAAGCTGTGAACAAGATTCGGAAGATCTGGACGACTTTCTGGGTTGGAATCGGGAGCAGCGCAAGCACTCTCGCCCGGAGCTTGATCCGTGAATTTCCTGATCGACACCAACATTTGCTCAGCCTACATCGAAGGGAATCGCGTAGTCTGGAACCGATTCCTGCAACATGCTGGTGGAATGGCATTGTCAGTGATCACAGTGGGCGAACTCTGGACGTGGGCCAAACGCGCTAAGACTCGTCCTCAGGCACGAAATGCTGTCGCGGAACTCATCGAATTGTTAGATGTCATCGAGATCGATTTTCAAGTGGCACTGCGATTTGGGGAATTGAGGGCTCAGATGCTGGATGTCGGCAAACCGATGCCGGACATGGATATGTTGATTGCGGCCACTGCCCTTGCTCACGACATGACGCTTGTGACTCATAATACCGTAGATTTCCAGCCAGTTGCCGGTTTGAGACTCATCGACTGGATCGATCAGTAACTCACGCTAAGACAGCCCACTGAATCGGTACGCCGAGTCGATTGCATTGTCGATTCCGTTCAGCAAAGCAACTACTGGTTTTGCCATGGAACGCTCGTCCTGAGGTTCCTCTGGTCGCATCGAGCAACGGCCCGCCAGATGGCTACGCAGTCTGTCATGCCCTTGCAAGCGCTGCGCTTCTTCGCTTCCTCCGGAACCCCGAGGCTCGCTCTCCTCCCTTGAAGGTTGTTTGTTTTCCATCGGCTGGCGCCCTTGAGTGAATGAAAAACAAACAACCTTCAAAAAGGAGAAAACAAGATGGCAAATAAACCAATATTCTCACGCAGACTGAACAAGATCGAAGTTGCAATCTGGAGAAACGAATCCGAAGCAGCCGTCTGGCACAACGTGACGTTTCAGAGAACCTACCGCGACGAAAAGGGCGAAATCCAGAACACCAGCAACTTCCGCATGGATGACCTCCCAGCAATCGCGTTCCTGGCGGTCAAAGCCTCCGACCAGTTGGCATTAACCGAAGACGAGTAAACCTCGTCACCCCGGCGGTCACTCACAATGGCCGCCCATTTTCGAATCAATCGCAACAACTCAACGAGGACCATGAACAGCAGAAAACCCAATACCCCAGCAACCACAGAATCCACCCAAAGCAACCGCGCCTCCGGTAACTCCCGGCGTCCCCGCATCCGAAAGACCGCCATGCAGGACACGTTCATTCGCGAAGCCCGAGTGAACTACCTTCACTGCGATCATGCGATGTTCAAGATCAACAGTCCCGCCGATGCCGCAGACTTCGTTCGATCCATCCTGACGGACAACAGCCGCGAGCATTTCGTCGCTCTGTACCTCAACGGCCAGCACCAGGTGGCCGCCTACTCGATCGTGTCGATCGGAACCGCCAATCAAGCCCCGGTGTCCCCGCGAGAAGTATTTCAGCGAGCCGTGCTGACCGGAGCCATCTCCATTGTGGTGGCCCACAATCACCCGTCCGAATCCACAGTTCCCAGCCATGAAGACAGGGCCGTCACCACGCGGCTTCGAGAGGCCGGCGAATTGCTGGGCATCAAAGTTCTCGATCATGTGATCGTGACAAACTCAGCATTTTTATCCATGAAGGAGTACGATGACTGGTCGTAACCTCGCCGCCATCTTCCCCACTCCTATTGATGAAGCCGTATTTTCTTGAGTTCTGCGCCGGAATCGTGTTACACTTCTGGAATGGAGAACATCATGCAAATCGAAGTTTCAGAAACAACAGTGAAGCGCATCGCACAACGAGTGAAGGAACAGGGGCTGCCCGGTGTTTCTGGCCCTGATGTGGTCGTACGCATCCTCAATGCACTTGCGCGTTCCACGGATGGATTGACGTTTGCGGCGATTGTCGAGGAAATACGTGAGACTCCGACCGAAACAGAGTCGGAATCTGCCCGTGATATTGCTGAACGATTGGGACTCGTGGGCGCTTTCGAGAGCGGGGTCACTGATCTTTCAACAAATCCAGTGCATATGAGTGGGTTCGGGAAATGACCCACGCCGTACTTGTCGATACGGGTCCGCTTGTTGCGATTCTCGATCGGTCAGATAGCCAACACACGACGTGCGTTAACGCATTGAGTTTATTTCGTACGCCCTTGGTTACAACCTGGCCTGTGTTGACCGAAGCCGCGTACCTGCTGCGGCAACGACCTGACCTTGTCCAGCGACTGATTCGATCGCCAGCCGAAGGCTTCCTCCGCGTTGAAATCCTGACTGAAATTGACGCGATTGCGATGGCGGAAATTATGGACCGCTATGCGGATCAGCATTTTCAACTGGCTGACGTCTCGCTGATGCACCTTGCGGATCGAGATCGCATTGGGATAATCTTTACGCTCGACCGCCGTGATTTCGGTGTGTTTCGTACAAATCAGGGAAACCCACTGAACCTGATTCCTAACATGTGATCGTCAGCCACCGACGCGAGCTACTACTCATTCCGCGATAAAGGAGTCCTGCGATCGATTTCGCGCAGATCATGGCCCATTGACGCTGTAATTGCGGCTTGGTCGGCCTGAAGTGCGCCTCGATCGTTCCTGTTGCTGTGTGGACCGTCAGTTTGCCGTTTTATCGCTCGCCTTTCGTGGTTCCTGCGTGGCGCTTCGAGCAACGTCCCGCCAGCCTGCTGTGCTGTCTGTCATGCCCTTGCACCCGCTGCGCGTCTTCGCTTCCTCCGGAACCCCGAGGCTCGCTCTCCTCATTTGCAGGTTGTTTGTTTTCCATCGGCTGCGCCAGTGGGTGAATGGAAAACAAACAACCTCCAAAAAGGAGAAAACATCATGGCAATACTTCGAGTCCACACAAAACCAACCGCATCGAGAGAGCCCCAGGAAACACCGAACACCGCGACACAAGACCGGGATGCAGAAAGGCAGGCTCATTATGTCGAAATCTTTCGGTCGCATCTCACGACTGCTGACGCCGTCGACGAATTGGTACGGGCGATCATCAGCGACAAAACAGCGAAGCACTTCGTAATCTTTTACCTTGATGAAGAACACAGGGTTCTTGCTTACACGATCATGACAGTCGGGCCGCTTCGGATGGCCTCGATATCACAGCGAGAACTGTTCCAGAGAGCCATTGAGACAGGAGCTGCCGCAATCATGCTGGCTCACCATCATCCCCAGGGAACAGCCACGCCCACTCAGGAAGACAGAAAATTAGTGAGACAATGGCGAAAGTCGGGAAGCATCCTCGAAATTCCGATTCTGGACCTGGTGACAGTGACCGAGGAAACTACTACTTGCTGCCTGCCACGTCAGCACGGTTGGAGCCATTGCCGCGTCCATCTGGAAACGGCAGGCCACCAGTGGCTTTGAATACTTCGACTTTACGCTGAGTCGCTCGTGGAAAACTGCGGCCAGCGATCGTGAAGACTATTCCAGCAGCTTCTTCGTGCGCAATGCCGAAGAATTGCAGGCCGTGATTCAGGAAGCCGCCGACTGGATTGAAAGCCAGCAAGCCAGCTTGCAGGAAAGCAACGACTTTAAAGCTCAGACGATCCTGCAGAAGGCGGCATAGGCAGGAATGCATCGAAATCGTGTTTGATTGTGATCCGGAGGTCTGTCGAGTGGCAGTACTGGAGCCGACGGTGCGGTGGCAGACATTTCGGCTGCGTGCCGCCGCGTTCATGTGCGTAGTGAATTCTGGTGGGCAAACCAGAAAACTATCGACGGGGCGACGGCGACATGGTAGCATTCGGACATGATTTCATCCCTCGCACTCACCGAAGCAGACATCTTGGACGAAGTCGTCGAGCCGAATCGCAGTACCTTCAGCCGACAAGTCGCTGAGGAGTTTCTGTCGTTGCGGTTCAATGAAACGGCGACAGAACGTATTCGTGAGCTGTTGCAGAAGAACAATGCCGGCACGATCTCCGAAGTGGAGAAAGCTACGCTGGACAATTATCTGCGGGTCGGCGAGTTTCTGGATCTGTTACAAGCCAAGGCACGCGTCTCACTGCTCCAGAATGGCACTGAGGCGTGATCAATCTTGCTCTGCGAGAACAGATTCGACAGCGGGCCAGCAACTGCGTGC
>Ga0209553_1001576_pt1 | contig 11344 bp, 8 predicted proteins | sample LauGreFBDMM110DN_2_FD_188217 | JGI IMG/M metagenome (GOLD analysis project Ga0209553, IMG submission 188217) | Freshwater lake microbial communities from Lake Michigan, USA - Fa13.BD.MM110.DN (SPAdes) (version 2) | ecosystem: Environmental > Aquatic > Freshwater > Lake | place: Lake Michigan, USA...
AACCCATGCGTAGCCAGAGATCGTATTTTCTTTTCAAGGATTTATGACGAGTTTTCATTGAAAAACACTGGGTTCCGCTGCGGATCTTTATTTGAATGGCGGTTCAAGTTCGGCCTAGCTTGACTCACCACAGCTTGGAGCTGTCTGAAGGAACATATTGGGGTCTTGCTCGCTTTGGGTGTCACTGGGCACGACGACCGTTGCTTTTCAAGACCGTCAGCATTGCCTAGAGCACGAATTCGAGTAGCTGCCGTTAAATGATGAAGGGGCGTTAAGGGTGCCCCTGACAGTTGCCAACACATTGCGCCATGGGGAGCGCTGCAGATAAAACTTTTCCAGCAGCAGATGACACCAGAGGCTCTCCGCCATCTCAGTTCCAAAAGCCCCCACGCCTTCGGCGAATGTTTACGCTGTCAAAGCAACGCTATCGACCAGTGCAAGACGACACCGTTTACCGGATTGGTTACCCCTCGTTCCCAAGCCATCGATCAGGGAGTGATTGCATCCGTGAATGCGCGAATAGAAAGCATCGTGAAGTGAGCTGTCGTCAACCAGTTAGGCTTAAACTAGTCCTCAAACAAGCGAACATTTTAGCGGTTTAGGAAAATATGTCTGCGCGTAGGGGGTCGGTCGCGGTTTAGCGCGACGATTGAATCGAGTTGTTTATTATGCATTGGTCGTTGTTTCTGTCGTTGGATTTCTGTTTGGGAGCGGATTGCCGAAGACGTCCAGGTCTGCGGCTCTTGTGTCGATCTGTTTCCAGACCGACGTCCTTAGGCTAAATCCGCAGACTGTCGCACAGTCGAAAGAACGCCGGCGTCAGATCGGTCCAGTTCTGCAGGCGATAAACAGTCTTGCGAGCGTGCCGGATGATCTGACACGGCACATGGATCATCAGGTCCAGAAAGGTGCGAAACTCCATCGTCAGGAGTCGTGTGCGTTCTGCCTCGTGCTTCGGTCGGTGGCGAGGGGAAATCGGCAGCAGCAGAGCGGACCACGCTTTCAGCGTCCATGCGAGCGACGTCATCAGCATGTACGCGCCGTTGCTCAGCAGGTTGTCTGTCGGAGCACACAGCGAGCGAACGCCACTCTTCAATTGCGCGATTAAGTTCTCTTGGTCGCATCGTTTGTTGCAACTGAAGACGATCTGCTCTGATGTGACGGACTTGTCATCGTTGCTGATGTAGAAGAGATAACGAATTTCATCAAAAAGAACGGCCTCGCCCCGTTCTCTGGAGATATTCTTGCGAACAACGATCATCCGATAACCGCGATGGCAGGCTGTCGGCTTGTATTCGAACTCGGCCACGTCTTCGTGTTCGAGTTCCAGATGAAGATAGCCGCGTTGGCGAATCATCTCACGCTTCACGTTCACAGGCTTCGCTCGTTCGGTCGTCTTGATGGTCCGCTGGGATCGCTTCAGCGGTTTCCATGCGGATTCCGGTAAATCTTCGGCCAGTGCTTTGAGATTCGGTCGGTTCTCGTAGCCGAAATTGAACTTCACGCCCTGCTCATTCCAGCGATCCAGATGCTGGGTCTGACTGAACTTGCAGTCGCCTCGCATTCGGATGCGTCGAAAGCCGGCCTTCGTGCAGACGTCGATCGACTTGTCGAGATGACCGGCCGCATCCTCGGCGCTATGAACATTACCCGAACGATTGATGATCGCCAGAACTTCCTTTGTGTTCGCGAAGCTGACGAGTAACGGATGATAGCCCCAGATTCCTTTGAAGGAGATGTCCATGCCTTCCTTGCATTCACCGGTTGTCCCGACGATGACTCCATCAACATCAATGACGGCCTCGTTGAAAAACGCCTCGGGCTGCTGACTCCAGACATTCAGTCGCGCAGCGTGAATGGCTGAAGTCAGTGAGTCCAGATCATGCGACGTGAACCTGCGACAAAAATCTCCGGCTGTCGTGGGATCAGGAATCGAATCTGCTCCAACCGCGTTCAGCAAAGCTTCGTTGTTGCGGAGCAGTTCGAGATGTTCCAGCCGTGTTCCTCCGCACAGCATGTTCAGCACATGAGCCATCACATGATCGGATTCCTGGTAAGGAGCATGCACTTTCAGCAGATGAACTCGTCGATCGATCTCGTTGACGAGTCCGGTGTTTCGTGCCAGCTTCATCATCATGCCAATCCCGCCATGATTGATCGCCTGAACTCGCTCTGACAGTTCATAAGCGACGGCATTCGCTCCGATGACCGTCGTGGAATCTAATCCCCGAATAAACCGGAGTTCACGAGCTCGTTCCAGCCTCTTAAGAATTCGACGCTTGCGTCTTGCAACCCTATTCGCGACATTTCGTGTCACCTGAGATCCTCCTTGCGGCCATGCGATTCGATTTGTTGTGATACCGAATCTACGCATTTCCTCAGGGAATTCTCAGGCCTTTTCAAAACTTTCAACAGCACAGGCGAACGAGTTCGCTTGGTTGAGGCCTAGGGGATCCGGATCCAGAGGGAAGAAGAAATCAGGCCTAGAAATTACACCAGAGGCATTCAGTCTTTGTTTCTTTGACTTTGCCAGAAGATGCTTTGTTATCGATCAGAAACTCATGGCGATTCCAGCCATGTTGCACTTCCCAGTGGCGATAGAGATTGCTGGGATAGCCGCTCAGCATAAACTTGCCCGTAATTCCGGCGAGGACGTCCAGCAGCTCACGATGTTGAGCTTCCGTCATTTCGAATGCATATTCACCGGTTGTTGAGCGGGATTCATGGACGTACGGAGGGTCGCAGTAAAACAGCGTGTTCGCGCCGTCCTGCTTGCGAATGACATCACACGCGCTCTGATTCAAGATCACAACATTCCGCAGACGTTGATGGACATCCGGCAGTCCTTCAATGACACCCAGCCATGCATTGACCTGCTCATTAATCCGCCCACGAGTCCGATTTCGGGACAGCGTGGCAAAATCCTTCATCAGTCCCTGCCGCGACTGTCGTGCGAGAATAAAAAACCGAACAGCGCGCTCGATGCGACTTGCGGACGTATCGATCTTCTCTGAAACCGTGCTCGTGTTGGGGTTGCTGCTGAGTGCATCTTCAAATTCCACTTGACTGAAGGGCGTAAGTTCGATGCGTTGCCGAAAGGCTTCGAAGTCTTCTGGTTTCTGCAGGACCCGCCAAAAGTTGATCAATTCGCCATGAAGATCATTGGCAACTTCACTACCGCCCTTTAAGGCCGCCGGCAATTTTTGATCGCCTGACGACATCCAGTCTCGCTCAGGATCTCGAGCCAGCAGAACGCCGCCACCGCCGAAAAACGGTTCCACGTAGTGGAGATGGGGCGGCATCAAGCCCACGATCCACGTTCTCAGATAGTACTTACCACCGTGCCATTTAAGGGGCTGCGTTAGACCCGTCATAGATCACCTTTAGTCTCAAAAATTCGGCCCGCGAAATAATACGCTAAGCCAAAATGTTCTTGTTGTGGGAATTAAACGAGCAGTGGATCCATAAGTTTCCTCGGAGACTTACTCCGGCTCAATCACCACCAGCAGATCACCGGTCTCCACCCGCCGACCCGGTTGGACGAGGACGTCGCGAATCTTGCCATCAAGGTCGGCGGTGATCGTAGTTTCCATTTTCATGGCTTCAAGGGTCAACAGTTTCTGACCCTTCTTAATGCGTTCGCCAACTTTTGCGGTGACGGCCACGACCATGCCGGGCATCGTCGAACCAATCTGCCCTGAAATCGCAGGGTCCGCTTTAATACTTGCTTCGGCCGTCGCTTCAACGGACTGATCGGCCACCGTGATCTCGCGTGGTTGGCCGTTGAGTTCAAAGAAGACCGTCCGTGTGCCATCGGCGTGTGGCGTGCTGACCGACACAAAACGGATGATCAGCGTCTTGCCGGGTTCAATGTCAGCGGAAATCTCTTCACCGGGCTCCATGCCAAAGAAAAAATTGGGCGTGGGCAGAATGCTGACGTCAGAATACTGCACCTGATGCATGGCAAATTCTTCGTAGACACGCCCATACAACAGCCATGAAATGACATCGCGGCCAGACGGTTCTCCCTCCACCATTTTGGCGACCGACGTCTTGGCCGCCTCCATGTCGGCGGGTGCCAGCGTTTCCCCAGGACGTCCGACGAATTCATTCTTGCCCAGCAGCACACGCTTCTTCACGGCATCAGGGAAACCGCCCGGTGGCTGACCCATGCCGCCGCTAATCAGATCGATCACACTGCCCGGAAAGGCAATGTCGCGATCCGGGTTCAGTACGTCATCGCATGTCAGATTATTTGCCAGCATGAACAGCGCCATGTCGCCTACGGACTTGCTGGTCGGAGTCACCTTCACAATGTCACCAAACAACTGATTCACTTCCGCGTAAATCCGGCACGCTTCCGGCCAGCGATCCGCCAGTCCGAGGGCACGTGCCTGTTCAAACAGATTTGTGTACTGCCCACCCGGCATTTCGTGACGATACAAATCGGCCGTTGCCGCCAGCGACACACTTTCGAACGGCGTGTAGAAATCACGCACGCCACGCCAGTATTCGGCGATCGCATCTAGGCGATCTGAATCGAGTGCTGTATTGCGTTCATCGAACCGCAGCATTTCGACAAGCGTGTTGAGATTTACCTGTGACGTTCCGCCAGACATGGGGGCCATCGCGGCGTCAGCAATATCTAGGCCGACCTTGCTGCCTTCCAGAATTGACGCGGCCTGAATGCCAGCGGTGTCGTGCGTGTGGAAATGAATGGGAATCCCAATTTCCTGTTTCAGGGCGTAAATTAATTGAGATGCCGCTGCCGGTTTGCAGAGCCCTGCCATATCCTTGATCGCAAGAAAATGCGCGCCCATCTTCTCCAGTTGCTTCGCCAGATCGACGTAATATTTCAGGTTGTACTTGGGGCGTTTCGGGTTTGTAATGTCACCCGTGTAACAGATCGCCGCCTCGCAGATGGCGCCCGTATCCACGATCGCATCCATTGCCACTTTCATATTCGGCAGCCAGTTCAGACAGTCGAAGACGCGGAAGACATCGACGCCGGCATCGGCCGCTTCCTTCACGAACACCTTCACGATGTTGTCCGGATAGTTCGTGTAACCAACCGCATTCGACGATCGCAGCAACATCTGAAACAGAATGTTCGGCACCTTTTCGCGCATCTGGACAAGTCGCTGCCATGGGCATTCCTTCAGAAATCGCATGGTCGTATCAAATGTTGCACCGCCCCACATTTCCAGACTGAACATCTCGGAACAGTAATGCGCGTACGCATCTGAAACGGCAAGCAGATCAAAAGTTCGCATCCGCGTTGCGAGCAGCGACTGGTGGGCATCGCGAAATGTCGTATCGGTGATCAGCAGCCGCTTCTGCTGCAGGACCCACTTCGCAAATCCTGTTGCGCCGAGTTCCTTCAGCTTGTCCCGGGTTCCCTTCGGTGGATTAACACCCCGCGGCACGCTGGGTGAGACTGCAGGTTCGCGGCGTAGTGATTTGGGTCGCCCCTTCACCAGACTATTGCCATTAACGATCGTTTCCGCGAGAAACGACAGCATCTTCGTGGCTCGGTTCTTGCGATGATCAAATTGAAACAGTTCAGGCGTTTCATCGATAAAGCGCGTCGTACAGTCACCGTCGATAAACGTCTGATGCGCCACCACTTTGCTGAGGAACGGGATGTTGGTTTTAACGCCTCGAATCCGGAATTCCCGCAGTGTGCGTTCCATGCGATGCACGGCATCCACAAATCTTCGACCGCGAGTCGTGACTTTGGTCAGCAGTGAATCGTAAAATGGATTTACGACCGCTCCTGAAAACGCGCTGCCGGCATCCAGTCGAATGCCCATCCCGCCTGACGAACGGTAGTGCGTCACGCGACCATAATCCGGCATGAAATTGTTGGCTGGATCTTCCGTCGTGACGCGACACTGCACCGAAAACCCGTTGAGCTGCACGTTCTGCTGCGCGCCCAGACCGATATCGTCGTCCGCCAGTTTCATTCCCTGAGCAACCAAGATCTGGGACTTCACGATGTCAATATTTGTGATCTCTTCGGTCACCGTGTGCTCAACCTGAATTCGAGGGTTCACTTCAATGAAGTAAAACCTCTCGGAATCGACATCGACTAAGAATTCAACCGTGCCCGCGCAAGAGTAATTGACAGCTTTGCCAATTTTCAGAGCTGCTTCCAGAATTCCGTCGCGCAGCTTCTGAGACAGATTAGGCGCGGGGGCAATTTCGACGACCTTCTGATGACGACGCTGGACCGAACAGTCGCGTTCAAACAGATGCACGAGGTTGCCATGTTCGTCACCCAGCAACTGAACTTCGATATGCTTGGCGCGGTTGATGAATTTCTCAATGAACACATCCGCACAGCCGAACGCCGAATTCGCTTCGTTGCGAGCGGACTCAAACGCCTGATCAAAATCGGCGACCTTCATCACCGCCCGCATCCCACGACCGCCCCCGCCTTTTGCCGCTTTGATCATCACGGGGAAGCCAATTTCAGTGGCTTTGGAACGGGCTTCGTCCAGCGATTCAATCGACTGTTCCGTCCCACCGAGAACTGGTACGCCGGCACAAATGGCGATATTTCGCGCTGCCGTTTTGTCACCAAGTGATTCCAAACACGCGACACTCGGTCCGACGAACTTGATTCCGGCCGCGGCACAGGCTTTGGCAAACTCTGGTCGCTCGGAGAGAAATCCGTAGCCCGGATGGATGGCATCCACTTCAATCTGCTTCGCCAGTGCGATGATCGACGGAATGTCTAGGTACGACCGTATCGGCGCGCCCGTCTTGCCGATACGATAAGCTTCGTCAGCCTTAAACCGATGCAACGCGTAGCGGTCTTCGTGCGAATAAATCGCGACGGTCCGAATTCCAAGTTCCGAGGCACTTCGAAACACTCGAATGGCAATTTCAGACCGATTGGCAACCAACAGTTTCTTAAACGTTTGCATAGCGATTTCCGTAGGACGAGTCTCCAGACTCGTCACGCGATTACAATGGATAGCCAGTTATTGACGGAACCAAGTGCCTCAGCGGTGCGACAAGATAACGCAAGCCAGACTTACATTCCACCAGTGGCCAAGGTGATGCCGCCATTGGCACGCTGACTGCGAATGTTCTCCTTTCCTTCAGGAATTTCCGGAAATTGGCGTGATTGTCGCCATCGTTTTCCGTTTTCAATTTGTTGCCCGCCGAAAACGGCAGGTTCTTGTGCGGCACCAGTCAGTTGCAGCAGTCAGAACGGAAGCCGGAGTGACCGATGAATAAGGTGAAATCACCAGCGCTGGAGATCCTTGGGATGTCCATGGCGGCAGTGACAGTGCTTGTTGCGGCCTTGATGGTTTTGAAACACTCATTTCAAAATGAGGCATTCGCCTCCAGTTCTCCGGAGGAAGCATCATCAATTTTGGATGTCGTTCAATCGGCAATTGATGTGCCGCCGCTGCGTTCCCAGAGCGAATTGATGGATGGGTTTTCGTCCCTGAGCACGCGGGCAGCGGCCGATCGGATCTATCTTGCGCTGGAGAAACCATGTCCGCCGCTGGATTTTCCTCGCAATACCGAATTGAGAGACATCCTGGAACCGATCTTCGATCGCCGCAAACAGAATGAGGGTGAGTCATTTAGTATTCTTGAAGATGCCGGGGCACTGGAGGATGACAGCATCGAACTCGACGAAGTGAAAATCGAAGCGTTCCATGATAGAAGGAATTTCCATTCGCAGTGCTTTGGATGAACTCCTGGAGCAGACGGATCCCCGGTTGGACTACATGGTTCGCAATGAAGTGCTGTTGATCTCCACTCGTGCGGCGGTCGAAAGCGACGAGAACCTTTTTGTTCGCATCTATGACGTCCGCAATCTGGTCGCACCGACCCAGCACTCTACCGAGCCGAGGGGCGGTGTACGACCATCTGCAAATTCATTGTTGCCTTCCATCAGCGAGCTCGCCCAGTGGATCCAGGATTCCACTGCTCCACCTGCCCGATGGTTTAACATTGATGGAGAAGGCGGTCAGCTGAATTTCCATAACCAACTGCTGATTATCCGGCAGTCACGGCGTGTTCATCTGGTGATCTCAGATCTGCTGGAGCAGCTTGCGGAACGATTCGAACTGCCTCATGCAAAATAATCGCCTGCGGCCAGTTTCCGCTCCTGCGGCGGCAGGATCGTCCATTGGCAATCGGCTGATCGCCAAAGGTGAGTCTGCCAATCCGCTTGATCAATCAGGGCACAAATGCAACGGTGGGAGTTCTTAGCACATTCGCTCTGCAATTCCATGGTCGAACGAGGTATCTGGACGGACTCCTGGGGCATCGGCATTGCCGGAACGGTGCCGGGACCTGGTGCGGACTGGAACGAATCGCAGGCTATTGCCGTTTTGCTCGTCGAAAGTTGTAGAGCTCCTCGCGATGTTCCGGTTGGAAGCCTTGTGGCTTGTCGATGAGTCGCAGCGAGAAACTCCGTCGTTTGTTCGGAGTTGACTCATCGTCAAATTGAACGCTGCAAGTGAAGCGTTGTTGACTGGAATCCATACCGAGAAGCACACACAATGTCTCTTCAGGAATGCTGCGAGCCTGAGAAAGGTGCCCAACACACTCACCGCCAATTCGAAGTTCAGTGCCACCAATCTCAAGGATCACTGGCTCGCTTTGTTCTTCGCCTGACGCCAGTGGCAGGAAAGTGGGCCTGTTGTCCGGGAATACGCCATCCTTGAATCGCCATTTGCCCTGCAATGATTCCACTGGCAAATCGGAGCAATATCCCTGAATGTTGTCGATCGCACTACGTGCGAATCGAGCTGTCGCCGGATTCGTTTAATTCTCGAGGACCGGCAGGGCGCGAACCGCGTGGTGTTCATACGAACCCGGCATCGCGATTGCGTACTGCCGAACACATTCGAAATGATCGTTCAGGGAGGTGAGGTTCAACGTGGCCTGCATCCCCCATTCCGGATCGGACAGGAGGTCCATGATTTCATCAATCACGATTGGGCGTCGCAAGTCCGCCGGATGGTGCATCAACTGGATTACTGTTTGCATCATTTGGGTGTCATTGGAGTGGCCCCATTTCATCAGTGTGTCATGGATGAGTTCGACATCCGGGTGCGTTATCTCAAGATGATTCAACGCTTCAGCTTTCACGTTGAGTTCAGGATCAGATTCAATCACTTTTGTGACGCAGGCGAGAACCTCGGGAGTAAATTCCTGGTGATGCAATAACCACTGCGAGGCGCAACCGCGATTCGAAGCCGATGAATCCCTTTCGGCAACTTCCATGAGTCGTGCGGCAATTCGAGAGTCTGACAATTCAGAGAGGTCATTAAGGCTGTACCTGCGGACCAATTCGTTCTCGTCGGATGATGCGAGAAGTAACGCCGGAATCAGAACGGCGGAGTTCTTTTGAGTCCAGAACCTGATGTCATTTGCATTTCGTTGAAAGCCAAAGAACAGGATCAACATCATGAGGCGTTGATCAGAGTTTCCTTCGCTCAACGTTTTCGAGGCACTGGACGCCAACTCCGGATTGAGTTCCAGGATCGAAAATGGTTCTGTCAGGATGCTCTCATCTGCTGAGTAAGTCTAGGCAGCAGCAAAGTTGGGGTTGCGTAGGGATATTGATCAGGTGAGATTTGTTTACGGTTTTTGAGTGGAAAAGGCAAGTCTTCGTTGAGCCTGGACGGAGACTGGCAGATGCTCTTTGCACCACGCTTCCACGAGTTTCACAGGTGTTTTTTCCAGGGCTTCTTTGATTCTTGCCGTGGTCCAGTCTCCAACTACAGCCCCGAGGCTCAGGACGTAACGTGTGAAGCCGCTGGAACTTTGATCACCCTCCAGCGATTTGAGTTTCCCGAACACTGATTCTTCCACTTCTGAACTTCCCACCAGACGTTCGCCGGGCTTGGCGGACGCACTTTCATGACGAGCGAACGTGATCAGCTCCGCCTCCACGCGAGCATGACGCATCGCGGGAGGTCGTGCGCACAGATGCGCGGCAAGTTCGATGTCGCAGTCGTGAAAGAATCCGTGAACGCGAATGAATTCAATACTGCTCCTGATAGTGTCCTCCCAGCGAGACCATTCGCTCAGAACGGCGCGATAGTCCTCCATCCAGCCGTAACGTGCCCGTGTGCGTTCGGTGACTGAGCCTCCGGCGGTGCCGCGCGCGAGCAATTCCAGAATCCTGCGGCTCCAGCGAAGCAGCGAAGCGAGGTTCATGTATCGAGCCTTCGGTCGCAATCCGGGAGACATCAGAAACGCATCCGGAGTTTGTTGCAGGCGACTCTTCGTTTGCCCGAGCTGTGCGATAAATCGAGCCCACCGATCGTCGGCCTGAAACAGTCGTTTGAGTACGATCGCTCCGTGATGAGCGGCGTCGTAAACCAGCGTCGTTTCCGCGTGTGCCGCGACGAACAGTTCGCCGCCGGATTTGACGTCACTGCCATGGTCGCTCAGAATTTCCCGGGGAATTCCCGTGCGTTTTACCGTGTTCTCCAACTGCTGAAGAACGGTCTGACCGTTGGAATGTTCGGTGGGGATCAACGCCAGCAGCCGCATGTCTGAATGCCGCAATGGACGAGATGGGCTGGGCAAATCACTCAAGCGAATCCCCAGAATCAGGCAAAGCTTGAGCGTCCCGATCTGGATCGAATGGTCGATGATGTAGACCCAGTCCGACGCCTGCTCAAGCGGTTCTCGCAATGCAAACAGCCCCATCCGCAGCAGCCACCAGCGCGCTCCACTGGCGGACGGAAGGTGAACGTCCGGATCCGGATCGCTCTGGAAGATTTCGAAGATGCGAGTCAACGATCGCAGTGATGAACCAGCCATCATCACCAGGCGACGGACTTTGTCGATGACAGTGACGGGTGTAGAACCACCGACCGGTATCACATCACGTTGCTGATCGTCTTTTTTTTGACATCAGATTTGCCAATTCAGCGCGAGCCTGTTCCAGCTCTTCCAGTCGCTGTTGAGCAAGCAATTCGGCCTGCTCTGCTCGCGATGTTGCGGTCTCAAACTTCTGTTTCCACTGCTCGCGCGACCGACCACGGTCTGCCGCAAGCTGCCGCTCCTGTTCGAGCTTCTCCTGCACCGCCTGATGCTTCATCTTCCAGTTGTCACGACCCATCCGAAACGACCGAACCAACACGCGCGGCGGACTCGAATAACGACGCCCATTCCGACCGACATCGCTGTCCGCATGAGATCCCACTTCCGATTCCACACCCCGTCCCTGAATTTCCATTGTCGCGCCCTCCTTGCGCCATGCAGCACACAAAAATCCATTTCACGAAGCGAAACAGATTTCACCATATTCGGATACCCCAATTTCTCCTAAAATACCAACTTTGCTGCTGCCTAG
>Ga0209553_1001581_pt1 | contig 11334 bp, 10 predicted proteins | sample LauGreFBDMM110DN_2_FD_188217 | JGI IMG/M metagenome (GOLD analysis project Ga0209553, IMG submission 188217) | Freshwater lake microbial communities from Lake Michigan, USA - Fa13.BD.MM110.DN (SPAdes) (version 2) | ecosystem: Environmental > Aquatic > Freshwater > Lake | place: Lake Michigan...
TCTCTGCTTCGAGCCTTCTGCGGCTCATGCGCCACAGCAGTCGATTCTCCGGATCCACTTCCATCCCCGCGGCCAAGCTGTCGCCGCCGAGCCGATAAACGCGGCTCAACGCGATCCGCCGGACCAATTTCTTGAGCGACCAACCGCCCTCCATAAATTCAGTCGCCAGATAGTCCAGTAGCTCCGGATGGCTCGGGGCCGTGCCCCGCGTCCCGAGATTGTCGATGGTCGGCGCAATCCCCGCTCCGAACAGGTGGTGCCAAACGCGGTTCACCATCACCCGGGCCGTCAGCGGGTTTTCCTTTCGGCCGATCCACTCCGCCAACTCCTTGCGTCCGCTCGTGAAATCGGCGATGTCCAGTTTTCCTTCCAGGCCGCCGATGACCACGCCACTGCGCGGGGTCTCGTTGCTGAGTTGGTGCGCATTCCCGCGCACGTTCACGCGGCAATCGGTCGGCATGTCGGCGTCCTGAACCGCGTGGGCTATCGGTGGCACCACCGGCAGATACTCGAGCAGCTTTACCGCCTGATTGGCCTTGGCGATCTCCTTATCGAGCGGCTTTCCCTGTGCCCGCAGCGCGGCCAACTCCTCCCGTGCCGCAGTCAGTCGGCTCCAATATTCGCGCGTCTCCTCCGCCCGTTTGGCTAACTCCTCCGGCAGTTCAGGGAGCACCACGGAGTTGATGTTACTGAAGACGCTCAAACCCATCCGCCCTGTGAGGGTCCGGGTGCTCGCCAGAATCCCCGCCATCCCGTAGTAATCGGCCAATGTTATCGGGTCGAATTTGTGATCGTGACAGCGGGAGCAGCCCATCGTCAGCCCCAGAAACGAGCGGCCGACCATGTCCACCTGCAGGTCGACGACGTCCATCCGCAGCTGCACTTTATCGGCGTTGACGAGGGGCCATGGCCCCAGGGCCAGAAACCCTGTGGCGACCAGATTGTTCCGCCGCTCCTCCGGCTTGGTCCACGGCAATTGGTCGCCAGCCAGCTGTTCGAGGATGAACCGAGGGTATGGAACGTCCCGGTTGATCGAGTCGATCACATAGTCCCGATAGCGCCACGCGTGGCGGGCGGGCACTCGTCGGCCAATCTCGATGTTATCGGCGTAGTAAGTCTGGTCGAGCCAGTGGCGTCCCCAGCGTTGCCCAAAGCCCGGCGAAGCCAGCAGACGGTCGACGGTTTTCTCGTAGCTGCGTTCGCGCAGGAACTCGTCCTGCTCGGCGAGCGTCGGGGGCAGCCCGGTCAGGTCCAACGAGACACGGCGCAGCCAAGCCTCCGCAGTCGCATCGGCTACCGGCACCAGGCCTTTGGCTTCTAAGCGGGCGAGGACAAAGCGGTCCATTTCATCGCGGGCCCATGGCTCGTTCTTCACGGCCGGCACTGCCGGCCTGTGCAAGCGTTTCCACGCCCAATGGTCTGGGTTCGTTTTCTTTGTTCCGCCGACGGCGACGGCAAGCGGGACCTCGTCTGGCCAGGCCGCCCCGGCGCTGATCCACGAGCGGAAGTCCTCGATCACCGCGGCGGGCAGCATGCCCGTCGGCGGCATCTTCGTCGAGCCCTTATACAGCAGCGCCTGGAATAATCGGCTCGCCTCCGGGTGACCGGGCACGACGATGGCGCTGTCCGGTTTTGTATCCAGACGCAAGCTCGCGAAGGAGATCTTGGCCTTGGTCGAATGGCAGCTCCAACAATGGGCGGCCAGCACCGGCCGAATCTTCCGCTCGAAGAACTGCACGTCGTTCTGGGCCAAAGCCAGCCCGAAGGAAACGAAGAGGAGGACGATAATCAGACGCATGCGAAACCCACCGGGAGTTTATACAACTTACCAGGTAGCCGTCAAACGGCGATTACGGTCGGCACCCCAATCAAGACCTCATGCGCGTAATTCAGACATCGACCCGTATTCCTCAAAGCCATCCTCCGGAGCGTCGATCTCTTCCCTCGCAACCGGCTTTCTGAGGAAGTCCGGCTTTGTTTTCGGCCGAACGTCACGATCCAGCACTCCTGAGTTCCATCAAAGCGTTGCCGCTTCGGCACCGTCAAACTCTGTTTACGGGCGAGCGGAGCTTGGCGAATCGCCTTCGTTTCATCGTCCAATCGAAATCAACTCCTTGGCCGTCCGATGGTAGATCCTTTTACCGTCGAAGGAGATCGAGTTTTGGCTCCAGGTCTTTCCGAGTGGCCCCAGGTCATTCACTCCCAAAATCGCCCTTTCATCCAGCACCTTGGCCCGCGCGTCGAGCACGTATGTCGTCCCTATTGAAGTTGTGAAAAAAATCTTGTGATTGATCGCCACCGGGCTCCCCCAGAACGCCGGTGTTTCCCATCCGTCCATCCGCGATCGGTCCTCGGTCGCCACGTCGACCCCTTCGGCGTTGGTCGACTCGGTTCGCAGCGCCACGCCGTATAAGCGCTTTCCGGCGTCGTCGACAGCTACGGGTAACTCCAGATACTCCACCTTCCCGCTCCCGACGTTTACCCGCGCTACGCAATAGGCTGGCCCGGCACGACCCTTGGGTGGCTTCCGGTTCCGTCGATGCCCCGAGCTGACGAGGAAGTAGTGAAATCCGTCCACGACGATATTGGCGTGCCAAGCCGGTTGCACCCGGATGACATCTCCTTCGGACAGCGGAAGTTCCCGCAGGTTCACCTTGCCGAGGAGGTCATACGCCCCTTTGTCGCGGTTCCAACGCCGGTAGTCGACGTTCTTCACAAGCGACTGGGTCCGCAGTAGCTTTCCTGTCGCAGCATCGATGATTAAGTGCGACTCCTCCGGATTCATCCGAAACCAGTAGGCAAAGTGGGCATCCCAATGCATCACGTAAAGCGCCTGCCAGGTCGGTGCTGGTTCGGTCCCGGTGTCGGCGACAAATTGCCATAGGCTGTGACCGGTCATGGCGTCGGTCAGGCTGAGCCCGGCCGGTGCTTCCGGTACATCGTGCCAGCCGCCGCGGCCGTGGAGAATCGCCATGGTGCCGTTCTTTGTCTTGCCTAGACGCGGCGTGTTGTAGGCTGTCGTTCCGTCTTCATTGGTCCAGACGACGCGACCCGTCCGCTTATCGATCGCCCGCAGATAGTTCCACCCCGGCTTCTCGGCCGGCTCCACGTTGTAGATCAAGTCGCCGACGATCATCGGTTCAAACTGTTTGTTGAACGGAAACGGCTTGCCCCACGGAGTAAACTTCCGGCGCCAAACTTCGTGCCCTTGCCAGTCCCAGCAGCCCATTTCGCCACTCGCATTGAAGAACCAGACGTGCTCCCCATCGGTCAATGGGGTTGGCGTCGTCGAGTCGCTATAGGCATACATCATGGGGCTCTTTTCGACGCCGTTGAGCGAGACGGCCCACAGAGTCTTCCCGGTTCTCGCATCCATCGCCAAGCCCGTGATTCGGCTGCTGAACCCTTTCTCTCCTGCCGCGAAGGTTGTAAGAAACAGTCGATCGCCCCATACGGCGATTCCGCTTTGTCCGGCGTTCGGCAACGGCACCCGCCACGCAATGTTCTCGTTCCGCGCGACGCTCCACTTCACAGGCGGCTCCGAGCCGGTCACTTGCCACGTGCCGTTCGGACCTCCAGCCTGCGGCCAATTAGCCGCCGTCAAGAGCAGTGGGGCCAAGAAAATCGGGAATCGAGTCATGAGGACATCATCGCCGACTTTAGTGGGCGGCGCCGGAGCCCGGGAGCCACTGGTCAAAACTATATGTACGAAAGACCGGAGCGCCTTCTATTCTGATCATGTAATCCTGTTACTCATGCTTCGCCGCCGCTTCCTTCCTTTACTCACGCTCGGCCCCTCACTCGTCCGCGGGCAAAAGACCGACCGTTCTCACGGTCGCTCGATGGTCATCGCCAGCGGCGGCATCGTCTCGACGAGCCAAGTGCTCGCCTCCCAGGCTGGCGCGATGATCCTCGCGCAAGGGGGCAGCGCGGTGGATGCGGCCATCACGGCCAATGCCGTGCTCGGTGTGGTGGAGCCGATGATGTGCGGCATTGGCGGCGATCTGTTTGTGATGTACCGCGACGCCAAGACCGGCGCGATTACTGGTCTGAACGCGAGCGGTCCGGCCCCGCGCGCGATGACGATCGCCGCACTTCGGGCGAAGGGGCTGACGAAGATGACGCCTACGGGCATTCACTCGGTCACAGTTCCCGGCTGTGTTCGCGGCTGGCAAGCCATGCACCGTCGGTATGGCAAACTCGCATGGAACAAGCTCTTTGATCCCGCCATCCGCTTTGCCGCGTCTGGCTTTCCCATGCAGGAGATGGTTGGCCGTGCGTGGGATTCTGAACTTGTCCGTAAAGATCCCGAGGGGACGCGCGTTTTTTACCCCGGCGGGAAGGCACCAGGGATCGGGGACATCTACCGCAATCCCGACCTTGCCAGAGCCATGCGCCTGATCGCCGCCGAAGGGGCCGATGGGTTCTACAAGGGCGAGGTGGCGACGGCGATTTTGATGAAGTCGCAGAAGGTGGGTGGACTGCTCTTGCCGCCCGATCTCGCCGAGTTCGAACCCGAATGGGTGACGCCGATCGCCACCACCTATCGCGGCTGGCAGGTTCACGAATTGCCCCCGAACGGGCAAGGTTTGGCGGCGTTGTCCATGCTCAACATCCTCGAGAACTTCGACCCCGCGCCGCCCTTTAGCTCTACTGAACTCCATCGGAAGATTGAAGCGATGAAGCTGGCTTATGCGGACCTGAAGTATGTTGCCGATACGCGGGTGACCAAGGTCCCCACCGCGGCCCTGATCGCCAAACCCTACGCCGCTCAGCGCGCGAAGCTAATTAAGGCTGACCGGGCCAACTGCGCCGTTGAAGCCGGGACTCCGCCGGTCTCGGCTGATACGACTTACTTTACGGTCGTTGATCGGGACGGGAATATCGCGTCGTGGATCCAAAGCGTGTCCGGCAGTTGGGGTTCTGGCGTGGCGGTGGATGGCATGGGCTTCCATCTTCACAACCGAGGCGGCGGCTTCAGCTTTGATGCGTCTCAGCCCAACGCTCTTGCTCCCGGCAAGCGCCCGTTCCACACGATTATCCCCGCGATCATGCAGAAGGACGAGCGGCACATCGGCTTCGGCATCATGAGTGGGGCTAACCAACCGCTGGCCCATGCCCAGTTTGTTTCGAACATTGCGGACCACGGCATGAACCTGCAGGCGGCACTGGAAGCTCCTCGGTTCACCAAATCTCGCGCGTCCGGCTGCGACGTTACGATCGAATCGCGGTACGGTCTGGATACTCTGCGCGAGCTCTCTTCGAGGGGTCACCAGATCACCATCGCCGAGCCTTATAGCGCTCGGATGGGCCGCGGCAACGCTGTGATGCATAACGCGAAGACGAAGGTGAATACCGCGGCCTCCGACCCACGAGCCGATGGTGCCGCGATCCCGCAGCCCTAACTGATTAGGGGCCGGCCGCCGGCTACCGAACCGGGGCGACGGTCGGTTTTGAGAGGAGTTGCCGAAAGGTCTGAAGGTTGCGAAGACATCCGCGTCTGCCTGATTGTTTGCGCCGTGGGACACCTGCCGAGGGATCACTGCCGGAGGTAGCATCCCGTCGGCCCGGTTGTTGGTCGGCTTGACAGAGAGAGGTGGGAGAAAGCGCAGCAACGACTTTTCCTCGTTTTGCTTGCCCAATCCGTGCAATAACTTTTGGTTATCGCCCTTCGCCAAAACGCGACCCCGCCAGTGATGCGTCACCCGCCTCCGAAAGGCCTTCGCGGGCCCGACCTACCTCCATCGCTTCCCGAGGCTGCGACTTCCCATGGCAGGGTAAAGGCTGCGCGAGTCCGGCGCGCTCTTGCGGAGCGTCCATCTGTTCCGCTGGGACTGGCTCAATCGGCTGCTCATCGAAATGGCTCGCCTCGAACTCGGCGACGCTTATACCCAGGAGTGCGAGTTTGCATTCGCCATGGGTGCCGAACCGATGTTCAACCGGTCGATGATTGATCAAACACTGTATCCCGTCATTGGCGCCGTTGGCTAAAAACCAGGAGATGGTAGGTCCTCGCTACCCGAAACGACGGTCTTGCCTGACTTCACGCAACCCTATCTTGTGGGCCTCAGCCTCGGCAAGCCCGTCGATCGTCGCACGCTCGCCATCCTCGAACTCGAGTGGCGGGGCGACTCGTTTGACTACGCCGAATCCCTGCCCAGCCGCAAGCCCATTGTTCGCCTCGTCCGGGCGGACTGGTTCCCGCTCGGCCTGCTTTACTCCGGTCTTCCAGCGATGCTGGCTGACGTGGTAACCAAGCTCGAACGACGTCCGGCGGCTGGAGCGTGACGCTGCTTTCTGCTCGAAATCCTGCCGCAGCACCCGTTGTTGATCGCGCTCGTGGCGGTGTCTGTTACCGGAGGTGAACGCGAAAATCGCCTCGATGGGGGCATCCGGTCCGTACCGCCGCCTGTACTCTATTCGGGTCTCCGGATCCTGTTCTAAACCGACGATCCGCGCATTGCGGACGATGTACCCGGTTACAACGCGCTCGTCGAAGAGTCGGTCATTGCCGAGGCCGCTTGGCGCGCCATTCGCGAAATTCTGGCGCGGCGCCAACCGCACCGCCAATAAGTTATACGATTTAATGGAGAAAATTTCTAATGCTCCTCCTTGCCCTCGCCATCATGATCGAACCGCACGTCGTTGTCCCCATGCGCGACGGCGTCAAACTCTACGCTGACGTCTACCGGCCCAGCGCCCCCGGGAAGTATCCCACCATCGTCGTCCGAACCCCGTACGGAGTCCAGCGCGACGGCGTCCATCAAAATCTGATCCGCTTTGCTCAGAATGGCTACGCCGTCGTTATGCAGGATGTCCGCGGCCGCTTCGAATCCGAAGGCAAGTGGGAGCCGTTCCGCGACGAAGGGCGCGACGGCTACGACACGATTGAGTGGGCCGCCCGGCAGCCGTGGTCCACCGGCAAGGTCGGCTCGCAGGGTGGGAGCTATTTGGGAAACAACCAATGGCTGGCCGGCGCGCTGGCCCCGCCCCACTTGGTGGCCATGTTTCCGGCCGTCGCCGCCACGAGCATTTATCACAACTGGGCTTACTTCGGCGGGGTGTTCCGCCTCTCTTTTAACTATGGCTGGGGCGTTGTCCGGATGCCCCATCGCATTATGCAGCCGCAGTACTGGCATACCGAGACCTACGTCCCGCCGGAGCTCAAATACGAGAATATCCTGCTGAATCCCCCTGATCAGGGCATCGCGCACTATCGCGACTGGCTCGCTCACGACCAGTACGACAGCTACTGGCGCGTCGCCTCGGTCGAAGACCGTTTCAACGACATCAAAGTCCCTGTCCACACCCAGGGCGGCTGGTTTGACATTTTCCTGGCCGGCACGATCAACGGCTATGTCGGGATGAAAAAACGCGGTGCTAAAATGGTGATCGGCCCCTGGGGACACGGCCCCAGTCGCAAGTTCGGGGCCCTCGATTTCGGTCCCACCGCGGACCGCAAGCTTAGCGAGTTCGAAGACCCCTGGTTCGCCCACTACCTGAAGGGCGAGGCCAATGGAATCGAAAAGGATCCGCCGGTCGAGATATTCTACATGGGCATCAACTCTTGGAAAAAAGAGGCCGACTGGCCCATTCCTGGCACGCAGTACGTCTCCATGTATCTGGGACGCAACAAGTCGCTGTCCTATGACAAAGCGTCCACCGCCAGCGATAGCTTCACCTACGACCCCGCCAATCCGGTCCCGACGCTCGGCGGCAACAACTGCTGCGGCACCCCCACGGTCGCCGGCCCCATGGATCAACGGCCGCTCGAGAAGCGGCCCGACGTCCTTAGCTACACCGGCAGCCCTCTCGGTAAGCGGTTGGCCATCGCCGGCCCCGTCAAGATGAAACTCCAAGTGGCGACTACCGCCCCGGACATGCACTGGATGGTGAAGCTGATCGATGTGCATGAGGACGGAGCGGCCTACAATATAGCCGAAGGAATGCTTCGGTGTAACGGTCCGGATTGCGAAGTCGACCTCGTTGGCACCGCCAACGTCTTCCTCACAGGCCATCGGATCCGCGTCGATATCACTTCAAGTAATTTCCCCCAATTTGCGCGGGCGCCGCACGCTGGCAAAAATACGGTCTTTCACGGGTCGCATCTTGTCCTGCCTGTGGTTCCGCTACCCTAGAAGACAGATTCATGTATCGGCTACTCATTCCCTTTCTATTGGTCGGCACCCTGTGGGCCGACGAGAAGTTCCAGGCACTTGGTCAAAAATGGTCGGTCCCCATCGCCGCCGATTGGGAAGAGGTGGATGGGATTATGGGCCTAACGGTCCCTCGGCCGCAAACGGCGCCGCGGCGCCCGAAACAGTTTGCGCTTCTGGATGCCGGTCCATTCGAAAAGGTGACGGTGGAAGTGGAAGTCCGGCGTCTGCAAGGGTCGTTAATCATCGTCTACGCCTATCAGGACGACGCCCATTTTAACTACGCCCATCTATCGGTCGACGCCCCAGCCAAACAACCCGTTCACAATGGCATCTTCCACGTTTTCGGCGGAGAGCGCGTCCGCATCAGCCCGCTCGAAGGCCCCGGCGGCCTACCCGATACGTATTGGCATAAAGTGAAGCTCGTCTGGTCCGGTCAAACCGGCGAGGTCGTTGTCCACGTCGATGGCCAAACCACCGGAGCTCTGCGCGGGATCGATCTCAGCCTTAAATCGGGTAAAGTTGGCCTTGGCTCATTCTTCGATACCGCTCAGTTCCGCAACCTGAAAGTGATTAACGGGGCCTGACCCGCTCCCTAACCTGGGGTTGGTTCGAATCGCCCCGGCGATGTACTGCTTGGCCCGTCCGACGGCGTCTGGCAGGTAAAGGCCGTGCGCCAGGAGCGCCGTGATGGCCGCCGAGTAGGTGCAGCCTGTTCCGTGCGTGTGCGGCGTGTTGTAGCGCTCCCCGGGGTACCACCGTTCGACGCCTTCGAACCAAAGGAGGTCGGCGGCCTCCCCGGCGAGGTGGCCGCCTTTCAGCAGCACCGCCCGCGCGGGAATCCGTCGGGCTGCTTCGGCCATCGAGGCGCGATCGCGGATCTCCATCCCGGTCAGCGCTTCGGCCTCCGGCAAGTTCGGTGTCACGAGGGTCGCCACCGGAAACAAATCGGCCAGCAACGCGGCGACGGCGTCGGCCGCCAGCAGCGAGGCGCCGTGCTTGGAGACCATCACCGGGTCGACCACGACAACGTGGCGCCCTCGAACGGCTCGGGCGACGGCCCGAATAATCGCCGCATTGCCCAGCGCTCCGGTCTTCAATGCGGCCACCGGAAGGTCGGTCACCACCGCTTCGATCTGCTGGCTTACGAGCTCTGGATCCAGGCAATCGACTCGGGTTACCCCGACCGTATTTTGGACCGTAATCAAGGTGATCACCGCCGTGCCGTAAATCCGGTGCTGGTGAAAGGTCTTCAAATCGGCTTGGATGCCGGCTCCGCCGCTGGGGTCCGAGCCGGCGATCGTTAACGCTACTGTCATTAGGGGATGGTCAGTTTACCGATCTCGGTTCGTCCAACAGCGTTGGCGATTTCGGAAGTTACTGAACCCACTAGGCTAACATCCCCGGCGACGGGGAACACAGCGCGGAGCCGGAACACGCCGCCCATGCCGCTCGTCTGGAAGTAGCTTTTCCATTCGTTGTCCGGGGTGACCGTAAAGGGCGATCCGAGCGGGCTCCCCGCTCGGTCGGCAAACCGAAAGCTCATCGACGCCGCCCCGCGGGAGTTGTCGAAACCAGTAATCGCGACGACGATGGTGCTGCCCTCCCGGGTGGCCTTCGCTTCTTCGACCACCACCGGCTGCGGCTCGATGCGGAACTCGCGGGCGGTCTCCAGCCCCGGTCCCCGAACCAAAAGTCGGATCGTATCCGAGGTCGTCCCGGTCTGCATCATGATGTCGTCAGCCTCTCCGAAGCGAGCCACCCGTGACCCGGCGGGCAAATCAAAGATCGCTGTCCGTCCGGTACTGAGCCGCACGGCGGGGTCGTTCCCGCTGAACGCAAGCTCCAACGTTCCGCCACCAGCCACCCGGGCAGGCTCGGCAAACTCAATCCGGAGCCGGACCTGCTGCCCACTCCGCAACGTCTCGGCGTCGGTCACAATCCGCGCCGCCGGCAATCGTGGGACAGCCGCTGTCACCCGCAAAGTAAACTCTCGACCGTCGATCGAAAGGGGCAGTTCCAGGAACCCAACGGAACCCGGCGTCACCTGCAGGCTAAGCGGAATGGACCTTCCAGCGGCCAAATTCAAGGGCAGAGCCGGGCCATTCACGATCTTCGCTCCGGTCTCGATCCGAGAGACGGTCAATGTTCGAGTGGACCGGTTCTCGAGCAGTAGCGTCTGCTCGACGGCTACTCCCGCCTCTACCACGCCGAAGTCGATCACCGACCCTCGGCTTAACGCGGTTCCGGCTTGGGTTACGACCACCGTGGCAAGCGCGGTGGCTCGCAGCAGAATCGTCACCCCGGTGACCGTCAGGCTGGCGCTGTAGCTGCCGTCGGCGGTCGGCAAGAAGCGAACGGTGAAGTCGCCGTTCGGCAGGATATCGCGGGCCGAAAAGCCCGCTCCGCCGATCTGAATGTTCGCTTGGGCCGGGCCTCGGAACCGCGTATCGAGCGGATCGCCGGGATTGGTGACCCCGAGCGAGACGCTGGCCCCGACGGGTTGAAAGCCGGCTGGGGTTTCCACGAGGATTTGACCGACCAGAGCGGAAGCAGCGCAGAGTAGGAGGCTAGCGAGCTTCATCGTCGGCCTCCGGGATTTCGAAACGGGCTTCTCGCCCGGGGGTCGTCCGCAGGGCATAGCTCCGGCCTCTGAGACGGACGTGCCACCAGTCCTGGCCAATCGGCTCAATTCGGTCGGCCTCAACATCGGGTACAGCGAACTCGGCCGAGTCGACGGGTTCGTTTTTCAACGCCCGCCCGTCCCATCGATAGGCAATATTAAGATTCGTCAACCACGCGCTGTTGGCGCTGAAGCGGGCTTCGCCGTCTGGCAGACGGGCGACCGTAGCGCCGGAGGCGTCGAGCCGTTCGATCCCGTTAGCGGAACGAAGCCAACCGCCGTCGCCGTACCAGGCGAAAGCGACGACGTCTTCCCGGACGGGAGCGCCCGGAATGAAGTTGCCGGCGACCCCGTGGAGGGGGCGGACGCGGCTCTGGGCGTCCCGCCAGAAGCCGATTCGGGGAGTTTCGATCTGAGCAAAGAGAGCAAACGTTAATAAAGACAGGAGGTATTTCATGGTTTCCCTATCGCGATGCTGGGAGGGCCAATGGTGACCGACGGTAGGGCAACCGCCGTCGGCGGGGCAGAAGGAGGAACACCGGGAGAGGTCCGGGC
>Ga0209553_1001584_pt1 | contig 11329 bp, 5 predicted proteins | sample LauGreFBDMM110DN_2_FD_188217 | JGI IMG/M metagenome (GOLD analysis project Ga0209553, IMG submission 188217) | Freshwater lake microbial communities from Lake Michigan, USA - Fa13.BD.MM110.DN (SPAdes) (version 2) | ecosystem: Environmental > Aquatic > Freshwater > Lake | place: Lake Michigan, USA...
CCGCGTCAGGATCAGAGTACGCGACCGTGCCGACGGTTGTCCCCGCTGCGGAATTCTCATCAACCGAGAACTGCTGATTCGCGTCGATCACCGGTGCTTCATTGACATCGGTGACCGTGATGGTGAGCGTCTTGGTGAAGGTCAGGCCTCCGGCGTCCGTGGCAGTGACTTTGATCGAGTACGTCGGGCCGTGGGCATGCTCGAAATCAAACGGCCGCTTCGCGTAGACCTTGCGTCCGCCGACGGAGAATTTGGCACCGTCCCCGAACGTGGTGTCGAGCGTGAAGGAATGTGTGTCGCCGACATCCGGATCGATCGCAGTCAGGTCGCCGACGGGGATGTGACTCGGGTTCCCAAAGTTCTCCGCAATTGTTGAAGGACTCAACGTGATGTTCGTCGAAGCTTCATTCACATTCGTGACAGTGATCGTCAGCGTCCTGGTGACCGACAATCCGGAGGAGTCCGTTGCCGTCACCTTGATTGAATACGTCGGACCATGGGAATGCTCGAATTCAAAAGGCTGTTTCGCGTAGACGACGGCCGCACTGACCGAGAACAGGGCACCATCGCCAAACGTTGGGTCCAGTGTGAATGTATGCGTGTCTCCGACATCCGGGTCCGTCGCAGTCAGGTCACCCACATAGATGTTACTGGGATTCCCGTGATTCTCCGCAATCTGTGATGGACTCAGGGTGATGTTTGTCGGTGCATGATTGATGCGAGCCTTCACAACAAAGTTGTAAGGACTCTCATTGGAATCACTGTTGAATAGACTGATCTGCCCGACGTACTTGTTGGCGACGGAAGCCAGAAAACTGACGACAAATGTTCCCGAAGCGTTCGGGGCCAGACTTTGTCCGAGAGAGTTCGCAGCCAGTCGGAAGACACCACCGATCACTGACGGCGTGCCCAGCCAGAGCGTGTCTGAGCCGGTGTTTTTCACGGTAAATGTATGAAAAACCCATGTGTTGATCAGCACGGTGCCGAAATCCGTGTCATCTTCTGTGCTGGGGGTTATATCACCATCGACAATGCTCTGACCCTTTCCGCTGACATGGATTTCAGGGCTGCCTGTAATCGCAATAATCGTGAAGTTGTATGGACTCTCGTTGGCGTCGTTGTTGTAAATCACGACCTGCCCGCCATAGGTGCCTGCCGTGACTGACGGAAATTCGACGACAAATGTGTCCGATGCACCTGCGGCCAGACTGGCGACCAGACGATCTGCACCTAAGCGGAACCCGGCTGGCAGGGACGGAGTAGTGCCCAGCCAGAGCGTGTCTGATCCGGTATTCGTGACTGTGTATGTACGCGACGCAATCGTGTTCAGAGGGACTGTGCCAAAATTCGTGTCATCTGCTGTGCTGGGCGTTGTGTCACCATCGACAATCGTCACACCCTTTCCGCTGACATTGATTTCAGGACTGCCAGCGATTGCCATCATCTTAAAGTTGTACGGACTCTCATTGGAGTCGTTGTTATAAATCACCACATCTCCGCCGTAGGTACCTGCCGTGACCGACGGAAATTCGACAACAAATGTGTCCCATGCACCTGCGGCCAGACTGGCCACCAGTCGATCGGAGCCTAAGCGGAACCCGGCGGGCAGCGACGGAGTCGTGCCCAACCACAGCGTATCTGATCCTGTATTCGTCACGGTGAATGTACGCGACGCAATCGTGTTCAGAGCTACGGTGCCGAAATTCGTGTCATCCAGTGTGCTGGGAGTTGTGTCGCCATCGACAATCGTCAAACCCTTTCCGCTGACATTGATTTCCGGAACTCCAACAATCGCCATGATCGCGAAATTGTACGGGTTCTCATTCGAGTCGTTGTTGGCAATTGAGATACTCGCATCATGCGTACCTGCGGCTGAAGACAGAAACTCGACGGAAAACGTGTCGAACGCACCTGCGGACAGGCTGCTCACCAACGTATCGGCTCCTAATCGAAATCCACTTCCGAATGGCACGCTCGGAGTTCCCAAAGAGAGCGTCCCAGATCCGGTATTCCATACCTTAAATGTGTGCGTGATCAGCGTGTTCGGGGGTTTGGTGCCGAAATACGTGTCATCCTGCGCACGTGGCCACCAGTCTTCATCTTCAATGACGACTCCCTTTCCAGTGACAGTAATCTCAGGCAACGGGCCAGAAGTTCCGGTGCCAGTTCCAGTTCCAGTTCCAGTTCCAGTTCCAGTTCCGGTTCCAGTGCCAGTGCCAGTGCCAGTGCCAGTGCCAGTTCCGGTGCCAGTGCCGGTGCCTGTTGCCGAACCATTTCCGCTGCCGAAGCCAGCAGACACAGATGCCAGGAATTCGTCTTCGCCGTCGTACACCACGTTCGGCGGTAGCTCTATGGACGCCAGAAATTCCTCTTCGCCGTCGTACTCCAGATCGGGTGGTAATACGATGGATGCCAGAAATTCTGCTTCTCCGTCATACTCCGGATCTGGCGGTGAGACTGCTGGCGGATCCTCCAAAATTGTGACATTGACCAAGTATGACTGCGTCTCGCCATCGCCATCGAGATACGTGAACTCAAACGAATCGAGCCCGGCAATTCCCTCGTGATAAAAAATCCGCGATGGATCAAGTTCATCGACCTCTGCCGTGCCCAGGGTCGGATTGATCGTAAACCCCGAAAAGCCCTGCGAGCCTTCAGGCAACTGGATGACGGCCGTATGTACCCCCATGCCCTCGTAAAGCATCAGTTCCGTGATGACGGTGAGCAACTGACGTTGTTCCAGAACCTCACTGGTCACCAAGTTCTGAAATACATTTCGGCGGCGTGACCGAGACCGGCTGGGAAGATGCGAAAACAGCGATCGCAGGAAGCTGGAGAGACGGAGAGACGGAGAGACGGAGGACTGAATGCTGTGTGACATGGCTTAATCCCCGTTGTGGCGACTCATGGACAAATCGCGACAATTTCGAACCCGCACCTGTGACGTGGGTATGATGCTCAGCATATCCAACGGGAAGTCCAAGAGCGAATCGGAAGATATTTTTTTGTTTTGGGAAACAACGGAAGTGACCCAGTCAGTCCATGTTCACCTGCGAATTGCAACGTCGCCTGCATTGCGCACAGAGTAGGCCGTTGAATGCGGGAACGCAGTTTTCTGCAGAGGCTGACAAGCTGGAAGCTTATCCCACGAATCAACACCACCCCTACGTCCTGCCGCTCGTGCACGATCTCGTTAACGAATAATATTCGTCAATTCTTCCAGCACACGATCGGTCACGGTGATCGTTCTGGCGTTGGCCGAAAAACCACGTTGAGCGATGATCAGCCGCGTGAACTCCAGCGCGAGGTCCACGTTGGACCCTTCCAGTTGGCCTGAACGCAAAGCTCCACGACCACCACTCAAAGGCGTACCGATCTCCGGATTTCCGCTCGCCAAAGATGCCTGAAAATAGTTTGCGCCGACTGCCGAAAGTCCATTCACATTTCTAAATGTAGCAACCGCCATCTGGCCCAATGCGATTTGGAGGCCGTTGGACGCGAGCCCGAAGACGGTTCCGTCAGTATCGATATGTACGTCGCTCAGTTTTCCTGGCGCGAATCCGTCCTGCCCAACTTCCAGTGCCGAAGGAATCCCCAACTGGGCCAAACCATTAATCGTGCCGGGCACGCCGAATGAAAAATCGATCGTCTGCGCAGACTGCTGGCCTTCAAAACGAAACTCGATGTTGCCGTCCCCAACACCTGTGCCAGACACTTGCGCAAATGTTCCGTCGTCCAGAAACGTCAGCCCATCCACCTCGCCATCCAGCACATCTCCCTCTACTGATCCCATGGATGCTCTCATGTTCCATGATCCGTCAACCTGTTTGACGAACTCCAAGGCAACTTGATGTGGTGCACCACTGGCATCATACAATTCCAAGGCTCGTTCGACTTTATCACCGTCTTTGCCGATGTTCTGTTTGATCAGCTTATGGATATCAAAGTCGGTATTTCCGGTGTTGCCATCGCTATCCTTGAGCACGATGTTCAGTTTTGATGGCCCGGTGTCATTGTTAGTCGCTATGATGTTCCCGTTTGCATCGAGTGCCACTGTTGTTCCGGAAAAAGCGGAATTCAACGCAGCAAGTAAATCTCCAACTGTCGCCGTCGATGCATCGACAACTGTGTATTGCCCTACGTCAGGACTTGTGCCATCTGATTTCTGCCCGGTGATCTGAATAATGTCTCCATCGATGTACTGTGGCGAGTTGGTATCAAGGTCCACCAGTTTGGTTGCGGTCGTAATCGCTATCCCACCTGATTTGAAGGGTGACATGGTGGCAAGAATCTGCGCCACGGGGCCCTTCGAAAGTGACGACAGATTGCCAGAAAGGGAAACCAACTGTGTTGCTTTTCCAGCGATACTGGCTCCCAGCGGAATATAGATTCCGGTATCGCCTGGCGTCTGAAACGAAGGGTTAACGCCATCGGGATCGCCAAGCGTCCCAAATCGTTGAACCAGATTTCCCGTTGATGGATCAGCGAGATAGCCGCCGATATCAAGTGAGAATGCACCAGCGCGTGTGAAGAATGTATTATTGCCAGCTTTCGTAACGAAGAATCCGGCGCCATCAATTGCCAAGTCCGTTGATTTCCCACTCGCCTCAAGGTTCCCCTGCTGAAAGTCTCTATCAACTTGAGACAAATGACTGCCAGTTCCGATCTCCACTGCATTCACACTCGCCAGCAGGCCAGAGGACGAGGATGACGCGCCGCGTTGCACTTCATACATCAGGTCGGAAAAGAGCACACGAGACGATTTGAATGACGTGGTGTTCAGGTTCGCTAGATTGTTGCCGACGACCTCGAGCATCTTCTGATGACCACGAAGGCCCGAAATACCGGTAAGAAGTGAATTGGCCATTGTTCAAATTCCATTCTTGAATTGAGCGAAGCTTACCCAGCTACTTACAGACACCCAGTTGCTGACTTTTTTTATTCCACACTCACAATGTGGGCAATTGGTACGAACTGATCACCGATCCGCACAAGGATTGATCCATTGTCAGGCTTGATCTGATCGACCACACCGACGTCGCCGCTTTCAGTTCCATACCGCACATTTTTCCCAAGCAATCCAGCCCCCGCATTGAGCGCCTGCAAATTGGACAGCGAATTGCTGCTATTCCCTTGTGTCACTCCGATGAGCGTATCCAATTTTGATCCAAGCTCTCCGAACTTGGAATTCATGTTCTGCAGACTTTCCACCGAAGAAAACTGAGCTAGCTGTGCTAGGAAGTCTTCCTGTTTTGCAGGATCAAGTGGATCCTGATGCTGCAGTTGAGTTGCAAAAAGCTGAAGATACTGGTTTTGTCCCACGATCGGGTCAAACGATGTCGCTGTACTTGCCATTTCAGGTCCTCCTGACCGACTATGCTCTGAAACTTAATCCGTATGTTGAGTCTGGTGTGGTGCTCCGCCCGACATTTGTGTGCGCGGGAATTGAACTGCGAGAACCACGGCGAATCTGGTTCATCATATTCTCAGATCTGCGGGAACCTTCGTGTTGTTGCTGTCCTTGAGAAAATTGATTGCCCGACATGTCAGCCCGCAGAAACTCCAGCGACTTCAAATTCATTTGCTGACCACGCAGTTGCGTTTCGATTTCTTGCCCACGAGCAAACAGCATGTCCATCGTGACGGCCTCGCGGGCGGTCACACGCACAGCAAGACCCTCGCTTGTCTTGGACAATTCAATTGTCATCTCGCCAAGTTCTGGCGGGTCAAGGCGGACGGAGAGATTATCATGCGATCGCAGTCCGTCTCGGTCAAGATGCTCGAGGATTGCTTGAGAAACCTGATTGCTCAGTGGCTGCCGCATTTCGCCGGAAAAGGAGCTTGCCAAGTTCGGCAAAGAGTTTACGGCATGCGCCTGTACCACGTCGTTACGAACCGCGTCGGATGACAACGAAACCGCAGATGACTCACTCCCACGGAGAGGTTCTAAGTTGTCAAGGACCGGAAGTGCCGATGCTCCAGACGTTCCGCTTCTGACAGGCTTACTCATTGGCTCAACAGGTTTGAATGCAACGACACCAGTTGAAGTCTGAACGACGGATTTGGACTCCGTAGCCAACACCTGATCTAAACTGCCCTCGGCTGCCGACTTTATGTTGCCCGTGGCGTCCTGCTCCGCAGTTTCGGTGACAGACGTGTTTGTCACGGATGGATTGATGACCGGTAACGCAACCACGGACGACGCCACAACCGCGGGCGTTGTGGCGACCGGTAGTGCAGAAACTGGTAACATCGAAAGCGACGCGTCCGGCTTGGAACCTAGCACTGCCGTATTCAGTGTATTGAGTTCAGTCAGGACGGATGATTGCGTTGCCGAATTCAGAACCTGAGACAGCGAAACTGGCAGTGTCAATGTCGATAAGGCCTGAACCCGCGCCCCGGATATGACTGACATATTTTCAAACAATGCGGAAGAAGGCCTCGGTGCAATCACTGAACTAGGCCACCGACCGATCAACTCCAAGGCATCAATCGCATCCTGCGACAGGGCAGCAGGGATGGTGGACAGTCCGGATTTTGTGACCACGGGAAGATTGAAGGCAGATGGCTCCACTTCAGATAGCGCTGCACCAGCCGTACCCAATGACGACGCGGACGAAGGGAGCACCTCATGAGTTCGTTGATTCTCGCTACCAAGAACGAATTGAGCTTGAATCGGCGTTGCCGCACCGTTCAAAGACTGGTTAGCCACGATTGCAGTGGATGTCGATGATTCGAGATTGACAAGTCCTGCTGGAACGGCAAGCGGAAAATTCTTCGCGATGTTCGCTGCAAGTTGCGATTCTGCAGATGGAGACGTTACACCTAGAGATGTTGTTATGCCAGTTGGACTCGCCGTTGTTCCGAAGCCAATTGAACTTGTTATTTCACCAGCTGCTGTCGCGACGGAATCAGATGTGAAGGACATCTCCGTTGGCGAGGCCACAACCGGTGGCTGCACCTGAGGCACGATTCCCGTGATCATCATTGACAGCACGGCATCAAATTCTTCGTCGTCTGATTTACGGGATTTTGGAGCTGCACACGGCTCACATTCCTGATCCGTACCCACCGCCTGTGACTTCGCGGCGGACATAGAATCCAAACGCACAGCTGCGTCCGAAAACTGACAAGCCGAAGACACGGTACCGGGAAACGAAATCACCATCAGTCTCAAGCATCCCTGCAGGAACGACGAACGTCATCTGACTCTGCGATCTTCCTCTCCCGCAGATTGCGTACCAGAAGCGACTTTACAACGTGGGCATTTCTCCTCATCGTCCCCGAAATGAAAGAATTTCCAATACATTTGCCCAGAAATACATCCTCTGATTTCTATTTCCGGTAGACGATCAATACTCCCTTGCGGAAAAGAATTCTCCCCATGCGGAAGATTTTGCTTAGTCCGCCCGTCGAAATGTCTTTGCCAGTTGCGAATCAAAACACGGGGCGATCTGGGCCGCAAGAATCGCCGCATACCGCGCGGCCACGGCACCGGTGAAGACATCCAGCGTATAATGCGCCCGCAGCAACAAGACTGTGGTTGCTTCGAAGACGACAATCGCAATGCCGCAGTAGAGCCAGCGGCGACCTCCCAAACTTGCTAGCTCGACAGCCCCCAGCACCGCGATGCCAGTATGGCCGGAAAAGAAGAAATCCGTTGCCACATGATACGTCACGAGCAGCGAAGGAAATCCAGGATCGTGCCAGACCATTCCCGCAGGAGGATCAAGTGTCGTCAGTAACTGGCAAATCTGCCGCATCCCAAACAGCAGTAGCAGGCTGAGAAATGGCCGTAATGTTGAACCACAGACCGACCGCAGCAGTAGAAAAATCCCCAAGGCGTCGATCACGGCAGAACTGACGATTAAGAGCGTGCTAGCAGCAGAACGATGAGTCTGCAGATAAAGATTTGGCACGGCAAGGACGCGATGGACGGTGTCCCCAATCGAGCCTGTTTCATGGTGCTGTTCACCGATCAGATTCTGAGTCCAGAACCACAACCCCAACGCAACGGCCACGAACAATAAACGAATCCACCAATCAGTCCGGACAGGGGATTCGGGCATGCGAAGATTCCTTGCGACGTCTGCTGTTTCCTCATATCGCCATCGCGCTGCCTCGAGCAGCATCGCCTGGCGCGGCCGTGCATTTTGAGGGGTTACCTGCAGCGGTAGTGGCACTCTCCGCCCGAGGCTCACTCACTCTCAGCGAGCCTCGTAAGCACGCTGTCGACTCGTTCATCGAACAGTCTTTGCCATTCCGCCGCAACGATGCAGTCGCAATCTTCCTGAGCGTAGCCAGTGTTGTTGCGTTGCTGTTCGGTCGGCAGATAATAGACGTAGCCGTTCGTGTAGCCGGCCACAAATGTGTTTGGGGCTGGCGAACGCTTCTTGATCGCCAAACCAATTTCAACGGTCAGCTCGCCGCCAAAGGTGACCAGCACGAAATCGCCCACACGAATGCCGGAAACCTCGACGTTCACCGTGGGCATTGCCGCGGCTTGGTTCTGTTTCAAGTGCATCTCAAGTAGATTCAGATTGATCTGCAGTCGCGTCAACTGCTCCATCGCATGAATGTTCTGAATATAGGCGTCCAGATTGGCACGATTTTCGGTATCTAGCTTGCGCAGGTCTGCGCGCCCATTGGCTTTTTCATGCAGATAACGCTGGCTGTAGTAGGCTGGAAAATCTTCCGACACTTTGTGCTGCATGTACAACGGCAGAAATGTTTTCAAGTTAATGTTCGTGCCATGAAGTGACTTCACAATCTGAGCCTGTTCCACCTGAATCGATTCTATGCGTCGTTCCAGATCTGCCCCGAGGGGCAGGGCAACAATCTCGCTAATGACCTTCAGTGTGGAAGAGTCACCCGGCTGAATCTGACGTGCGGCTTGGAGAGTGCTTAAGCCGAGTTGGTTGCCATAATGTTCGGCATCGTGCAACTGATGCACGGTCTTGTACATCGCCGGATTAATGTCGCCGGCACAACCCTGCACAAAAAAAGCCATCACATTTTCGCCCAGATTTTGCTCGATCGCTTTCGACGCAAAGCCTGGAAAATCAGCCGTGTTACCGCCACTTGGCACTGTATGAATCGGATGGCAAGCAAAATTGTAGAGCAGGGCGAGCGGCGTGCCGTCGGTGCGATCGAGACGTAATAGACCGATCTCCGGATCGATGGGGCCGACAGCTTCGACGTCTTCATCTTTGGGCATTGAGTACGCTCGACGCATATCCACTTCGCTGCCGTCTTTCATCTTCAGCCGGCGATTTTCCAGAATGCGATCTTCATGACCGCGACCCGTGCCGACACGCACCGGGACCATTGCGGCTATAGCTTCTTTGACGGCCTGAACCGTCAACTGATCGGCGTCACCTCGCACCACACTATGACAATGACTGGCGTTGATGAGGACATGCTCGGGAATGAGGCCCAGTTTCTGGAGTTCTGCCCGGACGTTTGGCAAATACGTATTTCCAATGTGCCCGATACCGCCGATTGCAACTGCATCGACCGTCACAATAATGGCTGTTGTCTGGCCATTGGAAATCGCCAGCGCTTTCACATACGACGGATCATTTACTGGCCCGGCAGCATGATCCGTGATTTCGACACGCGCCACACCAGCTCGGAGCGTTGTGGCTGCTTCCGGTGGCTTCTGAGCCTTTTCGTCCAAGGCATTCGTGGCCTGTGGTGTCATGCACACCAGAAACATGGCGACACGCGTCGCGAGTTGAGGAATTGATCTCATGAGTGAACCTCCGAAGTGGTTGAGGCGAAGTTTGGCGTGACGCACTCTATCGAGGGACATCTGACTTGGCGAGCGGTGCGGCGTCAGCCCACCGGTACGGATGCAGTCGCCGATTTCTGTAGGTCCTGCTCGGCAAGCTCATCCTTACCCACATTTTTTGAGAGCGGCGTGGTAACCGCGGAGTGCGAGGATGAGGGTTTCGAGCCCACGCCAGATTCGGGTAAGGATGAGTCCGGCAGAAAGGACCTACCAATCACCGATCGCCAACGTACCGGCAAGCTGACGCATGCCGCTCGTCGGAGCATCCGAGATTCACGTGCTTGTTGGATTTCATCGCCAATTCTGCCGCACACTTGTTATTCCCGGCCGATCTGGAAATGATGACAGCTTCGCAACCGTCCGTAACTCCGGAGCCTTCCCATGACTCTCTCTGTACATCTTCGTCGAATCGCTGTTGTCCGCAGTGTCGTCGCCCGGATTGTGCCTGTAGCCCTCTGCATGTGGCTGCAGCAGCATGCAACCGCTACCGATAAATCCCCCGTCATCGTGGAAGAACTTAACGCAGCCAACTGGGAGACTCTGGTTCCGCAGGGTAAGGAAGTCGATGCGATTTACGGCGATCTCGTGCTGCAGAATTCGAATGTGCGAGCCGTGATTGCCAAGCCCGTGACGACCCGCAATGCCAACATGACTGTGCGCAACGTCGGTGGTTGTTTAATAGATTTCACCACCCGAAAATATGAAAGCGATCAGCTGAGTGCGTATTTCCCCGCGCGACGAGCTTTTAAGGTTGGTCCTGAAACGGCAGTCGCCTTTTCTAGCTCGGTCGAGGTCGTCCATGGCGTGCAGTCGCAATCCGGCGAAGCAACTTTGAAAGTCGTGGCCGCAGGTACCCAAGAGAATCCGAGCCTCACCGTGACTTATGCACTTCACATCGACAAACCCTACTTAGAAGTGGAATCCGAATGGACTAACACAACAAACGCGGCTCTGACGCTGGTGCTGGAAGATGATCTGCGCGCGGACGCTGGCAAAGAAGACATGCCCAAGACGCCGAATGGAATGGTCGATCTATTCTGGTTTCATGACATTTTCTGGCAGCAGGCGTACGGCGTCTATGCCCCTGGATTCAAAATTCGATGCAACAGCAACGCACGCGAATCAGTCCTTGTGTACGAACCCGTCGATGGCAAGCCGATCGTGGTGAAGCCGGGCGAAACGTTTTCAATGATGCGTTTGTTATTTGTGGCCCAGGATCTCTCCGGCGTGATGGCAGATTACAGCGACGCTCGCGAAATGGGCAACAAACTTAGCGAGACGAAACTGTCCGTTCAGGCCGATGGTCATCCAGTCAGCGGAGCACGAATCGCGCTTAAGTGTGGCGACGAATCTTTGGGAACTGTTGTGACTGGAGAGGATGGCTCCGTCATTCGGCGGCTTCCTTCCGGGTCGTGCGAAGCAACGGTGTCTGTCGCGGGGCAGAATTTTGCCATGCAGACGATTGTGCTTGCGGATAACGGTAACCATGTGCTCGAACTCGCCGAATACCATCCCGGCACTGCATCGATCACCGTC
>Ga0209553_1001586_pt1 | contig 11314 bp, 11 predicted proteins | sample LauGreFBDMM110DN_2_FD_188217 | JGI IMG/M metagenome (GOLD analysis project Ga0209553, IMG submission 188217) | Freshwater lake microbial communities from Lake Michigan, USA - Fa13.BD.MM110.DN (SPAdes) (version 2) | ecosystem: Environmental > Aquatic > Freshwater > Lake | place: Lake Michigan...
GAATTGAATCCCCCAGGCATTGCCGCAAGCAACCCCTCAAGCGGTTCCCTTGATGCCGGATCTATCCGATTTCGTTGTTGCGACATAGTTCCTCCTGAAGTTTAACAGCAGTTTAGACCGACATTGAGTTGGAATGTTGGGTTATTCAAAAGTACAAACTTTACCGACGGATAGTAAATTCAAGCCCCAATCCGCATATCCACTATACACCCTGAACCCACTCTCCTCAATTACCACTTTGTGCTAACCCCCACCAACCATTAAATTCCGGACAAAGACCGCTTTTGTGTGGTGTTCGCAGAGATTTGATACGCGGAACAGGCAGAAATTGCACACTGCCTGCAATCCGGATTTGGCAGCCCACACCACTCGCCGCACGACGCCAGCGCCTAATCCACACCAATCCACGCTCCGCCGCATGTGCCATCTCTACAGCGCAGGATTACCACCCCAATGTCTGTTTGAACTCCAGTTCCGGAACCGGCTCTGCATCCGCTCCCGCGGAGTGCGGATACAGATCATGACACGCTTTCGCCGCAAGGTTTTCCTTCTGGCGCCAGTATGCCGGGTTCAGCACCGAAGCCAGTGTGGTATGCCTCAGCTGGCGGCGGCCTGTCTTCGCCGTATCCAGTCGAGCACGAGGGCGCCGAACTGACTGTCGTTCCAGGCGCACCAGCCGCGAATGTAGCGGTTGGGGTCACGCGCGTCGAAAGCCTCGTGCATGAATCCCGTTCCGGCGGTAGTCGTGACACATAGCTCGATCATGCGGCGCTGTTCCGCCTCGGTGGCAGCCGTCAGGCCTTGCACGATGAGGCCGATGTGCCAGACGTAGTTCGCCGGAGAGGCGTTGGGGTGTGGGCTGCCCAATCCCTCCGCGTAGGGCCCGCTGATGAAGTAAGGGTTGTCAGCGCTGAGCGCAAACGCCCGGGTGCGCTGATAGGTGGAGTCGTCCAGCCCGAGATAGCCGGTGAGGGGAGCGCCGACCAGATTCGGAGGCGTGGCGTCGTCGAGCAGTGCATAGTTTCCAAGGCCGTCCGTCTCGGCGGCGTAGATGCGACCCCAGCGAGGGTGCTCTACGATGCCGTAGGTCTCGATACCCGCACGGATTTCGGCGGACATCTGTGCGGCGATATCGGCCAGGGCGGAATCCTCGTAATGGTCGCGCAGTACGGACGAGAGCCACCTCAGTAAGACCGAGGCCAGCATGTTCTGGGCGATTGGGTAGCCATAGCGGCAGGGGTCGTCGCTCGGACGGAAGCCTGACCAGATCATTCCGGTCGGCGCCACTGGCGCACCCCGGCCGTTATGCGAGAGCGTGTCCTCTGGGTGAGCAGGATCGTCGCGGACGAAACGATACTCGGACGCGTTCGCATGATCCTGTTCGGTCCGCAAGGTCACAATGATTGTTCGCGCGGCTTCCAGGAAGGCCCCATCTGCGAAGGCCAACTCACCGGTCGCAGCATGGAGCTCGGAGGCCAGCTTCAAGAGTCCGCATGGTGAGTCGACCGACCACTTGCGCTCTCGGAGCCATGGCCCCGGTGGCGGATCGTCAGTCGGCCAGTAATTGTCGTGGAGCGTCGGTTCCTTGCTGAACGAGTTGCCATAGGGCTCAAGCACCAGGTACAGCGACATCCGACGGATGGCACCGACGACTACGTGATAAAGCTCTTGATCTCCTGCGCAAAGACGCACGAATGGCTCAAGAGCACCCGCAGCGTCACGAAGCCACATGTTCTCGAGGTCGCCACCGCCCACGAACGTGGTGCCGTCCGGGAGAATCTGTGTGGTCGTAGCCAGTGCTACCGGGAAGCACCTTCGGAACGTCTCAGCGACCAGCGGATGCTCCGGCCTGAGCTGCTCGTACGTGGCGTCGGTCAAGGCTTGAACGCTGGTCCCGAATTCCCGGGGCACGGGTCGCAGAGGTGGGTCCTGGGGCGGTATCTGCTCGTGCGGGATAACCTTGCCTCGTTCAGCAGTCACATCTCGTCCTTTCCGTCTTGGCATCTCAGGCGCTTTCGCGCGACTATATCGAAACGTTTCGCACAAACGTTTCGACCCACCGCCCTGGTCAATGATAGCTCCGTCTTAGAGGGGGGCTAGCGTAGCTACCGTCAGCGACGTCGAAAGGATCGCTAGTGTTTCCGTCTCGACGGTCTCGCATGTCCTCAACGGGACTCGCCCGGTGAGTAACTGGACGCGCGCGCGTATGCTCGAGGCGATTGACGAGACCGGTTACTATCAGGATCGCGTAGCCAGTGCGCTTCGAAGGTCGAAGACCGATTCGGTCGGTCTCGTCATCTCCGACACCGGCCAGCCGGTCTTGGCTGACATGGTACGAGGCGTCGAACATGCCGCTCGGTAGGCTGGGTTAACCCTGCTCCTGTCAAACTCGGCCAAGGCTCGCGATCGCGAGGCCGAATCGATTTAGGCGCTGCGGGAGCGCCGAGACGATTAGGAAATTCAAGCTCCCTACCACCTCCACATAATATACCCCGACGCGCACTTGTAGCGTACCAATTTCCGTTAACCCCCACCCAACCACGGTCTTGAAGGCTGATACTACACTTTTTCGATAAAAGAAGGGATTGACCTCCAAATAAGCAGCAATTGCACAGCTTCGATACACCGTCACTAGCGGTCCACAACGCTCACCGCACCCTACCAGCGCCTGCATCACACCCACCCACGCCCCGCGCATGTGCCACTTACGCAGGGCAGATTTACAACCCCAAGGTCTGGTCAAACTCCAGTGCCGGGATTGGCTCTGTATCGACACCCGCATCGTGCAACAATCGCTCATGCCCGGCTTCCGCTGTCAGGTTTGCCGTCTGGTCAAACTCAAGCTCATGGATTGCCTCAAACACCGCTTTCGGGGCCGCCAGCTCCTGCCCAATCTTCATCTCCAGCGTCGGTTAGCGCGCCGGGGCGATTACCGGTGCCCTTGTTGGCTCACTTATATGTTCCAGTATCTGCCGCACCGACGCCGGCTCTGTGATGAACCCAACCAGGCGCATCCGCCCGCCGCACCCGTCACACTTGAGCGCAAATACCCCGTATTTGCGCGCCAGCAACTGTGCCAAAGCCCTAAAAGTCGGAACAGGCGCTGTCGTCCTCGGCGTCATGGACAAAAGTGCCAAGGTGACGTGCGAATTGGAGAAATAGCTCCAGCCGCCAATCGCTGCTACGGATATTCAATCAGCGCCTTCAATACGCCCCGCCGCGCCACCTCATCAAAAGCCTCGTGAATCTGTGCCAAATGAAATCGATGCAAAATGAAGTCGGCTGAGGTGAGCTTACCTTCACGTATCCATTGGCATAGCTGTGTCTGGCTATCACGCTCATACTTCCGCGTTGGCCACTGGTGGACAAGGATGTTGAAATTGAAGTCGGCTTGAGATTTGTCGATGTGAAGCACGGGCTGAGTCAACACACCATAGATGCAATGTGATCCCCCGCGCCGGAGCAATTGCAGACTTTGCTGGAGAATGTCGGCATGACCTACGGCATCAATCACGGCATCGAGCTTGCCTGACACCTGGATATTTCTTAGCTCAAAAACAGCATTGGCACCAAATGAGAGCGCCTTTGAGCGCTTATCGGCATGACGATCGACAATGCCGATCCAACGCAGACCAAAAAGCCTTCCCAGTTTCACAAAACTCAAACCTACAGGCCCAGCGCCGAAGATCAGCACATCATCACCCGGCTGAAGATGAAAGTCCCGGAAGGCACCAAGCACCTCACGCCAAGTGCAAAGCAGCACAGCTTCTTCGGGCGGAATATCCGCATCCACCTTGGTCTGAATCTCATACGCTTCAACCCAGCCGTTGGCTTCATTCGCCACACCGTCGGCAACCATCGCATCATGATCATTCGCAAGCGTGTACTCACCAAAACCACCCCAACCAGAACCCACGCCTTCGATTTGTAGGTCAAAGTTCAATCCTCCAACAACACGGTCGCCAACTGCAAAATTCAGCACTTTTTGACCCACGGCGGTGACGATACCCACACTCTCATGCCCCAGCGCGAAGGGAAACTTGTCCTCCATGCTAGGGAAAGTGCCATGCAGCAGCTCGCTGTCCGTGCGATTGCAAAGACAGGCACACTCCGTCCGCACCAGCGCCTGATATGGCGCAGGCTGTGGCACTGGCGTGTCGAGAATTTCTAAATGACCAGGGTGGATAGCAATCACGGATTTCATATCAATTGATTAAAAATGATTCAACATTATTGTTGCAATAAATCAAAATGAATTTATTTGAGGCCTTACGAGAATCACTGTTGACATGGAAAATGAAATAATCGCAGCTGCTATGAAATTGAAAATAGAAACAAACAAAAGTTTTGCTTTCGCCAAATCAGTCGGGCAATATGTGACCCGAAACGGATAGGAAATTCAAGCCACCTTTCTCTTAGACTATACACCCGGCGCCCACTAGCGTCAAGTACCACTTTGTGCTCACCCCAACCAACCATTAACTTCATGCCAAAGACCGCTTTTGTTTAGTCTTCGCAGAGATTTGATACGCGGAACAAGTGAAAAATGCACAATGCCTACAATACGGATTTGGCACACCACACCACTCACCGCACCATACCAGCACCTGATACAGATCAATCCATGCTCCGCCGCATGTACCATCTCTACAGCGCAGGATTACCAACCTAATGTTTGGTCGAACTCCAGTTCCGGGATCGGCGCTGCATCAACACCCGCATTGTGCAACAACCGATCATGCCCAGCTTCCGCTGTCAGATTTGCCATCTGTTCAAACTCCTGTTCAAGATGTAAAGTTTGCATCCAGAGCCACCTGCAAAATGTACTTCAGCAAGGATGTGCGTATTCTGTTCGCCACCCGGATCACGCGCCTGTTTGCCTATGGCTTTCATTCCGTGGTACTCGCGCTGTACCTCATCGAAGCCGGCTTCTCAGCCCGCCAAATAGGGCGGCTGCTTGCGCTCACGCTGACTGGCGATGCAGCCATCTCGCTTTGGCTGACCACCAATGCAGATCGCATTGGCCGCCGCCACATAATCACCGGTGGTGCCGTGCTCATGCAGCTGGCTGGCGGTGTATTTCTGCTCACGCGCAATCCGCTTGTGCCGACGGTAGCTGCAATTGTGGGCGTCATCAGGCTCTAAGAGTCAGAAGTATGGGATCAAGTCACAAAGATGGATACACAATGCCTTTGTGGCCAATTCCACTAATCATTGTGCCTGTGACTCTTGTCTACATTGCATACGAGGGTGTGATGTCAGTTCCAAGCCCTCTAATAATTGCGTTAGGAACAATGCTGGTAGGTGGTGTTTACTTCTAAACTTATACTAATTCTCGTCCCAACGCTCGCTGGACATTACCCGATGCATTAAATGATCACAGCGATTAGTTAAGCCGCCGCGAAGCGCCAAAGCGCTGCCTTACCCGATCGTCCTCGACCCCATGGCTCGCCCGATCCGACCCGACCCGGGCTTCATGTAATAAATTCGATCGGCACGATCAAACGCAAGCTTACCGTAGCTCTCGCAAAAACACTCAACCGATGTCCGTGCTGCCATTCACAGCAACACAAGAATCTATTGTGTAGACGTTTATGACGCAGTAGTGATAGAGACGGGGAGAAGGTGCCAGCAGGCGGATGAAGGGCAGCGCCTACATCAAAACATCTCTTGACCCCCGCCATTCAGCGAACACCGGCAGCGGCCCCCGCAGCCCCTCCACCCTCGTGCACCCCGCACCCTGCCCCACTGCGCGCGGCCATCAGCATGCGGCACATCTCGCCATTGACGGTGGCGCTGGTCGTGACGCCGCGTATCCGCCTCAGGTGGACCGCCAGGTCGGCGGCAGCGACCGGCGCCCCGTCCAGCTCAATAACGATCCGCCCCTGCGCATGGAGCGCCAGCCCCACCGCCTCCCACTTCTCCCGATACGCCGCCCATGCCGCCGCAAGCTCGTCGTCGCCCGCCGCCATGCGGTCGACCGCATCGGCCGTGGTCTCGACGACCGAACCGTCAATCATTCCCCTGCGCCGCAGAATGGACACCACCGCGCCCTGCCGCATCAAAAACGCCTTGCCGTCGAACGTGCGACGCAGCGCAGCCAGGTCGTCCTGCGCATGCAGCGGAAACGCCTTGGCGAAGCCCAGGTTTTCGCTCATCGCCCGGTTGATCTCGTCCGCTGCGAAGTGATCCATCAGCCTGAGTTCGAAGGTGCGCACCCACGGCAGCGCCAGAACGGAGCGGCGCATTTCACCGGCCATCAGATAGACGAAATTGGCCGGGCACCAGAAGGTTGGCAGCCGCAGCGAGACGCTCGCCACATCGTCCGCCACCTCGACGTGGACGATGAATTTCAATGCCGCGACGCTCTCGTCGATTTCGGGATCGCGAACCCCGGCGATCGCCGCCCGCACTTCCATCTCGCGCGCCGAAGACTCGGCCCACGAAGCCTGCCCTTGCGCAATGTCGGCCTGCACGCCGCTCACTCGGCCGCCATGGCGAAGTCCTCGGGCACGTAGATGCCATAAAGCTTCGCCGCATTCAGCCCCAGGATCTTGCGCTTCACGTCGAGCGTCAGCTGCGTTCCGGCTTCCCTCGCCGTCTCGTCGTCGAACTCGAACTCCATGAATTTTTCGATGATCCATTTTGGACTGGTGATGGCGTAGTCCGAGCCGAACAGCAGCCGGTCAGGACCCACATTGAACAGCAGGTCGCTCATCATGCTGGCGAAATGTTTCGGCCGAGCATGGATGTAGGAGGCGACCAGTGCCAGGCCGCCATAGACGTTCGGCTCCTGCGCCGCCACGAAGCAGAAATCGTCGATGCGCGGCATGCCACAATGGTCGATGATGAAGTTGAGCCCGGGAAAGTCGGTCGCCACAACGCAGACGTCGCGGACGTCGTAGGCGTCGTAGTCGAGCGGATGCGTCGTCGGCCCCTTGTGGATGTGGATGTTGCGGATGCCGAGCCGCTGGCACTTCTCCAGATAGGGCGCGACGATGGAATCCTTCAGCGAATAGCCGCGCGAGGACCCGTTCCATTCCGCCGCGTAGAGCTTCACGCCCTGCAGCCGATATTTCTGGAAATCCTGCTCGAGCTGGTCCAGCCCCATCTGGCCCTCGCGCGGATCGATGCGCCCGTTGAGGATCACCTTGTCCGGACAAAGTTCCTTCAGCGTCGCGCACAGCGCCGTCGTGTTGAACCCGTTGAAATAGAAGTCGCGCAGATAGACCGGCAGCATCACCGCCATGTCGCAATAGCCGTCCTCAAAAAGGTCCCTGGCAGCGGCTTGCGCCCCGTAATAGTCGAAGCGCTCGCGCTCCCAGCGCTCGTTCGGCGGCGTCATGGCGACATGGGCGCCCCAGAAGGTGTCGATGAAGGTCTGTCCATAATAGTTGCGCCTGTTCTCGGGTCTCGCATCCCAGACATGGGCATGCGAATCGATGACAAAGAATTGTGCGCCTTCAGGCGTGACATACATATTGGTTCTCTCCCGTTTGGCCGCACGACCCATGCACCGGCGCACAAGCCGCTGGACGGCCATCGATCAGCGCATGGTTAGCGACCAGACGCTCGCTGTCCAGAATGGATTCATTACTCCAACGCCGACGCCGCCCTTCGCGATCGGTACCAAAGTCGGGGGATCGCCACCTTCGCCACTTGTGCGGTGCGGCAGATCGTTGATACCAGCCTGAGGCGCTCCTGGCGCATGTTTTGGAGACGTGGAAGATGTCCGCCATTTTTGCCCGCCTACGTACATATAGGAAATTCAATCCCCAATCCACACCCACACCTACACCTACACCTACACCTACACCTACACCTACACCTACACAATACACCCTAAACTCAGTCTTGTCAACAACCACTTTGTGCTAACCCCAACCAACCATTTACTTCAGGTCAAAGACCGTTTGTGTTTGGTGTTCGCAGAGATTTGATGCGCGTAACAGGCGGAAATTGAACAATGACTACAATTCGGATTTGGCTGACCACACCACTCACCGCACCAAGCCAGCGCCTGGTCCACACCAATCCACACTCCGCCGCATGTGCCATCTCTACAGTGCAGGATTACCACCCGAATGTCTGTTCAAACTCCAGTTCCGGGATCGGCTCTGCATCTACGCCCGCAATGTGCAACAACCGATCATGCCCGGCTTCCGCTCTCAGGATTGCGGTCTGCCTCGTCACTCAGTGAAATGGTTTGTGTCTCTGCCATTGTCAGTTCCTTTCTACCACAACGGGGTTTTCCAGCGTGCCCAGCCCTTCGATGGTGACCCGCACTACGTCACCGGCCCGCAGCCAGCGCTCGGGTTTGCGGGCAGACCCCACACCTCTGGGCGTGCCCGTGGAGATCAGGTCGCCAGATTCCAGGGTCATAAAAGAGGTGAGGTCTGCAATCAGTTCATTGATGGAAAAGATCGGGTTGCTGGTATTGGACGATTGCAAAACTTCGCTGTTGATGGTGAGTTGAATGTCCAGATCGTGGGGGTTGGCGATCTCGTCGGAGGTGACCAGGGCCGGCCCCATGGGGCCGAAAGTGTCGAAGGTCTTGCCCACGGTCCATTGGCTGGTGCGCATCTGGTAATCCCGTGCGCTCACATCATTGAAGGGCAGGTAGCCCGCCACATAGTCCAAAGCGTCCGCGGCCCGTTCATTACGAGCCGTGCGTCCGATGACAAAGGCAAATTCAGCCTCGTAGTCCACCTTCTCGGTGCCAGTGGGCAGGACAATCGCCACGCCGGGGCCGACCACCGTGTTGTTGTTCTTGGCAAAGACAGTGGGATGATCCGGGACGGGTTGGTTCGATTCCACGGCGTGATCCCGATAGTTGAGGCCGATGCAGAGAATTTTCCCAGGGCGGGGCAGGGGTGCCTGCAATGTCAGTGCGGATGGGGCCAGAAGAGCCGCAGCCGGGGCGGATGCGACAGCTTTCTAGGCCAGATTTTTGGCGTCCGCCCCGCCAGCCAGAAAGGCGAGCATGTCTGTGGGCAGGGCGGAATTGGCCCCGTTGAGATCGACAGTTGTATCATCCGCAACCAATACGCCGATGCGGGAGTGGCCGTTGTGGAAAAAAGTTACCAGTTTCATGTATTTCTCTCGAATAACGTGGGGGTGAAAATTTAGTTGAGATCGGTTGAGATTGGTCTGGCGGCTAGGCCAAGATACGATCCACATCCACTTTGCCACTGCGGGCGGCGGATCGAAAAAGTTCAACAGTCTGGGCGACGCCAGTTTTCAGGTCAACCCATGGGGTGTGGCCCAAGGCAGATTCCAGCGCGCTGTCGTCAATGGCGGTGGGTGTGTCCAGTCCTTTCGACTCGAAGGTGATACGCCCGGCCATCTCCGGCGCGGCGGCTTCAATCGCAGCCACAATGTCGGCCATGGTCGCATTTGTCCCGCCCAGATTGAAAACCGGCGCGCCATCCCTCCGGGCGCGGGCGGCCCGGACAAAGACAGTGGCTGCGTCCCGGGCGTGGTGGTAGACGGCCGCGCCGCCAAAACTGATGTGGTAGCTGCGACCCACGGATGCGGCAAGCATGGCTTTGGTCGGCGTGGATGTCATGCCCTGGTCCCGCCCCGGCCCGTAAATAATGTAGGGGCGCAGACCCACGCTGCGCAGGCCGTATTCCTGCCAGTAGATGCGGGCCATGCCTTCGTTGGCCTGTTTGGTGACGCCGTAGAGATTCTGGGGATTCAGGGGTGCATCGTGGGCGAGAGGGGTGGCCGGATATTGGTTTATGGGCCCGTAGACCCCCGCCGAACTGGCGTAGGCCAGACCCTGTATCTGGTCGGCGTGGCGCTTGACCGTCTCCAGCACAATGGTCGAACCCACGACGTTCACCTGCGCGCCCAGCACAGGATTAGCGCGCACAAAGGGCACTTGCAGCGCGGCCAGGTGGATGATGTAGTTGATGCGGTTGTCCACCACCACCCGCTCGAAATGGGCAAAGTCGGTGATGTCGCCGGCAATCACATGTACTAGCGCCAGGGCTTCGTCGCTAATGATCAAACGCAGACGGTGGTCGCTACCGGGCAGATCGTAGGTCCAGACGGGGACATCCGCTTCCACCAGTTGTTTGACAGTCCAGGCGCCGATGCAGCCCATGGCACCCGTCACTAAAAATCGTTCGGACATAGCATTCTCCAATGGAATTCGTGATCAAAAATAGGACGAGGATTTGCGCAGAAACCACTGATTTTCGCTGCTTTTTGTTCCGCGTTTATTTACCCAATCCGCTTCATCCGCGATGGATAAGAAATTCAATCCACAATCCCCATTCACATTATACACATTAAACTCACTCTCGTCAAGTACCACTTTGTGCCAAGCCCCACCAACAGTTAAAATAATACTCATAAGTTTGCTCTGATGGGTTACATTGCGCCCATGATGCCTAGAACACCAATGGGTAATAAAAGTATCCAGTGAGGGAGTTGGGTGATGGCCTCAAACCTGAAATAGTAAAAGCCGATGCCTAAAAAAATCAGTGCAAAAATTACATATAATGCTGATAAAAATAGCATCACATCATAAGATGAAGCAATGTTATACCAACCCACATACGACAATAATATGCCGCTCGCCACTAAGATAGCGGAGAACACGTGAAAACAGACTAATAAAACGGCTTTAGGATTATCTGCCAGATCACTGTTTAGAAAGGGTCTGACGGGGTCAATTTGACCGCCAATCAGATGTACCAAAGAGGTCATGGAATAGATTAAACCTGAAATAAAAATCAATGTATTCATTTATTCTCCTTAGATTGATTATGGATGTCGCGGGTCAATGCCTGTGGTGAAAAGCCAACTTAAATCGAAATTACTATAACTCATTGATTTGCCTTGACTCATCAACCGGATAGGAAATTCAAGCCACAATCCACACCGATACAATATGCGCTGAACCCACGCTAGTCAAGTACTACTTTGTGCTAACCCCCACCAACCATTAACTTCAGGCCAAAGACCGCTTTTGTGTGGTGTTCGCAGAGATTTGATTCGTGGAACAATATGGACGATCTTAGATTTCACGCAAGCAAGTGCTTTCTGGTGGCATCACGGTGCTGTGCAAGATAGCGCATAAAGGGGGTGCCGCCAGTGCCAACAGCAGTGCTGTTCTTGATATCGCTTTGCGCAAACTGGGCGATATACATCGCAGCGTACTCCATGTGTTTGATGCGGAAGTCTTGCAGCGCGGTAACGGCAGCGTTGTAGGCGTCCCGCAACTGGATGTTGCCCGACCGGCCGACAAACCCTCGAACGTCCGGCCCGGACTCCAACTGCGCGATGAATGTGCGATGGGCTG